>WOYI010993562.1_pt1 | contig 10955 bp, 9 predicted proteins | sample 6423411 | NCBI WGS metagenome assembly WOYI01 (sample SAMN13441803, study PRJNA592873) | oil field metagenome | biome: oil field; feature: oil-well bore; material: oil-contaminated soil; isolation source: oil-contaminated soil from oil-well borehole | place: Germany: Wietze | collected 2016-10-18 ... | reverse complement strand
CGACGCCGGAGCCCGAGCCCGAGCCGCTGCCCGAAATCGTGCCCGAGCGCGAACCGGCACCGGCGCCCGAGCCTGCGCCCCGCGAGATCCCGCGCCGCGCGCCCGAGGCCCCGCCGGCCCCGCCGGCCGAGACCCCGCCGGCGCCGGTGGAACTGCCGGAACCGGCGCCTTTCGAGATGCCCGAGCCGGGGCCGCTCGAAATCCCCGGCGAGACGATGTCGGTCTCCGACGCGCCCTTCGCCGAACGCCCGGGCTTCCTCGGCCGCCTCTTCACGCGCCCCGCGGCCCCCGCCGCCCCGCGCCGGGTCCTCGACGACGCGATGCTCGAAAGCCTCGAGGAACTGCTGATCCAGTCCGACATGGGCGTCGACACCGCGCTCCGCGTCGCGGCCAACCTCGCCGAGGGGCGGATGGGCAAGAAGCTCTCGGTCGACGAGATCAAGGGGCTGCTCGCCGCCGAGATCGCCCGGATCATGGAGCCGGTCGCAAAGCCGATGCCGCTTTACGGGACGAAGCCGCAGGTCGTGCTGGTCGTCGGCGTCAACGGCTCGGGCAAGACCACGACCATCGGCAAGCTCGCGAGCCAGTTCCGCGCCGCCGGCAAGACGGTGGTGATCGCCGCCGGCGACACGTTCCGCGCCGCGGCGGTCGAACAGTTGCAGGTCTGGGGCGACCGCGCCGGGGTGCCGGTGATGACCGCCCCCGAAGGCTCCGACCCCGCGAGCCTCGCCTTCGACGCGATGACGAAGGCGCAGGCCGACGGCGCCGACCTTCTGATGATCGACACGGCCGGGCGGCTCCAGAACCGGCAGGACCTGATGGAGGAACTGGCCAAGATCGTCCGGGTGATCCGCAAGAAGGATCCCGACGCCCCGCACAACACGCTTCTGGTCCTCGACGCGACGACGGGCCAGAACGCGCTGAGCCAGGTCGAGATCTTCCGCAAGATCGCCGATGTCTCCGGCCTCGTCATGACCAAGCTCGACGGCACCGCGAAGGGCGGCGTCCTCGTGGCGCTGGCCGACAGGTTCGGCCTGCCGATCCACGCCATCGGGGTGGGCGAGAAGATCGACGACCTCGCCCCCTTCGACCCCGAGGACTTCGCCCGCGCCCTCGTCGGGCTCGATGGCTGAGGCCGGGCCGACGATGCCGGTTTCCACTTGGCCGAAATATCCCGGGGGTCCGGGGGCGGCGCCCCCGGCCTCGGCACCGGCATGAGCGCCTGGCTCGTCTCGCTTGAAGGCACGCCGGCCGGCGGCCATCTCGCCATGGCGCTGGCGCTGCTTGCGGCCTTTCTCCACGCGCTCTTCGGGGCGCTGCAGAAGGGCCGGCACGACCCCTGGCTGAGCCGCGCGGCGATCGACGCGAGCTATGCGGCCATCGCCGCGCCCTTCGCGCTTTTCGCCGTGCCCTGGCCCGAGCCGCATATGTGGCCGATCTTCGCCGGTGCCTTCGCGATCCATACCGGCTACAAGTTCGCGCAAGCCATGACCTACAGCCGCGGCGCCTATGCCGTCGTCTATCCGGTGGTGCGCGGCACCGGCCCCTTCTTCGCGGTCATCGGCGCCGGCCTTCTCTTCGGCGAGCACTTCACCGCCGGCCAGTGGGCCGGCGTCGCGGTGCTGATGACCGGGACCTTCGGCCTCGCGGCCTACAACCTTCGCACCATCACCGTCGACCGCGACACGATGATCCCGGCGCTCGGCTGGGCGGTGCTGACCGGGGCCTTCGTCGCCCTCTACACCACCTACGACGCCTACGGCATCCGCGCCACGGCCGATCCCTTCACCTTCCTCACCTGGTTCTTCCTCATCGACGGGCTCTTCATGCCGGTCTATATGTGGCGCCGCTGGCGCCGCCTGCCGTCGTCGGAAATAGGACCGCTGATGCAGCGCGGTGTCATCGGCGCCTTCGTCGCCTTTTTCAGCTTCGGGTCGATCCTTCTCGCGACCCGGCTCGACAAGGTGGGGGAAGCGGCGGTGCTGCGGGAAACCTCGGTCGTCTTCGCCGCGGGCATCGCCTGGGTGATGCTCGGCGACCGGGTAGGCCCGCGGCGGCTGACATTGATGACGCTGATCGCGGCGGGCGCGGTCATCGTGAAACTGACAGGGTAGGGCGCATGGCCGGCAGAAAGATCAATCCGTGGCTGAAACTCGGGCTGGAGCTCGGCCCAGTCATCGCCTTCTTCATCGCCTTCAGCCGGTTGAAGGACAAGACCGTCGACATCGGCGGCACCGAGTATGGCGGCTTCATCCTCGCCACGGCGGGATTCGTGCCGCTGATGGTCCTCTCGACGCTGATCCTCTGGCGGCTGACCGGAAAACTCTCGGCGATGCAGATCGCGACGCTCGTGCTCGTCACCGTCTTCGGCGGGCTCTCGGTCTGGTTCAACGACGAGCGTTTCTTCAAGATGAAGCCGACGCTGATCTACCTGCTCTTCGCCGGCATTCTCGGCTTCGGCCTTCTGCGCGGCAAGTCCTACCTCGCGGTGGTGATGGAGGAGATGATGCCCCTCGAATACGAGGGCTGGATGATCCTGACCCGCCGGCTCACGGCGTTCTTCGCCGGGCTCGCGATCCTCAACGAGGTGATCTGGCGGACGATGTCGGACCAGGCCTGGGTCAATTTCAAGACCTTCGGCCTGACCGCGGCGATCTTCGTCTTCTTCCTCGCGCAAGGCGGGGTCTTCAAGAAATACGAAGTCGCGGACAAGGATCGCTGAGCCTCGTGCAAGGCGGCCGTCGCCTTCCCGACCGAAGGCACCGCCGCCGCCTCGGCGCCGGGGCGGAACCAGCCAGACGAGGCAGCGGGCGTCGCGAAAGATCGCGCGCCGGTGCGGTTCAGCGGCGGAAGAGGAGGGCCTGCGCCCTGGGGTCGCCTTGCAGGTTCGACCGGCGGTCGGCGGCCAGCGCCCGGCCGCGCTGGACCGCGGGGCGGGCGCCCACGTCGTCGAGCCAGCGTTTGAGGTTCGCCTTGTCGTCCAGTGTCTGCTGCTGGCCTTCCCAGAGCGCGGCCCAGCCCCAGATCGCCATGTCGGCGATGGAGTAGAAATCGCCCGCCACATAGCGGTGCTTCGCCAGTTGCCGGTCGAGGACGCCGTAGAGCCGCGCCACCTCGGCCCGGTAGCGGTCCTTGGCGTAGGGCAGGTCCTGCGGCGGTTCCAGCGCGGGCGCGTATTTGAGGAAATGATGCGCCTGTCCCGCCATCGGGCCGAGCCCGCCCATCTGCCACATCAGCCACTGATCGACGGCGATCCGGTCGCGCTCGCTCTCGCCGTAGAACCGGCCGGTCTTGCGGGCGAGATATTGCAGGATCGCGCCGCTTTCGAAGATCGAGACCGGCTTGCCGTCCGGCCCGTCGGGATCGGTGATCGCCGGCATGCGGTTGTTCGGCGCGATCTTGAGGAAGTCCGGCCTGAACTGGTCGCCGGCGCCGATATCGACGAGGTGGAGGTTGTAGGGCAGGCCCATCTCCTCGAGCGCGATGGAGATCTTCCAGCCGTTCGGCGTCGGCCAGTAGTAGAGCTCGATGGGTCTGGTCATGTCCTGTCCTTTTCGCGGGTCCTCTTCGCTACCGATCTTGGCACGGACCGGGCGGTCCGCAATGTGCAGCAGCGCACAGGGGATTCTCAGCCGAGATCGTCGAGCTGTTGCTGCGCGGTCAGGTAGTGCCGGACCGACCAGTAGCAGGCCTCCTGGACCGGTTTCGAGCAGATCACCGGATGGCCGTCGACCTTCACCCGCCAGACGCCGTTCGCGGTTGCCTCGATCGGGTAGATGTCGGTTCCGATCTGCACGTCGCCAAGCGGCGAGGGGGCTGGGGCGGCGACCGGCGTGGCGCAGGCGGCGAGGGCGAGGGCGAGAAGCGCGGCGAGTGCGGCGGGGCGGTGCATGGCGAGGGACTCCGGAGTCGGGGAGGGTCAGTTGACCGCAAATCCCGCGGCATCGCAAGGGGCGGCCCAGTCGTCCGGCGCGGTCGGCGGCCGGCCTGAAGGCGCCAGACGGTCGAGCGGCAGCGGCGCCGCATCGGCAATGAGCGCCCGGTAAAGCGCGAAGACGCCGGGCCGCATGTAGGACGACCAGTGGCAGACCCGCCGGTCGCGCCCGCCGATGCGGAAGCCGAGCCCGCGGAGATGGTCGAGCGTCTGGGCGCAGTCGATCCTGAGATCGCACCAGCCGGCATAGCGCCCGGAAAGCCCGCGCCCGACCGGGCGGCGGAGCCCGCCCGAGGCGAGAAGCGTGGCGCAAAGGTCGAAAAGCCGGTTCTCGCGGCTCGTCACGTTGACGATCTCGGCATGGCGTCCGGCGCCGGTCGCCATCGCCACGGCCACCTCGGCGCGCAGGACGGCCGGGAAGAGCAGGACCGCCCGGTCGATGTCGCCGGCCGAGAGGGCGGGCAGGGCGGAAAGCACGACCCGCGCGCCGAGACTGTGGGCGAGCACCGTCACCCGGCGTCCGGGAGAGCGGGCGCGGATGCGGGCGATGAGCGCGGCGAGCGCGAGGCCGGCGCGCGCGGCCTCCGACCGGGCGCGCCAGAAGCTGCCGAAGGCGTTCCAGCCGAAGGCGATGGCGAGGTCGGGCCCGGCCGCGCTGACGCCGAGATGGCGGGGCCAGGGCAGGTCGCCGTCGGGAAGCGTCTCGGCGAGCGAGAGGATGAACCGGTGCGGGTCGCGGTGGGCCACCTCGGGTGCGTAGCGGAAACCGTGGACGAGGATCGGCACCGGCATGTCCGCCGGCAGCGCGGCGAGGAGCGTGTCGAGATCGGGCCCGTCGCGGTCGGCGGGGCTCCAGAGGCAGCCATTGGCGTTGACATGCAGGAGGGTCATCGGAGCGTCCACAAGATGTTGTGGCTGCTTGGTAGCCGACGCATACGACGCGGGCGTGACGGTCGGGCAACGGTTTCGCGATGCGGTTGACCGCGGCGGCACTTCGCGCTATCGAATCGGGCGTGGCGATTTGTTACCGGATTGCGGGCCACGTTAAACATGCCGCTAAAGAGGTCGGAGGCGTCCAGCCCCCACCTGTTCCGGTGGGGGTTTTTTGTTGCCGGAGGAACGGCCATGACCGAATGGAAGACACGCACGAAACTGGTGCATTCCGGCACCCGCCGCAGCCAGTATGGCGAGATGTCCGAGGCGATATTCCTCACCCAGGGTTTCGTCTACGACAGCGCCGAGGAGGCCGAGGCGCGATTCATCGAGGCCGGGCCGGACGAGTTCATCTATGCCCGCTACGGCAACCCGACGGTGCGGATGTTCGAGGAACGCATCGCCGCGATCGAGGGCACCGAGGACGCCTTCGCCACCGCCTCCGGCATGGCGGCGGTGAACGGCGCGCTGACCGCGATGCTGAAGGCGGGCGATCATGTCGTCGCGGCCCGGGCCTTGTTCGGCTCCTGCCTCTATGTCCTTGAAATCCTCGGTCGCTTCGGTGTCGAGGTGACGCTGGTCGACGGCACCGACCTCGACCAGTGGCGGGGCGCGGTGCGCGCGGAGACGAAGGCGGTCTTCCTCGAAAGCGTCTCGAACCCGACGCTGGAAGTGATCGACGTGAAATCGGTGGCCGAGATTGCCCATGGCGTCGGCGCGACCGTCGTCGTCGACAATGTCTTCGCGACGCCGACCTTCTCGAAGGCGGTGGCGCTCGGCGCCGATGTCGTCGTCTATTCGGCGACCAAGCATATCGACGGCTCGGGCCGCTGCCTCGGCGGGGTGATCTGCGGGACCAGGCACTATATCCGCAAGGTGCTGGAGCCCTACCTCAAGCATACCGGCGCGGCGCTGAGCCCGTTCAACGCCTGGGTGATGCTGAAGGGGATGGAGACGCTCGACCTCCGGGTCCGGGCGCAGGCGGCGACCGCGCAAGGCCTCGCCGAGGCGCTGGAACGGCATCCGAAGCTCGCGCGGGTGATCTATCCGGGCCTGCCGGGCCACGCCCAGCACCGGATCGCGATGGAACAGATGGGCGCCGGCGGCACGGTGGTGACGCTCGAGGTCGCGGGCGGGCAGGAGGGGGCGTTCCGCTTCCTCAACGCCCTGGAGATCGTGAAGATCTCCAACAACCTCGGCGACGCGAAGTCGATGATCACCCACCCGGCCACGACCACGCATCAGCGCCTGCCGGCCGAGCAGAAAGCGCAACTTGGCATCACCCCCGGCCTCGTCAGGCTGTCGGTCGGGATCGAGGACGCGGAGGACCTCCTCGGCGACCTGCGGACGGCGCTCGACGCGGTCTGAGGTCGCGAAAGCGTCACGGGAGATCGCGTAAGGTTGGACAAGGGGCCGGGCAATCCCGCATAATGGGCCGTCCGGGACAGGCCCGGGCCTTCGAGGAGCGTGCCATGAACTTCGTGGGCGAGATCGACCGGGAACCGAACCGGGCCGAGGCCGAAGAGGCGCTGGCCCTCCTGCGGCGCTGGGCCGAGGCGGCCGATCCGAGCGAGGTCGCGCGGCTCGATCCGGCCATCGCGCGGCTCCTGCCGGGGCGTGAGATCGGCAATTACCCTGATCTCTCAAGGGCCTATCCGGAGGATTTCAGCCCGGATGCGCGCTATCGCGCCTCCATGCCCGACCTGCAGAACGGCCCGTCGAGCCTCATCGTCGGGGCGCGGGCGCCGATCCAGCATGTCGGCATCTCGAACTTCCGCCTGCCGATCCGCTTCCATACCCGCGACGGCGGCGACGTGACGCTCGAGACCAGCGTCACCGGCACGGTGAGCCTCATCGGCGAGAAGAAGGGCATCAACATGAGCCGCATCATGCGGTCCTTCTATGCCCATGCCGAGCGGACCTTTTCGTTTTCGGTGCTCGAAGCGGTGCTCGACGACTACAAGAAGGACCATGACAGCGTCGACGCGCGGCTGATGATGCGGTTCTCCTTCCCCGGCCGGGTCAGTTCGCTGCGCTCGGGGCTGAGCGGTTGGCAGTATTACGACATCGCGCTCGAACTGATGGAGCGGGAGGGGCGGCAGAAGCGGATCACCCATCTCGACTACGTCTATTCCTCGACCTGCCCCTGTTCGCTGGAACTGAGCGAACATGCCCGCCAGGCGCGCGGGCAACTCGCCACGCCGCATTCGCAGCGCTCCGTCGCGCGGATCTCGGTGGTCGAGGAGGGGCCGAAATGCCTCTGGTACGAGGATCTGATCGACATCGCCCGCGCGGCGGTGCCGACCGAGACCCAGGTGATGGTCAAGCGCGAGGACGAACAGGCCTTCGCCGAGCTGAACGCCGCCAACCCGATCTTCGTCGAGGATGCGGCGCGGAGTTTCGCCGAACGGCTTCTGGCCGAGCCGCGTCTCGGGGATTTCCGCATCGTCGCGAGCCATCAGGAAAGCCTGCACAGCCATGACGCGGTGTCGATCCTGACCGAAGGGCCGACCTTCGCCGACGAAAGCATCGACCCGCGGCTCTTCGCCTCGCTCCACAAGCCGGGGTGACGGCCCGCTCTCGGCCGGCACAGGGGCACGTGCCGCGACGGCTTGACAGCGCTTCGCCGGCGCGGGATGCCTGCCGCATGGTTGACCTGCGCCCCGTCGGATACGTGATCGGTCTTGTCGTCGCAGCACTCGGGGCGACGATGCTGGTGCCGTTCGTCGTCGATCTCGCCCTTGGCGACGCCAATGCCCATGCCTTCGCCGAGGCGGCGCTCGTCAGCGTCGTGATCGGCGGGCTGACGGCCGTTGCCTGCCAGAACCGCGCGGGCCGCAGCCTGTCGGTGCGCCAGGCTTTCCTCCTCACGCTCGGAATCTGGATGTTCGTGCCGTTCTTCGGGGCGCTGCCCTTCATCATCGGCGTGCCGGAAGTGCGCTTCATCGACGCCTATTTCGAGGCCGTCTCGGGCATCACCACGACCGGGGCGTCGGTCTTCGTCGGTGTCGACGACCTGCCGGCCGGGGTCACGCTCTGGCGCGGTATGCTCAACTGGCTCGGCGGACTCGGCATCGCCTTCATCGCGATGATCTTCCTGCCGATGATGCGGGTCGGCGGCATGCAGTTCTTCCGCACCGAGGGCTTCGACACCTTCGGCAAGGTGCTGCCGCGGGCGACCGACATCGCGCGGGAGCTGTTCATTGTCTATGCGCTCCTCACGGCCGGATGCATGGCGGCGTATGCGATCGCCGGAATGCCGCCATTCGAGGCGGTGGCGCATGGGCTGGCCACCATCGCCACGGGCGGTTTCTCGCCGCGGGGAGCATCCTTTACCGGCTATGGGCCGGAAATCCACTACACGGCGGTCGCATTCATGATCCTCGGCAGCCTTCCCTATGTCCGCTATGTCCAGCTCTTGCGCGGAGCGACGCGGCCGCTTCGATCCGACCCGCAGGTGCGGATCTATCTGCTGTGGATTGCAATTGCCGTCACGGGCGTGACGGTCTGGCGGCTGGTCACGAGCGACCAATCCGCCGAACCCGCATTCCGCGAGACGCTGTTCAACCTCGTGTCGATCATTTCCTGCACCGGGTTCGGCGCCGGCGATTTTTCCGCGTGGGGCGCGTTTCCGGCGATTGTCGCGCTGTGGCTCGGAATCATGGGGGCCTGTTCGGGATCAAGCTCGGCGGGTCTGTCGGTGTTCCGGGTGCAGATCATGTTCAGCGTGCTGTCCGCCCGGATCCGGCAAATCCAGACCCCGCACCAGATCATCGCCCTGCGTTATGGTGGTCAACTGATCGAGTCCGACACGGTAGATGCGATCATGCTGTTCGTCGGCGCCTACGTCGTGACGCTCGGTGTCTTTTCGGTGCTGATCGCCGCTTGCGGCGTCGACTTCGAATCGGCGTTGTTCACGTCCTGGACGGCGATGGCGAATATCGGCTACGGGTATGGTGCGATCCTGGGCGACACCGGGACGCATATCGCGCTGCCCGATCTCGCGAAGCTCCTGATGATCCTTGCGATGATCATGGGGCGGCTGTCGCTCCTGTCGGTGCTGGTGATCCTCTTGCCGCGCTTCTGGCGGGACTGAGCGATGCGCCGCGCCCCGCTTGACAGCGCGGCGCGGCGCCGCCAAGGCTCGGCCATGCTGGATCTGCGCCCCGTCGGATATGTCATCGGTCTCCTGACCGCCGTGCTCGGCGCGACGATGGCGGTGCCGCTGGCGGTCGACCTCGCCTCGGAGAACGACCACTGGCCCGCCTTCCTGCAAAGCGCGATCCTCACCTGCCTGATCGGCGGCCTGATGGCCATCGCCTGCGCCAATGGCGTGGGCGAGCGGCTGACGCTGCAGCAGACCTTCCTGCTCGCGACCGGGGTCTGGGTCGTGCTGCCCATCTTCGGGGCACTGCCCTTCTTCTTCGGCGCGACCGGCGCGCGGGTCGTCGATGCGGTCTTCGAGGCGATGTCGGGGATGACGACGACCGGGGCCACGGTCTTCACCGGACTCGAGGGCCTGCCGGCGGGGCTTCTGATCTGGCGCTCGATGCTGCAATGGTTCGGCGGCGTCGGCATCATCATCGTGGCGATGGTGTTCCTGCCGGAGCTGCGTGTCGGCGGCATGCAGATCTTCCGCTCCGAAGCCTTCGATACCGGCGGCAAGGTCCTGCCCCGCGCGGCGCAGATCGCGGCGCGGATCCTCGGTGTCTATATCGGGCTGAGCGTTGTCTGTGCCGCCGCCTACATGGCCGTGGGGATGAGCGGCTTCGATGCGATCAATCACGCGCTGACGACGATGTCGACGGGCGGGTTCTCGACCTCGGACGCCTCTTTCGGGGCCTATCAGGGTGTGCCGGAATACCTCGCCTCGGTCTTCATGGTCCTGGCGAGCCTGCCCTTCGTCCGCTATGTGCAGGTGCTTGCCGGATCGTCGCGGCCGATGCTGCGCGATCCGCAGGTGCGGGCGTTCCTGTGGACCATCGCCGCCCTCGTCGCGATCGTCACCGCCTACCGGATCCTGGCCAATGGCGATCATCTTGAACACGCCTTCCGCGAGGCCATGTTCAACGTCACCTCGATCATCACCGGGACGGGCTATGCGAGCGTCGACTATCAGCTCTGGGGCCAGTTCCCGATCGTGCTCTTCTTCTTCATCGGCCTCATTGGCGGTTGCGCCGGATCGACCTGCTGTTCGGTGAAGATCTTCCGCTACCAGCTCCTGATCGCCTCGGTCCGCGCCCAGATCCGCCGCATCCACTCGCCGAACGGGCTCTTCACCCCGCGCTATCAGGGCCAGGCGGTGACGGAGGAGGTGATGTCCTCGGTCATGGCGTTCCTCGGCATCTTCGTCGTCAGCCTCGGCCTCATCGCGGTGGCGCTGTCCCTGACCGGGCTCGACTTCGTCACCTCGATTTCCGGCTCCGCCACCGCGATCGCCAATATCGGCCCGGGCCTTGGCGGGATCATCGGCCCCGCCGGCAATTTCGCCGCGATCAACGACACCGCGAAGTGGATCCTGACGGTGGCGATGCTGCTCGGCCGGCTGGAGCTTCTGGTGGTTCTGGTGATCTTCCTGCCTCGGTTCTGGCGGACCTGAGGGCAAGGTGGGTTCAACGTGCCGCTGAAGAGGTCGGGCTGGCGGGACGCTGTTCGTGTCGTCACGGTCTGCAGGCGGGTCCCGCGCGGCTGCGAACCGCGGGTCCGGGTCGCTCCGTTCCTAAGGTCGTCTGGGAATTTCGGTATCCTGGCGAGGTTGCGGGCCGTCATTGTCATCGTGAACCGGGCGCGGACCCTGTCGAGGCGGCGGTGGTTCGCTGTCCTTCGGCTGAAAGTCCTTCATGGACGCCCACGCCTTGACCAAAGTGCCATCCACCGGGAAGTGTTCGTCCGGGAGCAGCGGCCGGCCCCCTGCGCCAGCTTCCCGACAGGTTTGCGGACGTGATCGGGACGATGCGGAACCGTCCCCCGGTGGCGGACCTCGCCGCCCCGTTCGCCCGGCGCAACTGCAATCGAGAGCGTCGCCTTGTGGACATCAAGCCCAATGAACGTGCTGTCTGCATGTGGTCTCTCCCGCCATTCCCGAGGC
>WOYI010399407.1_pt2 | contig 10959 bp, 10 predicted proteins | sample 6423411 | NCBI WGS metagenome assembly WOYI01 (sample SAMN13441803, study PRJNA592873) | oil field metagenome | biome: oil field; feature: oil-well bore; material: oil-contaminated soil; isolation source: oil-contaminated soil from oil-well borehole | place: Germany: Wietze | collected 2016-10-18 ... | reverse complement strand
ACCTCTACCTCAATCCCAACGGCTGCAACCGGCAGTTCATCCTTCTGACCACCGACCAGAAGACCGCGCCGCTTCTGAACGCGAAGTTCTCCACCTCGCGCGGGATCCTGACGAAGTTCATCGCCGGGAGCGAGGCGCAGCTTTTCACCCTGACCGCCCGGGATGCTGTCGCGGGAGAGCTGGAGAATACCGTCTTCGAGCTGGCCGCGCCGGCGAAGCTTTTCGATATCCGCCGGGTGACGGTGGTGGCCGACACGACCGGCAATCATGTGGCCGAGGGGGCGAAGCTTTCGGGCCTGATCGAGCGGTTCCGCACCGAGGAGGACGGCTGGTGGGACGATGTCCTCATCGCCGAGATGATCACGCTGGCCGAGAAGACCGGCGACGTGGTGCGCAATCCGATCACGCTCAGGGCGACGACCTTCGATCAGGGCAACTTCTGGACCGCGCATTTCGGCGGCATCTACATCTTCCGCGACGTTGAGCATCCGGCGGCGATCTCGGTCGGGCCGAAGGCGGCGCTCGGGCCGCTGCCGATCAGGTATGTCTTCGACATGGAGGACCGCAACCAGATCGCCAAGTTCCTCGAGATCAACGATCTCGTGGAACCCATCGTCAACGCGCCCGGCGCCGATGCCGCCGCGATCCTTCGGCAGAAGATGGATTTCGTCGTGGTGGCGGCGGCGGCGAGCCTTGGCCTCGATATCGGCCACGGCTCGCGCCGCGATCTGAGACAGGCGGCGACGGCGCTCGGCGCGCGGCTGCCGGAGGAGTTCCACGGGCTCGCGGCACTTCTCCGATGGGTCGAGACCGGCGGGCCATGGCCGCGCATCACCTCGGCGCATCCGTCGTATTTCTACACGCTCCGCGCCAAGCCCCATGCCGACCGCGACCTCGTGAACATGTTGCTGGCGGAGCTTTCGACGCTCGACGTGCGCCAGCTTTTCATCTGCCACAAGGAGCTCTTCTATCACCTCTACCGGTCCTGGCCGGAGCCGAAGAAGGCCTTTGTCGCCGACTATCTCGAACGCGAATACCAGATCGACAAGGACGGCGCGCGGCGTGCGCTCTTCGGGGCGGAACCGGGGATGGATGGTGGTGCGCCGGAGCGGCCGGGCTGGCAGATCGGGAAGCGGGAGGATATCGTCGGCATCGTTGGCCCCTGGGGCGCTGTCCGGAACGAACGCAGATGATCGCCTTTCTCCGCCTTGCCGTCTTCGGTTTCATCGGCCTCTCGGTGGCCTATCTGCTCCTGTCGGTCTATTCCCGCTCGGTGAGGCGCGAGAAGCTGGAGAAGGAATGGGAAGCCGATCATGCCGAAGGGGGTGACGCGGGTGCGCGCGATGCCCATATCGAGGCTGGGATGCGGGAGTACGAAAGAGGTCTGCGCAGGAAGCTGATCCTGCTCGTCTATGTCATCCCGATCGTCGTCGTTCTGGTGACCCTCTATCTTGTGAACGCGCAGTAGGAGAAGTGCGATGTCGGGTTATACGTTCTGGGGGATCGTCATCCTTGTCGTCGCGGTGCTCGTCGGAGTGCTGCACTGGGTCTATCCGGAGGGCAGCCGGGGCCGGCGCGTCCTGACCTGGAGCTGGCGCATCGCCGTCTTCCTCTTCGCGGCCACCTTCCTGCATTACACGCTGCCGCAGCACGACATCGTGCGCGTGGTAAATACCTATCAGGAACGGCAGGATCTGAGTGACTGGACGCGGATCTTCTGGGCCAGCCCCGACGACCAGTCGACCGGCCTCATCAACCGCGATGTGCAGTTCATTCAGACGGTCAAGGCCAACGGCAAGATAGCGGTCTATCGCAACGAGGATACCGGCTGGTCCTGGCCTCCCTATTTCAAGTTCGACACGGCAAACCTGCAGACCGAGGCGGAGGACAACAAGTCCACCGCCGAGGCGCCGAAATGGGTCTCGATCACCCATTACGGTTGGCGCAACGAGCTGATCTCGATCTTTCCCAATGCCGTCGCGATCAAGCCCGTGGCGGGGCCGGATGTGACGATCATCCCGTGGTTCAACATCGTCTTCTTCATCGTGCTCGCGTTCATCCTCTTCATGATCCGGCGCATGTGGCTGCAGTTCCGCGAACGCTCCATCGATCCGGTGCTGGAGAATATGGGCGAGGCCTGGGACGGGGTCGAGGACCGGGCCGACGAGGCGGCGGTCAGGGCGCGGGGCGTCTGGGGGCGGTTCGTGGCCTGGCTCGGGACCTGGAAGGGCAAGCCGCGGCGGTAAGGGGGGGGACGCGGCGGGTTCGAGCCCTCCGCAGACCCCTCGGCAGGCGCAGCGGGAGCCGGGCGCGCGCCTGTCCGTGGGATGGCGCTGCTACGTGGGTTCGGGGCCGTTTATCCAGCCACCCCTTCGAGCGCCTCTTCGGCACGCAGCGTTGCAGGAGCGCCAGCCCGCCGGGACGGGCAGGCGCTCGCCCGGCGGCTTCGCCTTGATTGCGGGCGAAAGGGGCCGCTCCGTCCCGCATTGCGACAGGCTCCCTCCGGTCTCAGGGTCTCTCATGCCGACGGCGCACAGTCGCGGGCCGACCCGGTAGTGACAGACGTGCGTCGTTACGGTTTCGCCGCGAGATTACCTTGCCTTTCGACACCACGGCGAGGCGTTCCGCGCGAAGCCGCAGCGCCTCGGTCGGGGTTCCGGCATCGAGGATGACGAGCGAGGCCACGTCGCCTTTCCGCAGCCCGTAGCCCTCCAGCCCCATGATCGCCGCGTTGTCCTCCGTCACCATGCGGAAGCAGCGCGCCATCTCGTCCGGATGGGTCATCTGCGCGACGTGAAGGCCCATGAAGGCCACGTCGAGCATGTCGGCGGTGCCGAGCGAATACCAGGGGTCGAGGACGCAGTCCTGGCCCCAGCCGACGGTGATGCCCTGGGCCTGCATCTCCTTCACGCGGGTCAAGCCGCGCCGCTTCGGATAGGTGTCGTGGCGGCCCTGAAGCGTGATGTTGATCAGGGGATTGGGGATCGCGGTCATCCCTGACTCCGCCATCAGGGGCAGGAGCTTCGAGACATAGTAGTTGTCCATCGAATGCATCGAGGTGAGGTGCGATCCCGCCGCCCGCGCCCCGAGGCCGTGGCGGGTGACCTCGCGCGCCAGCGTTTCGACATGCCGGCTCATCGGGTCGTCGGTCTCGTCGCAATGGACGTCGATCCGGAGGCCGCGCTCGGCGGCGATGCGGCAGAGGTCGCGCATGGAGTCGGCGCCCTCCTCCATCGTGCGTTCGAAATGCGGGATGCCGCCCACGACATCGACGCCCCTGTCGAGGGCGCGGAGGACGTTCTCGCGTCCGGTCTTGGTGCGGTAGAGCCCGTCCTGCGGGAAGGCGACGAGCTGGAGGTCGATATAGGGCGCGACCTTGCGCTTCACCTCCAGCATCGCCTCGACGCCCCTCAGGTGGTCGGGTGTCGTGTCGACATGGGTGCGGATGGCGAGAAGCCCCGTCGAGGCCGCCCAGTCGCAATAGGTGAGCGCCCGGGCCACCATTTCGTCCACCGTCGCGATCCCGCGCAGCTCGCCCCAGAGCGAAATGCCTTCCAGAAGCGTGCCGGAGGCGTTGACGCGGGGAAGGCCGTAGGAAAGCGTCGCGTCCATATGGAAATGCGGGTCGACGAAAGGGGGCGAGACGAGGTCTCCCGTCGCGTCGATGACCTCGCGCGCGACCGCGTCGATGCGCCCCGTCGCCGCGATCCGGTCGCCGGCAATGGCGATGTCGGCAACGGTGCCGTCGGGCAGGGTGCCGCCCTTGACGAGAAGGTCGAACATTCAGCGTTCCCCCTTGTTGAACGGAACCATGAGTGCCGCGGGCACCTCGGCCCGGCGCGACATCAGGACGAGGGCGAGGATGGACAGGACGTAGGGCACCATCAGGAAGACCTGGTAGGGGATCAACGCCCCCATCGGGGTCTGCTGGAGCCGCACCTGCAGCGCGTCGAAGGCCGCGAAGAGAAGCGCGCCGAGCGCCGCCTTGCCCGGCCGCCAGGCGCCGAAGACGACAAGCGCGATGCAGATCCAGCCGCGGCCGTTCACCATCTCGAAGAAGAAGGAGGAAAAGGCCGACATGGTCAGGAACGCCCCGCCGACGCCCATGAGCCCGGAGCCGACGATCACCGCGCCCATGCGGATCGCGGTGACCGAAAGGCCCTGCGCCTCGACCGACGCCGGGTTCTCGCCCGCCGCGCGGAGCGCGAGGCCGAGGGGGGTGCGGTAGAGGACGACCGAGACGACGACGATGAGGACGAAGGCGAGGTAGGTCAGCGCGGTCTGGGAAAAGAGCGCGGGGCCGAGAAGCGGGATCTGCGACAGGCCGGGGATTTCCAACGGCTGGAACGGCTCGATCTTCGGCGGCGAGGTGACCTCAGGGAGCGAGAGGCGGTAGGCGAAGCTCGCCGTGGCGGTGGCCAGAAGCGTGATGCCGAGGCCGACGACATGCTGCGAAAGCCCGAAGGGCACGGTGAGCGTGGCGTGGAGAAGCCCGAAGAGCATCCCCGCCAGCATCGCCACCGCAACCCCGGCCCAGAGCCCCGTGCCGAGATAGACGGCCATCCACCCGGCGAAGGCGCCGATGACCATGATCCCCTCGATCCCGAGGTTGAGAACGCCCGCGCGTTCGCAGATGAGTTCGCCGAGCGTCGCGAAGATGAGGGGCGAGGCGATGCGGACGGTGGCGGCCCAGAAGCTGGCGGAGAGGAGGATGTCGAGGATATCCATCAGCGCCACCTGATCCGGGCAGTGGTGAGCCGCAGCGCCAGCACCATCGTGAGAAGTGCTGTCGCGAGCAGGATGTCGGCGATGTAGGTCGGCACGCCCGCCGCGCGGCTCATGCTGTCGGCGCCGACGAAGACGCCCGCGACGAAGAGGGCGGAGACGACGACGCCGAGCGGATTGAGAAGGGCGAGCATCGCGACGATGATGCCGGTGTAGCCGAAGCCGGGGCTGAGGTCCAAGGTGAGGTTGCCCTTGAGGCCCGCGACCTCGGAAAAGCCCGCGAGCGCGGCAAGCCCGCCCGACAGAAGCGCCGTCTTGACCATGACGCGGCCGACGGGGATGCCGGCGAAGCGCGCGGCCTCGGCGTTGAGGCCCACGGCGCGCATCTCGTAGCCGAGCGTGGTGCGGGTCTGGATCACCCGGACCGCGATCGCCGAAAGGATGGCAAGGCCGAAGCCCCAGTGAAGCCGCAGCCCCTCGACGATGCGCGGCAGGCGGGCGGCTTTCTCGAGCGCCGGCGATTTCGGCCAGCCCATCCCCATCGGGTCCTTCAGCGGGCCTTCGAGAAGCCAGGAGACGGCAAGGAGCATGATGAAGTTGAAAAGGAGCGTGGTCACGACCTCGTCGACGCCCGCCCTGGTCTTGAGGAGGACCGGGCCGAGAAGCACGAGCGCCCCCGCGAGCATCGCGGCCGCCGCGATGACCGGGACGAGGAACACGGAGGGCAGGGGCAGCGCGCCGGTGCCGAGAAGGACGGTGACGACGGCGCCCGCGTAAAGCTGCGCCTCGGCGCCGATGTTCCAGAGCTTGGCGCGGAAGGCGACCGCGACGGCGAGGCCGGTGAAGATGAGCGGCGTCGCCCGGTTCAGGGTTTCGAGAAGCGCGAATCTCGACCCCGCGGCGCCCTTCAGGATCAGGCCGAGCGTGGCGAAGGGATTGGCCCCCGCGAGAAGCGCGAGAAGGGACGCGATCAGCACCGTCAGCGCCAGCGCCCCCGCCGGCAGGCCGACGCGGCGCAGCGCCGAGGGGTTCGGGATCGGCTCAAGCCGCATCGCTCTCCTCCCCGAAGCCGTGGCCGGCCATCCAGGTGCCAAGCTCGGCCGGGCTCATCGTGCCGCGCGCGAAGGCGGGCGAAAGGCGGCCTTCGTAGATGACGTGGATGACGTCGGAAAGTGCCATCACCTCGTCGAGATCCTCGGAGATCAGCAGCACCGCCGCGCCGGCGTCGCGCGCGGCGATCAGGCGGTTGTGGACGAAGGTCACGGCGCCGATGTCGAGCCCGCGCACCGGCTGGTTGGCGAGGATGATCTTCGGCCCCGCTTCCAGCGCCCGGCCGAGGATCAGCTTTTGCATGTTGCCGCCGGAGAGAAGGCGGATGCGGGCGGCGGGGCCGGGGCAGCGGACATCGTAGGTCTCGATGATCTTCCGCGCGAAGCCTTCGGCGGCGGCCCAGTCCATCCAGCCCTTCCGGCTGAAGGGGGCCTCGGCGTAGCATTCGAGGACGGCGTTCTCGGTCAGCGTGAAGTCGGCGACGGTGCCGGTGCGGTGCCGGTCTTCGGGAATGCGGGCGATCCCGGCGGCGAGGGCGGCGCGGGGCGACCAGTCGGCGGGGACGACGCCGTGAAGCTCCATGCCGCCATGGGCCGGGCTTTCCAGCCCGCCGATCAACGCGGCAAGCGCGGCCTGGCCGTTGCCGGAGACGCCGGCAAGCCCGGTGATCTGGCCGGCGCGGAGCGTCAGGTTCACCGCGTTCAGCCCCGGCGCGTTGCCGCGGCGGGGGGTGTCGACGTTCGAGAGCGTCAGGAGCGCCGGGCCGGGCGTATGGTCCGAGAGCTTCGGCGCCGTGATCTCGGCGCCGACCATCATCTCGGCCAGCTTGTGGCGGTCGGTGTCGGCGGTCGCGACCGCGCCCACCAGCCGCCCGTGGCGCAGGACGAGGACGCGGGCGGATATCGCCATCACCTCGCCGAGCTTGTGCGAGATGAAGATGACCGAGAGGCCGAGCGCCACGGCCTTGCGCAGCGTCTCGAAAAGCGCCGTCGTCTCTTGCGGGGTGAGGACGGCGGTGGGTTCGTCGAGGATGAGGATGCGGGCGTCGCGGTAGAGCGCCTTCAGGATCTCCACCCGCTGGCGTTCGCCGACGGAGAGCGTGCCGACCCTGGCGCCGGGATCGACCGAGAGGCCGAAATCCCGCGACAGCCGCGCGACCCTGGCGCGGGCCGCGCCGCTGCCAAGGCGCGGCGAGAGAAGCGTGCCGGTGCCGAGGAGGATATTCTCCAGCACCGTCATGTTGTCGGCGAGCGTGAAGTGCTGGTGCACCATCCCGACCCCGGCGGCAAGCGCCGCGCGGGGATGGCCTGGGGGCAGGGGATGGCCGAAGACCTCGACGGTCCCCGCGTCGGCCGTGTAGTGGCCGAAGAGAATGTTCATGAGCGTGGTCTTGCCGGCGCCGTTCTCGCCCAGAAGGGCGATGACCTCACCCCGTCTCAGTTCGAACGAGATCGCGTCGTTGGCGACGAGCGCCCCGAACCGCTTGGTGATACCGTCGAGGCGGAGGACGACCTCCGCCCCCGCCTCTCGTGCCATCAGGAGGACTTCGGCTCTTCGTCGTTGATCTCGACGGTGAAGGAGCCGTCCCTGATCGCCGCCTCGCGCTCGGCGACGAGCGCCAGCGCGGCCTCGGGCACCTTGCCCTCGAACGTGCCGAGCGGAGCGAGCGAGCAGCCGCCTTCCTTCATGAAGGAGTAAAGCCCGTAATTCTCGGCCGTGAACGCGCCCGCCGCGACCTTGGCCAGCGCCGCGTCGAGCGTCGGCTCGAAATGCCAGATGGCGGAGGCCACGACCGTGTCGGGGTAGTCCGCTTGCGTGTCGATGACGTTGCCGATGGCGAGGACGCCCCGTTCCATCGCCGCGTCGGAAACCCCGAAGCGCTCGGCATAGAGAAGGTCGGCGCCGCCGTCGATCATCGCGAAGGCGGTTTCCTTGGCCTTCGGCGGATCGAACCACGAGCCGATGAAGGAGACCTGGAAGCGGATGTCCGGATTCATCTCGCGCGCGCCGGCCATGAAGGCGTTCATCAGGCGGTTCACTTCCGGGATCGGGAAGCCGCCGACCATGCCGATATTGCCCTTGGTCATGGCGCCGGCGATGATGCCGGAAAGGTAGCTCGCATCCTGGATGTAGTTGTCGAAGACGGAAAGATTCGGATGCGCCTCGTCCGGCAGGAAGGAGGAGCCGAGGAGGAACGCCACGTCGGGATATTCGTCGACGACCTCGCGGGCTTCTGCTTCCACTCCGAAGATCTCGCCGACGATCAGCTTGTAGCCCTGTTCGGCATATTCGCGCATGACGCGCGGATAGTCGGTATTGGCGGTGTTCTCGGTATAGGTGTAGTCTGCCGCGCCGGCCGCGACCGCGGCCTCGGCGGCCTTGTGGATGCGGCTCACCCATTGCTGTTCGACCGGCACGGTATAGATGCCCGCGACCTTGATCGGGTCGGCGGCGAAGGCCCGCGTCGGCAGGCCCGCGAGGCCGGTCGCGGCGATGCCGGCCGCCGAGGCCATGAGGTGGCGCCGGCTGAGACCGGCCTTCGGTTCATTGTTCATATTCAGCCCCCGTTGGTTCGCTTGCGTTGCGTCAATTTTTATCAATTGGTAAAGTTTTCGCAGATTCGCGCAAGAAAATTCTATGCCGCGGGACCCGCGCCGGGATAGGGGCGCCGACGGCTTGCCTTGGAAACAGGCAGAGTGCCGGTTCGGGCGGCGGTCGTCGTCCCGTAAGGTGGGTTTCAACCCACCCCGCTTCGCGCTTCGGTAAGGTGGGTTTAAACCCACCTTACGCCGGCGTCGTCACACGCCCACATAGGCCGCGAAATGCGCCGCGTTCGGATGCAGGCCCTTTGCGGGCACGGTCTCGGCGACGCTGCCGCCGGTCATGAAGGCGATGCGGTCGGCGACCGAGAGTGCGGCGTCGACCCGCTGTTCGACCAGCACTGTCGCCACGCCCGTCGCCTTCAGCGCCAGCACCGTGTCGCGGATGAGTGCGATCATCGAGGGCTGCAACCCCTCGGTCGGCTCGTCGAGCAGAAGCACCTTCGGCTCCAGGCAGAGCGCGCGGGCGATGGCGAGCATCTGCTGCTCGCCGCCCGACAGCGTGCGCGAGACCTGTCCCATCCGCTCGCGGAGCCGCGGGAAGAGGTCGAGCACGGTGTCGCGCACGCGGGCGTCGCGGCCGCGCGTCATCAGGCCGATCTCGATGTTCTCGCCCACCGTCAGATCGCCGAAGAGCCTGCGCCCCTGCGGCACGTAGCCGATGCCGTGGCGCGGCACCTCGTGGGGCGGGAGCGGGTCGATCCTCGTGCCGTCGAGCGTGATCGAGCCCTTCGTCGCGCGCACCTGGCCCATGATCGTCTTCAGCATGGTGGACTTGCCGGCGCCGTTCCGCCCCATGACGCAGAGAACCTCGCCCGACCCGACCGACAGCGTCAGCCCGCGCAGCACCTGCACCGCGCCGTAGCTCGCGTCGATGCCGTCGAGGATCAGCATTCAGCCCCCCAGATAGGCGGTCTGCACCGCCTTGTTGGCCCGGATCGCCTCGGGCGTGCCGGTGGCGAGTACCTCGCCGAAATTGAGGACCGTGATGCGCTCGGCAAGGTCCATGACCACGTCCATGTTGTGCTCGATCAGGAGCACCGTCGCCTCGGGCACGACGCTCCGCACGATGTCCTTGAAGGTCTGGATCTCGCCCTGGGCGAGGCCCTGCGTCGGCTCGTCGAGGATCAGGAGCTTCGGGCGAAGCGCGAGCCCCATCGCGACCTCGAGAAGCCGCTGGTGGCCGTAGCTGAGCGTGCCCGCCATCTGCTCCGCGCGATCGTCGAGGCCGACGCGGGCGAGGGCGGCCATCGTGTCGTCGGTCAGGTGCTGGGAATGCCGGCTTTGCGCCGCCAGCGCCACGTTGTCGAAGACCGAAAGCGCCGCGTATATCTGGGTGATCTGGAACGTGTAGGCGATGCCGGCGCGGACCCGGGCATGGGCGGGCAGCCGGGTGATGTCGCGCCCGGCGAAGCGGATCGTGCCGGACTGGACCGGGATGCGGCCGGAGAGGAGGCTGACGAAGGTGGTCTTGCCGGCACCGTTCGGGCCGATCAGTGCGTGAATCTCTCCCTCCACGAGGTCGAAATCCACCCCGTCCACGGCCTTCAGCCCGTCGAAGTGGCGGGTCAGCCCGCGCGCCTCCAGAAGCGTCACGGCAGCCATTTGAGCCCCCGTGCGCGCACGCTGCCGAGGATCCCCTTCGGCGCGAAGAGGACGAGGAGGACGAGCGCCGCCCCGGTCACGAACTGGTGCGCGTCGGTGACCGAGCTTGCATAGTCGATGAGGTAGAACATCAGGACTGCGCCGAGGAAGGGGCCGAGCACCGTCCCGGCACCACCGAGAAGCACCCAGAGAAGCGGCAGGATCGAATACTGCACCGAGGCGAGGCTTGCGCCGGCATAGCCGAACATGAGGCCATAGGCCGCCCCGCCGATGCCGGAATAGAGCCCCGAGATCGTCAGCGCCGTGAGTTTCACGGTGAAGGGGTTGTAGCCGAGCATCCGGCTCCGCTCCTCGTTCTCGCGCATCGCGACCATGATCCGGCCCTGGGGCGAGCGGACGAGCCAGAGGTTGAGAAGAAGTGCTGCGGCGAAGAGCGCGAGGGCAACGAGATAGCGGGTGCCGTCGTCCGAAAGGTCGAGCGGGCCGAGCGCGCGGGACGCCTTGCCGATCACGATCCCCTCGTCGCCGCGGGTCCAGCGGCCGAAATAGAGGATCGCGAGATAGCCTGCCTGCGCGAACATCAGCGTCACGATCATGAAGGCGACCCCGGCGGTCCGAAGCGCCAGCAGCCCGACCGCGAAGGCCATCGCGCCGCCGGCGAGCAGCCCGGCAACAAGCCCCGTCCCGGCGCCGAGGCCGAGATGGGTCACGCCCATCGCGGCGGCATAGAGCCCGGCGCTGAACAGGAGCGCGTGGCCGAGGCTCAGAAGCCCGGTATAGCCGAAGGCGATGTTGTAGCCCATCGCGTAGACGCTGAGCACCATGATCCGGGCGATATTTGTGTGGTGATAGGCGGGGGCGGCGAAGTGCAGGGCCAGAAGGGCCGCAAGCACCCCGAGGTGCAGGAAAAGGCCCTTGTCCACCCTCATGCCGCGCGCTTTCCGAAAAGGCCCTGCGGCCGGAAGACGAGGACGAGGGC
>WOYI010823426.1_pt2 | contig 10963 bp, 8 predicted proteins | sample 6423411 | NCBI WGS metagenome assembly WOYI01 (sample SAMN13441803, study PRJNA592873) | oil field metagenome | biome: oil field; feature: oil-well bore; material: oil-contaminated soil; isolation source: oil-contaminated soil from oil-well borehole | place: Germany: Wietze | collected 2016-10-18 ... | reverse complement strand
CAGCGGTGACCAAACGCACCTCTGCCAAGTACAAGCTCGACCGCCGCATGGGCGAAAACATCTGGGGCCGTCCGAAATCGCCGGTGAACCGCCGCGAATACGGGCCGGGCCAGCACGGCCAGCGCCGCAAGACCAAGCTTTCCGATTTCGGTACGCAGCTGCGCGCCAAGCAGAAGCTGAAGGGCCATTACGGCGACCTGACCGAAAAGCAGTTCCGCCGCATCTACGCCGAGGCCGAGCGGGTCAAGGGCGATACCGGCGAGAACCTGATCGGTCTTCTGGAGCGCCGCCTCGACGCGGTCGTCTACCGCGCCAAGTTCGTGCCGACGATCTTTGCCGCGCGCCAGTTCGTGAACCACGGCCACGTCACCGTGAACGGCACCCGCGTGAACATCGCCTCCTACCGCGTCAAGGAAGGCGACGTCGTCGCGGTGCGCGACAAGTCGCGCCAGCTCGCCCTCGTCCTCGAGGCCGTGGGTCTCGCCGAGCGCGACGTGCCCGACTATATCGAGGCCGACCATTCCAAGATGACCGCGACCTTCGTGCGCACCCCGGCGCTGGGCGACGTGCCCTTCGCGGTGCAGATGGAACCGCATCTCGTCGTCGAATTCTACGCCAAGAACTGATCTGCCCAAGGCGGCAGCACCCGGTTTCGAGGGGTCGCGGCGCCGCCGCGGCCCCTTTTCGGTGTGCCGTGCCCCTTGCTGCACGGGGACGCCCTTGCTCCGCCGTCGGCGCCAACAAGGCGCTGGCTTAACGCCCGCCCGCCCGCTAATAAGCGCTCAGTTGCCGGAGACGCTGCCATGACCGATCCGATCCGCCCCCAGCCGGGGATCATGGATATCGCCCTCTATCAGGGCGGGTCGGCGCATGTCGCGGGGATCTCCGACGCGGTGAAGCTGTCGTCGAACGAGAACCCGTTCGGTCCGTCGGAGAAGGCGAAGGAAGCGTTCCAGCGCGCCGTCCACAAGCTGCACCGCTATCCCTCGACCGACCATGCCGCGCTCCGCCAGGCGATCGGCGAGGTCCACGGGCTCGACCCCGCCCGGATCATCTGCGGCACCGGCTCGGACGAGATCATCCACTTCCTCTGCCAGGCCTATGCCGGGCCGAAGGACGAGGTCGTGTTCACCGAGCACGGCTTTCTCATGTACCGCATCTCGGCGATGGCGGCGGGGGCGACGCCGGTCGCGGTCCGGGAACGCGACCGCACCACCGATGTCGACGCGATCCTCGCCGCCTGCACCCGGCACACCAAGCTCGTCTTCATCGCCAATCCGAACAACCCGACCGGCACGATGATCGGCCTGCCGGAGATCGAGCGCCTTGCCGCCGGACTGCCGAAGCAGGCGATCCTCGTCCTCGACGGCGCCTATGCCGAATATGTCGAGGGCTACGACGCCGGCGCGGCGCTGGCGACGGCGCGGGCGAACGTGGTGATCACCCGGACCTTCTCGAAGATCTACGGCCTCGGCGGGCTCCGGATCGGCTGGGGTTACGGGCCGCGGTCGATCATCGACGTGCTGAACCGCATCCGCGGGCCCTTCAACCTCTCGAACGTGCAGCTCGACGTGGCCGAGGCGGCGGTGCGCGATCAGGACTATGTCGCCCGCTGCCGCGAGGACAATGCCCGCATGCGCGCCTGGCTGGCCGAGGCGCTGGCGGAAAGGGGCGTGCCGTCGGACACCTCGACCGCGAACTTCATCCTTGCCCGCTTCGCCGACGAGGCCGAGGCCGCGGCCTGCGACCAGTTCCTGCAGGGCCAGGGGCTGATCGTGCGGCGGGTGAGTTCCTACGGTCTGCCCAACTGCCTGCGCATCACCATCGGCGACGAGGCGTCGTGCCGCCGCGTCGCCCATGCGATCGGCCAGTTCAAGGGGCAGAAATGACCGCGCCGATCTACCACCGCGTGGCGCTGATCGGGCTTGGCCTCATCGCCTCGTCGATGGGCCATGCGATGAAGAAATGGGGGCTTGCGGGCTCGGTCGCCGGTCATGCGAAGACCGAGGCGACGCGCGCGGCGGCGCTGGAGCTTGGCTTCTGCGACGAGGTCTTCGCGACGGCCGCCGAGGCGGTGAAGGGCGCCGACCTCGTCGTGCTCGCCGTGCCGGTCGGGGCGATGGGCGCGGTCGCGGCCGAGATCGGGCCGCACCTGAAGCCCGGCGCCACCGTCACCGATGTCGGCTCGGTCAAGCAGGCGGTGGTCGAGGCGGTCGGCCCGCATATCCCCGAAGGCGTCGATTTCGTCCCCGGCCATCCTCTCGCGGGGACTGAACATTCCGGGCCAAGATCCGGGTTCGCCACGCTTTTCCAGAACCGCTGGTGCCTTCTCATCCCCGGCGATGCCCGGCCCGAGGCGGTGGCGCGGCTCCGTGCCTTCTGGGAAGGGATGGGCGCCAATGTCGAAGAGATGGACGCCCCGCATCACGACCTCGTCCTTGCCGTGACGAGCCACACCCCGCATCTCATCGCCTACACGATGGTCGGCGTCGCCGATCACCTCCGCCGGGTGACGGAAAGCGAGGTCATCAAGTATTCCGCCGCGGGTTTTCGCGATTTCACCCGGATCGCGGCCTCCGATCCGACGATGTGGCGCGACGTGTTCCTCACCAACAAGGAGGCGACGCTCGACATTCTCGGCCGCTTCACCGAGGAGCTCTTCGCGTTGCAGCGGGCGATCCGCATGGGCGACGGCGACGAGCTTTTCGACTATTTCACCCGCACCCGCGCCATCCGGCGCGGCATCATCGAGGCCGGCCAGGACACCGACGCCCCCGATTTCGGCCGCGCCAAGGTGGCGGACCCGTGAGGGCGGCGGCGATCTTCGCGCTGGCCCTCTGGGCCGCGCTCGCCCAGGCCGCCGGGGCGGCGCCGATGGCGGAATCGCTGCGCCCGATCCCCCGGCCGCACGCCCTGCGGGCGGAGGTGGTCGCGGCGGCCGTGGTCGTGACCGCGCCCCGCCTGCGGCCGCTGCCGCGCCCCGAGGCGGCGCCGATGCCGGAGGTCGCCCGAGCGTTCCGGGCGCCGCTTCTCCTCTCCCCCACCGCCTTCGCGCCCGTCGCATCGCTCCGGCCGGTGGACCGGCCGACCGCGCGCCCCGGCCGCGTCGAAAACGTCGTCTACCGCACCCAGCCGGTGCCCGAGGCGACGACCGGCCGGACGGGGGCGGTCTGCGGCGATCCGGCGATCCTCGGCAAGACGATCCCGCCGATCGCGGCGAAGCTGAAGGGCTGCGGCCTCGAGGACGGGGTCAGCGTGATCTCGGTCGCGGGCGTGGCGCTGACGCAGCCGGCGGCCATCGATTGCAGCACCGCGAAGGCGCTGAAGACCTGGGTCGAGACCGGCGTCAAGCCCGCGATCGGCCGCAAGGGCGGCGGGGTCGCGGCGCTGCAGATCGCGGCGAGCTATTCCTGCCGGGGCCGCAACAACCAGACGGGCGCGAAGGTCAGCGAGCATGGCAGGGGCAGGGCGGTCGACATCTCGGCGATCCTGCTGGCCGACGGCACCTCGGTCACGGTGCTGAAGGGCTGGGACTCGAAGAGCTACGGCAAGACGCTCGCCTCGGTGCGCAAGGCGGCCTGCGGGCCGTTCAACACCGTGCTCGGGCCCGGATCGGACCGCCACCATGCCGATCACTTCCACCTCGACACCGCGCGCGGGCGCGGGGCGTATTGCCGCTGATCCGGCACCGGCCGACGGTCAGAAGCGCGGCGCGGACCCCAGCGGCACCGGCCCGAGGCTCATCCGCCCCGCCCGGAACACCAGCGGCATCGACAGCCGCTCGGCATCGCCGCCGAGAAGCGCGAGGCTTTCCAGCGCCCGTTCCACCGTCGGCGCCGTCTCGGCCCGGACGAGGCCGAGCGCGGTCACGAGTTTCAGCGCCGCGCGCCAGTTCTCGACGCCGAGGTCGAGCCGGCCCTCTGGCGTGCCGTCCGCGCCGATTGTCAGCGCCCCCTTGCCGGCCAGCCTCACCGGCCCCCAGTCGAGCGCCAGCGCGCGGATGTCTGCGGCGTGGATCCGCACCCGCGCGGTCGGCGCGAAGCGGTCGAGCGGCCGGTCGAGGCCGAGTCGTCCGTCGAAATAGAACCTCTCCCCCCGGTCCGGCAGCGTGCCGCCGGTTGTGATCATGTCCGCCGGAAATCCGGAGAGGGTCAGGCCGGTGAGTTCCACGCCCACCTCCTGCGTCAGCGGATCGGCGCCCTGCCGGATCGCGGCCCGCGCCTCATCGGCAGTAAAGCCCCAGCCGAAATCGGACCGAAGTCCAAGCCGCCGCCCCACTGCCTGCCCGTGATCGAGCGGCAGCGCGGGGTCGAGGCCGAAGACCGCGCTCGCGTTCAACTCGTCCGACGTGACCTCGATCGTCTCGCGGCCGACCCGCACGGTCTGGCGATCGGGCAGCGCGGCGATGACATGGTGCGGCTTGTAGGACAGCGCATGGACCCGGATCTCGGGCGCCGACCAGCCGAAGCTGCCATCGGCGCTGGTCAGTTCGGGCTTCGTCAGCGTCACGTCGAAGCGCGAGGGGAAGCCGGCAAGGCTGATCGTGCCGTAATCGGCCAGCCCCGCCGCCCGCATCTCGGCCAGCGCCGCCTCCGCCCCCGACATCAGCGCACGCGATCCGACGATCCAGTAGCCGCCATAGACCGCAGCAACCGCCGCCACGAGCCATAGAACGATGCGCATGAAAGGGGCCTTTCCTCACTCGCCTCGATGCTGTTTATAGGCCGGGAACGGCGGAAACCAGCGGGCGGACATGAATTCTTTGTGGGTCTTCGGCTATGGCTCGCTGATGTGGGAGCCGGGCTTCGACTGGCAGGACCGGGTTCTGGCGCGGCTTTCGGGCTGGCACCGGTCGTTCTGCATGCGCTCGATCCACCACCGCGGGACCGAGGCGGCGCCGGGCCTCGTCCTCGCCCTCGACGCGGCCGAGGGGGCCGCCTGCGACGGGGTGGCCTTCGCGGTCGCGGCCGAGAATGCGGACCGCACACTCGGCTATCTGCGCGAACGCGAGCTGATCTCCTCTGCCTATCTGGAAAAGACCCTTCCCGTGGCGCTCGCCGACGGGCGGCAGGTCGAGGCGGTGACCTATGTCATCGACCCCGACCACGTCCAGTATTGCGGCGGCCTGCCGCTCGAGGAGCAGGCGCGGATCATCGCCACCGCCGTCGGGGGCCGCGGTCCGAACACCGAATACCTCTGGAACACCGCCGGCCATCTCGGCGAGCTTGGCCTCGCCGATCCCGATCTCGACTGGCTCGCCGCGAGGGTCCGCGCCCTCGCCCTTAACCGCTTGTGAGAGCGCGCCGCCCCGCCTATTGTCCGGGAAAAGCAGGACAGGGGTGGCGATCCTGATGGACAAACCCATGCGTGAGGCCGAGCCTTTCTTCGCCCAGCCGGTGCGGCAGGTGACGATGATGCTCCTCGTCTCGGCCCTGGTCGGGGCGGGCGCCTATGTGGCCTACGGGCCGATCGTCTCGATCTTCATCGCCAATCCCTGGCTGAACGGGCTGATCCTCGGGGTCTTCGTCCTCGGCGTGCTGACCTGTTTCTGGCAGGTCGGGCAGCTCATGCGCTCGGTCAGCTGGATCGAGGGCTTCGCCGCCCACCGGCCGGGGCACGAGATCACCATCGCGCCGCGGCTGCTGGCGCCGCTCGCGGCGCTTCTGCGCTCGCGCGGGCCGCGGGCGGGGCAGATTTCCAATTCCTCGGCCCGCTCGATCCTCGAATCCGTCGCGACCCGCATCGACGAGGCGCGCGACATCACCCGCTACCTTGCCAGCCTGCTGATCTTCCTCGGCCTGCTCGGCACCTTCTACGGCCTCGCGATCACGGTGCCGGCGGTCGTCGACACGATCCGCGCGCTGGCCCCGCAGGAGGGCGAGAGCAGCGCCCAGGTCTTCGACAAGCTGATGGGCGGGCTCGAAAAGCAGCTCGGCGGCATGGGCACGGCCTTCTCCTCCTCGCTCCTCGGCCTCGCCGGATCGCTCGTCGTCGGGCTTCTGGAGCTTTTCGCCGGCCACGGCCAGAACCGCTTCTACCGCGAGCTCGAGGAATGGCTTACCTCCTTCACCCGGCTCTCCTTCACCAGCGGCGAGGGCGAGGGCGCCTTCGATCAGGAGGCGGTGGCGGGGGTGCTCGACCACATGGCCGGACAGGTGGAGACGCTTCAGGGGATCCTCGAGCGCACCGATGCCGGGCGCGCGGCGGTCAACGAGCGGCTCGAGGCGGTCGCCAGTTCGGTCTCGGCCCTGACCGCCCGGCTCGAAACCGAGACCGGGTCCAACGCCCAGCTTTCGCGGATCGCCGACGGCCAGGACCGGCTCGTCGCGCTGATCGAGAAGAACAGCCAGGACATCCGCATCGACGGCGGCGATGCCGAAAGCCGGATGCGGCTGCGCTCGATCGACGTGCAGATGCTGAAGCTTCTGGAAGAGGTGGCGGCGGGGCGGCAGGAAAGCATGGCGGACCTGCGCGGCGACCTGGGCGAGCTGACCCGCGCGGTGCGCGCCCTCGCCCGCGCCGACGCGGCACGGAGAGGCTAGATGGCGCTCTCGCAGGGCAGGGGCGGGCAGCGCTTCTCGGCCAATATCTGGCCCGGCTTCGTCGATGCGATGACCGCGCTCGTGATGGTGCTGATGTTCGTCCTGACGATCTTCATGATCGTCCAGTTCACGCTTCGCGAAACCATCAACACCCAGGACGATGAACTGGCGGCGCTGGCCGACCAGGTCGCCGGGCTTGCCGACGCGCTTGGGCTGGAACGGAGCCGGACGGCCGAGTTGAACGCCGAGGTCGCGGGGCTCTCGGCCAATCTCACCAGCGCCAAGGCCACGGCCGACCGCCAGTCCGCGCTGATCGCCACGCTGACCTCGCAGCTCGAGGGCCAGACCGCGAAACTCTCCGACGCCGAGGCGAAGATCACGTCGTTCGAGGCCCAGGTCGCCTCGCTTCTGTCAGAGCGCGACGCGGCGCGCGGGCAGGCCGCGGCGCTGAGCACCGAACGCGACCAGTTGCTGACGGCGCAGGAGGCGCTGAACCTTGCCGTCGCCAAGGCACGGGACGAGATCGACGCCCAGGCCGAGGCGGCGCGGCTCGCGGCGGCGCGGCGCGAAGCGCTCGAGGCGCTCGTCGCCGATCTCCGCGCGACCGGCGAGGCGACGGCGGCGAAACTCTCCGACGCCGAAGCCGCGCGCCTGACCGAAGCCGCCGCCGCCGAGGCTCTGCGCGCCCGGCTGACCGGGGCCGAGGACGAGCTGACCGCGATGACGCTGGCGCTGGAAGCCGAACGCAAGCGGGCGGAGGAGACGCTGACGCTCCTCGCCGCCGCCGAGGCGGCGCGCAAGGACATCGACGGCAAGCTCGCCGCCGCCCTCGCGGAGAAACGCGCCGCCGAACGCTCGGCCGAAACCTCGCTCAGCGAGGCCGAGCGGCAGAAGGCCCTGCTCGCCATCGCCCATGACCGCCTCGCCGAGGAGGAGGCCGCCTCGGCCGAGGCCGCGCGCAAGGTCGCACTCCTCAACCAGCAGATCACCGCTCTGCGCGGCCAGCTCGGCTCGCTCCAGGACCTGCTCGACGCCTCCGCTGCCAAGGACAGCGCCGCGAAGGTGCAGATCGAGGCTCTGGGCAGCCAGCTCAACTCCGCCCTCGCCCGCGTCGCGGCCGAGGAAAAACGCCGGGCGGCGCTGGAAGAGGCCGAGCGGCTCCGACTGGAAGAAGAGGCGAAGGCGCTGAAGGCCGAGGCCAAGGAGCTGTCGCGCTACCGCTCGGAGTTCTTCGGCAAGCTCTCCGAGGTGCTCGCGGGCCGCGAAGGGGTGCGGGTCGTCGGCGACCGCTTCGTCTTCTCCTCCGAAGTGCTCTTCGAGCCCGGCGCCGCCGATCTCGCGCCGGAGGGCCGGAGCCAGATCGCCGGTGTCGTCGCGACCCTGCAGGAGGTGGCCGCCGCGATCCCGCCCGAGATCGACTGGATCATCCGGGTGGACGGCCATACCGACAATGTGCCGCTCTCGGGCGCCGGCGAGTTCCGCGACAACTGGGAGCTGAGCCAGGCCCGCGCCCTCTCGGTCGTGCGCTACATGCAAAACAGCCTCGGCTTTCCGCCCGAACGGCTGGCCGCGACGGGGTTCGGCGAATACCGTCCGGTGGCGGAGGGCGACAGCCCCGAGGCGCGGGCGCAGAACCGGCGGATCGAGCTGAAGCTGACGGAGCGCTGAGCCCGGCCGGGCAGGGGGGCGCCGCCCCCGTCCCGGACAGGGTCCGGGACTCCCCCGGAGGTATTTTCAAACAGAAGAAGGAGGAGATGCGCGCCGTTCCCTTCTTCTGTTCGAAAATACCTCCGCCGGAGGCGAAAAGGCCGGAGCCTCGATGGCTCCGGCCTTTTCATGTCCTCAGGAAGTCGGCGTCAGTCGGCCGTCAGAAGCGGCGGCTTCGACCCGGCGATGCGCGGCTTCTGCGGCTCCTCGACATCGAGCGCAATGGCATTGTCGCGCACCAGAACCCGGACGACGCCGCCCTTGGTCAGCTTGCCGAAGAGCAGTTCCTCCGCCAGCGGCTTCTTGATATGCTCCTGGATCACCCGGCCGAGCGGGCGGGCGCCCATCCGGTCGTCATAGCCCTTCTCGGCCAGCCAGTTCGCGGCTTCCGGCGTCAGTTCGATATGGACATGCCGGTCCATGAGCTGGGCTTCGAGCTGGAGGACGAACTTGTCCACCACCTGCAGGATGACATCGCGCGACAAGGGCGCGAAGGAGATGACCGCGTCGAGGCGGTTGCGGAACTCGGGCGTGAACATCCGCTCGATCGCGGCGGTGTCCTCGCCCTCGCGCCGGTCGCGGCCGAAGCCGATCGCGGCCTTGGCCATGTCGGCGGCCCCCGCATTCGAGGTCATGATCAGGATCACGTTGCGGAAATCCACCTGCCGTCCGTTGTGGTCGGTCAGCTTGCCGTGGTCCATCACCTGCAGCAGGATATTGTAGACATCCGGATGGGCCTTCTCGATCTCGTCGAGCAGCAGCACGCAATGCGGGTGCTGGTCGACGCCGTCGGTCAGCATGCCGCCCTGGTCGAAGCCGACATAGCCCGGAGGCGCGCCGATCAGGCGCGAGACCGCGTGCTTCTCCATGTATTCCGACATGTCGAAGCGCAGAAGCTCCACGCCAAGGCTGTCGGCCAGTTGCTTGGCGACCTCGGTCTTGCCGACGCCGGTCGGGCCGGCGAAGAGGTAGTTGCCGATCGGTTTTTCCGGCTCGCGCAAGCCCGCCCGGGCGAGCTTGATCGCCGAGGAAAGCGCCGTGATCGCGGCATCCTGGCCGAAGACCACGCGCTTCAGCGTGCGCTCCAGATCCTTCAGCACCTCGGCATCGTCCTTGGAGACGTTCTTCGGCGGGATCCGGGCGATCTTGGCCACCACCGCCTCGATCTCCTTCGGGCCGATGGTCTTGCGGCGCTTCGACTCCGCGACCAGATGCTGCGCCGCGCCCGCCTCGTCGATCACGTCGATGGCCTTGTCCGGCAGCTTCCGGTCATGGATGTAGCGCGCCGAAAGCTCCACCGCCGACTTGATCGCGTCCTGGGTGTAGCGCAGGTCGTGGTGCTTCTCGAAGTAGGGCTTGAGGCCCATGAGGATCTTGATCGTGTCGTCCACGTTCGGTTCGTTCACGTCGATCTTCTGGAACCGGCGGCTGAGCGCGCGGTCCTTCTCGAAATGCTGGCGGAATTCCTTGTAGGTGGTCGAACCCATGCAGCGCAGCTTGCCGCCCTGAAGCGCGGGCTTCAGAAGGTTCGAGGCGTCCATCGCGCCGCCGGAGGTCGCTCCGGCACCGATCACCGTATGGATCTCGTCGATGAAGAGGATCGCGTCGGCGTGGTCCTCAAGCTCCTTCACCACCGCCTTCAGCCGCTCTTCGAAATCGCCACGATAGCGGGTGCCGGCCAAAAGCGCGCCCATGTCGAGCGAATAGATCGTCGATTTCGACAGGATCTCTGGCGTCTCGCCGCGGATGATCTTCAGTGCCAGCCCCTCCGCGATGGCGGTCTTGCCGACGCCGGGATCGCCGACCAGCAAGGGGTTGTTCTTGCGCCGGCGGCAGAGGACCTGGATGCAGCGCTCGATCTCGGCCTCGCGGCCGATCAGCGGGTCCACGTCGCCCTTCTTCGATTTCTCGTTCAGATCGACGCAATATTTGGCGAGGGCGGATTCCTTGGCCTCGCCCGGCGCCTCGGCCACGTGTTCCTCATGCTCCTGCGCGCCGCTCACCGGGCGGGTCTCGCCGAAGGAGGGATCCTTGGCGACGCCGTGGGCGATGAAGTTGACCGCGTCATAGCGGGTCATGTCCTGTTCCTGCAGGAAATAGGCGGCGTTACTCTCGCGCTCGGCGAAGATCGCGACCAGCACGTTGGCGCCCGTCACCTCGGTCCGCCCCGAGGACTGCACGTGGATCGCCGCGCGCTGGATCACCCGCTGGAAGGCGGCCGTCGGCACGGCTTCGGAGCCGTCCACGTCGGTGACGAGCGTCGAGAGATCGTCGTCGATGAACTCGACCAGGGTCTTGCGCAACTCCTCGATGTCGACGGAGCAGGCGCGCATCACCTTGGCCGCCTCCGGCTCGTCCACGAGCGCGAGCAGGAGATGCTCCAGCGTCGCGAGTTCATGCCGGCGCGCATTGGCGAGCGCCAGCGCGGCGTGGATTGCCTGTTCGAGCGTGTTCGAAAATGACGGCACCTTCGTGCTCCTTTCCTTCTGGCAGGTCGGGCCGGAGCCCGCATCCTACCGTCGCCTCATAACCTTAAACTTCGGTGGAAATCGGGCAGCTTCAAGTGTTTTCTCGCCGATTTTGGTCTTTGCGGGGGAAGTGGCGCGAAATGTGATCGGTTTCTGCCCGATCGTAACCGAAATGTCGGAATTCCGCCGCATCTCGTGAACGGCCGGTTCCGCGCCCCCGCCGGGTAAGGTGGGTTTCAACCCACC
>WOYI010352240.1_pt1 | contig 10963 bp, 9 predicted proteins | sample 6423411 | NCBI WGS metagenome assembly WOYI01 (sample SAMN13441803, study PRJNA592873) | oil field metagenome | biome: oil field; feature: oil-well bore; material: oil-contaminated soil; isolation source: oil-contaminated soil from oil-well borehole | place: Germany: Wietze | collected 2016-10-18 ... | reverse complement strand
TTCACAGCCTCCACCTATCTCTCGATATCCACCCAGCCAAGCTCCTCCGCGAGATTCGAGCTGTTGGCGATTAACAGGCCAGGCAGCGATCGAAATCCTTTCTGTATGTACGGCTCCCTTAAAACTTCTCCCAGCTCATCAATAAGGTTCATTCTCCTGTACATGGTGCAGCCTGCAGAATCGGAGAAGTCTTTTCTGCCTTCCGATCCGGCACTGTCTTCGAACAACGTTTCTGCAACAGAATCGACGGAAAGAAAGTGGAGTTCCTGTGTACCTGCCCGAATGAAAAAAGATAAACTACAGCAAAAATGGCGAGAAAAAAGACCGAGGCAACGATTGTTACTCGTAACGGGATCGAAAAGCCATGTTCCTTTTCGATCCCGCCGCCCTTCGTCGCAGCCAGAACATCCCGGAGATTACTGCGTCGGATCCCTTCCTGCGGCTCTCTCGTAATCCGCATCCAGTGCCAAGCCGTTTCCCTGTGGGATTACTCTCCAGAACCAGCGGTAATCCTGATGGAATGGCAAGTTAGCGGAATAAATTTTTTCGATCCGGCCCGGGTCATTTGCAGATGCATAGCCGTAATGCAGCCAGCCCCCTTCAACCACGTTCCAGATCCCCCATTGGCCTGGAGCCAGCGAGTTCCACTGCACATTATCAGAGTTAAACTGCTGAAAATCCGATTTGGTAACCCAAATAGCCCGACCGGTAGAATTTCGCAGTTCAAGAACCTTGTTTCCACCAAGGGCAAACACCGGAGCGGAAGTGAACAGGAATACAAAAAGCAATACTGAACAGAAAACCTGGATATTTTTCCGCATAGCCAATCACCTCCATATATTGTTAAGAATAACTGAAACAACTTTCAGGCGTCAATACATCGAGGTGACTCATCTAGCCGAGACGGATTCGTTGCCTCACCTGAGAATCCAGCCAACAAGATCAGCACTTTCCGAAGGGAAATTCCAGGAGGAAAGGAGAGACTTTTAACGGAAAACTTGCAAGAGGAGAATTTCGCTTGCAAAAGACATTACGCCAACGGACCTCAAGAGCACTCCTCTGTCATCTACATGATGATTCTCCCAAGAATCCGTCCGATACAATAATTCAATGGCAGACACCAAGGTTCGGGTTTTTGTATCCATTATCCCGGATGTCGAAATGCCCTGATCCCATTTCATTCTGGTAAAATAATGGTGCTTTCAACAATAATTTTTGCCTGGAGGTGTGCTTTATGAGCAAGGCGGGGAAGATACTTGATTTTGCCATGAAGATGGAGCTTGAGGCTCGTGATTTCTACCTTGACTCCGTCCAGAAGGTCAGCAGAGCGGAGACCAGGAGCCTTATTGTCACCCTCGCCGAGTGGGAGAAGGGACACTACGATTTTCTCAAGAAACAGCATGACAGCGTATCGGCGACCGGAAAATGGGCTGATGAAGCTCCTCTCCCCGATGAAATCACGGGAGGGGCCAAAATAGTCGAAGCAAAAAAAGGCGGTATCGAAACGGAACCGCCCCTCGGAGAAACGTCCTCCGATTTCAGCGTCCTGAGGATGGCGCTGGCGATCGAGACCGACTTCCGCAAGTTCTACGGAAATGCCGCGGAAAGTATCGCCGACCCCGACGGAAGAAAGATACTGCTCATGCTTTCCGAGTGGGAGGGCGTGCACCAGGAGTACATAGACGAGCAGTACCGGTCACTCCACCGAGAATTCATGGCCGAGATGGGATTCGAGCCCTTTTAGCCCTTTTCGGAACTGAATGCGCCTGGCCGTTGACGACAGACTGGTTCATCGGCTGATATCTTCTACCCTGTTCGCAAGGTTTCTGTATTTCTGTTTTATCCTGTCGATGCGTTCCTGAAGGATATCTCTTTCAGGGAGTGAGTGAACGAGTTCCCTTATGGGGGTCAGTTCGAAGAAGGAGTTCCTCCTTGACGGTATGGTTGATGAGAAAACCTCGGCAAGCATCCGCAGATCGTCTCCCATACGGAAATCATCGCGGGTTTCCTCGTATCCGAAAAGGAAGTATATCTTTTTGAATCCGGACCATGCTAGTGCGGAAAGGCACATCGAGCATGGTTCATGTGTCGCGAGGAAGACGGTGTCATCAGGGCAGGGGTGATCCTTCATCTTAAAGAAACGGTGGATCGTTACGATCTCCCCGTGAAGCGTGGGGTCGTCAGCCCGCATGTTGACCCCTGCTGTTACGAGCGCCAGATCATCTGCCGATAGTACCGCTCCCCCGAAAATGTTGTGTCCCTTTTCGACCGCCGTTTCCGTGATCGGAAGTATATCTTTTTCTATTACTTCGAGCAGTCTTGAAACTGTTCCTGATCCGTTCATTGTTACCCCCCCATCAGTAACCGGCAAGAAGAAGATATCAGAATTACCGCTCTTTGGAACCCCCTGGAAACTCCGCTTGAATGGTATGATAATACTCTATAGATCTGGATCATCCGGCCGGAGGTGTAGCTTATGAGCTTCAGCAAGGCGGTCTTTACAGGTGGAATGGAAGATCTTGCTTCGGCCCTTTTCGAAAGCAGTTCGACCGGTGTTTGCGTCATTCAGGACGGGTTGATAAAATCCATCAATCCTGTCCTGGAGGAGATCATAGGGATCAAGATGGAAGAGGTCCAGGGCAGGCCGTGGGTAGATCTCATCCATGCGGATGACCGCGAACTCTTTCTGGCCGGTTCGGGAAAAAATATCGAAGTGGCGGAGTCCTCCCCTCACTTCCGCATAATAACCAGGGACGGCAGTCTCCGATGGATGATGGGGACCTTCACGCCCATGCAGTTTCATACGTGCCCCGCGCTTCTCGCCATTCTCGTCGATATCAGCGAGCGCGAAAAGATCCACGACGATTACAAAAGCCGGGAGGAAGACCTTCTGCGCACCACCGAGGGAACTCTTCGCGCCATAGAGAAGATCGTAGAGATGAAGGATCCGTTCATAGTAGGACACCAGAGAAGAGTTGCCAGGCTCTCATATGCGATCGCAAAGTATCTCGGATTCACCGAGGCTTCCTCGAGGATACTCCGGATGGCGGCCCTGGTCCACGATGTGGGCAAGGTTTCCATCCCTATCCAGGTCCTTGCCAAGCCGAGGCACCTGTCCGATGATGAGTACAGCATCGTCAGGATGCACCCGTTGATAGGGTACGAGATCCTCAAGGATATCGACAACCTTGCTTTCGTCGGGGAGATCATCCTGCAGCACCACGAGAGGATCGACGGTTCGGGTTACCCTTCGGGGCTTACGGGTGACAGTATGCTCCCCGAGGCCAAAATAATATCCGTGGCGGATGTTGTAGAGGCCATGGTGTCGCAACGCCCCCACCGCCCTGCCCTCGGCATGGAGGAAGCCCTGGCCGAGATCAGGAAGGGGCGGGGAACGGAATTCGACTCCGGCGTTGTTGATGCCTGCGTGGCGCTCTTCCACGACCTGTGGTTCACTTTTGAGGCCGAGGCTGCTGGTATCTAGAGACCCGTTTTCACTCTTGCGGGTCGATCTCGTCAGAGCGCATATGCACCGAACGCTTCCTGATCATCTTCTTGTCGAGATAACGAAGTCCCCTGTTGACTGTCCAGACGATCACCACACATCCAACGGCAAGCATATACTGATCCACAGCCACCGCGATCCCTATACCAGCGGTGAAGAGGATGGAGGCGGCGGAGGTGAGATATATCACCTTGCGCCTCTCAGGGTGCTGCATTATCGTTCCCGCCCCTATGAAGCTTATTCCCAGAACGATGGCCTGGATAACCCGGATGGGGTCTCCCCTTATAATGTCTGCCCCGCACGTCACCTCGCCGAAATAATTTATTATTACGCTCCCGAGAAGGGTGAAGAGTGCCGAAGCACCTCCGACGAGCATGTGGGTTCTCATGCCTGCCGGCTTCCCGATCATCTCCCTCTCCACCCCGATCATCCCGCCGAGGATCATCGCCAAGGCTACGCGTGCGAGTGCCAAAATCTGCCACTCGATACTACTCATTGTGAAACCCTCCTTCAGGAAAAGGACTACTATGGGAAGATATTACCTCAACGAAGCCGGTTCCGGACAAAAATAAGGTTTTCGCATCTGCTTTTGTCCCTTTGCGTTTTCCTGGTTACAAGCGCCATGCCCGCTTTGGCGGTTCCGCAGAACGCCCTGCGTTTCGTCGGCGGATCCTTCGATGAACCCCTCGTATCGGATTCGGAGAGCAAAGCCCTTTTCGCAGACTTTCAACTGAAGTTCTTTGCCCCCTGGAACAGGGAATTCCCCTCTGTTACTCCCGACAGGTCGCTCTGGGCCTGGGAGGAGTGGAAGGGCGCAACCCCATGGGGGGAAAATTTGAGGCCCCATTCAAGACAGTGGATGGAGGGGCTCCTTGTAAACTGCGCTATGGAAGAGTGGGGGAACGTTAACCGCAAGGCAGTGGCATGCGTGGATACGGACCTGCGCGCCCTCCCGACGAATCGCCCATTCTTCCGCGACCCGTCGTCAGCCGGAGAGGGTTTTCCCTTCGACTACCTGCAGAACTCGCGTGTCAAGGCAGGGGAGCCGCTTTTTGCGGGGCACTTCTCGAGGGACAGGGCCTGGGCGTTCGTCGAGACAGGCTATGCCTCAGGTTGGGTGGATGTAAGGAATATCGCCTTCGTCGATGAAGCGCTCGCTGAAAAGTGGATGGATCTCCCGCAGGCTTTCGTCATCGATGACGGAGTGCAGGTAATGGACCTTCATGGGTTATCCCGTTTCAGCGCGAAGATAGGAACAGTGCTTCCCCTGTTGGCCGGAGGGATTTTTAGCGGTTCCCTGACGGTCGGGGTCCCCGTCCGGGATATCGAGGGCATGGTTGTTCTGAAAGAGGCCAGCCTTTCGACGGACAAGGCTTCGCCGGGGCCTCTGGAACTGAACCAGTGGAACATAGCGGCCGTGATCAACCGGATGCTGGGCACACCCTACGGCTGGGGAGACTCCCTTGGGAACCGTGACTGTTCAGGAGCCGTGAGGGATCTTTTCACTGTCTTCGGCATCTGGCTTCCCAGAAATTCCGCCGCACAGGCCAGAGCGTTCCCGTTCGTTGCGTTCGAAGATAAAAGCGGGGAGGAGAAGCAGATGAGATTGATCTCCGGGGCGGTCCCCTTTACGACACTGCTTCGCGTCCCCGGGCACATCATGGTCTACCTGGGGACGTTCAGAGGTGAGCCATGCGTCTTTCACTCTCTCTGGGGGATACGCACTGCCAGGGATGGCATCGAAGGGCGCCACGTGATCGGTTCGGCGGTAATAACAACACTCCGCCCTGGCGAGGGAGTTGAGGATCTTGATCTCTCGCGGGGATATCTTTCAGATCGTCTTGAAGGCATGACACTTATAACGGATCCACGTTAGGTTGGCCCCTGCTCCTCTTCATCTCGTACATCCTGTCATCTGCTGCCTTCGCACCGCAGTAAGTTTCACTCCGTCCCCGGAGAATGATGCCAGACCGAATTCCGCGCCGGGGGCACGGTATCCAGGATGGTGGAATCCCTGGCCTGTCATCATGGAAAGATAAAAAAACGGTGCCCCGCCTTGAAAGGGCGGGGCACCGTTCTGTTTCGTGCGAAGTTTATCGGGTCTGCTGCATAAGGGCATCAAGGACGGTCCGGAGCTTTTCAAGTTCCTCTCCGTATCTTGCCCAGTCACCATCTCTTGAGGCCTTCTGAGCTGCCTCGAAATGTTGTCCTGCCTGCTGCGCAAGATCCCTGGCGTTCTCCCCTATTACAAGCGGGGGCCTCTCAGCGGGCTTCTCGGTGGTTCTTGCGGGAGCGCTCACTCTCGCGCCGGTTGTTCCCGACAGCCGCGAAAGAAGGGTTGAAATGGCATCGTCAACCGTTTCCGCCCAGGCCACCTTCCCTCCTGAGGAAACTATCACCCTCTTGAGCTCCGGGAGATCGCTGTTCTCTGCCCTCAGGTATAGCGGCTGAACGTAAAGCAGAGATTTTCCGAGCGGGATGACCAGGATGTCGCTTCGGATCACGTCGGATCCGCGCTGGCTCCAGAGTGAGAGCTGGGCGGATATTTCGGGGTCCTGGTCAATAAGTGCAGCGACCTGTGACGGGCCGAATATGAGCTTCTGCTTCGGGAACTGGTAGACGAGAAGCTCCCCGTAGTTCGGTGCGTCTGATCGCCCGGCCATCCATGCGATCATGTTGTCGCGTCCCACGGGCATGAATGGGGCAATGAGTGCGAACTCGGCCTTCTCTTCCCCCGCCAGGCGCATTATGACGTAATACGCGTTCTGGCTTCCTGCCTTGGCCTGGTTGGAGAGACGCCACACATCTTCCTTGTTGTAGAAGGTGTTCGGGTCGCTCATGTGATATGTCCTGAAGATCTCGCTCTGGATGAGGAAGAGACTGTTAGGATAGCGGATCTGCGAGCAGAACTCGGGATTGGCATCCTCGATAGGCGAAAATAGCCCGGGGAATATACTGGCCCAGGTCTTCAACATGGGATCCTCTTTGTCCGAGATGTAGAAGAAGAGCGACCCATCGTAGGCATCGATCACCGCCTTGACGCTGTTGCGGATGTAGTTGATCCGCTGCTGTGCACCCCCGACGCTTAAGGGCGTGGAGTAGGGGTAGCGGTTTGTGGCTGTATAGGCGTCCTGGATCCAGACAAGTCTTCCTCCCATTACGCTCAGGTATGGGTCGGTGTCGTACAGCAGGAACGGGGCTACAGTCTCGAGACGCTCTCTGATGCTGCGGTACATCAGTATGCGGCTCTCTGAGGTTATGGAGTTCGTGAACAGTATCTGGGAATCGCGGAAACGGAGAGCGAACATGATCCGGTTGAACAGGTTCCCGATCGGAACTCCTCCCGTGCCTTCGTATGTTGTTCTGACGTTCGAATCCCCCATCGGGTAGTCGAACTCAAGAATATCGGTCCGAACAAGGGAATAGGGATTTTTCTTCTCGCCGAAGTATATCCGGGGTTCTTTGATCTCCAGGGGCACCGAGATCCTCGGGGGGACGTCCTGGATAACGAGCACGGGTTTCCCTGCCCTGTCGACTTCGTTGACGAAGTTCATTACTATACCGAAACCGTGGGTGAACTCCAGATGCCTGTTGACCCATGTCTGATTCTGGATCTGCTCGACATCAAGATTACGGGCTGCCAGCATTACCTGTCTGTAAGCTCCATCGAAAGTGTAGCGGGCAATGTCAACATCCGGGAAGTCGTAGTAGGTTCTTATCTCCTGTAGCTGTTTGAACGCCCGGAGAAGGGGGCTGTAATCCCAGAGTCTGATGTTGCGTATGGTGTCGGGCTCGTTTTCGATATCCTCCTGCGTGATGGAATCGTCGGGTGTGAAGTCGACTATCTTGAGGGAGTCGAGTCCGTAAGCCGCCAGGGTGCCGTTGATGTTGTATTCAATATAGGCGCGCTCTTTGTCGAATTCGTTGGGTTCCACTATGTACTTCTGGATGACCCCCGGGACGATCCCCCTGAGCAGTAAACTGGCGCCGACAAGAAGGATGCCTCCGGCGATAGCGAGCCGCCAGGTCCTCCGGTAGAGGTTCGCCACCAGAAGAGCCGCGACAATTACCGAGAGGGCGATCATTACGTTTATCGCCAGGAGTCTCGCGTGGATGTCCGTGTAGCCTGCCCCGAAGACGATGCCCTCCGCGGAGAGGAGAAGGTTGAAGCGATCGAGCCAAAGCCCTGCTCCCCAAACCAGTACGGCTAGCGCGCCGAGGATCGAAAGGTGCGCCCTGGCGTGATCGGGGAGGTAAAAACGGTTCTCCTCGCGCATCCTCGGCAAGGCCGCCATGAAGAATATCAGCCCGACGCCGAGCAGCGCCGTGACCAGCGTTCCGAGGAGCCAGCTCTGCATCAGGGACAGGAACGGCATGTCGAAGACGTAGAATGCGACCTCTTTGCCGAAGATGGGATCAACCTTGCCGAAAGGAGTCCTGTTCAGGAACTGTAGGACGGTCATCCACTCAGAGCGGACACCGAGCCCGTTCATCACAGCCATGACCGCCGATATGATCATCACGAACAAGGCGGAGGCGCGAAGCGGCACTTCCTCCGACCCTTCCTGCAGGGATGCGGCGAGATCCTTCACGGCTGATCTGCGGGCCTTAAGCCAGTTGACGGAGAAGATCGCGAAGGCTGTCAGGGTTGCAATAGCGAAGAGGATCCACTGCGGTATCAGTCGGATCCAGAAGACTTGTGAAAGACCCCTTGCCTTGAACCAGAGCATATCGGTGTAGAATGTCGCGGTCGCCGGAATGACCACTGCCAGCAGCAGGAGTATTCCAAACAGTATCCAGACGCTCTTTTTCATCTTGAGTTGCGGAATCTGCCTACGCTGTCCGCCCCCCCCTCCGAAGGGGGATTTCTCGAAAATATCTCTCATTGACATGGCCTATCGCCTCACAGTTTTCTCAGGATAATTTTCCCGGCTAATTACAGACCACAATGTATCATGTAGCGGTAAATGAAGCAAAGAAAAAGCCGCCCCATCAAAAGGGGCGGCAGTGTAGCAGGGAATTGGTCTATTAAAGAAGTCCGGCCTGTGTAAGGAAGTCCTTCGCGATATCCTCAGGCTCCTCGCCGTCGTCGAAGCGGCTGTTGAGCCCCGCCATAGTCACTTCGTCGATGGTCCCGCTGAGTTTCTCGAGGATCGGAAGGATGGCGGGGTACTCCTCCAGGATCTCCATGCGGACAACGAAGGCGGCACTGTAGTCGGGGAAGTAGGACTTGTCGTCCTCGAGCAGCGCCAGGTCCAGCTTTTTGATGCGCGAGTCGGTTGAGTATGCGGCGATAACCTCGACTTCGTCGTTGGCGATAGCCCTGTACATGATCGAGTACTGCATCGGAAGTACTTCCTTGAACTCGATGCCGTATTTCTCTGACCATCCCGGATAGCCGTCAGGCCGTGTGTCGAAGTTCTCGTCGCCGGCCAGTTTCCAGTTCCCGGCGTGTTCCTTGAGATCTGAGGCCTTTTTGAGCCCGAGTTCTTCGGCCTTTGCTCGTGGAAGGGCCATAACGTAAGTATTGTTGAATCCGATCGGTGCGGCCCATGTCATGTTGAAGTTCTTCTCGAAGCCCTCCTTGACCATTTTGAATGTCTCATCAGAGGGAAGGTTCGGTCCCTCGTAACGGAGAATGCCCGTCAGCTGAGTCCCGGTCCAGGATGGGTATATGTCGAGCTCCTTGCTCACCATCGCCTGATGCAGGACAGATGAGGCCGCGAACTCGGTGTTGATATCAGCAGTAAGCCCCGTGTGAGCCTCAACGAGGAGTTTGCCCATCCAGGCCAGAACGATCGATTCGTTCACCGTCTGTGCGCCTACCTTGACGGTCCCCTCGTAGGACATCGGGTCGATTTCCGTAGCAACGGTCTCCTCGGAAGCCTGCTGCGCGGGTTCCTGCTTATTGCTGTAGACCATGAACCCCACCAGCACTACTGCAACCAGTACCAGGATCAACATTGTCTTTCCTTTCATAGATAACATCTCCTTTCAGGATTTGTAGAACAGGGATTTGCTGCTATCTGCTGTCTGATCTATCCATCTTTCTTGAAAGGCGCATGGCCCGGCGTTTCGGGTCTGCGTGCGCCTGGAACATCTTGAAGATCTGATCGGCTGCAAGGGCAAGTATCGTCGCGGGAAGCGCCCCGGCAAGAACAACCTCGTTGCGTATGGATGCCAGCCCCGAGAAGATAAGCCTTCCCAGTCCGCCGCCGCCGATCGCGGAAGCAAGCGTAGCGGTCCCTATGATCCAGACCGACGCGACCCTGACGCCGGCTATGATCACCGGCAGGCCCAAAGGCATCTGGACCCGCATCAGTATCTGGTACTCCGTCATTCCCATTCCCCTTGCCGCCAGGATCAGATGTTTCGGGACATTCCTGAGTCCTGTAAAGGTATTCTGCAGAACTGGAAGCATGGCGTAGAGGAAGAGAGCGCAGATGGCGTTGTCGTTGCCGATCCCGAAGATGAATATAAGGAAACCCAGGAGAGCCAGGCTCGGGATGGTCTGAAAAACATTGGCCACACCAATTACATAGGGCGCCATTTTTTCGTTCTTCGTGAGGTAGATCCCGAGCGGGATGCAGACGACGAGAGTGATGGCAAGGGCTATGGAAGATATCATAATGTGCTGCCATGTCAGGCTGAGTATCCTCGGCCAGTAACGGATCACGTAGTTGAAAAAGAGCTCCAGGAAAGGTTTCTGATCAGGCATCAGTCAAGCACCTCCCGCCTCTTGCGCGTCAGGCGGCCAATTGTAAGCCGTGCGATCCCTGCCTGTGTGACTATCCCGACAAACTCTCCTGTCCCGCTTACGACGGGAATGGGGAGGTCCTTGTCGGCAAGCATCTCTGCAGCGTCCCTGAGGGTGGCCTCTTCGATCAGCAGTTTGCGTTCACGTGTTACACCGTCCGCTGCTGAGAGTCCCTTTTTCGATGCCTTTTTAAGAAGCCACAGCAGGGCCATCCCGCCCCACTTTCCATCGCGGTCGATCACCTGCGCGGTCTCGCACCCCTCGTCCTCCATGAGATCGAGTACCTCGGATGCGTTCAGCCCCGGTTTTACCCGCAGGATCGGATCCTGCACGAGGGTGTTCAGGGGTGAATCAGGAGAGATATTCGCCAGCCTGTCCTCACCTATGAAGTTTCTAACGAAATCCGTTGCGGGTCTCTCCTGGATCTCATCAGGGGAACTCATCTGCTCTATCTGTCCCTGCCGCATGATGACCACCTTGTTGGCCATCCGCAGCGCTTCCTCCATGTCGTGGGTGACGAAAATGATCGTCTTTTTCACAGTGTTCTGCAGCTCCAGAAGCTCGTTCTGCAGCCCCTCGCGGCTGATAGGGTCAAGCGCTCCGAACGGTTCGTCCATGAGGATGACCTCAGGGTCCGCCGCAAGAGCTCTTAAAACTCCTATCCGCTGCTTCTGTCCGCTGCTCAGCTGGTCGGGGAGGCG
>WOYI010550257.1_pt1 | contig 10964 bp, 11 predicted proteins | sample 6423411 | NCBI WGS metagenome assembly WOYI01 (sample SAMN13441803, study PRJNA592873) | oil field metagenome | biome: oil field; feature: oil-well bore; material: oil-contaminated soil; isolation source: oil-contaminated soil from oil-well borehole | place: Germany: Wietze | collected 2016-10-18 ... | reverse complement strand
TGCTTTGACGAGTAAGCTTGTAGGTTGCATTGTGATTATCTACCCTGTTCCAAGATTGGTTATCATATCCCCATTTAGCAGAGATAGAGAACGCTTCGGCGTAAGCTCTCATCGTTTTGGAGAGGGCCTCGCGATCTTGGTTAGTCAACCTAAGCTTGAATATAATAGTCCTAAGCACATCATATATGTAAGTAGTTAGAATGTATATATTTTGCGGTCAAAACATAAGGGGTGACAAGCATGCGCTCCTCCCCACCCTTAAGGACGGGGTCTCCGCGCTGCTACGGAGATGAAGATCCAGCTTTTGGGGTCCATGACTCTCGATTCATTCAATCCGTCTATTCCCCATTTTTTTCCTGATCATCGATATTGAGATCGTTGTCAGCGCTCAGGTTGTCTGCTCTGAGTACCTCCAATGCCCTGGCTTCCTCCTTCGTCCGTCTTTCTCGCTCCTCGCTCAGGGCCTTGGTAATCTGCACAGCTATCTCATCCTCTCTGCCGATGAGGGAGATGTCCAAAGATTCCATAGCGGATTCGATCATCCCTCTGCTGTGTTCCAGGTCCATGCCCCTGCTCTCCGACTCGACCCCCCGGCGGAAGAGGTCATCGATCCTGTCTGCTGGCATGCCGAGAGCAGTTGCAGCTGAGATGGCCCTTCCAAACATCTCCATGTCGATATAAAACTGCATACCGTCCTGGTATAGCATCTCGGATTGGCTCATTCTTCCCGCATTCTTGGCTATGAGGGCAGCCCAGAGGTAGTCTCCCGCGTCCACCAGGATGCTGATGGCCTCATCGATCATTCCTCTATCCCTTGCCATGGCTGCAGCATACTCGATCTCACCCGCCTGAGCCAGAAGAGCCACGCCCTCTCTTGCCAGGTCATCCGGCAATTTGTTGCGGTTTTCTCTTTCCATCAGATAGGAGACCTTTTGTTCGAAGGTCATCCTCTCAAATTCTTCTCTCAAGCTTATTTCTCCGAAATGAAAATGATTGCATCAGCAAATAAGGCTTTTGTCAGCATCTATGCAACGTGAAGATACCTTTTAAAAATGCATAATATTTCATCATCAGATATTTCAAAAATTGAGATTGTGTTCATAAATTATCGGCAGCGAGTAGCACGCAAAAGCATTTCTGAACGGGGTCGAATGGCTATGAGAGAACATGCATGAGAACGTATCTCCTAAGATATCCCTCAAGAGATGATGGCGATGGATAGAATAAAAGCGGCTGTCTCTCCATATTTTCAGCATGATAGGGCTGCTATTATATATTCCAAAGAGGGGTTCAAAGGTTTTTAGCTTCACAATTTTTCAGCTCAATTGCAGATATCCCCTGGCTCATGACCTATGGCCTATTCGTAATAAGCATACTGCTTTTGCCTTCCATTAAGATAACCCCGCGAGAGAGGACAAGGATCCTGCTGGATGCAGCCATTGTGATCGTAACCTCCGGCCTATTCTTCTGGTCGCTTATCTTTCAGCCCGCCATCTATCAGAACAGCAATTTGAGTCCCTTAGACATGGCGCTGATTGTGGCCTATCCGATTTTTGATCTGATCTTGGTCTTCCTAGTGGCAGAGATGCTATTCCTAAAGCTGAGCCTCCCCGGAAATGAAGCCCTGAAGTTCCTCGCTCTGGGGGCAGGTGTTTGGATCGCCACAGATACTATATATTTTATGCAGATTCTAAACGAAACCTATCAGCCGGGTGGAGTCCTGGACAGCGGTTGGGTTGCAGGATACCTATTGATGGGCCTGGCCGGAATAGCCCAGGGAGAGGCAGCGAAGAGGGGCGCATTTAACGCCAAATCGAGTCTCGGACGGGCCAGCGCCGATCCACAGCGCCCTTTCAGGAGGAGCTAATCACATTGTGACAGCCTGCCACGCCCCGAGACCGATTCAATGCCGGGCTATAATGCAATCTGAGCACTGGGCCCTTACACAGCGTCCTTTTTACAGGAACCCGAAATCATCGTCAGATGCCGGGTCATTCAATTGCACTGCCTGCTGCATTGTGCCGCGCCATGAAAGCCGGCGCGATATTTCCCATATTGAGCCGATTAAGGCATACTACGCCGATCAAGGCGCGTATCTCTTTGACCTGCGGGTCTTATCGGCCTTTTTGGTGCTTTTTCGGATGCTGTCCCGATAACAGCACCTCTCAGGTCTTATTGGTCTGCGGCGTATCTATGGTGAGATACGTCCGATACCTATGGCCTTGAGAGCAAAGCCGTCAAGCTTTTCTCGCTCATACAGCTTTTGACGCGGCAATCTATCTATATAATCATTATAGTTATTTGTAGTTTTCGGTCGGAACTGCACAGTCGAACGGTCGAGCCAAATCGAATGAATTAAGTGGCTAGACATCAAATCAAAGCCTGTGAAGATAGTATATAGCAGAGAGATGGAGAAGAGGTATCCGACAAACCCGGTGGAGAATCCGGACAGGGTCTCCCTTCCTGCTGCAATGCTTGAGGAGTTCGAGTTTATTGAGCCCATTCCGGCAGATCTGGAGGATATCGCCAGAGTGCACGGGCCTGAGCACATCAACCGGGTGAAGGCTTCTGGGCTTTACGATGCTGCGGCTCTTGCCGCAGGAGGGGCTATCTGCGCAGCCGAGCAGGCCGTCGGAGGAGATCCGGCCTTCGCCCTCATCCGCCCACCAGGTCACCATGCATCATCCAACCGTGCCTGGGGAATGTGCTTTTTCAATAGCATGGCCATAGCGGTGCAGAAGATACGGCCCAAAGCGAAGCGGGTGCTGATAATCGACATCGATCTTCACTTTGGCGATGGCACAGTGAGCATCTTCCGGGGAGACCGCAACGTAAAAATCGTCAACCCCTGGTCGGTAGACGAGAACTTCGAGTATTTGAACATGGACCAGAGTCGGTATTTGGCACAGGTGAAAGAGGCCTTCTTGGGATTCGACTGCGACATTGTTGGAGTCTCGGCCGGCTTTGACACATATCTGGAGGACTGGGGAGGACTCTTGAAAAGAGAGGATTACAGAGAGATCGGCAAGGCCATCCGGGAAAGATCAGAGGAAGAGTGCATGGGCAGAAGGTTCGCCCTGCTGGAGGGAGGATATCACCCGGACCTGGGATGGTGCATAAAGAGCTTCATCGAGGGGTTCAGGTGAATTGGCTGAGAGTGAATCTAAATCCTCGCTCCTCCAGCTCTTTTTCCAGCAGAATCCTTCTATTTCCCTCCCGGTCTACCATCGTCAGGCTCTCCAGGCGCCACTCGCCGGTCTGATTGGCTGGCAGGATTATGCTGGCATTATACCACCCATCCTTCGCCGATCCTGCCGTGATGCTTGCCGAAGGGAAGAGAGCTACCGCTTCCATTCCATCGGGCCCGGTGAACCTGGCTTCAGCTCCAAAGAACGCCTGGTCATCTATGGCATGAAGGGTGATATTGACCGGCTGGGAGTAATTGGCGGGGATCGATGGTGGCTCGATGACAAGGCCCGCAAGGCTGGGGGCCTGATCGTCTGCCATCAGGCCGGAGGAGAGGCTCCTGGGAGGGCTCAGAGGATCGGCCTCGCTTCCAGAGAGAAAGTCCTGGCTGCTGCCACCGATCTGGATGGTCTTCTCGATGGAAAAAGCGCCTATCAGGTCCTCTGCGCTTCGGCCGTACTCAGTGACTGAGCCAAGGGCGGGGGCATTCGAGGCTATGGCGAGCAGGATAAATGCAAAATTGAGTATGGGGATGAGGGATATTCTGTTCACGATTCGGATAATTCAATTGGTGGAGAGAAATAGCTTTTCCCTGCAGAGAGCACTTCATAAATGATTTTTTCTACTCTGCTACCTCAACCATCGTCTCCCCGTTCTCTTTCATATAGATCCGGACATCCCTCCCCAAAACTCTCTTATGGAAGAGACGGGGCGCATTTCGCCGCAGTTGGACCAGTATGTCCATCGATGTCACATGCAGCCTGATACCCATTTCATCGGCAGCCGCGAAGATCATCCTGGGGATATCGAAGACATCCGTTCCGCCCTTTACGAATAAGGAGATCGGGGCGCGAATCATCATCCACTGCTGAACGGTCCTCTGCGCCCGGGCGATGTTCTGGTGAGCCCTCTTCTCCAGAATGCTGATATTGGATCGGGTAGTCCCCAGCCGATCGGCTACATCCTGCTGAGAGAGGCCCTGATGGCGCATCTGCAGCACCTCAAGCTGCCTTTTGGTCAGAAATGAATAGGAGGATTTTGTATCTGACCTTTCCGAATCATCCATCTTTTCTGCCCCTCTTTCTCCCTCTTCTCCTTCTCCCTCTTCTTCAAAAATCATCCTATCATCTATAAATAAGAGTTATAAGAAGATAAAATCATCCTTTTATCTGCCAGGGAACAGAAATCGTCCGCCCAATTTCGGAAAGCCTCCTGCAATTGTGGGTCGCCAGGATCATCACATACTTCGCCTCAAGCTCATTCATCTCCCAGGCCTCGCATGGATCTTACAGGAGGGCTGCTCCCAGAGGCTTCTTGATTCCTGGACCCGCATTATTTTATCATTTATCGCCCACTTGCAGGGGCACTATGTTGCAAATTCAATCGAGACCGTGGCCAAGCTGACGGCTGGCGCAATTGATGCAGGCGCACAGATCGTCAATCTGGTCACAGTCGAGGATGTAATGATTCGTGAGCAGGATCGCGTTGTGGGCCTGGTTATAAACTGGACTGCAGCAGAGATGGCTCAGATCCACGTTGATCCGCTCTGCATTCGAGCCAGGTATGTCATCGACGGCACAGGCCATGAGGCATCGGTCTGCCGGGTGGTGGCACGCAAAATTCCGGGAGCGATCATCGGCATAGATGGGGTAAAGGGCGAGAAGCCCATGTGGGCAGAAGTGGGTGAGAGGACCGTGGTGGAGATGACACAAGAAGTCTACCCTGGCCTGGTTGTGGCAGGCATGGCTGCTGCTGCCGTCTGCGGCGACCCAAGAATGGGACCCATTTTTGGAGGCATGCTCCTATCAGGAGAAAAAGCGGCAAGAATCGTCATCGGGAATCTGAAGAAATAATCTGAGATCCTCTCCCACAGGAAGTTCCACAATCTTGATTAAGCTGAATAGAGCTTCATCTGATGATGTTAACGAATAGATCCATCCTCGTCACCGGAGGTGCAGGCTTCATAGGCAGCCACCTGGTGGAAAGGCTGCTTTTGGATAATGAGGTGACAGTGCTGGATAACTTCAGTTCAGGAAGAATCGAGTTCCTCGAGCCTTATCGGGATAATCCGGATTTTCATCTGCTGACTGGAGACCTCATGAATCCCGAAATGCTGGATAATGCAGTATCAGGAAAGGACTTCATCTTCCACCTGGCCGCCAATCCCGATGTGAAGCTGGGGGCAGAGGACACTCATGTTCATCTGGAGCAGAATGTGCTGGCAACCTACAATCTCCTGGAGGCTATGAGAAAAAATGACGTGCGCCAGATGGCATTCACCTCCACCTCCACCGTCTACGGTGAGGCGGCTGAGGTCCCCACTCCCGAGGACTACGGCCCGCTTCTACCAATCTCCCTCTATGGGGCCTCCAAGCTCTCCTGCGAGGCGCTGATCTCCTCTTACTGCCATACCTTCCAGATGCAGTCCTGGATCTACCGGTTTGCTAATATCGTGGGCGAGCGGGGGACACATGGAGTCCTGGTGGACTTCATCAGAAAGCTAAGGGAGAATCCCGGGAAGCTGGAGATTCTGGGCTCAGGAAAGCAGCGCAAGTCCTATCTGGAGGTGAAAGATTGCGTTTGTGCCATGATTCATGCAGTCGAGCATTCCACGGGCGAGGTCAATGTCTTCAACATAGGATCCGAGGACTCAGTGGATGTCACCGAGATTGCAGATATCGTGGTCGGGCAGATGGGCCTTGATGGGGTCGAGTATGACTACACCGGTGGGATCGATGGCCGGGGCTGGAGGGGGGACGTAAAACTGATGCTTCTCTCCATTGAGAAGATCAAAATGCTGGGCTGGAGTCCAGAGCTGGGATCGGCCGGGGCCCTGGAAGTGGCGGTGAAGGCGCTTCTTAAGGATAATTGATGAAATTGATTGCCCGCTCTTTTTTTCAACTGGCCTAATTCACATTGCTAACTGCCCACCTGGTCTCCTTCCACCAGTCGCCCTCCAGCATGGTGGCATTGTAGCCCATGAGCCGCAGGCTGAAAAAGAGGCTGTAGGCCTCTGGCGTCCCGTAGACCACGGCGGTCCCGGACTCCTCCAGCCGGCTGCCGAATAGATCCTCCAGGACGCTGGCATCTTTAATCCCTGAATCTTTATAGATCCTATCCAGGCTCAGGGGCATGGCCTCATTGGTGATCCTGTTCTTTCCGTACTCAGAAAAGTCCCGCGCATCCAGAATGCTGACATCGGATAGCCCAAGCATATCATCAAGACTCTCGGGGGTTACCAGGAGCCCTGGCATTATGTGGCTGGTGTAGTTGGTAGGCGCAATAGACGGTGCATTTGCGCTCAGATCCAATCCTGCATTCAGGGCGGCATCAATTCCTCCGTCAAGCAGGCTGATGTCCTCATGCCCCAGGTATGAGAGGGCCCAGAAGACAAAGGGTGCACCATGATCGCTGGAATCGCCATAGATGAGGATCCGATCGCTTGCGATTATTCCCGCCTGTCCCAGAGCGTCCTGGGCCAGGATCGGATCCAGGACTCCATCCCTTTGCAGGTCCTTCCAGTAAAGGTTGCGAGCGCCTGGGATATGTCCCTCCTGGTACTCTTGAATAGAGCGCACATCCAGGATAACTCTATCGCTTTCGATCAGATTCGGCCGGGTGAGGATCGAAGCCACAGGATAATCGTCAGTCGTCTCTTCAATGGGATTTGATGCAGCCTGGACCTGTGAATTCGGCATGTTCTGCTGGACGGCAGGACTTGGGCTCAGCATGCTGTTCTCATAGGATTCCTTCTGGGCATACCAGCCATCCAGGTTCGTCCAGTCCGGGCAGTCGGGACAGAACTCCCCTGTCTCCGTGCCTGCCAGTGCAGTGCCAAATAGGATAATCAGAGAAGTGGCTGCCAGCAGGGATATTAAAAAAGCGGTTCCTGCAATCTCTCGCTGCTGCTTTTGACCAGATACACCAAAACCCATCCAAATCACTCACAAGGTACGGAGTTTTTCCACTATTTCAGGTTTGCTCATCCTCCCCCTTCCATTGATCATCGCCAGATCATCCTCCCAAATCCTGAACAGAAACTATAAATACACAATATTGCTCATTGTAGCAGTGCGATATACTATAATGTACTAAACTGTACATCAACAAACAATATTGGATACGCCACAACTCAGGAGTTGCCGAGATTGAGAGGAACATCGATACGCATGGAGAGGATATTCAACCGCAGTACCGGAAACGCAGTCATAATACCCATGGACCACGGGGTTACCGTTGGACCCATCAAGGGAATCAAGAGCGTCAAGAACATCGCCGATGCCGTAGCTCGGGGGGGAGCGGATGCTGCCGTGGTTCACAAGGGCGCGGCCACCTTCGGCCATCGAGGCTATGGCCGGGATCTCGGCCTGATAATCCACCTTTCCGCCTCCACCGCTCTGGGACCTGATCCGAACAACAAGGTCCTGGTGGCGACGGTGGAGGAGGCTTTAAAGATCGGAGCAGATGCTGTTAGCATTCACGTCAATGTGGGGGCAGAGGACGAGAGCAGAATGCTCTACACGCTGGGCGAGATCTCCCGCCACTGTCAGGAATGGGGCATGCCTCTCCTGGCCATGATGTATCCCCGGGGAAAGAAGATCAAGGACGAATATTCAGCGGAGAGCATCGCCCATGCCGCCCGGGTGGGTGCAGAGCTGGGGGCGGATATCGTCAAGACCAATTACTCCGGAGATCCGGATAGCTTTGCCAGTGTGGTCGATAGCTGCCCGGTTCCGGTTGTGATCGCAGGCGGCCCCAAGGTGGAGACGGAACTGGACCTCCTCCTGATGGTGGAAGGGGCGATAGCCTCAGGAGCGCGGGGGGTTGCCATTGGGAGGAACGTCTTCCAGCACCAGGATCCCGAGCTGATCACCAGAAGGATCTGCGGGGTGGTGCACAAAGGACTCAAGGCGGAAGAGGCGGCATCTTTAGAGAAACCTTCAAAAGAAAGCTGGAGGGGCCAGCAAATATAAAAAGATATAAAAACCTCCCGTAGTTCGATGAAAGGGCCTGGGAATGTATCGATCTCAAGGATGATATCCGCCGTTATTCTCTTTTTTTTCCTCCTGGCTGCTGTCTCTTTTTCATATTCCGTTTCTGCAGAGGACGACGAGAACGGGCGTCCCGATCTGGATATCTCCTCGGTCAATGGCAGGCTGGATACAAATGGCCCTTCGACATTTTACGTGGTGCTGCATAACAATGCTACTGGACAAGCCACCGAGCGACAAGAACCCCAAGAGCTGGATCTTGATCCGGCAAGAGCCAGGGGCATTACAGCAGAGCTTGTTAGCGATGACGAGAGGGTGAGGGTTTTGTCCGGGCCCCAGATGGCGGGCTCCCTGGGACCGGGAGAGAACGTCACGGTGGAGTTCATGGCCCTGGCAGAGGGGGCAGAGGTGGGCATCTATCCCTCCAGGCTCAGGCTGAGTTACTCTCGCCTGGAGAGGATTTCGACCTCCAGCGAGGACATCGCCCCCGATATCATATTTGTCTATGAGGATCTATCCGAAGAGCTGCCTTTGCCGGTAAAGGTGGTCCTCGGGCCGAAGATAATGATACAGGAGATCAAAGGAGCGGCAAGGCAGGGGGAGGCGTCTGAGCTTGAGGTTGTGGTGGCCAACGAGGGAGACGAGGTCGCCTTTGACCTCCGGCTGGAGGCAAGAGCCAATCCTCCATTCCTCCGGGCAGGAGATGAATTGGGAAATGAATCGGATGAAAAACCCAACTATGAGAACCTCAAGGACCTCGGGGCGGGATCTGCGGCATCCTTTGAACTCATGGTTCTCACCGAGGGCAATGCCACGCCCGGATACTCTCCCCTTCCCTGCAGCATCTCTTACCGGATTCCACCGCCCGGGCAGGACATGGACCAGATAGGTAAGGATAGCGAGAGGCGGGAGGATATCGCTCTCCTGGTGATGGTAGAAGAGGACTCTCATCTTGGGGCATGGATGCTCTTTTTTGCTGGCATTCTCATCATTCTCATCCTGGCGGCGGCATACATTTATTTCAAGAATTTCAAGCGAAATGGGTCAGGCAGGAGCGGCTTTGGCAAAAAGAGAAAGTCCCACTAATGTTGCACGAAATGGTCTAATCCTCAGATGTCAGCCTAATGAATCGCTCCTGTGCTTTTTCCAGGATCTCCTCTTCTCCAGGGATGATGCTGTTTTGCATCAGCACCCGTCCGTTGACGATGGTGGTGTCCACTCCTCCCGCCATGCTGTAGACCAGATGGGATACGATATTAGACTGCGGATAAAACCAGGGTTTTTTCAGATCGATCAGGGCCAGGTCTGCATTGGCGCCGACTGATATTCCGTTGTTCAATCCGAATGCCCGGTAGGCGTTATCAGTGGCGAACTGCCAGATCTGCTCTGCAGTGAATGCGGCAGGGGTGTGGTAGGCATTCTTCTGCACAATGGCCGTGACCTTCATATCCTCAAACAGGCTGAGGTTGTTATTGCTGCATGCGCTGTCAGTTCCCAGGCAGACGTTAACCCCGGCTTTCATCAGGGTGTTTAGGGGGGCAATGCCCGAGGCCAGCTTCAGGTTGCTCGCCGTGCATGCCACCACATTGGCCTTTCTCTTCTCCAATAGATAACAGTCCTCTTCAGACAGCCAGACGCAGTGGATGGCCGTAAGGCGGCTGTTCAAAAGGCCGAGCGAGTCCAGATACTCCACCGGACTTTTGCCCCGGCTCAGCAGGAATCCATCCACTTCCTTCCGGGTCTCAGAGATGTGCATATGGACCATAGCCTGGTGCCTGTCCGCGATCTCTTTTGCCCGGAGAAGGGTCTCCTCTGAGCAGGTGTAAGCGGCGTGGGGGCCCACAGCCGGCCTTATCAGCTCATCGTCCTTCCAACGCTGGATGAAGGGCTCCACCTGAGACAATAGCTCGGGCTTCATATCGAAGACGACGCCTGAGATAAAACCCCGCAGCCCCATCTCCTTTGTGGCCTGGGCGGTCATATCCGGGAAGTAGTACATATCATTGTAGCAGGTGATGCCGAATCTGATCAGCTCCAGGCAGCCGAGCTTCACACCCCAATAGATATCCTCCTCTGTTAACCTGGCCTCCAGGGGCCAGATCTTCTCCTCCAGCCACGGCATCAGCTCCATGTCGTCAGCATAGCCCCGCAGGAGGCTCATGGCCAGGTGGGTGTGGCAGTTTACGAGGCCGGGGATAGCCAGCTTCCCCTTGCCCTCTATCTCCTCATCGCCGCGCTCTTTTTGCAGTTCAGAGCCAATCTTTTCGATCTTGCCATCCTTGATTCTGATATCCTGCCCCGGCAGCAGACGCCCGGACTGGAGTATGGAGACATTCTTTATGAGCATCCGAGAAAAATTGGCTCTGAAGATAAAAAGATTGTCGATTTGACAGATAAAGTGTAGGTTTTTGGGCCAGCCTTTAAAGGTGGGGTATCGTCAGGCTTAAGATCTATCGATTCCAAGCATGAGGGCGTGCTGAGGTAGCCAAGCGGCCTACGGCGCTGGTCTTGAGCTTTCGTCCTCTTCCAGGAGGACGGGACGGGCAAACCAGTGGTGCATCGCACCTCGTGAGTTCAAATCTCACCCTCAGCGCTATTTTACGGGTAATTTTTAAATAGCATCAAGTACATTTATTCTTTTGGTGATCATGTGGGTCGTGAATCAATTATGGGTTGGTATTTAGGCCTTATTGAATGCTGATTTGCTCAGAATGTCCTCTCTCGGACATGTCCGAGAGACCGCAATCGGTAATCGAGTTCCAGAAACTTCAACCTATTTTAGGATCA
>WOYI011122582.1_pt2 | contig 10966 bp, 5 predicted proteins | sample 6423411 | NCBI WGS metagenome assembly WOYI01 (sample SAMN13441803, study PRJNA592873) | oil field metagenome | biome: oil field; feature: oil-well bore; material: oil-contaminated soil; isolation source: oil-contaminated soil from oil-well borehole | place: Germany: Wietze | collected 2016-10-18 ... | reverse complement strand
TAATTTCTTGATATTTAATATATTAGACATTTCACGGGAAACGATCGGATACCCCGTTTTAAAAAATAGATGATTTAATTTTTGAAACAATTTAATTTTTAAGAATTGATTCTGCAAATTTTTGAGCTTACAAAAACAAATCAATCGGATTGAGAATAAATACCGGATTTGATTTTAAATGAATAAAGGTAGTTTACCTTATAATCAAATTTGAAAAAAACAATACCTGTAAGATTTAAAACGGTTTCAGAAAGATTAACCTGAAAATCTGATAAATAAATTGTAAAAACCCTATTTTTGCCGCATAAAACAGCGAAATCGCTAAACAATAAAATTGATGTTTTGTTTTTCATTATCAATTGACATTTAATTAAAAATCAACGATGGATAAATTTTCTTCAGTAGGTAATCAGGAATTGGCAGCCATAGAAGATATGTATCAAACGTATCTTGCAAATCAGGAATCGGTGGATAAAAGCTGGCAGCAATTTTTCGCCGGATTTGAACTCGCACGCACCAATTACCTGCAAAAACCTGCAAATTTAAAATCAGAGAAAATCGACAAGGAATTTGCCATTCTTAGTCTTATTCACGGATACAGGCAACGCGGGCATTTATTTACCAAAACTAATCCTGTAAGAAGCAGACGGACTTACGAACCTACTCTGGCAATATCGAATTTTGGACTTGAACCGAATGATTTGGAAACCGTTTTTCAGGCTGGAAGCGATATTGGAATTGGTCCGGCAAAATTGAAAGATATTATTGAACATCTGGAGGCAACTTATTGTCGTTCGATTGGTGTTGAGTACGTTTACATCAGGCACCCGGAAGTAATTCAGTGGCTTAAGCAAAAAATGGAAAGCACACGGAATTCGCAAAATTTTTCCGATGAAAAGCGAAAACATTTTTTCTATCATTTGAAACTTGCTGTTGGTTTCGAAAATTTCATCCACAAAAAATTTGTTGGCCAAAAGCGGTTTTCGCTGGAAGGTGCCGAAAGTTTAATACCGTCGCTTGATGCAGTTATTGAAAAGGGCGCTGAACTGGGAATCGAAGAATTTGTAATTGGCATGGCTCACCGGGGAAGGTTAAATATACTTGCCAATATTTTGGAAAAACCTTACGAGAATATTTTTAAAGAATATACAGGAAAGGAATATGAAGATGAAATTTCGCAGGGCGATGTAAAATACCATATGGGTTACGAAAGCGAAGTTGTTACCGATTTAGGCAACAAAGTTAGGCTGAAATTAGTTCCAAACCCCTCGCATCTCGAAACCGTTGCGCCAATAGTTGAAGGACTTGTCCGATCTCAAATCGATTCAAAATACAACAAGGATTTTAGCAAAGCTGCAGCCATTGTAATTCATGGTGATGCAGCAATTGCAGCGCAGGGTGTGGTTTACGAAACCATACAAATGTCGCAGTTGAATGGGTATAAAACAGGTGGTACAATTCATTTGGTAATTAACAACCAGGTAGGGTTTACCACAAGTTATCTCGAAGCACGTTCAAGTACCTACTGTACAGATATTGCGAAAGTTACACGTTCGCCTGTATTCCATGTAAATGGCGACGATGTTGAATCGTTGATTTATACCATAAAACTAGCGATGGAATATCGGCAGAAATTTCATTCAGATGTGTTTATCGATATTTTATGTTACCGAAAATACGGCCATAATGAAGGCGATGAGCCAAGATTTACGCAGCCAATGTTGTACAAGGTAATTTCTACACATCCAAATCCCCGCGATATTTATTCCGAAAAACTGAATAAACTCGGAGTAATGTCCGTCGAAGAATCAAAAAAAGAAATCAAGGAATTCGATCAGTTTTTAGAGGGCAAATACAAGGAATCTGAAAAAATTGAAAAAGTAAAAATCAAGAAATTTCTGATAAATGAATACAAACATTTTGACTTGCCCCGAAAAGATAGTTTTGATGTAAAAATTAAAACAGGTGTTTCGTTAAAAGTTTTAAAAGAAATTGGAGATAAAATAAATACGCTTCCGAAGAATTTACAATTCTTTAAAAAAGTTGACCGCATACTTTCTGACAGGCAGACAATGATGCAGGATGGTCGTCTGGACTGGGCAATGGCTGAATTATTGGCTTACGGATCGCTTGTAAATGAAGGACATCCGGTAAGAATAAGTGGTCAGGACAGTGAACGTGGAACTTTTGCCCACCGCCACGCTGCTTTTGTCGTTGAAGGAACGGATGAAAAATATTTCCCACTTAAAAATGTTTCTGAAAATCAGGCTCCTTTTCATGTTTTCAACTCTCTGCTTTCGGAATATGCTGTTTTGGGTTTTGAGTATGGCTATTCAATGGCTCAACCTAATGGATTAACCATTTGGGAAGCACAGTTTGGCGATTTTAACAATGTTGCTCAGGTAATTATTGATCAATATATTTCATCCGCATTCGAAAAATGGGGATTAATGAACGGGTTGGTTTTGTTTCTGCCCCATGGTTTTGAAGGACAGGGACCCGAGCATTCAAGCGGACGCATCGAAAGGTTTCTCGAACTTTCAGCAAACAATAATATTCAGGTTGTCGTTCCTTCAACTCCTGCAAGCATGTTTCATTTGTTAAGGCGGCAGGTAAAAATGAATGTGCGCATGCCGCTGGTTGTATTTACTCCAAAAAGTTTACTCAGGCATCCGATGGTAATTTCAAAAATCGAAGAATTTGAAAATGGACAGTTTAATGAAATTATTGACGATCCTCTGGCAATACCTGAACTGATTGACCGTGTTGTATTTACATCGGGTAGATTATATTACGATTTGGAAAAATACCAGGTTGAAAATGGGATATCTAACGTTGCAATTGTTAGGATGGAACAAATTTATCCAATTCCGCATGTACAAATTAACCAGATTTTAGCGAAATATAAAAAATCGAAAAAATTGATTTGGGCACAGGATGAACCCGAAAATATGGGAGGATGGCCATTTATTAACAGAAAATTAGCCAATCTTGGATTTAAACTTGTTTCACGCAGGGAAAGCGCAAGTCCGGCTGTTGGATTAATGGAAATACATAAAAAAGGATTGAATGAAATTCTTGATTCGGTTTTTAAAATTAACGAAACTAAAGTTTTGGAAATGGCAAACGACAATAAATCAAATCAGAAATAACTTTTTAATGGATTAAGCAGGGATTAAAACTTAAGTTTATAAATTTGAGTTGGATATGCAGAGTTTGTATTTCATATTTTGGATTTATATATTTTCATAAAAACGCGAATTATCAATTAAAGATTAAAGATGATTGTAGAAATTAAAGTTCCCAGTCCGGGAGAATCGATAGCCGAGGTTGAAATTGGAAGCTGGCTTGTTACTGATGGTTCAGTAGTTGCTAAAAATCAGGAAATTGCAGAAGTTGAGTCCGACAAAGCAACTCTAACCATAATTGCAAGTGAAGGTGGAAAAATTAAAATTCAAGCAGAAGAAGGAACTTCAATTGCAGTTGGATCTGTGGTTTGCACAATCGATACAAGTGTAGCGCCCGTTACGCCAAAGGAAAAAGAAGCAAAGAAAGAAGAGATTAAAGAGGAAGTAAAAATTGAAACTCCGAAACCCGAAAAAGGAAGTGAAACTTCAACTGAATTTAAAAATGTTAAAGTTACTTCCGTTGCCAAAGAAATGATGAAGGAACTCGATCTTACCGTTGAAGATGTTATTAGCGGATTGAGGCGGATAGGAAAAAAGGAAATTGAAGCGGTTGCCAATTTACCTAAATCAGTCTCAGTTTCTGCCGTGCACGAGCAAAAAACTGCATCACGGGAAATTGATCGGGAGCGCATGTCGAGCCTGCGCCGGAAGCTGAGTGAAAGGTTGGTTTCGGTGAAAAACGAAACTGCAATGCTTACAACTTTCAACGAAATCGACATGAGTTATGTAATGGATTTACGAAGCAAACACCAGCAGAAATTCACAGAAAAACATGGGTTGAAACTCGGTTTCATGTCGTTTTTTACCAAAGCTGTTGCTGTTGCAATGGATTTTCACCCAATGATAAATGCGCAGCTTGATGGAGATGAAATTGTTTCTCCCCGTTTTGTTGACGTCGGAATTGCGGTTTCTACGCCAAAAGGTTTAATGGTTCCAATTGTGCGAAATGCTGAAAGTAAAACCATCCCGCAAATCGAAATTGAAATAAAAGATTTGGCAGAAAAAGCCCGCACAAAAAAAATATCGGTTGAAGAATTAACCGGAGGAACCTTTACAATTACAAATGGCGGTGTTTTTGGCTCGCTTTTATCGACTCCAATTATCAACCCACCGCAATCCGCCATTCTTGGAATGCACAATATTGTAGATCGTCCGGTGGCAGTAAACGGCCAGGTGGTTATCCGCCCGATGATGTACATCGCTCTTTCTTATGATCATCGTGTGATCGACGGAAAAGATTCGGTTGGATTTCTTGTAAAAGTGAAAGAATTAATCGAAAACCCCGAACGGATGTTGACAGGAGGTTTGGATTCAGGGAAATTGTTGTTGGGAATATAATAGGCTTATGATATGAATGTTCTGTACCTCAATGATATTGATTATTCAAAGGTTAAAAAGCAATTCAGCAAAACTGTCGAATTTCTCGAAAATAATGATTTTGATTCTGCTGAAATAAAAAAATTGGCGCATAATGGTTATTATCGTGCAAAGTTGGATTACGAAAACCGGCTACTTTTTAAATTTGCGAAATACAACGGTCAAACCTATATTTTACTGTTAGAAGTAATTCACAACCACGCTTACGAAAAATCGCGGTTTTTAAGGGGCGCCAAAGTTGACGAAAGTAAACTAACCGTTCTGAAAAATGAAAAACACATTCCTGAAGAAGAAAAAGTTGATCTAAACTATGTAAACCACCAAACCAACAAGTTTCATTTACTGAACAAAGCCTTGTCCTTTGATGATTTACAGCAGAATATTTTTAACCTTAATCCACCCGTTATAATAGTTGGTTCGGCAGGTAGTGGAAAAACTGTGCTCACACTGGAAAAAATCAAGCAGCTCCACGGAAATATACTGTACATTACCTTGTCGAATTTTCTTGTTGAAAATTCGTCAAGGCTTTATTACTCCGATCACTATTCAAACGATAAACAGGAAGTTGATTTTCTGAGTTTTAAAGAATACCTGCAGACATTAAAAGTAATACCAGGGAAAGAGATTGATTTTAAAGACTTTAACGCCTGGCTTCAACCCCGGAAACATTCGTTCGGCATAACCGACGGATTCAAACTGTTCGAAGAATTCAAGGGTGTAATAACCGGAAATGACATTACAAAACAATTTTTGGGGAAGGACGATTATTTGGGATTGGGTGTAAAACAATCCATTTTTCTTAAAAATGAACGTGAAAAAGTTTATGAAATATTTTCAAAATACATTGAATTTTTAAGAGAATCTGATTTTCACGACCTGAACATTGTATCGTTTCAATGGCTCAATTACTGTCACGCTAAATACGATTTTGTTGTTATTGATGAGGTTCAGGATTTTACAAATATACAATTGTACATTGTACTCAAATCGCTGAAAAACCCCGGAAATTTTATGCTTTGCGGCGATTCAAACCAAATTGTTCACCCAAACTTTTTTTCGTGGACAAATGTAAAAACAATGTTTTACAAGCATGATATTACAGGTAGCAATATAAATGTTTTAAGCACCAATTACAGGAACTCGTCCGATATTACCGCTATTGCCAACAAACTGCTGCTGATTAAAAATGCGCGTTTTGGGTCGATTGATAAAGAAAGCAACTTTTTGGTTGAATCGCTGAAAGAAAACAGGGGACAAGTGAACTTTTTTATCGATACGCCCTCGCGCCGGAAGGAACTGAACGACAGCACAAAACGCTCGACAAAATATGCATTGCTTGTTATGATGCAGGACGAAAAAGCCGCTGCCCGCAGGATTTTTGAAACACCGCTGCTTTTTTCGATTCACGAAGCCAAAGGGCTTGAATATGAAAATATTATCCTCGTCAACTTTATCAGTAACTACAGCCGGGAATTTAACGAAATAGCACAAGGGGTTTCGAAAAAGGACCTCGAAAATGAAAATATTGATTTCTCTCGCGGAAAAGACAAGGCCGACAAGTCGCTCGATGCTTTCAAATTTTATATCAATTCGCTGTACGTTGGCATTACCAGGTCGATCAAAAACCTTTACATTCTCGAAACATCAAAAAAACACGATATTTTATCACTCCTCGATCTTGTTGAAAACGAAAAACAAATAAATATTAAATCTGAAGTTTCATCACTCGACGACTGGAAAGAAGAAGCGCGCAGACTCGAAATGCAGGGAAAAAAGGAGCAGGCCGACGATATCAAAAAGAATATACTTCAACTCAAAAAACCAGATTGGGAACCAATTACACGCGAAAACATTGTCGAACTGAAAAAGAACGCCCTCGACCCACATGTATTTAATAAAAAAGCAAAAGACCTGTTGTTTATGTATGCTTTGCTGTACAACGACAACGAAAGTATTGCCGGGCTGGCTAAATTGAATTACAAAAGGGCTGAACATCCCGAATTTGAACGGAATTCTATAAACCGGAAATATTACAGCAACTATAACGCCGACAACATAAAAGGAGTTGAACAGGAAATAAAAAGATATGGCATTAATTACCGCGACCAGTTTAATCTTACGCCCTTGCTTGTGGCAACCGATAGCGGAAGCGTGAAAGTTGTCAATTTTCTGCTTGCACAAAATGCCGATACCGATGTAACGGATAACAATGGAAGGAACCCATTTAGGATTGTTATTAACAAACTGTACTTTTCACCCAAATCAAGCGCGAAATTTGAAGATATTTTTTCGCAGATGCTTACCGACAATATAAGGGTAAGTGTAAACGACAGAATGGTGAAAATAGCGAATAGTAAAATGGAATATTTCCTGTTAAACATTTTTATGACATTACAGGATGCAATTATTTCCGGCAGCAGGAAAAAATGGGAACAGAAGGGCGTAATGGCGGGCGATTTGGAAAAAGTTATCGCCAATTATCCTGAATTAATAATGCCCGGTTACAGGAAAAAGAAAACCTACATTTCATCAATTCTGTCGAAAAATGAATTGGACAGTAAAAACCCATACAATAATGCATTGTTTATCAGGGTTGAACGGGGTTTCTATTGCATTAACCCCGGGTTGTCGGTTTTGGTTGAAGATAAATGGATTAATGTTTATGAGTTCTCCGGGTTAAACATGGCAAAAAAATTAACCGAAGAGGAAAAGGAAGATCGGTTAATTGAAAGTTTAGTGGCTCACAATCAAAAGATTAAAGTTGTAAATCCCGGATACGCGGCTCAGCAGGAACAATATTTGCTCGATTATAAACGAAAGATGGAACAAATCAGACAGAAAAAGTTGTGATTGGCAAACCAAAGTAGCGAAGCAAAATCTTTAGCCGAAACTGAAAAAATAAACAGGGAACAGGAGCGTTTGAAGAATAAAGAAGAAAAAGAGCAATTAGCCAAAGAGCAGGCAGAGAAGAAAAAAATGCTGATAGAAAAGCAACGGAAAGATATTGATGATATGATGTATAAATTGCCTTTTTAAGACTGAATTTACATGCACATTCCAATTCCAATTCCAATTCCTATTCGTATGAAATATTTCCAATCGTTTTGATGTTCTTATTTAACACATTTATGCTAAACAAAGTTTTCAATTCATCTGAATTCATTTTTGTAGAAGGCTGAAATTCACTTGATTTCATATATTCGAAAATGCTTTGATACAACTGCCTGCCCTCCGGTTTATCCTGAATTGCAGCAAGTTCCGACATGCAAACGAGCAATTTTCCTTTTTCCACTACAAACTCAAAAATCAACCCCAGTTTATGGTTCCGTTCAATATTATCAACCACCTGAACAAGTGGTTTATAACCGTCAGGAGCATTATCAAGAATAAACGGGCGACTTTTTTTCACTGCTGCCCACCACTGCCAATCGGTATGAAATTCGGTGGGGAAGTTTTTGAAAAGCGGATGTTTTGGATTTACTAAAAGCCCCATCGTACCCGGCGAAACCGGCTTTTTGTTGTGTTCAGAAATACCTTTGAACATTTTATAATTCCAGTAATCTGTTGTAAATAATCCTCCAACGGTAAATTCTTCATACTTTTTATGATCGGGGAAAAACAATACATTTTCGCCTGATTTCAGTTTTTGAAGTGCCAATTCCAATTTATCAGTAACAGAAATTTCAGGAGGAACTACAACGTTTTTATTTTCAGGATATACCCAAACCGGATAACTATTTTTATACGAAGTTCCTTCAAGAGTAATAGTTAACATCAGTTTTTGAGATGTTTTTATTTCTGAAAGCGGAAGATTTATGGAAAGAATAGTAGTGAGTTTTCCCTGTGGAATTTCAGAAGTTTCAGAACCTCTCCCAACAATTTTTCCATCAGCAGAAATTAGCGCCCAGTTTACCTTTTGATTGAAAAGTGCTTTTTCAGAATAGTTGGCCACCAGAATTTTTGCCTGAAATGATTCTAAGTTTTCCCGGCAATATTTTTCCATAATCAACAGCGGCACAACCCTGTTGCAGAATTGCGAGAATTCTTCGGGTGTTATCAATCCTTTACTATCCATAAATGCATCGAGTATTCCAACAAGCGCTGTGCCCTGTCCGGGGAAATCCTGCAAATCGAGCAGGTGAAAACCACCAAATCCGGGCGTGCGCAGCGCCATTTCAATATCTGCACGATAACACAACATGCTGGCTGCTCCTGACGCTTTGAAAAAATCCAGCGCCTGATCTTCCATTCCCGCATCAATTATTCGCTGCTTAAATATTTCGAAATTCCAGGGTTTCAGAACTCCTGTGTATTTTTTCATCTCATCGTAATTCGGATAAATCTGGAACTGGGCAATTTCGTGACCGATAACCGGTACCGAACATTTACTGATTGCTCCGGCGTAATTCAGATCTGTTGACGGGTAGCGGCCATTTATATAACCTCCGTCGGATGCATCAGCAAATGAAAACGATGCGCGGGTGTGCGTACTGAAAGTAGTATCGGTGTCGGCTCCAACCCTGCAGGTAACATAAAAATCCTCACCTTCAACTTGTCCCCGTGTTCCGAGATAATTGTTTGAACCGAAAGCAATTAATTTTTCACTGTCAAGAGTTTTAAAATGCTTTGCCATTTTCTGCATTTGTTCAAGGCTCCCGCTCAATTCATTTCCCAGGGCAAACATTACAAACGAGGCGTGCGTTCCATATTTTTCCAGAATATTTTCTCCTTCTGAAATCAGGAATTCATTCAGCCCCGAAGGATCATTTTCGCGCAACCGGCCCCAGTAGGGCAACTCGGGTTGCATATAAATACCTTCAATATCGGCAGCAGCAAAAGCGGCATTTGGCGGTGTCCACGAATGAAAACGATAGTGGTTGATTCCGTAAGTTTTTGCAATTCTGAAAATCTTCTGCCACTCTGCGGTTTTCATCGGTGGATATCCTGTCATCGGAAAAACGCAGGCATTATGTTCGCCGCGTAAAAATGTGGTTAACCCGTTAATCTGAAACTGAGTTCCGCCAACAGAAAATTTCCGCATTCCAAAATCAACCTGCAGATTATCGCTTCCTTCAAATGTAATTAATTTGGCGTTTAGTTTATAAAGGGCAGGGGAGAACTCGCTCCAAAGCTGCATTTTGTTGCCAATTTGATAAACAAGTTCCACCTGATTTTCTCCCGGCTCTAAAGTTATTCTGTATGTTTTTGAAGGTGCATTGTGAATTATTTCCGTATTCCAGGCGTTGGCATTCAATTTAATTTTTGCATTTATTTTTTCATCTCCGCTGTTTATGATTTTTAAGGTAACATTTGCCTGTTTATTTTCTGTATCAGGCTTAACTTTTACCAACTGAATATGGTTTTTCGGGATTGCTTCCAGCAGAATTTCACCAATAATCCCGTTCCAGTTGGTTTGTGTATGTTCAGTCCATGCGTGTGAACCTTTAATTCCGTTGGGTACCGAATTTTCGCCATTGTTTACAAGAATTGTGATTGTGTGTTCGCCGGGAGTTAAAAACCGGGTCAGATTAAATTTTTGAGGAGTTAAGATGGTAGAACTTTCTCCTGCAAAATTACTGTCAACCCAGATTTTAGTTGGTTTTGTCCTTTCCAGTGTCAGGAAAATTTCCTTGCCATCCCACAGTTTTTCGATGTTAATTTTCTTTTGATACAAGGCCATCCCTTCAAAAGTGCGTTCTCTTGAAAGACGCATGGTTTCTGCACGGTTGGTATTAATTATTCCTTTTTCGTTTTCATCGAGCGTTCCCGGTAGTTTTACTGTTTCATTCAACTGAAGTTCAAACCATTTATCCTGAATTCCAATTCCGGCAGAATCAAGTGCAAACTGCCAGGTTCCACTCAAATCAATGGTTTCGCGGGGAGAAATATTTTCGGTTTTTGAACAGGAAAACAGAAACAGGATTCCTGAGAAAAAGAGGATGCGAAATAAAAACGAGTTAGTCATAGTTGAATGTTGTTATGTTTATTGACAAAGTAAAAATAGGAAAAAAATTCAGTAGCGATTTAATCCGTATCATCGGTATTGAAAACCTTATTCCATTCAAAAAAACCTTAGTAGCCCAGGCAATATGGTATGTGTAATCCACCCTTATTAAACGTAGCAGTTCAGAACAGCAAAACAGGAGTTAAGAATTAGAAAACAGGAGATAAAAGCCGCAATTATAGAGTTCATAATTATGATGATTGAGTAAAAAGGTTCAACGTTTGAGTGTAGAACCCCGACGTTTGACTTCTGGACTGCGAATTTTGAGTTAAAAAGTTAAACGGTTGACTTCGGAACATCGATGTTTGAGTTCTGAACTCCAAATTATGAGTTCTGAACTCCAAATTTTGAGTAAAAAGGTTCAATGTTTGAGTTTCGAACTCCAAATTATCAGTTC
>WOYI010698112.1_pt1 | contig 10968 bp, 10 predicted proteins | sample 6423411 | NCBI WGS metagenome assembly WOYI01 (sample SAMN13441803, study PRJNA592873) | oil field metagenome | biome: oil field; feature: oil-well bore; material: oil-contaminated soil; isolation source: oil-contaminated soil from oil-well borehole | place: Germany: Wietze | collected 2016-10-18 ... | reverse complement strand
CGTCAAGCCATTGCCACATAAAGGTGTTGTAGAAAATACATCCAGATGATAATACTGCACTATTGCCCTCCGATTAATGATACTACAGAGAAGAAATAACGTCAGTATATACAAATCTTCAGCTTTTGTCCTGACAGGTGCAGAGAAACAGCAAGGCAGAACTCATCAAGTAACCATAGATTCCATAAATCTATTTCTCATACAGTGAAAGGGCCTCATTCACTATGGCGTTTCTGTAGGATTGAATGGCACGAGGCTGTGCAACATTGAGCCTATTGGTTAGAATTGAAATCGTATATCCAAGTTTCTGGTTAAGGTATGCATACGTTCCCGTAAATCCTGTATGCCCAATTCCAGAGTGTGGATAATTCTCCCCCATCTGAAACCCATAGCCCCTCCCCATCCCCTGATCAGTTGTAGCCTTGGCAATGAGGTGCATAGAGATGTACTCTGGAGAATGGCCATTTACATACAGGGAGAGAAGCCGGGTAATATCCTCCGCAGTAGAAAAAATACCAGCATGCCCTGCAATCCCATTAAAGTAGTAATAGGCATTCCCATCGTTACATTCTCCAAGCATGGCCTTATCAGTTGACCTAAAACACGTAAATTGAAGATTTCTCTCTTCTACCATCTTTTGCTCAATCCTATTGCCAAACTCTGTTGGAATTGCCCTGCTTGTATCTGGATGATAGGTTGTCTGGTCCAATGAAAGAGGATTGAACACGAGGTCTTGCATTGCCTGTTCTAGAGGAAGGGAACTGATTTGCTCTATAATTTTCCCGCATATCATAAAATTGATATCTGAGTAGATCAGATTATCTGTGGGAGGGTATTTCTCCCCTAATTCCTGGAGAATCAATGCAAACGATTTTTCTCTTTGGGTATACAAGGGATACCAGGCAAGTATTCCTGAAGTATGAGTCAATAACCTGGAAACAGTGATATGATGAAATTGGGAGGGGTACCTAGGAAAGATCTCTTTGATGGTTGTGTTTTCCCGTAACGCACCTTCTGAGATAAGGTGTAGGATGGCAGTTGTTGTAAAGAGTTTGGTAAGGGAAGCGATATCAAATATAGGGAAATCAATCTGTTTTCCTATTGAATATACCCTATCAAAGAGGGGTGTCCCCCACTTTTCTATCCTAATATGGGCTGTAGTAAAAAAGTGATTATCTAACAGGTTTTGTGTATTTGTATCAAACGACATCTTCTTCTCTCTTTTTTACCATGATCAGTTCTGTGATGCCTTCACGGGCAAAGTCTGGCAATGATCCTCTTTTTTCATACCCATGTTTTTCATAAAAGTGAATTGCCTGTTCATTGAAATCTGAAACGAGAAGTATATAATCCCGACCAATATGCTTTGTGCTTTCTTCAAATGCATCCAACAGGATAGACCCTACCCTCTGGCCTCTGAACTTCTCATCAACTGCAAGAAGGCGGAGATAAGGGGCTGATGAAAAAGCTCCTTTGGGATCGATCCAAGCAAATCCGACAATTTTATCGTCACTTTTTGCCACAAGAAGAATCTCCCCCTTCCCCATGGCATCAAGGAGTCCTTGGGAAAGGGATTCTTGTACTAGGTTATATCTTTTGCCGATGAGTGACTGACAAGCAATACAGGCACTCTCATGAGCCTCATTATTTTTCATGTGTTGTATAACAATGGCCATATCAACTCCCTAGCAGTGTAATTGGATGCGTGTGATCAAAAAGCTCCCTGACCTCATCACTAGCTTTACAACCATTTTTATCATAGTGCAACCTCTCTCCTTCGTATCGTAGGCCAGTAAAAGGAGTATTGGAAATCAATAGGGGGCCATCGAGATCAACATACGTACAGAGGGGTATGAAAGGGACAACACTGAGAATTCCGACGCTACTTTCTACCATAGAAGAGAGAAAGACTTGCATAGCATTCTGTTGTGCGGTTTGGATAATTTTCTTTACATTGTAAGGTCCACCAACCTTTGCACTTTTTACAACAATTCCTCCAAGATGTTGGGCCCCTTGGCAGAATCGATAAAGATCATTCTCGTCTTGAATGCTTTCATCAAGGAAGAGAGGAATTGAGGTACTCATTGCTAGCTCTTCAATCTCCTTTGGACTTCCTTTGATTGGCTCCTCTATCAGAGTTATATTGTCATATTGCAACTCTTGTATGCATTTTTTAGCCTCGTCAACTGACCATCCTTGGTTAGCATCAACAAAGATTTTAACACAGGGAAGGGCTGCCCGAATGGCCTTGATACGGACAATATCCCCAGGGATTCCAGCCTTAACCTTTACATGGGAAAAACCACAGGAAGTGGCAATATCCACCATCTTGTCTATATCCTCATGATAAGCGATTGTAAAAGTAGTTTTTGGCAGATCGCCGTGTGTCTTGATTGCAAGCAATTCTTCTGCACTCATCTTTGAGCGTGTACTACGAAGATTCAGTGAAGCAGTCTGGAAAGCTGCTGATGAAACAGCATAAGTAAAACTGGGAGAAGTACCGGTATCAACAAAATACAAGATCTGAGACCGGTTATATTCCTTAAGGGTAGAAGTGATATCATTGATGACGTTCTCTTTACTGATAAAATAGTAGGGAACAATCGGTGCCTCTCCATACGCTGTATATCCATCCAATTTCATCTCAATAAACACATTTTCCCTTACCATGCTAGATCCGTGTGCTAGGGTAAAGGGATGTATAAGATGCAGTTGTACTGGACATACTCCTATTTCAAGCATACACATCTCCTTGGTATTCTATTCATACAGGAAGCAGGCGACAAAATGATCTTCTTCAACCTCTTTAAGGTGAGGAACTTCAAAAACACATTTTTCCATCGCTTTGGAGCATCTTTCAACAAAGGGACACCCTTCCCGTTTTTTTGAAGGAGAAGGAACATCTCCTTTCAGGAGTATTCTCTTGCGTTTTTTTGCTTGAATTGGGTCCGGAAGAGGAACAGCCGAAAGAAGGGCTTGCGTATAGGGATGAAGAGGATTTTTATACAGATTCTCAGAACTTGTTTTTTCCATAATAAAGCCTAAATACATAACAGCTATAGTTGAACAAAAATATTCCACAACCGCGAGATCATGTGCAATAAACAGGAACGTGAGGTTGAATTCCTTCTGAAGATCTTTAAGCAAATTGAGTATCTGTGATTGAATGGAGACATCAAGGGCAGAGACGGGTTCATCAGCTAGGATAAGTTTCGGATCTAGGCTGAGAGCACGTGCGATACCGATCCTTTGCCGTTGACCTCCTGAAAACTCATGAGGGTAGCGGTCTCTAAAGGTTGAAGAAAGCCCACATTTTTCCATAAGAGAAAGTGCCTTTTTTTCAATTTCTTCCGCACTTAAGGTGATAATTCCTTTCTTTGCATATATTTTAAGGGGTTCTGCAATGATATTTAAAGCTGTCATGCGAGGATCCAAGGAAGAGAAGGGATCTTGAAAAATTATTTGGAAGTTCATGCGGGCCTTTCTCAATTCTTCCTTTGTCAATGTTGTGAGGTCAACCCCTTCAAACCACACACTCCCTGAGGTGAGAGGTTGGAGTTGGGCAATAGCCATGGCTGTTGTTGATTTACCACATCCAGACTCTCCAACCAATCCAAGAGATTCTCCCTCTTTAACCCTAAAGGAGACCCCATCAACTGCTCGGATGTGTCCTACGGTTTTCTTAAACACTATTCCCTTCTCGATGGGAAAGTGCACCTTCATATCTCTTACTTCTAACAATATGTTGTTGTCTTCCATGCTTCTATTCCTTTTCATGTAGAAAGCAGGATACTTTCCATTCTTTGTCACCATCAATGGTAAACTCTGGAGGTGCTTCTGTTGCACATTTTGGAAGGGAAAATTCACAGCGAGGTTCAAAAGGACATCCTTCTGGAAGATCAACAAGATCTGGTGGGGCACCTTCAATCGTATGTAGCCTTTGATTCCTATCTCCATCCAAACGAGGGATCGAATTAAGAAGGCCTATCGTGTAAGGATGCTTCGGGTGGTAGAAAAGGTTCTCCGCACTAGCTCTTTCAACGATTCTACCTGCATACATGACACATATGGAGTCACACATTTCTGCAACTACCCCTAAATCATGGGTAATCATAATTACACTTGTCTGATGTTCTTTTGAGAGGTTTTTTATAAGATCCAATATTTGGGCTTGTATGGTAACATCAAGGGCTGTGGTCGGTTCATCAGCGATGAGGATATCTGGTTTGCACGAAAGAGCCATCGCTATCATGACCCTTTGCCTCATCCCACCACTAAATTGATGAGGATAATTTTCAGCTCTCTCTTCAGCATCAGGAATACCAATCATCGTCAACAGTTCAATTGCTTTCTGCTTTGCAACCTTTTTCGATAGCTTGTGATGAAGCATAAGGGGTTCAGCTATCTGAAGCCACACCTTAAATACAGGATTTAATGAAGTAAGGGGATCCTGAAAAATCATTGAGATATGCTTTCCCCTAATCGCTCGTATCTCTTCATCACTTTTCAAAAAGATATCTTCATTCTTGTACAAAACCTCACCATCAGTAATCCTTCCAGGAGGGAATTGAATAAGCTTGAGAATTGAAAAATTGGTGACTGATTTGCCACATCCACTCTCTCCTACTATGCCAAGAGTTTCTCCTTTTCTCAAGGAAAATGAGACATCATTAACTGCATGTACTATTCCCCGGTCTGTCTTAAACTCTGTTCTTAGTCCATGTATTTCAAGTATTGGTTTTTGATCCACTCTTTTTCCTCTCTTACCTTACGTTACGCAGTCTCGGGTCCAGTATATCTCTCAGACCGTCTCCGAGCAGATTAAAACCAAGTACAAGTGTTACAATTGCAAGCCCAGGGTATATTGCAGTCCACGGGGCAAGCATCATCACTTTTCTTGCACTACTAAGCATGTTTCCCCAACTTGGCTCAGGAGGCTGAATACCTAATCCCAAGAAACTTAAAGCAGATTCCAACAATATTGCCACCGATAAGGATAATGATATCTGTACGATAATGGGTGCAATGCTGTTCGGCAGTAGATGTTTAAAAAGAATATAGGAATCATCAGCTCCATTTGAACGGGCTGCCTTAATATACTCGTTTGATTTTAAGGCAATTATTGCGCCCCTACTAATTCTTGCAAATTGCGGAATGTAGACAATACCAATTGCAATGATAATGTTTGCATTGTTTTCACCAAGTATTGCCATAATAAAAATCGCCAAAAGAAGTGAAGGGAAAGAGAAGAGGATATCTGCAATCCTCATGATTACGTTATCCCAACGACCTCCTAAAAATCCTGCCCATAAACCCATCAATATACCAATTATTCCACCAAAAGCAGTAGCACATATACTAATAGTAAGGCTTACTACACTCCCTTTCATAATTCTTGAGAGAATATCCCGACCAAATTCATCAGTTCCAAACAGGTGTCCACTTGCAAAGGAAGGGGCTTCAAGCATCTCATTCACATTCATTTCCATTGGATCAAAAGGAAGCCAAAAAAATGATACAATAATTATGAGTATATACAGCGCAATGATAATCAGCCCTGTCGTTGCAATTCCATTTTTTAGTAATCTATTGTGTTTCATCTCTTACCTATTTCCTGTCATCCAATCGAATTCTTGGGTCTGCCAACGCATACACAATATCGGTGATAAGATTCACCAAGACAAAGATGGTAGCTACTATCATCACGATAGCCTGAATAATGGGATAATCCCGTTGATAAATTGCATACAAGGATAATCTTCCCATACCTGGAAGGGCAAAAACTTCTTCTATGACTATTGCTCCACTTAACAGATATCCGGCATTAAATCCAGTAACGGTAATAACTGGTAAAATGGCATTTTTTAACGCATGTGAATAGATTACGCTCCTACGAGTAAGCCCTTTTGCTTTGGCAGTACGAATGTAATCCATTTGCATCACTTCAAGCATACTTGTTCGTGTATATCGCATGACCACTGCCGAAAACCCAACCCCTATCGCTAATGAGGGTAGTAATAACATTTTTATATTTCGTATTGGGTCCTCAAGGAACCCTACATAGTTACCCATAGGAATCCATCCGTTGAATCCACTAAAAGCAATAACCATTAGAGCAGCCAACCAGAATTGAGGCAAGGACAACCCAATTAGTCCTAGGATTCTCATAAAGAAATCCCCTAGAGTATTCTGTTTTATCGAGGAAGCTATCCCAAGAGGAATGCCTATGAGGAGGGCAAGAATTAATGATAACAGTGTAATTTCAAGAGATAAGGGAAGGCGAGACAGGATATCTGGAAGAACAGGTCGTCCAGTCCTCAGAGAATACCCAAAATCCCCCTTTAGTATATCACTCATCCATTCGATGTAGAGAACAGGTACTGGTTTGTCTTCACCAAATATTCTTTGTAATTCCTCCATCATTTCAGGAGTTGCCTCTACTTGTGTTCCCATGTACATTTCCAAAGCAGTTCCTGGAATAAGTCTTACAAGGAAAAATACAATTAAAGAAACTCCTAAAAGGACAGGAATGAGAGTTAACAAACGTTTAACAATAAACCTCAGCACACTTCACCTCAATTAGTATAGTAGTAGCATTGATATAAAGATGCCTCTCATGATGAGAGGCATCAGAATACACATTATTGGACGTCAGTTGTAGTGACGTAGTACAGTGATCCATTTCCAACTTGCTTGAATCCTGTGACCCTAGGACTAAGAACATGGGACTCACTCGGAGAATACAAGAATATTAATGGAGCTTTTTCCGTAAGTACTTTTTGCAAAGCATTGTACGTAGTTTTTCTCTCTGCAGGAACAGTCTGGCTTCGACCCAAGTCAAGCAACCTGTCAGTCTCAGAATCTTTGAACAAGAAATTATTCACACCACCAGTTGAATGGATTGTTCTATACAAGAATCTGTCAGGCTCTCCTGAACCTCCACGGATTTCTACCATTGAATCAAAATCTCTCTTTACCCAACGATCAATATAGACGCCCCACTCTACCACTTCAAGGTTTGCAATAACTCCAATATTTTTCAGTTCACTCTGGATAACCTGAGCAACATCAAGTCCACCCTCATATGTTGCTGAACATACGATGTTGAAACTAAATCCATTTGGATAACCGGCCTCCTTTAAAAGAGCTTTTGCCTTTTCATAGTTAGGGGTATTCATTGGAAGCTTATCCAAGGGGAGTGCCCAGTCAGTCGCCGCTACAGGAATAGGTCCTGAAGGAGTTCCCATCCCAAACTCTGCCATTGCAATAATTTCATTTCTGTCAATTGCCATTGCCAAGGCTTGGCGCACCCTGACATCGGTAAACGGAGCCCTTGTGTTATTAAATCCAAAAGTTCTTACGTTTATCCCGGGTTTACTCATCACAACAACAGCATCGGTCTTTTTGGCCTGGCGAATAGTTGCGCCATCATTTATGCTTGCAATATCCAGATCACCTGATTTTACACCGGCTAGTAAAGAGGCAGCTTCAGGAATGATTCTAAAAATAACCTTATCCACAAGGGGAGCTCCTGGGATAAAATAATCGGGATTTTTCACTAAGGTCATAGAGTTATCAGCAACCCACTCCTTCAACATAAAGGGTCCTGTTCCTACTGCTACTTTCTGAAGATTACCATTGGCTTCTACTGCTTCTTTAGGAACAATTGCAAGGTTATTGCTTGTTAGTGAATCAAGCAATGAAGCAAGTGGAGCAGAAAGAGTCAGTTTAACTGTATAGGTATCAAGCACTTCAACACCGGTAACTAAAGAAAGATAGGATTTTCCTGGAGATGCTGTTTTAGGATCCATAACCCTTTCAAGCGAGTACTTAACATCATCAGCAATCATTTCTCTTCCATTGTGGAATTTCACACCTTTTCTGAGATGGAAAATATAGGTAAGATTGTTTGGGATATCCCATGATTCAGCCAGATCCGGGACTACTACCAGGTTCGAGTCTAAACGAACCAGACGATTATACAGCAAATCAAGTCGTCTATGAGATGAAAACGCTGTAACGATATGGGGATCAATACCAATTGCCTCTTGATCCACCCCAATTGTGATTACTTTTTCAGTACTTTTTGCTTCTTCCTTTGTTCCACTTGCGGTAAGCATTGGAATAACAAGTACTGCCAAGATAATAGAGACTACCACCATTCTTGATACTAATTTTTTCACTTCTTTCCTCCTTCGAAATGAATAAGAGAACCTCTTCTATAACGTGATAGTGCCTAATATGACAGGCACTCTCGCTCCTGTGACCTGTGGCAAATTGCCACTTTTCCCCAATAGTGACTGGTGAGCTATAATCGCAAATGCCATAGCCTCACGCCCTTGGTCTGGAATACCAAAGGCACTCGTTGTCGAGACTTCGATTCCCTCTGGCAATCTTTGACCGATCATCTTCAATAACGTTAGGTTCAGGGCTCCACCTCCACAAACCAACACCTCTGAAATTTGGTAAAAAGGTAAGATAAAATCTTTATATGACTGGCAGATGGTTTCCGCAGTGAAAGCAGTAGCTGTGGCAATGGCATCTACAAGCGATAGATTATTTTCAGTACACATTGCCAGAAATGTTCGTGCAAAATCTTTGCCATACACTTCACGGCCAGTACTTTTCGGAGGCCTTTTCTTAAAATAGGCATCCTGCATACAATGATTAATGATCATTTCATTCACGACGCCAGCTTTAGCTATCTCTCCCTTATCATCATAGAGTTGTTTGTTATCTGTATAAATAGAAACAAGCTCATCAATAATCATATTTCCAGGGCCTGTATCAAAGGCAAAAATATCTCTTTGTCCATTGTCCGCAGGAAGAACAGTTGCATTTCCAATTCCCCCAATATTTTGAATAATTCGCCCTTTTTCTGTCGAACCAAACATCATATAATCACTGTAGGGAGCTAGAGGAGCGCCTTCTCCCCCCACTGCCATATCCGCTGACCTAAAATCTGACACAACGGGAATGTGAGTGAGTTCTCTGAGCACTAAGGGGTTTCCTAATTGAAGGGTACCAGTTATACCAAATTCTCCATCAGGACCTGGGAAAGGTTTCGGTATGGGGGAATGCCATACAGTCTGTCCGTGCATACTGATAGCATCAATGGATTCTGGTGCATAGCCACTCTTTTCAAGGAGAGTATTGACGGCTTTTGCATACCAAGTAGAAAGTCCAAAATGCACATCAACGATATCACTGATTGTTGCAGTGTCTTCTCGGCATACCCGACTTATCTTATCTCTCATTGCATGTGAGTAGGGAAGGTAATAATGGTAGAGAAGAGAAACGTTATCATCACTCCCTACTGGTATGCGTACAAGCGTCGCATCTACCCCATCTAGGCTTGTACCACTCATAAGCCCTATGATGAGTGAGTCCTTTTTGTTTTTGTACGTTCCAAGAAAATGTGGTGTTTCTATTTTACTGTCCATGATACATATCAGTATATGGCACAATATTTCAAATTACAACCTAAACTTTGAAACATTATTTCTTTACATTACCCTATTCGGATGGTACGATTACGTATTCTTTTACAAGTAGCCTAATTCTGATAAGGTTAATCAATTTGGAGCAATAGGTTTATGATTGACACAACAATTACTCAAGCTATGTTAGATGTATTCACTACAGAACAGAGGAATGAAAATTCATCAAACATCGATGAGATGTCAACTAGACAAATCCTTGAGGTAATTAATAATGAGGACAAGACAGTACCCTATGCGGTTGAAAAACAGCTCGATTCGATTACGGCCCTTATAGATGATGTTGTAGTTTCTTTTACAAAGGGAGCAAGGCTTTTCTATATTGGGGCTGGTACAAGTGGTAGGCTTGGGGTTCTCGATGCATCAGAATGCCCTCCAACATTTGGGGTGAGCCCTGAGATGGTAATAGGAATTATTGCTGGAGGAAATGAAGCATTGACCAGATCTATTGAAAATGCCGAAGATGATGAAGAAGCTGGGATACAGGCGCTTAAGGGGTATGATTTTACTTCTGATGATGTACTCATAGGGATAACCGCTAGTGGTGGAGCTCCTTATGTACTTGGGGCTATGCACTATGCAAAAGAGTTAGGGGCATCGGTTGGAGCAATTAGCTGCAACAAAGGATCGAGAACATTCCTGTATGCAAACCATTCAATATATTTGGATGTAGGACCGGAGGTAGTGACAGGTTCAACCAGAATGAAATCTGGTACTGCACAAAAACTGGTACTGAATATGATTACGACAACAAGCATGATTAGAATTGGGAAGGTGTATCATAATTTGATGGTTGATCTTACTCCAGTAAATAAGAAATTGGTCGAAAGATCAAAGAGACTGATTAGACAAGCAACGGGTTGTACTCCAAAAGAAGCGGAACAGGCGTTCGAAGAGGCCGGGAGAAAACCAAAAATTGCTATACTTATGATTCTTCTTGGAATCAATAAGGATTACGCTAGCATGTTGGAACAAAAGCATAAGAGTCCCATCTCTCACATAGTGAAGTTATACAGAGAATATACGGAAGGGTACCATGACTCAAAGTTTTGAAAGGGTGGAAGGTGCTTTGGTCGCAGTAAATGCACACTTGCATCTTTTGAGTGAATCTGAAAGAAAAATTGGCGAATACATTTGCAAGGAACCAAAAAAGGCCCTCCATTTCAATGTGAGAGAGCTTGCCAAACAGAGTAATTCTTCTCAGGCAGCTGTTATCCGATTCTGCAAGAGAACAGGGTTTGAAAATTTTAGTGATTTCAAGCTTCGCTTAGCTCGTGATGTATTTAGAGATTCAGATGAGCGATACATTCCTGATCTTGATTTGGAATCTGAAGCAAATCCTTCTCGGGTAATTCGCGGCATAGTTGATAGAACACAACGCTCTCCCTCTTCCCTTGAGGCCACCCTTGATCCTCATAATATGGAAAAGGCTGTTTCCTTGCTTACAACATCCACATCCATAAATCTT
>WOYI010466420.1_pt1 | contig 10971 bp, 7 predicted proteins | sample 6423411 | NCBI WGS metagenome assembly WOYI01 (sample SAMN13441803, study PRJNA592873) | oil field metagenome | biome: oil field; feature: oil-well bore; material: oil-contaminated soil; isolation source: oil-contaminated soil from oil-well borehole | place: Germany: Wietze | collected 2016-10-18 ... | reverse complement strand
CTCGCAAGGTGAACCCATTCTAGCCGGCTGTATGCCGGACCGCGATGAGGGCCGCCCGGCTTGCAGGCGCCGGAGCGCTAGCGTGCAGCAGGATCTGGAAGGTGCAGGCGGGCGCGCTCCAGCCACCAGAGCGCCGCTGCGCAGGCCAGCAGGCCCAGCAGCCACGGCCAGGCACGCCCGCGCCTGGCCGGCACCGTCTCCGCCGGGGGCCGGGAGCCGGCGGCGCCCGCAAACATCGCCAGTTGCCGGGTCGCCAGCGCCTGTCCGGCGGCCTTCAAGGCCCGTCCTTGCGCTGCCTGATGGACGTGGAAGGGCTGGGTGCCGCCTGCGTGGGCCAACTGGTGCCAACCGGGCTGGCGTGGCCAGTAGCCGGCGCAGTGACCGGCCCGCGGGTCCGGGACCAGGGAGGTCGGCTGGCCATCGGGCGCGGTCACCTGCGCAGGACCGGTCAGGCCGCACAGGGTGATGCGCTCGCCCGGCCAGGCATGGGCGTCGACGGTCGCCAGAGTCTGGCCAGGGCGGGCCAGGATCGCCAGCGCCCTGCTCCACATCTGCGCATGCAGGTCCGGATGCCCGGCCAGGACCAGGCGGAAGCTGTCCAGTGGCGTCCACAGGCCGACGCGACCGCGACCGTGGGCGCGCCAGGCCGCAAGCAGCTGGCCGCCCTGGGCGTTCAACAGCGGCGCCGCATCGAGCCCTGCCAGCCCGAGCTTGCGGTAGCTGACGTCCGGCGGCTTCGATGCCTGCGCCGGGGGTTGGGCAGCGCCGGGGGCAGCGCTCGCCGACGCCGTGGCTTCGCCCAGGTCCGGGCGCGGGGAGGCCACCGCGGCCGTGCCGGTCTCGCGCCCGGCCTGTCGCAGCTGGAAGCCGAGCCTGCGCAGGTCCGCGCGCAGCGCGGCATCCGGTGCGGTGTCGGCGCGCAGCAGCACGCCCAGGCCGCCGCGGACTGCTTCCAGCAAGGCCTGCCGCTGCCCGGCGCCCAACCCGGACCATGCGCGGGCGTCGAGGATCACCACGTCCAGCTGGCCCAGGTCGGCGGCCGTGAGCGAAGCCGGACCGGACTGCAGCTGCACGCCGCCGCCGATGCCGATGCGCGCATCGGCCTGCATGTCGGCGTCGGCGATCCAGCGCCGCAGGTATTTCAGTTCCGGGCCCGCAGCGCCGGCCAGGACCAGCACCCGCGGCGGCCGGGTCTGCGCGATCCACACCGGCACCGCCAGCTGCTCGACCCGACCCCCGGCCGCATCCAGCAGCTGCAGCGAAAACTGCACCGTCCCGGGCACGCGTACGCTGCCGGCCAGCTGGAATCGGCCCGAAGCCGGCAGGCTCTGCGCGTCCACACGCAGCCCGGCCGGATCGCGCAGCTCCACCCGCCCCCCTGGCACGCCATTGGCACGTCCGTGCACCGCGAACGCGCCACCGGCAGGCACCTGCGCCGGGCTGGCCAGCTGCACGATGCCGCGCGGGAGATCGGCGGCGACAAAATCCACCGGCAGCGCGCCGGCCGCGTCCTGGTCGCGCCCGACCAGCCCGGCGCCGACCACACGCAGGCCGCTGGTGCCGGGGCGCTGACGCAGGGCGGTGGCCAGGTCGGGAACGCGCACGGCCGACGGCAGCGGCGGCGCCTCCGGCAGGGCAACCAGGCTGCCGCCGGCGCTGCGGCGAAGTTGGCTTTCCGTGGCGTCTGCCGTGGCCACCACCAGCGTGTCGGCCTTCCCGGGAAGCGGCGGCGGCAGCATCGTCAGGTACAGCAGCCCGGCAAGCGCTGGCTGTCCGATCAGCTGCAGGACCAGGCGCCAGCGTGGTCCGCGCGCTTCGGCGGCCAGGCGCCGCTGCCGCCACAGCAGGCGCGCGATCGCCAGCAGCGTGGCGATGCCCAGGATCACGGCCACCGAGGTTGCAGGATTCATGGCCGCGCCTCGCGCGCCGCTTCGAGCGCGTCCAGGTAGCGCTGCCCGACCTGATCGGCGGGCGGCCGCCGCTGCACCTGCGCCGGTGGGCGCGCCAGCGCGGTCCACAGCAACGCCCGCAGGTGCCCCCGGCAGGCTGCGCAGGCAGGTTCATTGCGGACCCGGTCAAGCGCTGCGGCGAAGGCGAGCGGGTCCTCGACCTCCATCGGGTGATCGCCCAGCCAGCGCTGCAGCTGCTGCAGCAGGTCCGCATCGGCGGTGGCGCCCGGATGGTCGCCCAGCGCCTGCCAGGCGCGCAGCGGGGCCGGATCCGGCGCGGTCGCCGCCGAGACCTTGATCTGGGCGGGGCTCAGGCCGGTGCGGTCGCCACGCAGGCGGCGGCCGGGATCGATCGGCGGCAGCTCCGGCCCGACGCGCGCCAGGTACACGCGTTCTGCCTGCTGCACCTGCTTGATCAATTCCAGCGCCTTGTACGCGAAGGGCAGCGCCAGCTCCGGCTGGCCCTGGCGCAGGTGCAGCTCCGACTGCCACATCTGGTCCAGCGCGGCCTTCAGGGTGGCGCGTGTCTGCGGGTCCAGCAGCGTGGCCGCCTCGGCCTGGTCGTGGGTGTGGCCAAACTCGGCCAGCACATCGGCCTGGCGACCAAGGCCGGCCGCGGGTGCGGCCGGTTCGCCGGCGTGATCGTCGTGCGCCTGCCGGTCGGAGGCAGCCGCCGTGGCGGGCGCGGAACTGTCGGCCGTGGCGGAGGTCGGCGCCGGGGGCGGCTTGGGCGCACCTTCGGCCTCCTCACCCAGGAATTGCCCGTAGCGCAGCCGCAGGATGCGCTGGTCCACGCCAATCGCGTCCGAGCGCGTGACGAAGCCCTGCGCCGGCAGTCGCCGCTTCTGCTCCAGCAGTGCCTGGGCATCGATGATGATCTGGCGCTGGCTGCGGAAGTAGGCCGGCAGCGCCTTCTTGACGATGCCGTCCAGCCCGCCCGCCTGGCTGCCAAGGTCCGGGGGCCAGCGCAGGATCAGGCTGGCGCTGCGTGCCTGCTGCGGGACGGGGCGGCGGTTGTCGCGCACGATCAGCTGCACGATCAGGTCATCACCCACTGCCATGCCCAGCGCGAGCGGATCAAGCGTCCGGCCGAAGCGCCGGGCGCTGGCCGGGCCGCTGCCGGTCAGGGTCAGCAAGCTCTCCCTGAAGGCGATGTTCTCGCCACTGCCCTGGGCCAGGACCACGCGCAATTGGGCGGCGGCAGCCACGCCGTAGTCGTCGTGCACGGCGAACGCCAACGGCCATCGCGTCTGCCCTTCCTGCAGCAGGGTCAGGCTTTGCTCGGGCTGCAGCACGCGCACCTGCGGCGGGCGATCGGCGATCGCGTCCAGCCGATGGGCCCGGCGCTGCTGCAGCGGCGGCGCGTCTTCGAGCGCGATCCGGTACAGCACCGAGTGCTGCAGGACATGGCTGCCGCGCCAGTCCTCACCCTCGCGCCGCAACGCCACCCGGCGCCCATCGTGGAACACCAGCGCTGCGCCGCGCGGCTGCGGAGCGAAGCGCAGCGTCCATTGCAGTTGCGTCCCCACCGCAGCGCGGGCATCCAGCGCTGGAGTCTCGCGCGCAGCCTGCCCGGTGTAGGCCGGTGGGCGCAGCTGCAGGCGCTGGGCGCTGATGACCGTGAACCCGGCCGGTTGTGCGCGCGGCGATTGCACCGTTGCCGGGCGGACCGTGGCCGCCGGCCGCGCCGGCCACCACACCAACGCCGCACCCGCCGCCGCAGCCAACAGCAACGACGCCAGCAGCCGTGGCCAGCGCCAGGGCAGCGCCAGCCGGGGTGCAGACGCGCACAGCCGTTGCTGCAGCCGTGCCTGCTGCAGACGCTGCAGCGGCGTCAGGCCCTGCGGCAGGGCGAACAGCAGATCGGCGCTGTCCTCCATGTCCGCGCGCGCGTCGAGCCGACCAACCACCCACGCCCGGTCCAACGATCTGCTCGCCGAAGCGGCCGCCACGGCCATCGCGACGATCGCGATGGCCAGGACCGCCAGCGCCGCCGCCGCACCGGCCAGTCGCCAGGTCAGCGCACAGGCCACCGCCGCCCACGGCGCCAGCAGGACCAGCCATTCCAGCAAACGCTGGGTGCGTGCGCGTTGCCACGCCTTGTGCAGGACCCCGGTGCTCATGCAGCCACCTTCCGGCGCGGCGAGGTGGCCAGCCAGCGCTCGCACAGGAACAGCAAGGCGATGGCCAGCTGCAGCCAGGGCTGCAGCTGGCGCGGGCTCGGCGCCCACGCCGGCGCACCGGCCTGTGGGGCATGGTCGGGAGCAAGGCCGCGGGAAGGCGGCGGCGGTGGCCGCTCCAGCAGCGCTCGCAGCCGCTGCGGGAAATCGGCCTGGAGCAGCTGCGGCATCTGCGCCGGCGCCAGCGCGCGGGTGAAGCGCAGCACTCGGCCCTGGCCGTGGGCCACCCCTTCCACCAGCGCCTCGCCGCGGTCATCGCTCCACAGCGGCAACATCGGCGACTGGGGGGTCCAGGGGCTGCGCGCGTCGAGCAGGGCGGTGCCGCCCGCCGCGACCCACCGCTGCGCCGCCGACGGCAGCGGCTCCGGCGCCAGCCACACCAGGGTCTGGGCCGCGCCCAGTGGAGCCAACGCCTGTCCTTCGGGCGCGGTTGGCAACGGCGCTGCAGCGCCGCCGGACCACGCCACATGCGCAGCGCGCAGATAGCGCAGGGCCGGCGCGCTGTCGGCTGCATGGTGCACGACCAGCTGCGGCGCAGGCCGTGCCGCAACGGCGGCCGGTCCCGCCGCTGCGCCGGCAAGCACATGCCAGGCCACCGTGCGCGAAAGCCGCACGCGCTGCGCGTCCAGGCCGTCGAGTTGCGCCGGCGCGACCACCGTCAATGTCGCGCCCGCGGGCAGTTCGGCATCGAGCTCGCGCAGCAGGCTGGACACCGGCACCGGGCCGCGGGGTGCCGGCTGCTCCACGGCCGGGAAGCCGGGCGCCAGCCAGTGCCATCGGGCATCGGGGGCCTCCACCACCCCGCGCGCCGCCTGCACCGGCACCCCCGGCACCAGCGCCACCCATGGCGTGTCGGCGGCCGCGCCGTACAGCGCCGGCCGCGCCAGCAGCAGCGCCAGCAGGGCCAGCAGTGCCAGCCGCAGCAACAACAGCGGCCATTCATCCAAGCGCACCCGGCTGCGGGGCCTGGGCCGTGCACGCAGCCAGCGCAGTGCGGCAAACGGGGTAGGACGCTGCTCGCTGCGCCGCGCCAGGTGGATCAACAACGGCAGCAGCAAGGCCGCCAATGCGGCCAGCCCCGCCGGCAGGAGCAGCACCAGGTTCATCGCGCGCCGGCTGGTGCTTGCAGCAGCTGGCGCAGCGATGCATCCAGCGGCTGGTCGAGGTAATGCACGGCCTGGCGGATGCCGGCCGCCTGCAGCCGCGCTGCCAGCGCCCGTTGGGCCGCGCCGAAACGCGCCAGGTACTGGCCGCGCAACGCGGCGCCATCGCCCAGCAGTTCCTCGCCGGTTTCCGGATCGACAAAGCGGCGCCCGCCGCGGAACGGAAAGTCGCGTTCGTCGGTGGTCAACACCTGCAGGTGCAGGACCTCGCGGCGCGCGGCGGCGAGCTGTTCGGCCAGGGCGATGCCGGCTTCATCGAAGCCGTCGCCGATCATCAGCACCAGGTCGTTGGCCGCCACGCGCTCCCACAGCGGGCGCAGGCCCTGCAGCGGCGGCCAGGCCCCGCCGGCGTCCAGCGCATGCAGCTCCAGCCACAGGCGGTCACGCTGGCGGGCGCCGATGGCGGCCGGCATCAGCCGCAGGCGGTCGCCCTGGACGGCGACCATGCCGAACGCATCGCCCTGGCGCAGCGCAAGTTCGGCCACGCACGCGGCCAGGGCCTTGATCGCATCCAGCCGCGAGCCGCCGGTGCCGTCGCCATCGGCCTGGCCGGCCGACGCGGTGGCGTCGAGCAGCAGCCACACTGCCAGCGGGCTTTCGCGCTCGGATTCGCGCACGAAGAAGCGGTCGCTGCGCGCGTACAGCTTCCAGTCCACCTGGCGCAGCTCGTCACCCTGCTCGTAACTGCGGTACTGGGCGAATTCCATGCCGGCGCCGCGGCTGCGGCTGGCGTGCAGGCCGATGCCGCGTGCGCCGGTGGAGCGCCGCGACAACAGCTGCAGCCCGCGCAGCCGGCTGCGCACGTCCGCCGGGATCGGGTCGAAGGCCGCGCCCATTCGTGCGGCCGGTCAGCCAGCCAGCGGCACGCGCTGCAGCAGCACAGCCACCACCTCGTCGGCACCCTTCTGCTCGGCTTCGGCGGCGAAGGACAGCAGCAGGCGATGGCGCATGACCGGGGCGGCCAGGGCGGCGACGTCCTCGCGGGTGGCGGCCAGGCGCCCGTGCAGCAGTGCGCGTGCCTTGCACGCCAGCACCAGCGACTGCCCGGCGCGTGGTCCGGCGCCCCACTTGACCCATTGCCGGATCTGCGCCGGCGCGTGTTCGCCCGGGCGGCTGGCGCGTACCAGCCGGGTGATCCAGGCCAGCAGGTCTTGGCCCAGGTGGACCTGGCGCACGCGTGCCTGCAGCGCCAACACCTGGGCTGCGTCCATCACTGGCGGCACTTCGCCGAGGTGGGTGCCGGTGGTCTGGGCCAGGATGTCGCGCTCCTCCTGCTCGCTGGGGTAATCCACCCGCACGTGCAGCAGGAAGCGGTCCAGCTGCGCCTCGGGCAGAGGATAGGTGCCGGCCTGTTCGATCGGGTTCTGGGTGGCCAGCACGAAGAACGGCGCCGGCAGCGAATAGGTGGTGCCGGCGTAGCTGACGGTGCGTTCCTGCATCGCCTCCAGCAGCGCGGCCTGGGTCTTGGGCGGGGTGCGGTTGAGTTCGTCGGCCAGCAGCAGGTTGGTGAAGATCGGACCGGGTTGGAAGCGGAAGCGGCGGTGGCCGGTGCCGTGGTCTTCCTCCAGCAGCTCGGTGCCCAGGATGTCGCTGGGCATCAGGTCCGGGGTGAACTGCACGCGCCGGAACTGCAGTTCCAGCGCCTGTCCCAGCGACCGTACCAGCAGGGTCTTGCCCAGCCCGGGCGCGCCTTCCAGCAGGCAATGGCCGCCGGCCAGCAGGCCGATCAGCAGCTGTTCGACCACATCGTGCTGACCGACCACGGCCTGGGCCAGCGCGCGGCGCAATTGGTCCAGCCTGGCCAGTTCGGTCTGCACGTCGGTTTCGGTGAGGGTGTTCATGGGGGCAGGCCAATGCAATGGGGCGAAACGGATGTGGACGGGGCGGGTTTCGACGCCCCACCGGGATTCCCGCGGGCCTGCGCAAGGCGGGTCGAGATCCGCCCTACGTTGAAAGCGGTGGTCATGAGGTCAACGCATACATGACGATGTTGACCGCGAACCGGGTATTGTCCTCGGCCAGGAACCGCTTGTTGCGCCAGTCGTAGTCCCATTCGCAGCCATAGTCCTTGTTGCTGTACAGCAGGCCCAGCCGGCCGTCGATCTCGATCCCGCTCAGCCATTCGTGCACCAGGTCGTCGCCCCAGCCATTCAACTCGAACGCGGTGGCCGGCGGTCCGTCCGGGAACTGGAAGAAGCTGCGGTACAGCCGGTGGTCGTTGCCCAGCCTGTTCAGTGCCCGGGGTCCGAAAATAGCCGCCATCTGTGCCTCGAATGACTTGGCGAACAGGCCGTCGATGTCGTGGTTGCAGTCGTCCACCAGCACGAAGCCGCCATTGCGCACGTAGCGCTCGAAGTGGCGGCGTTCGAGCGGGTTGAATTCGACCAGCTTGTGCCCGGCCAGGTAGCAGAACGGGGCGGTGAGCATCGCCGGGTCCGACAGCGCCAGCACGTGCTCCTTCGGGTCCACGCGCAGGTTGGTGTAGTCGATCAGTGAGGTAATCAGGTTCGACGGCATGCGCGCGTCCACGTCCCAGTCGCCGGAGTCGTAACGCAACCGCGTGAACCAGAAGTCGTAGTCGGCCGTGGCGCCGCGTGCAGCGCGCCATGGCAGCAGCGCGCCGGCCGCGGCGCCCAGCATCAGGCGCAGGAACGCGTTGCGGTTCATCGCTCGCGCGGGCAGGCGCCCGACAGCGCGGCCGGCGCGTCCACCCTGGCCATGCCTACACTGCGTCCGACAGCGAGGTGAAGGTGAAATCGCGCAGTTTCAGCGGCGGGATCAGCATCGATCCGGAAAGCTCGTCGCCGCTCAGCAGCACCGGCTTGCCGATCTCGTCGATGTTGTTGAGCATGATCACCGGCGATTCATTGAAACGGAAGTTCTTCACCGGGTAGCGGATCTGCCCGTTCTCGATGTAGAACGTGCCATCGCGCGTCAGCCCGGTCAGCAGCACCGTCTGCGGGTCGACCATGCGGATGTACCAGGTCCGCGTGACCAGGATGCCCTTCTGGGTCTCGCGCACCAGGTCGGCGGTGCTCTTGCCGCTGCCGGCCATGATCAGGTTGCCGGGCGCGGCCTGTGCGGCCTTGCCGTTCTTCTGCGCCCAGTAGCGCGAATAGTCCAGCGCCTGAACCTTGCCGTCCTTGACGTACTCCAGCCTGCCGCGCGGCAGGCCCTGGTCGTCCCATGGCAGGGCCGGGGCCTCCGGATGGGCGGGATCGGCATAGATGTGCACGCGCGGGTCGTAGACCTGCTCGCCCAGCTTGTTGCCGCCGCCCTTCCTGGACAGGAAACTGCGGCCCTCATCGGCCTGGCGCGCATCGAACATGCGCATCATGAAGCCGATCAGGCCGGCGGCGGCCGCCGGCTCCAGGATCACCGTGTACTTGCCCGGTTCCAGCGCCCTGGCAGCGGCCGAGTCACGCGCCTTCTGCATGGCCACGCGCACATCCCGCCCGGCGTCGAAGGCACTGGCGTCGGCCAGCGTGCGACCCACCCAGCCCGACCCGCGACCATCGTCGGTGCGCACGGTGCAGGTGTAGTTGAAGCCGGTGGCCTGCTGGTAGCCGAAATTGCCGTTGCTGTTGGCGATCGCAGCAAAGCTGTGGCCGTCCTGCAGGAAGCCGGCGGCAACCATGTTTGCCGCCTTGCACGGGGCGATGGAATCGGCCGCGGCCTTGGCCCTGAACTCCGGGGTGATCGCCGCCGTGGCCGCGTTGAAGGTGGGCGTGGCGGTGTAGGCCTGCTTGCCCACGGCCGGCACGAATTCGGGGTTCTCCGGCGCCAGCCGCGCCAGGTCCTCGGCCCGGCGCACCACCCGCTCGAGCGCGGCATCGTCGAACTCGTTGATGGTGGCAGTACCCACGCGCTTGCCAAAGGCGACCTGCACCGCGAGCTCGGCATTGTTGACGATGCCGCTGGTGGAGATGTCGTTCAGCGCGAAGCGGATGTTGCCCTCGCGCGCGCCGGTGAGGCTGGCACTGCATTCGTCGGCCTTGCTCAGGGCGATGACCTTGTCGAGGATGGCCCTGGCCTGCGGTTCGGTGAAGATGGTCATTGCAGATCTCCTTTCCGGTCAGCCGAGGCTGCGCGCGGTGTTGATGACGTTGATGCCGTCGAAGCGCGCGGTCGATGACCCATGCGACACCGCCGAGATCTGTGGCGGCTGGCCCTTGCCGTCGAAGAACGAGCCCCCCATGCGATAGTCGCTGCTGTCGGCCACGGCGCTGCACGCGTTCCAGAACTCCGGCGTGCGGATCTGGTAGGCCACGTCTTCCAGCATGCGGGTGATCCGGCCCTGCTTGATCTCGTAGAACAGCTGCCCGCCAAACTGCGCGTTGTAGCGCTGCTGGTCGATCGAGAACGAGCCGTCGCCGATGATGTAGATGCCGTTGTCCACGTCCTTGATCAGCTCGGCCACGCTCAGCGGGGTCTTGCCCGGGGCCAGCGACACGTTGGCCATGCGCTGGAACTGCACGCTGGACCAGGAATCGGCATAGCAGCAGCCATCCGACTCCTGTTTGCCCAGGATATGGGCCTGGTCGCGGATGGCCTGGTAGTCCACCAGGATGCCGTCCCGGATCAGGTCCCACTGCTTGGTCTTGACCCCTTCGTCGTCGTAGGCGACTGCGCCCAGGCTGCCCGGCTGCACCTTGTCGGCGAAGATGCTGACCTTGTCGCTGCCGTACTGGAAGCCCGACTGGCGCTTGTCCAGCGTGGCAAAGCTGGTGCCGGCATAGTTGGCCTCGTAGCCCAGCACGCGGTCCAGCTCGGTGGCGTGGCCCACCGACTCGTGGATGGTGACCCAGGTGTGCGAGGGATCCAGCACCAGATCGTACTTGCCGGGCTTGACCGAAGGCGCCTTGAGCTTTTCCTGCGCCTGTCTGGCCGCCGCGATGGCGTCCTCGCGCATGTCATAGGACAGGCCGTAGTTGACCACCCCGTTGGGCGAGACGAACTTGCCCGAGGCATCGCCGTCCAGATATTCGAAGCCCAGCCCCATCGGCGCCGACAGCCCGTCGCGGGTGCGGAACTTGCCGCTGGCCTTGTCGATGGCGGTGACCGTGAACGGTGCCCAGATGCGGTGAACGTCCTGGTCGATGTAGGAACCATCGGTGGAGGCGAAGTACTTCTGCTCGTTGACCGAGAACAACATGGACCGCACGAAGTCGGCCCCGGCGTTGATGGCCGCCGCGTTCACCCCCAGCAGCAGGTCCACCTTGTCCTTGACCGGCACCTCCATCGCGTTCTTCCTGATCGGCGTGCGCCAGCTGACTTCGCCGGCGCCGGGCGCGGGCGCCAGTTGTACCGGTGCGCTCTGGTTGCCGGCGTTGGCCCTGGCGATGGCCGCGGCCTGGCGCGCGGCAGCGGCGACGCTGTCGGCGGCCAGTTCGTTGGTGGCGGCAAAACCCCAGGCACCGTTGACGATGACCCGCACGCCGACCCCGGAGGATTCGGTGTTGACCACGTTCTGCACCTTGTCCTCGCGGGTGGTGATGAACTGGCGCAGGTAGCGGCCGATGCGGACATCGCAGTAGCTGGCGCCGGCCTGACGCGCGGCGGCCAGGGCGACATCGGCCAGGCGTTTCTTCAACCCGGTGTCCATTGCCGACTGCAGTTGCTCGGCGGCGATGGCCTTGCCGAAGAAAGCGGGCAACATCAGGCCGCCCAGGCTCAGGC
>WOYI011007305.1_pt1 | contig 10972 bp, 6 predicted proteins | sample 6423411 | NCBI WGS metagenome assembly WOYI01 (sample SAMN13441803, study PRJNA592873) | oil field metagenome | biome: oil field; feature: oil-well bore; material: oil-contaminated soil; isolation source: oil-contaminated soil from oil-well borehole | place: Germany: Wietze | collected 2016-10-18 ... | reverse complement strand
GGTTATCTGTCCGGCAAATATGAGGGGCCGGACGTTTCCGAGGAAAACCGGCGTGCCAAGTTCGACTTCCCTCCCGTCAATCGGGAACGGGGCAGCGAAGTCATCAAGGTGATGCGGGAAATTGCCGCCGGCAGGCAGATCGACGGTGAGCCCGTCAGCGTGGCCGCCATCGCCCTGGCATGGCTGCTGCACCAGAACGCCGTGACCAGCATCATCACAGGCGTCAAGCGTCCCGAGCAGCTCAAGAACAACATTCGGGCGGCCCAGGTGCGTTTTTCCAATGACGAGCTGGCGGCCCTGGATGAGGTCAGCCGCCTGCCTGAGGAGTATCCGGGCTGGATGCTGAAAAGGATGGCAGAGTACCGGGATCACATGAAGGCGTGAGGTCAGGCTCTGCGCCGACATGACGACTTCTCGTCCGATTGTCGAAAACGATGTCTTCATGAAACGGGCGGATCAAAGGCTTGGCTGCTACTGGTCCGCCAACGCATAACAAGAGGCGCCCATGTCATCGCTTGAAACCCAATTCCTTTCCCTGACGAAACATCATGCCCGATATGACGCAATCGACCCCGCCGCGGCATTGAAGGGCAGCGTGGCGGGCAAGGTCCTGTTCATCACCGGCGCATCACGGGGAATCGGCCGGGCCACTGCTGTCGCCTTCGCCGAGGCAGGTGCAAAGGCGGTCTATCTGACCGCACGGTCAGCGCGGGCACTCGAAGAGACACGAAACCTGATCCAACAGGCGAACCCGAACACGCCATGCGCTTATTCGAGCTGCGATGTCACGAGCGCGGCACAGGTCGAAGCCGCCGTTTCGGACTGCGTGGAAAAATTCGGTGGCATCGACGTGGCCGATGCAAACGCCGGCTACCTTGCTCATTGGGCGAAGATCGGTGAGTCTGATCCCGCGAGCTGGTGGCGTACCTGGGAAGTGAATGTGAGGGGGGTTTATCACGTCATACGCTTCTCCCTTCCTCATCTCATCGAGTCAGCGAAAAGGTGGGCCGCCGACGGGTCAAGCGGCGGCCATCTGATCCTGCTGTCGTCGATTGGGGCGCAGCGGCTGGTCCCGACGGCTTCCGATTACCAGACCTCCAAGCACGCGATCAACCGTCTGTGTGAATTCGTCAACGTGGATCATGGTCAAGACGGCATCAAATGCTTCGCCATCCATCCCGGCGGTGTTGCCACCGAACTCGGGCGGAACATGCCAGAGGATAGGCGTGCCCGTCTCACCGACAGCCCTGAACTGGCTGCCGGTTTTATCGTTTGGCTGGCCTCCGGCAAGGCAGACTGGGCCACGGGGCGCTATCTGAGCGCCAATTGGGATGTCGGAGAGCTTGCCGCGCTCAAGGACGAGATCCTGCGAGACGATTTATTGGTAAACCGCCTGCGCACCAAGGCGTAACGAGCTATCGACAGCCGTGAATGAAGGCCGGGCCGAGGAAGCCGGCGTGCCACGTTTGGCCTCCCTCCCGCCCGTCAAGTGGGAGCAGGGCAGTAAAGTTTCTTTGGCCATTGACTCCCCCTGAGTGGCTGAGAAAAAATCGCCCGCCTACTGCGAGCGTCGGCAAGCGCCCGTGCCGGCGGCGCGCTGCGGGCAAATCCGGGGCATTGGGCGCACCAAACTCCCCGGATTTGCTCCAACGCACCGTGTCACAACGCCTGGCGGCGCTCTCGCTACGGCGCTCGAATCTTTCTCAGCCGCTGAGTGCTCCGTGGCCCTTGCCACTATAGGGCGGTCATCGCGCTGACCGCGTTTTTGCTGTCCGCGGCTAATGAAAATCCCGCGATCCCGCCTGCAGCTTGCCGAGCAGCTCGCTGAGGTCGGTGAGGCGGTGGGCGAGCAGGTGGCGCACGCCGTCGACGTGTTGCCACTGGCCGTCGACCATCAGCAGGCGCGAGCCGATCAGGGCGCGGCGTTGCCGGGTGGCGACGTGCTGCCACACGATCACGTTGATCGGGCCGTGCTCGTCTTCCAGGGTGATGAAGATGACGCCGCTGGCGGTGCCCGGCTGCTGGCGGGTGATCACCAGGCCGGCGGCACGCGCGGGGACGCCGTGGGGCGCGTGCAGCAGTTCGCGTGAATCGCGGCAGCGTCGCGCGCGCAGCTGGGCGCGCAGCTGGCGCAGCGGGTGCGGGCCGAGGCTGAGACCGGTGGCGGCATAGTCGGCGGCGGTGTCCTGAGCCACGCTGGGCAAGGGCAGTGCAGCGGCGGTTTCCACGCTGGCCTGGCCTTCGAACAGCGGCAGTTGCGCCTGCACGCCGGTGACCGCCCAGCGGGCGCGGTGGCGATGACCGGTGAGGCCGCGCAGGGCGCCGGCTTCGGCCAGCGCCTCGCGGTGCGGACGACTGAGCTCGGCGCGCAGGCAGAGGTCTTCCACGTCGCGGAATGCGCGCTGCTCGCGCGCCGTGACGAGGGCGCGGGCGGCCGCTTCGCTGAGCCCGCCGATCATGCGCAGGCCCAGCCGCAGCGCCGGCTGCCCGCGCGGCTTGTGCGGGTCGTCTTCCAGCGTGCAGTCCCAGTCGCTGTGGCGCACGTCGACCGGACGCACGCGCACGCCGCCGGTGCGCTGCAGCTCCTGCACGATCTGGCTGGGCGCGTAGAAGCCCATCGGCTGCGAGTTCAACAGGGCGCAGGCGAACGCGGCCGGCTCGTGGCATTTCAGCCAGCAGCTCACGTAGACCAGGTTGGCGAAGCTGGCCGCGTGGGACTCGGGGAAGCCGTACGAGCCGAAGCCCTTGATCTGCTCGAACAGCTGGGCGGCGAACTCCTCGCTGTAGCCGAGCTCGAGCAGGCCGGTGGTGATGCGCTGGCGATGTGGCTCCATGCCGCCGTGGCGTTTCCACGCCGCCATCGAGCGGCGCAGCTGGTCGGCCTCGCCGGCGCTGTAGTTGGCCGCGACGATGGCCAGCTTCATCACCTGCTCCTGGAACAGCGGCACGCCTTCGGTCTTGGTGAAGATCGCCGCCACGTCGGGATGGTGCTGCATGCGCTGGCCGCGACCGTGCCGGCGTTCCAGATACGGGTGCACCATGTTGCCCTGGATCGGTCCGGGCCGCACGATCGCCACCTGGATCACCAGGTCGTAGAACACCTTCGGCCGCAGCCGCGGCAGCATCGCCATCTGCGCGCGGCTCTCGATCTGGAACACGCCCACCGTTTCGGCGCGACGGATCATGGCATAGGTTTTCTCGTCGTCCTGCGGCAGCGCGGCGAGGGTGGGGAAGTCGCGACCGCGCTCGGTGCGCAGCAGCTGCAGGCATTTGCGAATGCAGGTGAGCATGCCCAGTGCGAGGCAGTCGACCTTGAGCATGCGCATGGATTCGAGGTCGTCCTTCTCCCACTGGATGATGGTGCGGTCCGGCATGGCCGCGTTCTCCACCGGCACCAGGCTGTCCAGCGCGGCATCGCTGATGACGAAGCCACCGACGTGCTGGGACAGGTGACGCGGCATGTCGATCAGCTGCGAAGTGAGGTGCATGATGCGGCCGATCAGCGGGCTGTCCGGATCGAAGCCGCCTTCGCGCAGCAGCACCGGCAGCGGCGTGTCGCCCTGGCCGCGGGCGAAGATGCGGCTGAGCTGGTTCACCTGGTCCAGCGGCAGGCCCAGCGCGCGGGCCACGTCGCGCACCGCACTCTTGCCGCGGTAGCGGATCACCGTGGCGGCCAGCGCGGCGCGTTCGCGGCCGTACTTGGCGTAGATGTACTGGATCACCTCCTCGCGCCGTTCGTGTTCGAAATCGACGTCGATATCCGGCGGCTCGTTGCGCTCGGCGGAGATGAAGCGCTCCATCAGCAGGTCGATCTTGCCCGGGTTCACCTCGGTGATGCCGAGCGCGAAGCACACCGCCGAATTGGCCGCCGAGCCGCGGCCCTGGCAGAGGATGTTCTGGCTGCGCGCGAAGCGCACGATGTCGGCCACGGTGAGGAAGTAGGCCTCGTATTGCAGCTGGCCGATCAGTATCAGTTCGCGCTCGATCTGCGCGTGGATGGCATCCGGCACACCCTCGGGCCAGCGCCAGCGCATGCCCTGTTCGGTGAGATGGCGCAGCCACGAGGCGGCGCTGTGTCCCTCGGGTACCAGTTCCTTCGGGTATGTGTAGTTGATGGTGCGCAGATCGAAGGTGCAGCGTGCGGCGATGCGCAGGGTTTCGTCCATCAGCGCAGTCGGGTAGTTCGCCGCCAGCACCTCGCGCCGACGCAGGTGGCGCTCGCCGTTGGGAAACAGCTTGTCGCCGATGTCGGCCACCGGCTGGCGATGGCGGATCGCGGTGAGTGTGTCCTGCAGCGCGCGGCGGCTGCGCACGTGCATGTGCACGTCACCGCTGGCGACCAGCGGAAGGTCCAGCGTGGCGGCCAGCTCGGTGAGCGCGTGCAGGCGCTGGCGATCGTCCGGGCCGTGATGCAGTTCCACCGCCAGCCAGCAGCGATCGGCAAACACCTCGGCCAGCCAGCGGCCGTGTTCGACCTTGGGTGTCGCCTCCGGCAGCCACAGCGCCAAGGTGCCGGGCAGGCCGTGGGCGAAGTCGGCGCGGGTCAGCCGGTAGCTGCCTTTGTCGGCGCGGCGGCGACCCTGGGTGATCACGCGGCACAGTTGGGTGTAGCCGGCGTGGTCCTCGCACAGCAGCACGAACTTGGGGCCGTCGTCGAGCTGGAATTCGGCACCGACGATCAGCCGCACAGCGGGCGGTTCGTTCTTGGCCGGGCGGGTGGCGTCCTGCGCATCGAGCGCCCGCACGATGCCGGCCAGCGAGCATGCGTCGGTGATCGCCAGCGCGGTGTAGCCGAGCGCCTGCGCGCGGGTGAACAGTTCCGCCGCGCTGGATGCGCCGCGCTGGAAGGAGAAGTGCGACAGGCAGTGCAGTTCGGCATAGTCGGGCGGCGCCGTGGGCATCGAGGGTGCCGGCGGCATCGTGCGTGTCGTGTCGGCCGGGGGCGCGATGCGCAGGCGCGGCTTGCCATTGCGGCTCATGCGAACCAGCCGTGCAGCATCCAGCCGCTGCGTTCGTCCGGCCGCTCGCCGGGCGGACAGAACGCCCAGGCGCGCTGGCCCTCGGCGGTTTCCAGCACGTAGTAGTCGCGGCGCAGGTCGCCGCCGTCCCACCAGCCGCTTTCGATGCGTTCGGGGCCCGCCAGCACGCGCACCTGCCGCGTGCGCAGCGGGATCGGCTGCGGCAGCAGCCAGGTGGGGCGCGGATGCATGCCGGGTGTGGCCGCCCGCGAATCGGCGCAGGCCACCCGCTGCGCGCGCTCCGGCCGCGGATCGCCGGTGGCCTCCAGCCGGTACACTGCCTCGTCGCCCAGCCGCGCGCGCAGGCGTTCGTGCAGGTGATCGAGCGGGATGGCGTGCTCGGGGCGCGCGTCGAACAGGTCGCGCCGCCCGGGCACGAAGGGCGGCAGCTCGCTGGCGCGCAGGCGCAGCCATTCCACCGGGTGGGTGAGCGTGATGCGCTCGAGCCGGCTGCGGGCAAACTCGAACAGTGCGGCGGCGTCGCGCTCCGGCTGCAGCAGGCCGATCGGCACGTGGGTGGGCCGCTGGTGGCGATGGCCCAGGCTCAGCGTGAAACGCTGCACGCCGCCATCGCGACCGGCCAGAAACGTGGCCAGATCGCCGGTGAGCCGACGCAGCGGAAACGCCAGCGAGGCCAGCTGCTCCACATCGAAATTGAACGCGATGCGCGCCTCGAATCGGTCCGGCGGCTGGTAGCGCGGGCGCGGCAGCTGGCGCTCGCCGAGCAGGTCGTCCAGGTGATCGAGCAGGGCTGTGCCGAAGCGCCGGCGCAGGCCATCCCGCGGCAGCGCCAGCAGGGCGCCGAGGCGCTGCACGCCCATCCGCGCGAGCGCCTCGTCCAGCCCGTCGGGCAGGCCGGCGAGGCCGAGCGGCAGCCTGGCCAGTGCGGCGTGGAGTTGTTCGTTCGTGGTCAGCGCCGCCCCGTCCGTTGTCTCGGCCAGCACGCGCGCGGCCAGCGGCGTGGGGGCCAGTGCGAGGCGATGGCGAAAGCCCATGGCGGCCAGGTCGTCGCGCAGCTTGCGCTGGAACTGCGGCCAGCGGCCGAACAGGCGCTGGCTGCGCTTCACCTCCAGCGCGATCGCGGTGGGCAGCTGCAGCACCTCGGCGCTGTAGCGATAGGCCCAGGCGGCGAGCAGGTCGTGCTGGCGCGCGGTGAGCGCGGCGTCGTGCGCTACCGCATCGAAGCGGGCGAGCAGGGCGTGCGCGGTGGTCAGCGGCTGGCCGGGGTGGATGCCGGCGGCGCGCGCGCTGTCATTGGCGTCGAGGACGCGGCGTGCCTGCGGCGGGCCATCGATCAGCACCAGCGGCGTGGTGTCTTGCGGCGGGCGGTGACGCAGCAGCGTGTCCAGTGCCAGATGCGGCAGCGTGATGCAGGCCCAGAGCATGGCGTGCCCTCACGCGCCCGCGCGCGTCAGCACGAACGCCTGCGCCGGCGGCTGGCCGCCGCGGCATTTGCGCACCCGCCACTGCGGCTGCGGCCGGGTCTCCAGCTCGATGCGCAGGGCGGCCGGCGAGGCGTGCGTGGCGTGGCGGCGGTCGCGGAACAGGAAGGCCGGCGTGTGCCCGCTTTCCGCCGCCATCTGCAGCCGGCGCAATGCACGTTCGTCGGCCTCGCCGGGCCAGCCCAGCACGGCGCCGCAGGCGCTGCTGCGCAGGCATTGCTCCATTGCCCACAGTGCATCGCTGCCGCGGCCGGCGTGCACGATGGTGACGTGGCGCATGTCCACCCCGCGCGCCGACCAGCCGTCCACACCGGGCAGATACGGCGGCGCCACCACCATCGCCGGGCGCTGCCGGGTGGCGAGCGAGGCCAGTGCGGGCAGCACCAGTTCAAGCTCGCCCACGCCGTCCAGCGGCAGCAGGATCTCGCTCAGCGCATGGGCCGGCCAGCCGCCCTGGGGCAGGGCGGCATCCAGCGGAGCCCAGCCGGTGGGCACGCCGTCGGGGGCGCCCTCGGTGGCCGGCCGCGCGCGGCCGCGCCAGAGCCGGCGGGCGTCGAACAGCGGTGACAGCACCGCACCGGACGAGACGTCGTCCATGGTTCAGCCCTGTCGGATCAGGCCGGCGAACAGGCCCTCGATGGCGAAGTCCTCGCGCGGGTCGGGATCGATCGGCCGGTAGCCGGCGCTGCGCGGCAGCAGGCGCAGCTGGCGACCCTTGCGATACAGCCGCTTCACCGTGAAGCCGCCACCCACGCGGGCCACCACGGTCTGACCGTGCTCGGCTACGGGCGTGGCGTGCACGCCGATCAGGTCGTCATCGAGGATGCCGTCGTCGCGCATCGAGTCGCCCTGCACGCGCAGCAGGTAATCCGGGCGCAGCTTGAACAGTGCCGAATCGAGCCGCAGCACGCGCTCGGTGCCGGCCTCGCTCAGCAAGGGTTCACCCGCCGCCACGCGGCCGACCAGCGGCAGGGTGAGCAGGTCGTCGATACGTGCCGGGGCAGGCGGCGCATCCAGCAGCCGGATGCCGCGCGCCCGGTTCGGCAGCAGCGCGATCTGCCCCTTGGCCTCCAGTGCGCGCAGGTGCTTCACCACCGCATTGACGTGCTCGATCCCCAGCGCCGCGCCGATTTCCTGCAGCGTCGGCGGCATGCCCTGCGCCGCCGCATGCTGGTGCAGAAAAGCGAGGATCTCGGCCTGGCGGGGGGTGAGCGACATGGTGTAAATAATTACACCTTCCCGGCCGGTTGCCAAGGGCGAGCGCAGGCATCAGAGCGCCCGGGCTTCTCAGTGGCTGCGACTGGGTGGGAGGCATCCGGAGGAATCGGAGAGGCGAGGCGCGTGGGTTCGCTCAAGTCGGGCTCATCGCAGCGGCAGCAACAACAACGTGCTCAGAACTTGCCTGGGGCAGTCGTCCCGTGGCTCTGCGTGAGCTGGGCTGGAGAACTCCAGACACGGACGAGGTCCCGGGGCGTTGCAATCTCGATCAATGGGCATGGCACAAAGAGAACGCCCTCACCTGGTGGCGAGGGCGTTTGGAGAACCGGGCTTGCGGGCAGGTCAGATGTCCTTGGCCAACGCTTCCGCCAGGCCGACGTACCCGGCCGGTGTCAGCTCCAGCAGGCGCTGCTTCGCATCGGCCGGCAGCTCAAGCCCCGTGATGAACGCGCGCATCGATTCCTGCGTGATGCCCTGGCCGCGGGTGAGCGCCTTGAGCTGCTCGTAGGGCTCGGGCAGGCCATGGCGGCGCATCACGGTCTGCACGGCTTCGGCGAGCACTTCCCAACTGGCGTCGAGATCGGCGGCGAGGCGGTCGGCGTTGACGGTGAGCTTGCCCAGGCCCTTGGCCAGCGATTCCAGCGCCACCAGCGCGTGGCCGAAGGCGGTGCCCAGCGCGCGCAGCACGGTGGAGTCGGTGAGGTCGCGCTGCCAGCGGCTGATCGGCAGCTTCTCGGCGAAATGACCAAGCAGCGCGTTGGCCAGGCCGAAGTTGCCCTCGGCGTTCTCGAAGTCGATCGGGTTGACCTTGTGCGGCATGGTGGAGGAGCCGACTTCGCCGGCCTTCAGCGTCTGCTTGAAGTAGCCCAGCGAGATGTAGCCCCAGATGTCGCGGGCCAGGTCGATCAGCACGGTGTTGGCGCGGCGCACGGCATCGCAGTATTCGGCCACGTTGTCGTGCGGCTCGATCTGGGTGGTGTAGGCGTTGTAGCCCAGGCCCAGGCTTTCGACGAAGCGCTGCGCGAACGCGCGCCAGTCCACTTCCGGGTAGGTGATGGCGTGGGCGTTGTAGTTGCCCACCGCGCCGTTGATCTTGCCGCTGATCTCCACCTCGGCCAGCTGCTTGCGCTGGCGCTCCAGTCGCGCGACCACGTTGGCCAGTTCCTTGCCCAGCGTGGTGGGCGAGGCGGTTTGCCCGTGGGTGCGCGAGAGCATCGGCAGGGCCGCGTGCGTGTGCGCCATCTCGCGCAGGGTGGCGATGATGCGTTCAAACCACGGCAACAGCACCTGGGTGCGCGCGTCACGCAGCATCAGCGCGTACGAGAGATTGTTGATGTCCTCGCTGGTGCAGGCGAAGTGCACGAACTCCTTGGCCTGGGCCAGCGCGGCGTCGGCGCCGATGCGCTCCTTGATGAAGTACTCCACCGCCTTGACGTCGTGGTTGGTGGTGGCCTCGATCGCCTTGATGCGGCTGCCGTCTTCCACGCTGAAGTCGGCGGCGATGGCCTTGAGCGTGGCGATCTGCGCCGGCGCGAAGGCGGGCAGTTCGGCGATCGCCGGATCGGCGGCCAGCGCCAGCAGCCATTCGATCTCCACCTGTACGCGGCGGTGCATCAGGCCGTATTCGCTGAAGATCGGGCGCAGCGATTCGACCTTGCTGGCGTAACGGCCGTCCAGCGGAGACAGGGCGGTGAGGGCTTGGGCGGACATCGGCGCGTTCCGGCAACGGGAAAATCGCCATTTTACATGGCGACCCTCCCCGACGGCTCGCACGCTGCTGCCGTTGTAGGAGCCCGCTCGCGGGCGATGCTCTTTGGCTTTGATGTGGGTTCAAAGCGAAGAGCATCGCCCGCGAGCGGGCTCCTACAGGGGAAGGGGCGGGCGGAGTGTTTTCGCGGTGCTTACGGGGAGGCGCTTATAGTGCGTCGGTCTTTTTCAAGGAGTGTGGCCATGAGCGGTTTTCGCATCGAGCACGACAGCATGGGCGAGTTGAAGGTGCCGGCTGAGGCGCTGTACGGCGCGCAGACGCAGCGGGCGATCGACAATTTCCCGATTTCCGGGCTGCGGCTGCCGCGCGGCTTCATTCGGGCGCTGGGGTTGATCAAGGCGGCGGCGGCCGAGGCGAATCTTGCGCTGGGCCATCTGAAGAAGGGCCAGGCGGCGGCGATCCGCAAGGCCGCGCTGGCGGTGGCGGACGGGCAGTTCGACGACCAGTTCCCGATCGACGTGTTCCAGACCGGCTCGGGCACCAGCACCAACATGAATGCCAACGAGGTGATCGCGCACCTGGCCGCCAAGGCCGGCAGCAAGGTGCACCCCAACGACCACGTCAACTACGGGCAGAGCTCCAACGACGTGATCCCCACCGCGATCCACGTCAGCGCCACCCTGATGACCACGGAAGAACTGCTGCCGGCGCTGAAGCACCTGAAGAAGACCATCGAGCGCCGCGCGCGCGAGCTGAAGAACGTCGCCAAGACCGGTCGCACCCACCTGATGGACGCCATGCCGATCACCTTCGGCCAGGAGCTCTCCGGCTGGGCGGCGCAGATCGGCGCGGCGATCGAGCGCATCGAGGATGCGTTGAAGCGCATGCGCCGGCTGCCGCAGGGCGGCACGGCGGTGGGCACCGGCATCAATGCCGATCCGAAATTCGGCGTCACCTTCGCGCGGGAGCTGAAGAAGCTCAGTGGCGTCAAGTTCGAATCGGCGGCCAACTACTTCGAGGGCATGGCGGCGCAGGACGCGGCGGTGGAGCTTTCCGGCGCGCTGAAGACGCTGGCGGTGGCGCTGATGAAGATCGCCAACGACCTGCGCTGGATGAATTCCGGTCCGCTGGCGGGCCTGGGCGAGATCGAGCTGCCGGCGCTGCAGCCGGGGTCGTCGATCATGCCGGGCAAGGTGAACCCGGTGATTCCGGAAGCGACCGCGATGGTGGCTGCGCAGGTGATCGGCAACGACGCCACGATCACCATCGCCGGACAGTCCGGCAACTTCCAGCTCAACGTGATGCTGCCGGTGATCGCGTACAACCTGCTGCAGTCAATCGGCACGCTGGCCAACGTGTCGCGTCTGCTGGCGGACAAGGCGATCCTTGGCTTCAAGGTCAACACCAGGCGGGTGAACGAGGCACTGGCGATGAACCCGATCCTGGTCACCGCGCTGAACCCGGTGATCGGTTACGAGAAGGGCGCCGCCACGGCGAAGAAGGCGTACAAGCAGCAGCGGCCGATCCTGGATGTGGCGCTGGAAACCACCGGGTTGTCGAAGACCGAATTGCAGAAGCTGCTCGAT
>WOYI010402379.1_pt1 | contig 10972 bp, 11 predicted proteins | sample 6423411 | NCBI WGS metagenome assembly WOYI01 (sample SAMN13441803, study PRJNA592873) | oil field metagenome | biome: oil field; feature: oil-well bore; material: oil-contaminated soil; isolation source: oil-contaminated soil from oil-well borehole | place: Germany: Wietze | collected 2016-10-18 ... | reverse complement strand
TGTTCACCATCGAGCACGATTTCGACGCCACCGTCATCACCCTCGTCGACGAGGGCAGCCCGCATCTGGAAGAGGATGTGACGATCCAGTCGTTCGAGGAATGCGTCACGATCGAGCAGTTCGATCCGCGCCGCGACGAGGTCGTGAAGATCGTCATGTCGATGGCGCAGGTGCGCGAGCTTGCCGCCGCGCTCAACCTGCCCGAGGGCGTCTACCGGCTCAGCCCGAAGCGCTGAGGCCTCAGCCCCCGAACCACTGTGACCAGAGCCCGGCCGCCCAGAACATCAGGCTGAGCGTGATCATCAGGATGCCGATGCCGAACTTGTCGCGCATGGCGAAGACGATCGGGTCGTAGTCCTGCTTGCCGAACCAGCCGAGCATCACCATCCGCACCAGCCAGAGCGTCATCGGGATCATGGCGAGCCACAGGATCCATGTGGTCGGATAGAGCGCCCGCCCCTGGTCGCTGATCGAATAGAGAAAGAAGATCAGGACCGCACCGATGGTGCCGAGCCAGGCGACGTTGAGAAGGTCGCCCCGGTCCGGCCGCCCGTAGCCCCGCCCCGGCAACCGTTCGTCCGAGGTGGCGAGCGTCAGCTCCGTCAGCCGTTTCACGCAGCCCAAGGTGATGAAGATCGGGAAGATGAAGATCAGCATGTAGATCGACACCTCGACCGCGCCCGCCGCCGCCCCCGCGATCACCCGGATCGTGTAGAGCGCGGCGAGCGTCGAGATATCCACCCAGCGCATCCGCTTGAGCTTCAGCGAATAGGCGAGCGAGGTGACCATGTAGAGCACCACGACCCCGAAGAACGCCCAGTTCAGCGCCGCCGCGATCCCGAGCGCGAGAAGCGCGAGCCCCCCGAACGTCGCCATCCCCACCGCGATCGGCACGTCGCCGCTGGCGAAGGGCCGCCGGCATTTCGTCGGATGCAGCCGGTCGGCCTCGAGGTCGAGAAGGTCGTTGATGATGTAGATCGACGAGGCGGCGGCCGAAAACGCGACGATGCCCCAGAGGATCGGCACCAGCGTCACGAGGTCGAAGCGGTGCGCCGCGATCATCGCCAACAGAAGAAGCACGTTCTTGACCCATTGATGCGGCCGGAGCGCCTTCAGGAGCGCCCGCCCCGTCCAGCCGCCGTCGAGCTCGACGACGTTCTGCCCGCGCGCCGACAGCTCCCGCGCCCGATTCACCCGGCCGACGACGATCGCGTTCTCGGCTTTCTCCCAGACCGCCATGTCCACCACATTGTCGCCGGCATAGTCGAAGCCGCCCTCGCCATAGGCCGCGACCAGCGCCTCGGCCTTGCGCGCGCCCTTGAGGTTCTTCGTCGCATCCGAGGCGAAGACCCGATCGGAGAGCCCGTATTCCGACGCCAGCCGCTCCACCAGCCGGCGGTCGGAGGCGGAGGCCAGCACCACCTCGCGCCCCGCCATCCGGCTTCTGAGCGCGAGGTCGGCGACCTCGGGATTGACCGGCAGAAGGTCGGTGCGCAGCGGCGCGATCTCCACCAGTTCGGCCTTCAGCCGCTCCGGATGGCGAAAGTTCAGCGCCACCGCGCGCAGCGTCGCAACGGGGTCATGCCCGAGCCCGGCCCAGAAGGTCTCAAAGAGCATGTCGGTCTTCAGGAACGTGCCATCGACGTCGAGGACGAGCGGCTTCACTTCGGTCATCTTCGAAAACTCATCCTTTCACGGCGAACACGCAGCCGTCCGTCACCAGTTCCGGCGGGGTGACGCAAAGCCCCCGCGCCACCGCCCAGGCGGCCAGGACCTTGGGCACATAGGCCCGCGTCTCGGCAAAGGGCGGCACGCCGCCATTCGATTTCACCGCGTTCTCGCCGGCATTGTAGGCGGCGATCACCATCAGCGGATCGCGGTTGAATTCCTTCATCAGCCAGTCGAGATAGGCAACCCCGCCCTTGATGTTCTGGATCGGGTCGGAGCTGTCGGCGACGCCGAACCGGTCCGCCGTGGCCGGGATGAGCTGCATCAGCCCCACCGCCCCGGCGGTCGAGACGGCATCGGTGCGCCCGGCGCTCTCGATGCCGATGACGGCGAGGACGAGGGCGGGCGACACCTCGGTCCCGATCGTCGCCTTGAGGATCTCGGTCCCGTGGGCTGCGGCGATATCCTGCATGTGCTGAAGCCGGGGGGCGGCGACCGCCTTGCCGCCCGGCCCCCGGGTCAGCGCCGAAAGCGCGGTCGAGAACCGCCCCGCCCCGTCGGCGAGCGCGGGCGAGACCGCGTCCCAGTACCAGTCGAACGCGCTCGGCTGCGGCAGCGCCGGTTCGAGCCCCGGCGCGGCACCGCCGCGCGGGATCGGATGCTCAGGCGGCGGCAGCCGCGCAGCCAGCCGGCGCGCCTGCTCCTCGGGGTCGATCTGCACGGTGATGCGTTTCGCGCCCGTCGCCGGCGCAGCCCCCGACGCCTTCGGCGCGCTGATCCGCTTGAAGGTGAAATCCGGGTAGCCGTTCGCAGCGGTTCCCACCGGCGTTCCGGCCGGCGTTTCGGCCAGCGCGATATCCGCCGCGAGCAGCAGGGCGATGCCGCAAGATAGTACCGGTCCGATGCCTCGCAGCATGCCGCCTGTCCTGACTGCTCTCGTTTTTTCTTGCCCCCTTGTCTCAGAAAACCGCGCGCCGGACCAGCATTTCCGCGCCCGACCACGCCGGATTCGCCCGGGATTCGGCCTTTTGGCAACAGGAAAATCCTGCGAAATCGCGCCGATAAAGGTAGATTTATCATTTTATTTCAAATGATTAATCCCACCCCTCGAAGAAGTGAACGCAACTTCAAAATGTACGATCAACGCCCAACTCCTGCCACGATTCGACGGCCTCATGAGCCCATGCCGCGACGGAGACGGGGATTGGCGTAGACACCCCGGACGACACGGAGCGGATGGTGCAACGGGCGAACCTACGGAGAGAGACATGAAACTGTTCAAGCTTGCGAAGAAGTTCAACAACGAAGAAGACGGCGCCGTGACCGTCGACTGGGTCGTGCTGACCGCTGCCGTCGTCGGCCTCGGCGTTGCCGCGCTCGCCGCTGTCAAGAAGGGCACCGGCTCGCTGACCACGAAGATCAATGACTACCTGTCCAGCCAGTCGATCAACTCGACCTTCTGATCCGGCACCGGACAAGACGATCAAAGGCCGCGCCCCCAGGGGCGCGGTTTTTTGTTTCCACCAGGGAGACTCGTTGTTTCCCATTCGCAATCAGGTAGCGCGAAAATGAACGAGAAGCGCCCAAATCGTGCCATCTTGGCGGGCTTTACTCGGATCAAGGGCAAAGGGCGACATGCGAGTTCGGAAGCCGGTACGGCGACGGCCTCAAGGGAAAGCGGAGCAAGAGATGAAGCTTTGGAAAATGATTTCGCGGTTCGAGGCCGATGAAACCGGCGCAGTGACCGTCGACTGGGTCGTGCTGACGGCGAGCGTCTGCGGCCTCGTGGCATTGGCGATGGCCGGGATCAAGGGCAACATGACCAGCATCGGCCAGAAGACCGAGCAGTTCCTGACCGCCCAGACGATCAACACCACGTTCTGACCGCCCTCGCGGCCGGCCGGTGTCAGACAGGATCAGAGCGCCCCTTTCGCGGGGCGCTCTCTGCCGTTCGGGACCGGGACACGCGCGAATGTTTCCAGTCTCGGCAAGATTCCACCCAAGTGGCGTGCTTTGACCACCATTTCGCCGTATTCCATGCGAATATTTCCCGCTAAAGAGGCGCACGAGCCTGCCGGGATCCGGCACACGCTCTTTGCCTGATCGACGAAAGGAACGACTATGCGTCTGGTATTTGGTTTGGTTTTGGTGCTGGGGGTCGCGCTGGCCGGCTTTGCCGTCTACATGGCCCAGGGCTTCATCGCCCAGACCCAGGCCGAACGGGACCGGCTTGCCGAGGAGCAGGCGCGGGCTCCGCGTCTTGTCGATGTCGTCGTCGCCACGAAGGCGATGCAATACGGCGACCGGTTCACGCGAAACGATCTCGAAGTCATCAAGGTCCAGGAAGGCAAGGTGCCGGCGGGCGCCTTCAATGCCGTGGTCGCACCGCAAGGCGGCGACAAGTCGATCGTTCCGGTTTTCTGGGAGGGCGAGACCCGGCCCCGCGCCGCGCTCCGCAGCTATGAGCCGTTCGAGCCGATCCTCGGCGCCAAGGTGACCGAGCCCGGCATCGACGCCGGCATCAACGCCAACCTCACCGCCGGCATGCGCGCCTTCGCGATCAATGTCGACGTGACCTCCGGCGTCTCCGGCTTCCTGCGTCCCGGCGACCGCGTCGACGTCTACTGGTCGGGCGCCGTGAACGGTCAGGACGTGACCAAGCTTATCGACGAGGCGGTCCGGCTGATCGCGATCAACCAGAGTGCGGATGCCGACCGCAGCGAGGAAACCATGATCGCCCGCACCGTCACGGTCGAGGCGACACCGAAGCAGATCGCGGCGCTGGCGCTCGCCCAGCAGACCGGACGTCTGACCCTGTCGCTCGTCGGCACCGGCGATGTCGAGCAGGTCGGCGCGGTCGAGATCGACCGCAAGACGCTTCTCGGCATCGTCGAGGCGGAGCCGGTCGCGGCGCCCGAACCGGAGCGGGTCTGCACGATCCGCACCAACAAGGGCGGCGAGATCGTCGAAGCCGTGATCCCCTGCACCAACTGAGCGGGTGCGCGAACCGCGGAACCATCGGGCGCCGGCCACCATATGGAGTGGCCGGCGCCTTTCGGTTTACCATCTCTTCCCGACTGTTGCGGCTTATCCACATAAGGACGACACCGCAACGCGTTGATTCTTGCAAAAAAACGCGTCTTCCCGCATTGTGACGGCAATCTGGGCGACAAAGACCCGCAGAAGCGGGCGGCAATGACCCATCAATGAGGCGTGATCGGAGAGGCAGGTCACATGAGCATGAACAGACTATTCGCGGCTGGGATGCTGGGCGTATCGCTCACCATGACGGCCATCCCCTCCGCCCAGGCGGAGACATTGAAGATCGTCAACGGCTCCGCGACGAGCGCGCTCAATGTTCCGATGAACCGGGCCGTGGTCGTCGAATCCGACCAGCCTTTCGCGGAACTGTCGATCGCCAATCCCGGCATCGCCGACATCTCTACCCTGTCGGACCGCTCGATCTATGTCCTCGGCAAGGCGCCGGGGCGCACGACGCTGACGCTTCTGGCGCCGGACGGCAAGCTGATCACCAACGTGGATGTTCAGGTCTCGCTCGACGTCGCGGAATTCAAGGAGCGGCTGCAGCAGATCCTTCCGGGCGAGAAGATCGAGGTCCGCACCGCCAATGACGGCATCGTGCTGTCGGGTGTCGTGTCCTCGACCGCCAGGCTCGACCGGGCACTCGATCTCGCGGAGCGATATGCGCCCGACCGGGTGTCGAACCTGTTGAGCGTCGGCGGTGTGCAGCAGGTCATGCTGAAGGTCCGCTTCGCCGAGGTGCAGCGTGCCGTCAGCAAACAGCTTCAGGGCGGTTTGACGGTGGCCGGCAACACGTCCGACCTGAGCACCGTCATCGGCGTTGGATCTGGCGGCCTGGCGCTTGGCGCTCCTAACCCCGTGACCGGGCTCAGCCCGATCAGTGCGGGCGTTTCGCCGAACGCGGCCAATGCGGGGCAAGGGTTCTTCGGCTTCAGCCTGGGATCATACCAGGTTCAGGTCTTGCTGGAAGCGCTCGAAACCAAAGGGCTAGTGCGCACACTGTCCGAACCGAACCTCTCGGCCCTCTCGGGGCAGGAGGCGAAATTCCTCGCCGGCGGCGAGTATCCCATCCCGGTGCTCAACACCAACAACACCGTGACGGTCGAATACAAACCCTTCGGTGTCGAACTCGCCTTCACGCCGCGCGTCGTCGATGGCGACATCATCAACCTCGCGATCAACGCGGCCGTGTCGAGTATCGATACGACCGTCACCGTGGAGTCCGACGGTATCACCCTCAACGCCTTCAAGCGCCGTGAAGCCGAGACGACGGTCGAGATGCGCGATGGCGAGAGTTTCGCGATCGCCGGCCTGTTGCAGGACGACTTCAACGATACGAACGGTCAGGTCCCCTGGCTCGGCGACTTGCCGGTCCTCGGATCCCTCTTCCGCAGCGCGGACTTCCAGCGCTCGCAGACGGAACTGGTGATCATCGTCACCCCGCACCTCGTGTCGCCGACGCGCGGCGAGGCGCTGGCGCTGCCGACCGACCGGGTGAAGGCGCCCACCGAGGCCGAGCTCTTCCTCTTCGGCAAGACCGCGTCGCAAGGGGCATCGAAGGGTGCCGTCGGTGAAGTCGCCCGGCAGGACTATTCCGGGTCCTACGGCTATGTGATGGAGTGAGACGATGCAGAAGCATGTGAGCCTTCTCCTTCTTTCGACCGGCCTCGCGGCAATCGCGGGCTGCTCGAAGGAAACCAACATCGCCCGGTCCTTCTATTCCGAGGCCGGTTCGGAGATCGAAACCCAAGATTTCGGCAATGCGACGATGAACAACACCATGGTCCAGACGGGCGAACGGTCCTATGTCATCGACCTGACGCGCCGCTTCGCCGCGGATGTGCCGAATACCGTGAACTTCGCCTTCGACAGCGCGGTTCTCGATGGTGGCGCGCAGGCGGCGCTGATGCAGCAGGCCGACTGGATCCGGCAATTCCCGGAAGTCCGCTTCCGGGTCTACGGCCATACCGACCTCGTCGGCTCCAACGCCTACAACAAGTCGCTCGGCCTGCGCCGGGCCCAGGCGGTCGTCAACTTCCTCTCCCGCCAGGGCATCAGCCGCTCGCGGCTCGAGGCGGTCGTCTCCTACGGCGAGACCCAGCCCCTGGTCTTCGTCCAGACCGAGGACCGTCGCAACCGCCGCACCGTGACCGAGGTGTCGGGCCTGGTCGAGAAGAACCCCGCCCTTCTGAACGGCAAGTATGCCGAGGTGATCTGGCGCGAATATGTGAAGAGCGCCGAGCCGGTCCACGCCCAGGAAGAAGTGTCGGGCGGCGGTGAGGCTGCGGGGTCCGGCGGCTGACGCGAAAGCACGGTATTGTTTCTACTGTCGGGCGGTCTTTGGCAACAAAGGCCGCCCTTTCCGTCTGATCGTGTCCAGATACCGCATATTTACGATCTTTTAGCCCCAATCTTGCCAAGATTTTCACGGAGTTTCGAAACTCGGGAGTAATGGCGCGGCCTCAGAGTCGCGCTGGGTGGTTGGAAGCTGGACCGTGGTGATTCGATGCACGAACGCGAAAAACGGGACCAGACTCCAACCCCGCGTGAAGAAGGACGTGTGGGAATGAGCAGTGTAGCAGCCTTGCAGCCGGAACCGGCACCGATCGTCGCGTGCACGATTTCACGCGATGTCAGCAACTTCGACCTTCTGATCGAGGACATGGAAACCGAGCTTGGCGAAAGCTGGGGCGACCTGACCTTCGACGACGCGGTCCTGTTCCTGAACCAGCCCGATGCCGACGCGCTCGAATTCGTCGCCATCGCCGTCGATGTCGAGGACGAGAACGACCTCGCCCGGATCTCGGGAATCATCACCACGGCCAAGGACAAGGGCCTGAAGGTGATCCTGATCGCCGAAGAGGTGAGCCCGATCGCGCTCCACCAGCTTCTCAAGCTCGGTGCCGACGATTTCGTCCCCTACCCGCTTCCCGAGAACGCCCTTCACGACGCCATCGAGCGGCTGCACAAGGCGCCCGCGGCCGACACCGTCCTGCACGACGCCCCGGCGGCGCCGAGCTTCAAGCCCAAGGGCGATCGCGACGGCGTGATCCTGCCCGTCCACGGGCTCGCCGGCGGCACCGGCGCCACGACCCTCGCGGTGAACCTCGCCTGGGAACTGGCGACGATCCAGAAGGAAAACGGTCCCCGCGTCTGCCTGCTCGACTTCGATTTCCAGTATGGCTCGGTCTCGACCTATCTCGACCTGCCGCGCCGCGAAGCGGTCTACGAGATGCTGTCGGACACCGCCTCGATCGACAATGTGAGCTTCCTTCAGGCGCTTTTGAGCTTCAACGACAAGATGCATGTGATGACCGCGCCGTCGGAGATGCTGCCGCTCGACATCGTCACCTCGGAGGACATCAACCGGGTGCTCGACGTGGCGCGGGCGAATTTCGACTTCGTCGTCATCGACATGCCCTCGACCGTCGTCCAGTGGACCGAGGCGGTCCTGAACCACGCCCATGTCTACTTCGCGACGATGGAGCTCGACATGCGCTCGGCCCAGAATACGCTCAGGATGATCCGCGCGCTGAAGGCCGAGGAGCTGCCGTTCGAGAAGCTGCGCTACGTCCTCAACCGGGCGCCGAAGTTCACCGACCTTTCGGGCAAGGGCCGCGTCAAGCGTCTGGCCGAAAGCCTTGATATCACGATCGAGCTGCAACTTCCCGACGGGTCGAAGCAGGTGACGCAGTCCAACGACCACGGCCTGCCGCTGGCCGAGACCGCGGCGAAGAACCCGCTGCGTCGTGAAGTCGCCAAGCTCGCCAAGTCGATCTACGAGCTCAACAAGGCTGCCGAATCGGCCAGCGCCTAACACCGGGAGCCCGCGATGTTTTCTCGCTACAAGAAGCCCACGGCCAACGCTCCGGCATCGGCCGCGCCGGCCAAACCGCACGCCATCCCCGCCGCGACCGGCGCGGACGGCCGCCCGGCCGTCGCCCGCCGCCCCCTCGCCAATGCCGGCCAGGTGCCGCCGCAGGCCGGCGCGCTCGACAAGGAAAAGAAGCGCAAGGAGCGGATGGGCGAGTTGAAGGTGGAGCTGCACAAGCGGCTTCTCGACAACCTCAACCTCGGCGCGCTGGAACACGCCACCGAAGCCGACCTGCGCCAGGAGATCGTCTCGATCACCACCGAGGCGCTCGAGGACATGAACGTCGTCCTCAACAAGGACGAACGCTCCACCCTCTTTCAGGAGCTCTATCACGAGGTCATGGGCCTCGGCCCGCTGGAGCCGCTGCTGCAGGACGACACGGTCAACGACATTCTCGTCAACGGGCCGCAGCAGGTCTTCGTCGAACGCGACGGCAAGCTCCAGCTCACCGATACGACGTTCAAGGACGAACGCCACCTGCTGAGGATCATCGACAAGATCGTCTCGGCGGTGGGCCGGCGTGTCGACGAATCGAACCCCTATGTCGACGCCCGTCTCGCCGACGGCTCGCGTTTCAACGCGATGGTGCCGCCGATCGCGGTCGACGGCTCGCTGGTCTCGATTCGCAAGTTCAAGAAGGAAAAGCTCGCGGTCGACGACCTCGTCCGCTTCGGCGCCTTCACCGAGGAGATGGCCGCCTACCTCCAGGCCGCCGTCTCCACCCGTCTCAACGTCATCGTCTCGGGCGGCACGGGTTCGGGCAAGACGACGACGCTCAACGCGCTCTCGTCCTTCATCGACAACTCCGAGCGGATCCTGACGATCGAGGACACGGCGGAACTCCAGCTCCAGCAGGTCCATGTGGGCCGGATGGAAAGCCGCCCCGCGAACGTCGAGGGCAAGGGTGCCGTCACCCAGCGCGACTGTCTCAGGAACGCGCTGCGGATGCGTCCCGACCGCATCATCGTCGGCGAAACCCGCGGCGAGGAAGTGATCGACATGCTCCAGGCCATGAACACCGGTCATGACGGGTCTATGACCACGATCCACGCGAACTCCGCCCGCGACGGCATCAGCCGTCTGGAGAACATGATCGCGATGGCCGGGATCGAGATGCCGATCAAGGCCGTGCGCAGCCAGATCGCGAGCGCCGTGAACCTCATCGTGCAGGCAAGCCGCCTGCAGGACGGTTCGCGCCGCATGACCTCGATCACCGAGATCACCGGCATGGAAGGCGACGTCATCTCGATGCAGGAGATCTTCCGCTACGAACGGCTCGGGCTCGCCCCCGACGGCAAGATCATCGGCCGCTTCACCGCGACCGGCGTGCGCTCGGCCTATGCCGACCGCTTCCGGTCCTGGGGCTATGACCTGCCGGCCTCGATCTACGAACCCATCGCAGCGGAGTAACGCGCATGATCATCAGCCCGACGCCGATCATCTACGGCCTGATCTTCCTGGCCGTGCTGCTTCTGGTCGAGGGCATCTATCTTGTCGTCTTCGGCAAGTCGATCTCGCTGAACTCAAAGGTCAACCGCCGGCTCGACCTCCTGGAAAAGGGCGGCCAGCGCGAACAGGTTCTGGAACAGCTCCGCAAGGAAGCCAGCCAGCACCTCAAGGCGAAGGGCATCCCGCTCTATTCGATTCTCGCCACCAAGGCGCAGAAGGCCAATATCGCCTTTTCGCCGAAGGCGCTGGTCGGGGTCATGGCGCTCCTGTCGGTCGTGGCCTTTCTCGGCCTCAAGATCGGCACTGCGGCCTCGACCCCGGTCCAGATCGCCGTCTCCATCGTGATGGGCGTCGGTGCGGTCTACTTCTGGGTCAACAAGAAGGCCAAGAAACGCATGGACATGGTCGAGGAACAGCTTCCGGACGCGGTGGAACTCATGGTGCGCTCCTTGCGCGTCGGGCACCCCTTCTCCTCGGCGATCCAGATCGTCGCGAAGGAAGTGCCCGACCCCTTGGGCACCGAATTCGGCATGATCGCGGATGAAAGCGCCTATGGCCGCGAAGTGTCCGAGAGCCTGAAGGATCTGGCCGAACGCATGGACATGCAGGATCTGCGCTTCCTTGCCGTCGCGGTGACGATCCAGCAGCAGTCGGGCGGCAACCTCGCCGAGATCCTCGACGGTCTGGCCAAGGTGATCCGGGCGCGCTTCCGGCTCTTCCGCCGGGTCCGCGCCATCACCGCCGAGGCGAAATGGTCGGGCATGTTCCTGTCGATGTTCCCGGTCGGCGTGCTCGCGGTGATCCAGATCCTCAAGCCCGACTATTTCGACACCGTCAAGGACACCGCCGCCTTCGTGCCGGCCGCGCTCGTCGTCTTCACCTTCCTCGCCATCAACGTCATCTTCATGAAGATGATGGTCAACATCAAGGTCTGAGGGG
>WOYI010695102.1_pt1 | contig 10975 bp, 10 predicted proteins | sample 6423411 | NCBI WGS metagenome assembly WOYI01 (sample SAMN13441803, study PRJNA592873) | oil field metagenome | biome: oil field; feature: oil-well bore; material: oil-contaminated soil; isolation source: oil-contaminated soil from oil-well borehole | place: Germany: Wietze | collected 2016-10-18 ... | reverse complement strand
TTTTGATTTCTGACGGGGCACCCCAGATCGCGAGGCTACGCTCGCGAAGACTGAAAGATAAGCTTACGCAAGTCTTACTGTGTGGCGCAGGCGATGCAAGGGTCAAAAGCGCGCACCACCCGGCCGACCGCCTTATCCAACTCCAAATTGATGCCATTTGGGCTGATGTAGCGATTAGCCACTACCATCAGCGCCCGGCGGATCGCGCGCATATTATGGGCAGTCGGAATGACGAAATCGGCATCCTTAATCAAGCCATTTTCAACTTCATAACGGTGGATCAAAGGACCTCGCGGGGCTTCAACCAAACCAAAACCCACGCCATCCTGAACGCTGTAATCCACCTTCACATCCCCCTGTTCCAGGTTATCCTCCAACATTTGGCGCGCTTTCTCAATGGCATAGACCAGTTCAATGCCGCGGCAAATATCAAACAATAAAATGGCATGGGCAGGGTCGCCAAATTCCTGCTTGAAACGCTGTAAATAAAGATCTGCTTCGGGCGTGTTCAATTTACGGGCCATATTCATACGGGCAAGGCTGTTTGCCCTGATGATCTGGCCCTGGAAAGAACTCTCGCCGGCGTACGAATAACGCGACTCTTCCATAATGAGATGCTTTTGGTAATCACGCGGTTTAAAGCCCGCGATTTCTTTGCCCGTGGGGTCCAGTACCCGCAAACGCTCGCTGTTGAGGGTCAGGTCATCGTCCTGGGTGGAAGCCAGGTAGTAAGTGGGCTCATCATCACCCCAGGTGCCTATGCGGTCACGCAGGTTCAGAGAAAGCCTCCAATAGCAGTCGAACAAGCCCTTAGCGACTGGCAGAACATCATCCAGAATTTTGAGCATGGCATCGGCGCGCTCGCGTTTGATGCCACTGGTCACCCCGCCGATAACCGCCTTAACCGGGTGGATGAACTGCCCGCCGGCCAAGGTAATCAAGTCAGTACCAGCTTTGCGCACACGCAAGGCCGATTGGGTGAGATTGGTGTCGTTCAAGCCGCAACAATCTAAATCTTCTGCAGCAAAAATGGAATTAACGCCCATGCGATCTGGCATGGTGAAGAGGAAAAGCGAGGTAGCCTGATTTTGAATCAGCTGCCCAAGCAGGAGGATTTCGCGGATCTTCTCAGCGATGGGGGGCGGCGTGATCCCGTAAAGGTCTTCCAGAGCTTTGACCGAAGCCACATGATGGGCAGTGGAACACACGCCGCAAATACGGGGTACGATCACCGGCATCTGCTCGGAAGGCGTTCCAATCACAAAATAGCGGAAACCGCGCATCTCCATGGCCTGAAAATCGGCAGATTGAACCACGCCGCCATCTTCTTCAATCACCACGCGGGCATGGCCTTCAATGCGGCTCATCGGGAAAGTTAAAATCGTCATCAGAGCACCTTGTTCTTATTGCGTGGTTTGATACCTTCGCCCTCGTAATCAGCAAATTGGAAAAGGAATAGCGAAAGCTGCGGGCTCGTGAGGGCTGCATCCAATTCTTCCTCGGGCACTTCAGTCATGCGGCCGAAAGTTCTTTTGATGCTTTCAAGCCAAACCCCGGATTCTTTCTCGATCAGGAGGTCTGAAGGCCCCCTGCAGCCAACGCAGGGGTGCCCGGGAATGGTGCAAAGCGCGCGGCAGCCGCCGCGGGTGGATGTCCCAACACACAAAAATCCCTGGTTCACCAGGCAAATGTCCGGCATGTCCACCGCAGTCTGGAAGCCAGTGAGGTGCTTGGGCTTCATATCGCCAAGTTTTTTGCGGCCGCATTCCGCGCAAACGATGATGCCAGGATTAAAATCCTCCGGACTGGTCAGTGCAGCCATAAAAAGCTCTGGTGTCGGCGGGCAGCCGGGCAAATAGAGATCCACCTCGACGAATTTATCCACAGGGTGACATTTCGGCAGTAAGGAGGGCAGGTTGTGGCGCTTTAAATCCTGGTTGAAGAGCTGGCGCACTTCGTCGCGGTCGCCCAGGTTAGCTACCCCGCCTGAGATGGCACAGGTGCCGACCGCCACAACCCGTTTGGCACTAGCGGCCGCCTTGCGCAGGTTGTACTCATCTTCTTCGTTACGCACCCCGCCGGTAATAATCAAGGTTTCAATTTCAGTTGGAATTTTCTGTGTGGTGATGACAAGAGGCATATAGAGCAGATCATATTTGTCCACCCACTCGTTGGAGTTTAGTAGCGAGACCTCGCAACCAGAACAGCCTGAAAGCTGCAGGACCGCAAAATTCGGCATCGAATTAGTGGCTTCCATGGTCTCTCTTTCCACAAAAATATATGATCTTTAACCAATTATAACCACTTATCTACAGGCATCTCAACAGCTTTTCCACCCCTTTTCCACAAGTTGCAGCGAGAGATTGGGTGATAGAATGAACAAAAAATAGTGAGCAGGGCATGAAAAAACCGGAATTAGTTGAAATAGAAGCCTGGGCAAGAGAAATCGGCCAGGTTGTTAAGGAAATGCAGTTTGATGACCTGCAAACCGAGCATAAGAGCAAAGCAGACCTGGTCACCCGGGCTGACATGCTCAGCGAAGCCTTTTTGAAGGGTAAAGTGAAGCAATCCTTCCCGGATCATAGCATCATGGCAGAAGAAAGCGGCCAACATGCTGACAACCTTGAGCACCAATGGTTTATTGACCCGCTTGATGGAACACTCAATTATGCCCACGGTTTGCCGATCTATGCTATTTCCATTGCTTACGCCTACAAAGGGGAATTGCAGATGGGTGTGATCTACGACCCCTCCCGGGATGAAATGTTCAGTGCTGAACTCGGCAAGGGGGCCAGCTTGAACGGCAAGCCTATCCGGGTTTCCAAAATTGACAAACTGATCGATGCCATGCTGATCACCGGCTTCCGCTTCCATTTACTGGACACACCGCGATCCAACGTGGATAACTTTCTCAACCTTTCCCATGTGACGCAGACGGTCAGACGCCTCGGTTCTGCCGCGCTGGACCTGGCCTATGTGGCTTGCGGTCGGGTGGAAGGCTTTTGGGAAATCGCGCTTTACCCCTGGGACGCGGCTGCGGGCATCCTGCTCATTCGCGAGGCAGGCGGCATCGTGGAGCCCATCTATGAAACCGTCTCACTTTTTGAAGGGGCTCCCAGCCTTTTGGCAGCTAACCCTGAACTTTTCGAACAAATAAAACAGGTGCTGCTGACCAAAAAATATCATTAACCAGCTTCTCCAGATAATGGAAAGATTCAATTCGAGCCACAGCGGTTTATGCCCTGCTCGCGCCAAGTCTATGCAGGGTTCGGAAGGCAAAAATCCGATTGTTGTATAATCGGAAAAAGCAAGTCTATGAAAAACCACCACTTAAAACCAGTTCTCAGCGGGCTATTGATTCTATTGTTCCTGGCAAGTTTCGGGCAGACAGTTTACGGCCAGTCGGCCGTGGGCTTGAGCTCGCAAGGGTCCATGCCTCCTCAGAGTTCGGGCAATGATTTTAACCAACTGGCAGCTGACTGGACGAGACCTATCGAACCAGATCCAATCTCCACAACTGGAGAAAGCTCCAACGGCGAGGGATCAGCCGACCCCGATAAAGTTATTTATCTAACCTTTAATGATGGCCCGGACCCGAAGTGGACCCCTCAAATCCTTGAATTGATGCAGCACTATCATGCTGTAGGCACATTTTTTGAACTCGGACGCAGCGCGGCCAGTTTTCCCGATCTTGTCAGAGCTTTGGCAGAAGGCGGTCAGACCCTGGCGAACCACAGTTACAGCCACGTGGATTTTACCAAGCTGGATTACGGCAGTTTTTACAAAGAAGTAGCCAATACGAATTGGGCCATCCTCAATGCACTGGCAAACACTGATGGTCTTTCCAGCCAGGTAAGCGCCTGCCTTCGGCCGCCTTATGGTGCAGTGGATACCCAGGTTTATTCTTATATGAATCAAATTGGATTTGTGCCAGCATTTTGGACGATTGACACTTTGGATTGGAAGGGAATTCCCGGGGATTCAATTCTGAATAACGTCAAAGCCGGCCTCGGTTATGCCAATAAAGTGGTTCTGATGCATGATGGCGGCGAAAACCGTGAAAACACAGTTGAAGGCCTTGGCCTGGTTCTTCACGATTTGACCCTGGCAGGCTACCGCTTTAAACCTTTTTGCACCGGAACCAACTAAATCATCCTCCGCTATCGTGGGTCTGTCCCTCCATTCGAAAATCCGTATGAATGCTTACAGAAATTCTAAAAACCTACACAAGAAACACTAAAATCCTACACATTAATTACACAAACTCTCTCAAAATACCTTGATTTTTTTGCCTAATTATGTATACTAATGTTGTTAGGCGCTTGGGTGCCCCCCTCACCCAGGCGCCTAACATTTAAATCGCAAAATTCTCGTCCTGATCCAGTCCTCATCCCTGAACCAAAAGTCCCATCCTGCACACAATCCCAGGTCAGATGCAAAGCTTGGTAAACTAAGGGCATGCTTCCAACAGCTGATTGGGCCTTTGCAGAATGCCGCAACCCGGTTTGCCGCTTGCGCTTTCCGCTGGATCTGGCGCAATTCAGCGGCAAATTTTGCCCCAAGTGCGGTGGTGAGTTAATAATCACCGATGACCGCCTTTCTCAGAATTCAGATCAAGCAATGAGCCCAACCCTAAACACAAATCGCCAATTATTCGGGCTTCTGGATAACGTACGTTCAGCACTGAATGTGGGCGCTATTTTCAGAAGTGCGGATGGGGCGGGCTTTGCAAGGCTTTACTTGTGCGGGATCAGCCCCACACCAGATGACCAGGAGGCAGTGGCAAGAACTGCCCTGGGCGCTGAACGGCGCCTCCTTTGGGAACATAGCAATAATGCCGTTGAGTTGGCGCAAAACCTGCTTGCCGCAGGCACAAAATTGATTGTCCTTGAGGCAGCTGAAGAAGCCACGGACCTCTTTACCTGGCAGATTCCTGCAGATTGGCGGGCAATCACCCTGGCAGTTGGCAATGAAATTGCGGGCACGGATCCGCAGCTGCTCCGCCTGGCAAACCTAACCCTCAGGCTGCCAATGCTGGGGATGAAAGGCTCCTTGAATGTTGCCTCGGCCTTCAGCATTGCGGCTTACCAATTGCAATTTGGCTTACCCCGTCAATAACTAAAACCGAATATTAAAAATCTGACCTGAACTTCAGGCCAGATTTGTTTAATCTTCCGAAATGGTTATGCTTCAGGTTGGATGACTGTTCCCGCCGGAATGACCGTGTTCTTGGGAATAATAACAATCCCATCCCTCACGACATAGAGGGGATTATCGACTACGGCATCATCAGGGAAGGGTTCAATTATCACGTTATCACCAATGCTGGCGTTTTTGTCGATAATTGCACAGTGAATGCGGCAATTTTTGCCAATACCCACCGGCGCGCCACTTTTGGTGTAACCGTAATAGTCCGCGCCCATCAGGATGCAATCAAAAATCTGGGTGCCTTCGCCAATAATGCTGCGTAAGCCAATCACGGAGTGTTCAATAATATCACCTGAGATTTCGGAACCCTCGGCCACAAGCACCCTGTTCAAGCGGCAGGATCGGGTGCGGGTACCCGGTAGGAAACGAGCGTGGGTATAGATGGGGTTGTGTTGGTCGAAGAAGTTAAAGGATGGGTTTTCTTCGGCAAGTTCTAGATTAGCTTCGTAAAAAGTGCGGATGGTACCAATATCCCGCCAGTAGCCCTCAAAACTATAACCGTATACCGACATTTTCTCCCTGATGGCAAAGGGAATGATATCCCCCCCAAAATCGTCCAGCCGTTCGGAGTTTCGGTCGTTGGTGAGCATCTTGATCAGTACATCGGTATTGAATAAGTAAATGCCCATGGAACCTAGATAGGGTTGTTCAGGGTCACTCCGACTGACGAAGGTTTCAAGCAGTTGAGGATCCTTGGGTTTTTCGGCAAAATCAGTAATGCTGCCAGTTCCGTCCACCTTCAGGATGCCAAAACGCGAAGCTTCGTTTTTGGGGATTGATTGAACCGCGACAGTGATATCCGCGTCGTTTTGCCAGTGGAATTCGGCCATTTTGGCATAGTCCATGCGGTAGAGGTGATCGCCAGCCAGAATGAGTACGTAATCGCAGCGGGCAGAAACGATCTGAAGCAGCTGTTTGCGGACGGCATCAGCCGTGCCCTGGTACCAATCCGTATGAGCCATGGTTTGCTCAGCCGCCCAAACCTGCACCCACCCCGAATGGAAAGGATCAAAATTGTAAGTTGAAGTGATATGGCGGTTGAGGGAAACTGAGTTAAATTGGGTGAGTACTGCAACTTTGAAAATGCCGGAATTAAGGCAGTTGCTGATAGGAATATCTATTAAACGATACTTACCGGCAATTGGAACGGCAGGCTTGGAGCGTTCAGAGGTAAGGGGGAACAGGCGTTTTCCCTGGCCGCCTCCGAGGATGACTGATAAGATGTCTGACGTCTTGGGCATGTGCTCTTCTTTCTCTCCTTGAGGAGCGTCATAACCTGATCTATTTAGTTGATTGGGCTGGCCGGCAAGCTCCGTTAAGGTTTTTAATGGCCGCCCAACTGAATTTTACTCTTTATCTGCTGAATAGTCGCAAGAATGTCCGCTGCGGAGTTTAACGACGCCGGGCTGATTTTGCCCATCATGGCTGCCAGTTCCTGCAGGCGGCTTTCAGCATCAAGTTGATTGACTTCGGTAACTGTACGGCCTTCATTTTCTGTTTTACCCACGCTGTAATGCTGGTCTCCAAAGCCCGCAAGTTGGGGCAAGTGGGTGACACAAAGCACCTGGTGCGCCTGCCCCAGCTGCCAGAGCATCTCACCAACTGTAAGCCCTACTCGACCTCCTATACCCTGGTCGATTTCATCAAAAATTAGGGTTGGAATCTGGTCAGCATCTGCCAGTGCATTTTTTAGGGCTAACATAAGCCTGGAAGTTTCACCTCCAGAGGCAATTTTTGCCATGGGCTTGAGGCCTTCGCCAGGATTAGTCTCGATCAGAAACTCCACCTGATCTGTACCGCTGGCATCAAATGCCAGCTTTGGGGTCTTAGCGTCAGTACCGGCAGGCACGGGAAGGCCGTCAAGGCTTTCCGTGTGGAGAATCTGAACCATAAAGCGCGCTTTTTGCATCTGTAAATGATCCAAATGGCTTTCGACGGTCTGACTGAGTTGCACTGCTGCCAGGGCACGTTTTTGGCTGAGCTCAGCTGCCAGCAATCCCATTTCTACTAACAACCTATCCATATCTTGGCTTACTTGCGCTATCTGCTCAGTAGAATTAGTTACTTCATCTAACTCAACCTTAATATTAGCGAGATGAGCAATAACCGCTTCCATGCTGCCGCCGTATTTGCGTTTGAGATTCCCGAACAAATCCAATCGTTCCTCAATTTGATCTAGGCGTTTTGGGTTGAATTCGAGGGTTTCGAGATAGGCACGCAGGTCATAGGCTGCATCAGAAAGCGCGGTCAGGGCTGTTTCCAGCTGTTCAGACAGGGGAGTAAGGGCAGAATCGATATGGCTAAGTTCCACCAGGCGCTGGCTGGATAAGCCCAGCAAATCTGTTGCCGAACTGCCTTCCGGCGCGGCTTCATCGAGGGCGGTCAAGGCTTCAGCAGCAAGCTTGCTGAGCGTTTCAGCATTGGCAAGGCGGGTGCGTTCAGAACGCAAAGCCTCTTCCTCGCCCGGGATCAGCCTGGCTTCCTCAATTTCCTTGATCTGAAACTGCAGCATTTCCAAGCGCTCGGTGGCGTTGCGCTGCTGGTCCTGAAGTTTGTTCAATCTGGCTTTCAAGGCCATGAAGCGGGTATACGCGGCAGTATACCCTCTCAGTTCAGCCTCGTCATGGGCAAAGCGATCCAAAAGGCTGAGGTGGTTGCGTACTTTCAGCAGGGAGAGATGCTCGGATTGGCCGTGGGTATCCACCAGGGCTTCTCCAATCTCGGCGAGCAAGGACTGGCTGACGCTGCGCCCATTCACCCGGGCAATGCTGCGCCCTTCAGTGCGGATCTCACGGGCGAGGGTCAGGAACCCGGGCTCGTCCAGTAAGCCTTCGGTATCGAGCAGCGGGTTAAGCCAGGCCTGGGAAGCTGCTGAAATCCTGAAATTGGCTTCCACAGTGGCTTTATCCGCACCTTTACGGATCATACCCGGGTCGGCTTTGCTGCCGAGCACCAGGCCCAATGCATCCAGGATGATGGATTTACCAGCCCCAGTCTCGCCGGTGAAAACGGTCAGACCCCCGCTGAATTCCAAATCTAGCTCGGGTATGATGGCGAAGTTGCGGATGGAGAGGTCCAGCAGCATAAGCTATTTTGCCTGGGCGAAGACGCTTGAAGTGATGAGCAAAGTGTAAATCAGCGGCCAAATTACGGAGGTTAATGAAGCTGGATTGCCTGTACGCAGCATAAATGAAAAGCTCGGCAAGGCAAGCACCACAAGCGCTGGCAGCGAGCCAATCAGCGCTCCCGCCGCTAAGACCCATCTTAGTTTGCGATTGCGGCGATGCTTGATCCATTTGTTGACCAGGGTAAAGATCAACAATCCCAAACCCGAAGCCAAAAAGATGGTGAAAAAACCGATATAAGGTGTCAACCTTGAGCCGATAATCGAGATGCCCAGGGAAATCAAAAAACCCAGAGGAAGGTCGAATCCCTTGGTGGTATCGAAGACTTTTTGTTGCGCATTGACGCAATCCCGGCAGCGATAACCAGTGGGGGTTAGAATGGCTTCAGCTGGGGTGATGGGTTTATTGCAGCGATTGCAGCGCAGCGTGGGCGCCTCTTCAGCGGCGGGTGCTACCGGGGTGACCGTCATACCTTCAGGGCTGAAGGGCGTCGTGGAAACTCCCCGGCCTTCTTCAGGATGAAGATCTGGTTCTCCAGGGTTTTTGGGGGCAGAATCACTCATTCGGACCTAACTTTACAGCCGGGTTGCGGTAGTGCAGCCTGGCGAGATTGTGATAGAAGTAGTTTGGCGCCCCAAAGCGTACCATATCCAGGGATTTCGAGTTGCTGACAACTTTTACAAAATCACCAGGAAGCAGGGTGATTGGTTCAGAACCGTCCACGCTGATAATCGAGTCGTTATCAGGTGCAGACCGCAAAATTACGCTGGCACCTTCTGCCAATACTACCGCGCGTTCAAGAGAGAGGTGCGGGCTGATTGGTACGAGCAGCATATTGCGCAGCTCCGGTGGCAAAATGGGGCCGCCAGCAGCCATGGCATAAGCTGTGGAACCGGTTGCCGTAGCCAGGATGAGACCATCAGCAATGTAAGAAGCCAGGTAACCTTCCTGCACATCCACCCGGATCTCAATGGAGCGCAGATGGGCGCCGCGCGCAATCACAACGTCGTTGATTACATCCCAATTGCACATCACTTTACCATCACGGTAAAGTTCTGCATTGAGCATCATACGTCGCTCGAGATGAAAATCCCCGGAAAGTAGGCGTGGCAATAAATCCTGCCAATTTTCTTCGCTAAGTTCCACCAAAAAACCGAGATGGCCAGCCTGAACGCCGATCAGCGGAATTCCATGGGGGGCAGAAAAATGGCCAGCCCTGATCAGGGTACCGTCACCTCCAAACGCCACCACCAAATCATGCCCCTGCATGAAAGGGCAAAGTGTTTCCTTGCGAAACTCAAAGGGCATCAGTTCGTTACCCACACCTAAATTATTCAGCACATTATGGACATCATCGGCCAAACGCAAGGCTTTTTCTATGGACGAATTGGGCAGCAGTAGGATATTCTTGAAGAAGTTTTTCCCTTTTGGCATGAGTTCTATTATAGTCGGGAATAATTGAAAGCCTTCGGCGATTTCGGTATACTCAAGCGCAGAGAACTCCATGGAACCCTCACTTACTAAAGCCCCGCAAGAGGGCGAATTTGCTTTGAGGCGCTTGAGCCGCAACCGGTTGCTGATGTTTCTGATTGCTTGGGGCATCGCAATTCTGCTCTGGATGCTGGTCTCAGCACTTACCGATTTGCCAGCCTTCATCCTTCCCAAACCCGGGGATGTCTGGAGTAAATTCCTGGAAGTGCTTGGGAATGGTATTCTTTGGCGGAATTTTTCTTATACCCTGCTGGAAATTGTTCTTGGGCTGCTGATTGGCAGCACCCTGGCTACCGTTTTGGCTTTTTGGCTAGCCCGAAAACCGCTCGCTGAACGATTGCTTTCACCTTTCCTGGTGGCCAGTCAATCGGTGCCGATAGTTGCTGTCGCCCCTCTGCTCGTCATCTGGTTGGGTGTGGGCTTGAAGACCAAGGTCTTTATCTGCGCGCTGACCGTCTTTTTCCCTATCCTGATCAACACCCTGGTGGGTCTCAGGGAAGTCTCCCGCGACCTGCGCGAGCTTATGCAGGCTCTGCGCGCTACCCCAGGCCAAACACTGCGCTATTTGGAATGGCCGGCGGCTTTGCCAGTAATCATGGCTGGCTTGCGGGTGGGAGCTACTTTATCCGTTATCGGCGCGATTGTGGGCGAATTGGTGGGCTCTGACCAGGGCTTGGGTTTCCTCATCAACGTCGGGCGGGGACAGTATGATACCGCGCTTGTTTTTGTGGCAGTATTCACACTGATGCTGCTGGCTTCCAGTTTTTATGGCTTAATCTTGCTGGTGGAATCCAGGGTGCTGGCCTGGCAAACCTGGCGAAAAGGAATTTAGATGCACACCAAAAGAATTTTGATTTCTCTCCTTATAGGCGCCCTAAACATTCTGGCTGCCTGCAGCGTATTCCAGCCCCAGAGAGATGCCGCTCTGCGCGAGATTAAATTGAACCTCACCTACATACCCAATGTGCAGTTTGCCCCTTTGTATGTTGCTATTGAGAACGGCTATTTTACAGATGAAGGTCTCGAGGTCGATTTGGCTTACGGTAACGAAGCCGACTTTGTGGCCTTACTGGGGGCAGACAAAGAAAAATTCATGATTGCCTCCGGAGAACAGGTATTGCTGGCACGCGCCCAGGGGCTACCGGTGGTTG
>WOYI011190913.1_pt1 | contig 10976 bp, 12 predicted proteins | sample 6423411 | NCBI WGS metagenome assembly WOYI01 (sample SAMN13441803, study PRJNA592873) | oil field metagenome | biome: oil field; feature: oil-well bore; material: oil-contaminated soil; isolation source: oil-contaminated soil from oil-well borehole | place: Germany: Wietze | collected 2016-10-18 ... | reverse complement strand
GCGAGGCTGAAAGCGGATGGCCGGAGCGTGCACATCGGCGGCACCGAGAAGATGGCCAAGTCGAAGAACAACGGCGTGGACCCGCAGAGCATGGTGGACAAGTTCGGCGCCGACACGGTGCGCCTGTTCTCCATGTTCGCCGCGCCGCCGGAGCAGTCGCTGGAGTGGAGCGAGGCCGGCGTGGAAGGCATGGCGCGCTTTCTGCGCCGATTCTGGCGCGAGGTCACCACGCATGCGTCGCGGCCGGATCATCCGGTGGTCGATCCGGCGGCGCTGGACGCCGGGCAGAAGGCGCTGCGCCGCCAGCTGCACGAGACCATCCGGAAGGTCACCGACGACTTCGGCCGCCGCCACGCCTTCAACACCGCGATCGCCGCGCTGATGGAGCTGCTCAACACGCTGGGCAAGTTCACCGACGTGAGCGAGCAGGGGCGCGCCGTGCGCCACGAGGTGCTGGAGGCGATGGTGCTGCTGCTCAACCCGGTGACGCCACACCTGAGCCACGCGCTGTGGCAGGTGCTGGGGCATCCCCAGGCCGTGCTGGAAAGCCTGCCGTGGCCGCTCGTCGACGAGGCTGCGCTGGTGCGCGATTCGCTCACGCTGGCGGTGCAGGTCAACGGCAAGCTGCGCGGCACCATCGAGGTGCCGGCGAGCGCGTCCAGGGATCAGGCCGAGGCGCTGGCCCGCGCACACCCGCAGGTACTCGCGTATCTTGAGGGCCTGACCGTGCGCAAGGTGATCGTGGTGCCGGGCAAGATCGTCAACATCGTCGCAGGATGAAATCCATGAGCCGCCTCGTGAAGCCGTCACCCCTGCTGGTCCTGGCCCTGTTGCTGTCCGGCTGTGGCTTCCACCTGCGCCAGAGCGTGACGCTGCCGCCGTCGATGCAGCACATCCACCTCACCGTGAACAACGGCGGCGATCTGCAGCGCACCCTGGCGCGGGCGCTGCGCAACGCCGGCATCACGGTCGAGGATGCCGGTGGCCCGGGCGTGGCCGAGCTCGCCGTGCCGCAGGCCAGTTTCAGCACCGACTCGCTGAGCATCAGCGGCGGCGCGCGCGTCACCGAATACTCGGTGCACTACCAGGTGAGGTTCAGTGTCACCGACGCCACCGGCAAGGTGCTGCTGCCGCCGCAGGAGATCCAGATGTCGCGCGAATACAGCTATGACGCCACCAACACCATCGGCAACGATGCGCAGGTGGAGGAGATCCAGCGCAGCCTGGTCGACGACATGGTGCAGTCGATCCTGTTCCGCCTGCGGGCGGCCGCCAAGCGCGCCGATGCCGCGGCCGCAGGCACGCCGTAAGCCATGCCGCTGGCGCCTGCGCAGTGGCACAAGACGCTGGCCGGCGATCGCCTGCACAGCGTCTACCTGCTGGCCGGCGAGGAGCTGCTGGTGCTGGAGGCCGCCGACGCGCTGCGCGCACAGGCGCGCCGACTGGGCTACAGCGAGCGCGACGTGCTCGAAGCCGGCCAGCACTTCGACTGGGACGAGCTGGCCCGCTGCGCGGCCGGCATGTCGCTGTTCGCCACGCGCCGCCTGATCGACCTGCGCCTGCCCACCGGCCGCCCCGGCGTCGAGGGTGCCAAGGCGATCGGCGCGTTCTGCGACCACCCGCCGCCCGACGTCACCTTGCTGATCACCGCGATGGACTGGAGCAGCAAGCACGACGGCGTCTGGAGCAAGAAGCTCGACGCCGCCGGCGCGATGGTGGTGTTCAGCGCGCCGCGCCCGCACGAGTGGGCCAGATGGATTGGCGCGCGGCTCGCCGCGCGTGGGCTCAGCGCCACGCCCGACGCGGTCGCGCTGCTGGCGCAGCGGGTCGAGGGCAACCTGCTCGCCGCCGCACAGGAGATCGACAAGCTCGCCGTGCTGCACGACGGCAAGACCCGCATCGATGCCGCCGAGATGGAATCGCTGGTGGCCGACAGCGCGCGCTATGACGCGTTCAAGCTCACCGATGCCGCGTTCGCCGGCGACGGCGGGCGTGCGCTGCGCGTGCTGGCCGGCCTGCGCGCCGAAGGCGAGGAGCTGATTCCGATGATGGGCTGGGTGGTCAACCAGCTGCAGCTGGCGCTGCGCCTGGCCAATGCGCGCGACTTCGCCGCGCAGGCCAAGGCCGAGCGGCTGTGGCAGTCGCGCGAGCAGCTGTTCCGCCAGGCGCTGCGCCGCGCACCGCGCGAACACTGGCTCAAATGCCTGGCCCGCGCGGCGCGCATCGACCGCATCGCCAAGGGCCGCGAATCCGGCGACGCATGGCTGGAGGCCGAGCGGCTGATCGCCGCCATGGCCGAACCGCGGGCGGCCGCCGCGCTGGCATGAAGCCACTGGCGATCCTCGGCGGCACCTTCGACCCGGTGCATCTGGGCCACCTCTGCGCGGCGTGGGAAGCAGCCGAACTGCTGGAGGCCGAAGTGCGCCTGATGCCGGCCAATGTGCCGCCGCACCGTCCACCGCCGATCGCCGGCGCCGCCCAGCGTGTGGCGATGCTGCGCGCTGCACTGCGCGGCCAGACGCGCCTGACCCTGGATACCTCCGAGCTGGAGCGGGACGGGCCGTCCTACACCGTCGACACGCTGCTCGAACTGCGGGCCGAGCAGGGCGATCGTCCGCTGGTGCTGCTGGTCGGCGCCGACGCCTTCGCCGGCCTGCCGAGCTGGCATCGCTGGCGCGAGCTGTTCGCATTGGCGCATCTCGGGGTGTTGAGCCGACCGGGCATCGCACCGACGTGGCCGGCCGAGCTCGCGGAGGCCATCGGCGACCGCAGCACCTCGGATGTCGCCATGCTGGGCCGGCACCCGGCCGGCCGGGTGATCGAGCTGGCGGTCACCCCGCTGGAGATTTCCGCCACCCGCATCCGCGAGTTGCTCGGCAGCGGACGCGAGCCGCGCTACCTGCTGCCGGACGGGCTGTTCGGCGAGGCGTCGCTGCTGGCTCCGTACCGGCGTCCGGTCATCGATCACGGCGCCTTGTAGGAGCGCACCCTGTGCGCGATCGCTTTTGCTCCTGATGCCGGGCCGGAGCGATCGCGCACAAAGCCTGCCCCGGACCCGATCCGGGGGGCGCTCCAGGACGCGGCGATGCCCTGATTCAGGCCGTGCGCGGCACGAAGCGCAGCGCCACTGAATTCATGCAGTAGCGCAGGCCGGTGGGGCGCGGGCCGCCGTCGAACACGTGGCCGGATGGCTGTCGCAGCCGGCGCAGCGGATCTCGGTGCGCAGCATGCCGAAGGTGATGTCGCGTTTCTCAATCGCGTTGGCCGCGACGATCGGCTGCCAGAAACTGGGTCAGCCGGTGCCCGAGTCGAACTCGGTGGCCGCGACATGGTGCAGGAAACGCTGATCACCATGCACCGCGTGCGTCACACCTACGATCCCGAGCGCTCCTGCCACGGCCGGCTGGCCGCGGCGACGAAAGAGAGAGGTGCAGCGCTGGCTGTACACCTACTTTCTGCAGGGCATCCCATCTGCAGGGTATCCCATGAAAAATCTCGGCGAGCTCCGCTCGGCCACGTCTGCGCCCGGTTCGCCGGCAGCTTCGCCACCACTGCCATCGCCCAGGATGCGACGGCCACGGCAGCGGTTCGGCCATGCAGGACGACGGCATGAGCACGATTCGATGAAACATGCCGCAGTGAAGCACGATGCCATGAAGCGCGCTGGCCTGTGATCGCGTTCGGGCCCCGGCGCCGGGGCGCGGCGCAGGGGCGGTATACTGCGCCGGCGTGATGTCGCGCGGCGATTTGCACCGAGGCTCTCCCTCTTGGCTACCTCCTTCCACACCGACAAGTCGATCACCACTTCCAAGCTGCGCCAGCACGTGATCAACGCGCTGGAGGAGCTCAAGGCCAAGGACATTCGCGAGATCGACGTCCGCGGCCGCACGTCCATCGCCGATCTGCTGGTGATCGCCTCGGGCACTTCGGCCCGGCACGTCAAGTCCATCGCCGACGAAGTGGTGAAGTTCGCCAAGAAGGCCGGCGTGATGCCGCTGGGCGTGGAGGGCGAGCAGGAAGCGGAGTGGGTGCTGGTGGACCTGGGCGACGTGATCGTCCACGTCATGTTGCCGCGCATCCGCGAGTTCTACGGTCTCGAACGCCTGTGGACCGTGGGCGACCGCGAGCAGGACACCAGTGCCGCCAGCGCGGGTTGAGCGTTTTTCTCCCTCTCCCCGGTGGGGAGAGGAGGCGAACGTGGCGCTGCGCGCAGCGTCGTCGTGTTGAGGCGGGCTGATGATGCGCGCGCGCCTGATTGCCGTCGGCGAACGCATGCCCGGCTGGGTGGCCGCGGGCTTTGCCGAGTACCGCAAGCGGCTTTCGCATGAGTTGCCGCTGGAACTGGTGGAACTCAAGCCCGGCGCGCGCAGCAAGGGGCGGGACGATGCGCGCGCCATCCTCGACGAAGGCGTCGCGATGCTCGCGGCGATTCCGCGCGACACGCATGTGATCGCCCTCGACGGTCGCGGCAAGACGTGGTCCAGCGAGGAGCTGGCCGCGCAGTTGGGCCAGTGGCGCATGGCCGGTCGCGACCTGGCCTTTCTCATCGGTGGACCGGACGGCCTTGCGCCGGACGTGCTGGCCCGCGCCGAGCAGCGCTGGTCGCTGGGGCCGCTCACGCTGCCGCACATGCTGGTGCGGCTGGTGCTGGCCGAGCAGCTGTATCGCGCCACCACCATCGCCGCCGGGCACCCCTACCACCGTGCCTGACCAGTGTGCGGGTGCGCCATGGTGCTGTGCGCCCTCCAGCAGCAGCCCATAGCACCACTATGGGCCGACGAAACGTCGAAAATCTGTCCTCGCACAGCCGAATTCTCGCCTCGACCGCCAAAGCCCGACAGGCTGCTAGCCGACGAGTCACTCATCGTCGTTTCCATCCGCACCGCCGATGTCCACGACCTCGATGCCCAGGCGCCCGGCGCGGCCGGCCTGCGCCTGTCCGCCGCGCTGGACAACGCACCGGCGCAGGCGCTGTACGAGTGGGCCGGGTGCGGGAGCGGCAGTGCTGCGAGTACAGTCTGGCGCTCTGACCTCGCCATCAGCGGATTAGGCCATGCTCTACCTCGCTTCCCAGTCGCCGCGTCGTCGCCAGCTGCTGGAGCAGATCGGCGTGGCCTTCCAGGTCATCGACGTGGCGGTGCCGGAAGTGCGTGGCGCCGACGAAGCGCCGCGTCACTACGTCAGCCGCGTGGCGCGTGACAAGGCATTGGCCGGGCTGGCCGCGGCGGCCGATCCGCGTGCCATCGTCCTGGGCAGCGACACCGAAGTAGTGCTGGACGACGAGGTGTTCGGCAAGCCCGCCGATGCGGCGGATGCGGTGGCCATGCTGCGTCGGCTGTCCGGCCGCACGCACGAGGTGATCTCGGCCGTGTGGGCGGTCACGGCCGACCACCAGGACAGCGAGCTGTGCGTGTCGCGCGTGCGCTTGGCAAAACTGGACGAGTCCACCATCGCCGCCTACGTCGCCACCGGCGAACCGTTCGGCAAGGCCGGTGCCTATGCCATCCAGGGCCGCGGCGGCGTGCTGGTCGAGCATCTGGAAGGCAGCTATTCCGGCGTCATGGGCCTGCCCGTATTCGAGACGGCGCGGCTGCTCGCGCGGTTCGAACAGCGGCGCCGCTGAGTCCCGGCGTCGGGCTCAGCCCGGCGGATGCATCACCACGAACCAGCCCGCCACGGCGAGCAGGTTGTTGACGCCGTGGGCCATCACGGCCGGCCACAGCGAGCCGGATTTGAGGCGCAGCCAGGCGCAGCCGATGCCGAGCAGGGCGAGGTTGGGCACGGCGTACCAGCGCCAGCCGAGGTCGGGCAGATGGACCATGCCGAACAGCAGGGCGCTCAGGCCGATGGCCAGCACGATGCGCGCATGGCTGACGGCAGGGAGCATCGCCTGGCGCTGGCGAAAGCCGAGCAGGGACGAGAACAGCACGCCGCGGAACAGGGTTTCCTCCACCAGCGGCCCCGCCGTGACGGCCGACAGCGCCAGCACCACGCGTCCGGCCAGCGAGGCGCTTTGCCCCATCTGCGCAATGCTCTGGGGCACCGGGTGGCTGCCGGCGAGCAGGTGGGTGAGCATGCCACCGATGACCGGTACCGCCACGCCGAGCGCCAGCGCGGCAGCGTAGAAAACCACGCTGGAACTCGGCGCGAAGCCGAAGCCCAGCCACGCCTGCGCCAGTCGCCACTGGCGTGGCCAGCGGCGATGCACGATCCACAGGGTGGCCGCGGCGGCGATCAGCACCGTGGCCACGGTCACCCCGGTGCGCAGGTCCGGATTGCTCATGGCGACCTGCAGCGCATGCAGCGTGTGGTCGCCGCCCCTCGTTGCACCGCCGTGCGCAACACCGCTGCGCATGCCGACCACCAGCCCGAGCAGCGAACCCACCGCGAAGCCGACCGCCACTTGCAGGGCGAAATACAGCGCCAGCAGGCCGATCGCCTCGCCGATGCCGGGCGCGCGCGGGGGAGCGGGTGGGGCCGGCGGCATCGGTGGCGGGGCGGCGAATCCGTCGGTGGCGGCAGTCATGGAAGAACATTCCTTTCGGTGGACGGGGGCGCTGACGCCAGGAGCCTGTCGGGCTTTGGCGGTCGAGGCGAGCATTTGGCGGTGCGAGGACCGATTTTCGCCGCTTCGCCGGCCCATGGTGGTTCCATGGGTCAAGAAGCGGCGGAAATCTGGACCGCACAGCCGGATTTGCAGCCCGGCCGGCCAAAGTCCGGCAGGCTCCTGGCGGCTGGCGTCAGCCCGGTGCAATCCCTGTCACCGGTCAAGGTGTCGCGGAGGCGGCTTGTATAGTGGAGTGCCACTGCACGGAGGACACGCGCGCCGAAGCGCCGCCCATGTTCGCATTCGACTGGTTTGCCAACCCCACCGCCTGGGTCGGTCTTCTCATTCTGGTGGTGCTGGAGATCGTGCTGGGCATCGACAACCTGGTGTTTGTCGCGATCCTTGCCGACAAGCTGCCGCCCGGCCACCGCGACCGCGCCCGCATCAGCGGTCTGGCGATCGCGCTGGTGATGCGGCTGGTGTTGCTCGGTGCGATGAGCTGGCTGGTCAAGCTCACCACGCCCATCGTGCAGTGGCAGGGTTTCTCGCTGTCCTGGCGCGACATCATCCTGCTGCTGGGTGGTGCGTTCCTGCTGTTCAAGGCCACGCTGGAGCTGCACCAGCGGCTGGAAGCGACGGACCTGGGTGAGGGCGGCACGCGCACACCGGCCAGGTTCTGGCTGGTGGTGGCGCAGATCGTGGCGCTGGACGCGGTGTTTTCGCTGGACTCGGTGATCACCGCCGTGGGCATGGTCGATCAGCTGGCGGTGATGATGATCGCGGTGGTCGCCGCGATGGTGTTGATGGTCAGCGCCAGCAAGCCGCTGACCGCCTTCGTCAACGCGCGGCCCATGGTGATCATCCTGTGCCTGGCGTTCGTGCTGATGATCGGCTTCAGCCTGGTCGCCGAAGGCTTCGGCTTGCTCATCCCCAAGGGCTACCTGTACGCGGCGATCGGCTTCTCGATCATGGTCGAGGCGTTCAACCAGGCCATGCGCCGCCAACGCCAGCGCAGCCTGCTGGGCAGCGCGCGGCACCTGCGCGACCGCACCGCCCAGGCGGTACTGCGCCTGCTCGGTGCCGGCGGCGCGGAAGCGGACGGCGAACCGGCCAGGCCATCCGTCGGCAGCGACGAGGAAGCGCCGGCGGTGGCGGTGTTCGGCAAGGACGAGCTGTCGATGGTGCAGGGCGTGCTGGATCTGGCCCAGCGTCCGGTGCGCTCGATCATGACGCCGCGGCCGGAGATCCGCTGGATCGACCCGCGCGACGAGCTGCCCACCGTGCGCCGCGAGCTGGCCGAAGCCGGCCACGGCTGGCTGCCGCTGGCGCAGGACGACCTCGACAATCTCATCGGCGTGGCCTCCACCCGCGACCTGATGGCCAGCCTGCTCGACCACGGTCGCATCGATCGGGACAGCGTGGTGCGCAAGCCGCTGATGGTGCTCGAATCGCTCAGCGTGCTGCGGCTGATCGACGAGTTCCGCCGCGCGCCGTTGCAGGTGGCGCTGGTGGTGGACGAATACGGCAGCCTGCTCGGGCTGGTCACGCCCAGCGACGTGCTGGAGGTGATCGCCGGCGAGTTTCCCGATGCGCTGGGCAGCGACCCTTCGGCCAGTCAGGACGAAGACGGTGCGTGGCTGTTCGACGCCGGCCTGGATGTGCGCCGCGCCGAGCAGCTGCTCGGCCAGCGCCTGAACGTGGATGACCGTTTCTCCACCCTGGCCGGCCTGGTGCTGCAGCAGCTCGGCCGTTTCCCGCAGGTGGGCGATGGTGTGGTCGCCGACGGCTGGCACTTCGAGGTGATTGCGATGGAGGGCGCCCGCATCGACCGCCTGCGCGTGGCGCCGGCCACCGCGGCCGGCTGAGGGACGCTCAGCCGGCCAGCAAGGCGCGCGCCACGCCGATCGTCGCCAGCACCAGCACCGCCAGCCAGGCCAGCATGGCGGTGACGAAGCCGCCGCCGCGCCTGGCCGGGTCGGCCAGGTAGGCGGCGACGTACCACACGCGTCCGGCGATCCACACCAGCCCGGCGATCCCGGCCCAGCCGGCAAAGCCGTGCGTGGCGGCCAGCCACAGCGTGGGCAGGAACAGCACGGTCTGCTCGAGGGTGTTCATCTGCACGCGGTAGGCGCGCTCGAAGCGTTCGTGGCCGGTGGTGGCCGGCGCCTTGATGCCGTACTTGCCGCGGGCGCGGCCCACCGCAAACACGGTGGCGACAAGCAGCAGCACGTTGAGCAGGGTGACCAGGGCGGGCAGTTGCTGGAGCATCGTCAATCCTTCGGAAAATGTCGGCGCAGGTGCCGGCTGCCGATCGTGGCAGGAGCCGGGGCGAGGCGCTATCGTCGCCGGGACATGCCGCAAGCGGCGAGGGAGAGCAGGCCATGCGTTGGCAGAAAGGGCGTCGCAGCGACAACGTGGTGTTCGATGACGGCAGCGGTGGCGGCGGGCCGCGCTTTGGCGGCGGTCGCGGGCTGGGGCTGGGCGGTATCGTGCTCCTGGCCATCCTCGGGCTGCTGTTCTTCAAGGATCCCACCGCCCTGCTCAGCCAGGTCGACACCGGCGGCGGCACGGCGGCGCCGGCGACCACGCCGGCCAATCCCAACGACCCGCAGGTGGATTTCGTGCGCGCCATCCTCGGCGATACCGAGGACGAATGGGGCCAGATCTTCGCCCAGCAGGGCCGCCAGTACGAGCAGCCCAAGCTCACCCTGTTCTCCGGCCGGGTGAACACTGCCTGCGGCGCGGCGACGGCGGCAGTGGGCCCGTTCTACTGCCCGGGCGACCGCCACGTGTACCTGGACCTGGCGTTCTTCCAGGAGCTGCAGGACCGCTTCCACACCACGGGCGATTTCGCCCGGGCCTACGTGATCGCCCACGAGGTGGGCCATCACGTGCAGAACCTGCTGGGCGTGTTCGACAAGGTGGACGCCGCGCGTCGCCGCGGCGCCACGCTGCAGGGCGCGAACGGCCTGTCGGTGCGCCAGGAGCTGCAGGCCGACTGCCTCGCCGGCGTGTGGGCGCACAGCGCCGAGCAGCGCAACCAGTGGCTGGATCCGGGCGACCTGGAGACCGCGCTCAACGCCGCCAGCCAGATCGGTGACGACACCCTGCAGCGCGAATCGCGCGGCGAGGTGATGCCGGACTCGTTCACCCACGGCACCTCGACGCAGCGCGTGCACTGGTTCAAGGCCGGCTTCGACAGCGGCGACGTGGGCCAGTGCAACACGTTTGCCGGCCCGGTCTGAGGAACTCTGCGATGTCGGGCGTGGCGCCGGGCATTCCGATCGGGCTGGCGATGGGCATGGCCAGCGGCATCGCCATCGGAATGGCCAGCAGCGTGCAGGCCGGCTGCCGCCTGGCCAGCAAGGACGCGGCGGCGTGGCGGCAACAGCACGGCATCGTGTTGACCACGCCGGACGAGGGCGCGGTGGATGCGCAGGCCCTGCCGGCGGTGATCGCCGGCAAACCCGGCGACCGCAGCTAAACGCCACCACGCGCAGACGGGCGACGGCACGCTCCGCCGCGCCCGCCCACGATCTAGAATCCGCGCGCTGCGCGCCTCGGGGTGCGCCACCCCCGGTCGGTCCATGCTGCATCCTTGCCTGCGCTGCGGCGCGTGCTGCGCCCATTTCCGCGTGGCCTTCCATTGGTCGGAGGCCGAGTCGTTGCTCGGCGGCGCGGTGCCCGCCGAACTCACTGCCAAGCGCGATCCGCATCGTCTGGCGATGCGCGGCACCGAGTCCAAGCCGGTGCGCTGCGTGGCCTTGCAGGGCGAGGTAGGCGTGCAGGCGCGCTGCGGCATCTACGCGCAGCGGCCCTCGGTCTGTCGCGAGGTGGCGCCGTCATGGGAATCCGGCGAGGCCAGCGCGCAGTGCGACAAGGCGCGCCTGGCGCACGGCCTGCCGCTGCTCACGCCGCAAGACTGGATCGATCCCTCCGGTGTGGGTGCGCCGCCGCTGCCGCAGAGCGCGTAAACGGCCAAAAAGCAGCGGGCGGTTCGCTGGAAGAATCTCATCTTCCCGAATACGCCGGGGGTACGTGAATACCCATGGGTATCAAAGGGCGCGCATGTCTCGTTGCAGCAAACGAACTACGCCCATAACCTGCGCATGAATTACCTTCTTCGTAATCCAAAGGCGTGCAACGGTGGGCAAGCAACGGCAGGGCTGTTCGGGTTTGCGGGGCGCCGCAACGTGGCGGCCGATGGCGGTGACGGCGTTGCTGGCCGTGCTCGCTGGTTGCGCCCGATCTGTCGTGCGCCCCGACGCCGCGCCGCATAACGAAGGCGATGCGTCCTGCCGCGCGGTGGAGCAACCGGACACCGATCACCCCACTGGCGTCGGGGCTTTACGAACATTGGCGGTCGAGTCGAAAATTCGGCGGTGCGAGGACCGATTTTCGGCGCTTTGCCGGCCCATAGTGGTTCCAT
>WOYI010178727.1_pt1 | contig 10983 bp, 8 predicted proteins | sample 6423411 | NCBI WGS metagenome assembly WOYI01 (sample SAMN13441803, study PRJNA592873) | oil field metagenome | biome: oil field; feature: oil-well bore; material: oil-contaminated soil; isolation source: oil-contaminated soil from oil-well borehole | place: Germany: Wietze | collected 2016-10-18 ... | reverse complement strand
GAGCAGTTGACTGTTAATCAATTGGTCGTAGGTTCGATCCCTACCGCCGGAGCCAAAAATCCTGCACTGATCGGTCGCCGTAGCGCCAATCTCGCCGCGTGGTCGCGTCTGTCGCGGGCGGGGAAACCCCGTTGCATGCGGACGCGAAAAATCCCTGACAGCGCCGGTTTTCGCGCTATAGAAAGGGGGATTGGAAAAATGTTCGCATTCAGCGCTCAGGCAGGGTTTCCCGATGTCACGGATAGAGGCTCAAAGCCACGACAGGTCGCCAGGCCCGTCCGACCCTTCCGGCCCCGAGGCGCCTCCGACCCTCAGCATCGTCGTCGCGGCCTATAACGAGGAGGACGTGCTCGACCTCTTCTTCGCGCGGCTCGAAGAGGTGCTCAGCGGGATCGGCGAGAGCTACGAGATCGTCTGCGTCAACGACGGCAGCCGCGACCGGACGGCGGAGATCCTGGCCGCGGCGCGCCGGCGCGACCCGCGCATCCGGGTGATCAACCTCGCGCGGAACTTCGGCAAGGAACTGGCGATGACCGCCGGGCTCGACCATGCCCGAGGGGCGGCGGTGGTGCCGCTCGACGCCGACCTGCAGGACCCGCCGGAACTGATCGCCGATTTCGTCCGGCTCTGGCGCGAGGGCTACGACGTCGTCTATGCGGTCCGCAACGCCCGCGACACCGACAGCTGGATGAAGCGCACGACGGCGGCGGCGTTCTATGCGATGCTGAACCGCGTCTCGAATGTCGAGATCCCGAAGAATGCCGGCGATTTCAGGCTGATGGACCGGCGGGTGATCGAGGCGCTGAAGGGCCTGCGCGAACGCAACCGCTTCATGAAGGGGCTCTTCTCCTGGGTCGGGTTCCGCCAGACCAGCATCGAATACGAGCGGCCCCGGCGGGCCGCCGGCAAGACCAAGTTCAACTACTGGAAGCTGTGGAACTTCGCGCTCGACGGGATCACCGGCTATTCGACGGCGCCCTTGCGCGCCGCGACCTATTTCGGGCTCGCCTTCGCGGTGCTCGCGATGTTCTACGGGATCTTCCTCCTGGTCCGGACAGTCATCTTCGGCACCGATGTGCCCGGTTACGCCTCGACGATGGTGGCGGTGATCTTCATGGGGGGGATGCAGCTTCTGGTGCTCGGGATCATCGGCGAATATCTCGGGCGGCTCTACAGCGAGGCGAAGCAGCGTCCCCTCTATATCGTCGAAAGCGCGCTGGGGTTCGACGATGCCGAGGAGTGAGCGGGCCGGCCTCGGCGAGGTTCGGGTGCTCGGCCTCGCGCTTCTCCTCTACGGTCTGACCACTGGCTACGGGGTCCTGAACGACGGCTTCCATTCCGACGACTGGCGCCATGTCGCCGGGGTCTCGCCGCTCTGGACCGCCGTCGAGGGGCGCTGGGTCCTCGAGGTGATCTTCCGCGACCTTCTCGGCGAGCGGTTCCTGCTGCCGGTCCAGCTCTCCCTGGCCTTTCCCTGCCTCTACTGGGTTGCGCGGACCCTCGCGCGGCGGGCGGCACCCGGGGACTGGCAGCCGGCCGCCACGCTTGCGATCTTCGCCGTCGCGGTGAACCACATCTTCCTCGCCGATGCCCTGAGCTTCGCCAGCAACGTCTTCGCCTATCCGCTGGCGCTGGCGCTATCGGTCGGAGCGTTCGAGCTGATCGCGCGGGCCGAGGGACGCGGGCCGGTGGTGCAGGCGGGGGCGGCGATCGCGGCGGCGCAGGGTCTCGCGCTCTCGCTCGGCATCTATCAGACCTTTGCCGTCGCGGGGCTGATCGTGCCGGTCCTCGCGCTTCTGAGGGTCGACCGGGTCACGTTCGCCGGCGCCGCGCGGCTCGCGGCTCTCGGGGCCCTCGCCTCGGTGCTGGCGATCGCGCTCTATCTCGGCGAATGGCGGCTTTACGCGGGCCTGAAGGGCGTCGCCATCGTGTCGGAGCGGTTCAGCGGCACCGATGCGGCGGGCTTCGCGGCCAAGCTCGGCGCGCTGCCGGGGTTGATGCGGAGCCTTCATACCGGGACGCTGATGACCCTGCCCTTCGTGCTCCGCGCGACGATGGGGCTTTTCTCGCTGGCGGCGCTCGCGCTTCTGGCCGTGGCGGCTTTCCGGGCGCTGGCCGGTCCCGGCTCCGTCGGGAAGCGCGGGCTCGCCGTCCTGCGGATCGGCATCGCGGCGGCGCTGGCGCTTTTCGTCTTTCCGGTGCTCTTCTGGCTCGGCTACGAGGGCGATGCGCCCCCTGCCCGCGCCTTCGGCTATATCGGCTTCTGGATCGCGGCGATCTTCGTGCTCGGCCTGACACTTGCAGGCCCCCCACAGGGCCCCGGTCGCTTCTACGCCACCGGAATGACCGTGATGGCACTCGTCGGCGCGGTCTTTGCCCTGACGGCGAGCGCCTTCTGGTCCGACAGCGCAAGGGTCGGCGCCCGCGATCAGGAGCTGGCCCGCGCGATCGAGGCGCGGCTTGCCGCCCTTCCCCTCTATGCCGGACCGCCGTTCCGCATCGTCGGCGGCGTCGACTATCCCGACCTTTCCTGGGGCAGCCTCGCCGGCTGGTCGAGTTTTCATGCCGGCAATCCGCGCCTCGGCATCTTCAGGGAGATGTACGGGCGGGCGGAGGACACCGCCTCGCTTCCCGTCAGCCCGCGCGCCTGTTCCGCCTTCCCCGCCGCCGATGCCGCCTTCCTGCACGAGGGCATGGCCTATCTCTGCCTTGAGGATTTCCAGCCCTTCACCGACGAGATCGCCTGCGCGCCCCTCGCCGGAGGGGCCGGGATCTGCCTCGGGCCGCATGTCTTCGTCCATATCGCCGACACCTGCCTGCCGACCGGGCCGGACGATCCCGAGATGCGGGTGGCGTTCCACTACGAGGGCCGCAGCTTCGCGCCCGAGCGGTCGTTCAGCGTGGCGAGCTTTCCCATTCCTGTCGGCGGCAAGTGCTACACCACCGCCCTCGCCCCCGGCCAGAAGCGGCTGACCGCGCTCAGCGTCCGGGTCAGGGGAGCCGATGGCACGCCGATTTCGGAGGAGCGGATCGAGCTTTCGGACCTGCGCCCGAACGCGGCGCCCTAGAGAGTCAGATCGGGTATTCGACTTGCCCCTCAGAAATCCGCCGGCGGTGTCGCGGTGCGGCGGGGATTGCGGAAGAACGGCCGCTCCACGATCCGGGCGCGGGCCATGCGGCGCTGCCAGATCAGTTCGCGCTGCAGGTAGATCTCCACCCAGAGGTCGTCGCCCGCATCGGCATAGGGCGCGTCGATCCAGGCATAGGCGATGTTGCGCTTCGCCGTCGGCGACCAGAGGGCGGAGGTGACGAAGCCCGCCTCCTTCTTCTGCCGGTGATAGACGAGCGCGTGGTGCGCCGCCTTGTCGCGGTCGATCTCCAGGGCCACGAGCTTGCGCTTGGGCTTTTCCAGCGCGAGGCGCCGCAGTGCGCGGCGGCCATTGAAATGCGGCTTGTCCAGCGTCACCAGCCAGTCGAGGCCAAGCTCATAGGGGTTGCGCGCCCTGCCGGGGCGGAGATGGGTCTGCGACGAGACGAAATCGACGCGCGGCAGCAGGAAGCCCGCCTCGATCCGCGCCATGTCGAGCGCTTCGTAGCCGATGACGCGGATGCCGCGCAGATGCCCGGCTTCCATCAGGTAATCCCATACGGTCAGCGCATCCTCCGGCGCCATCCAGAGCTCGTAGCCGAGATCGCCGGTAAATCCGGTGCGCGACACGGTGAGCGCTTTAGCCTTGACCTTGAACTCCCTGATATCGAACGGTTTCATCGTCTCGACACCGACGAGGCCCATATCCTTGAGGACCGCGAAGGAGGTCGGGCCCTGCAGCGCCAGACCGGCGACCCCCTGGCTCACATCCTCGACCGTGACGTCGAAGCCCCAGGCGATGTCGTCGAGCCAGGCGAGCTGCGGCTCCTGACAGCAAAGCCGGAATTCCGTGTCGGAGAGGCGGAAGACGGTGCCGTCATCGACGACATTGCCCGCCTCGTCGCACCAGATGACATAGGCCACGCGGCCGGGCTTCAGCTTCCTGATATCGCGGGTGACGAGGCGGTTCATCACCGCCTCGGCCTCCGGCCCGGCGATGCGGTATTTCATCATCGGCGAGATGTCGAAGACCGTCGCCTGATTGCGGATCGCGAAATACTCGAACTCCACCGTGTCGAGGACGGAGGCGGACGCGAAGCCCATCCAGTTCATCCAGCCCCGCTGGTGGTTCGCCGCGGCGATCCGGTCGTGGAACGGGGTCGGCTGCAATCCCATCGGCACCGGCGGGTGGGCTGTCTTCACGGCACTCATTTCGCGGCCCTCCCGTCCTTCAGCGCCTGCCCGGCGGCGTTCCAGCCCGGCGCGCCCGAAATGTCGCCGCCGGGATGCGCGCCCGCGCCGCAGAGGTAAAGCCCCGCGACCGGCATCCGGTATTGCGCGGCACCGCCGAAGGGGCGCAGCATCAGCATCTGGTCGACGCGGAATTCGCCGTGATGCCAGTGGCCGCCCGGCAGGCCGAAGCGCGCCTCGATATCGGCCGGCGTGGCGATCTCCGTCCCGGTGACGCGGGCGCCGATGCCCGGCATCGCCTCTTCGAGGACGGCGAGGACAGAGGCCGCCAGCCGGTCCCGGCTGGCCTTGGTCCAGCCGGCTTTCAGGGTGCAGGGCACGAACTGGGCGCTGACCGAGAGGCGCGGGGGCTCGCCCGGCACGAAGGTGCATTCGAGCGCCGGCCGGGCCGGCAATTCGCGATACTTCGCGGCGTTGAACGCGGTCTCGATCACCTGCATGTCGGGGGCCACGACCAGCCGCTCGCCAAGATCGGCAGAGGTCAGCCCCGCGACCTCCGGCAGCGCGGACAGCGTGAAGTCGAGCCGCGCGACCATGCCCTCGGTGGCCATGACCCGGGCGCGGCGGGCATCCTCGGCGTCGATCCCGGCCACGCCGAGGAGATCGACGAGGGTCCGGCGCGGATGGGCATTCGAGAGGACGAGCGGCGCGCGCAACTCCTCCCCACCCGCAAGGCGCACGCCTTCCACCCGGTCGTCGCCGAGAAGGATGCGCTCCACCAAAGCGCCGGTCCGGACCGCGCCGCCCGACGCCTCGACCGCCTTCACCAGCGCGCCGATCAGCGCCTCCGGCCCGCCCTGCGGCATCGCCCGCTGGCCGGGCGCACCCGCGCCCTGCCCCGCCATCCGGTAGAGAAGCGCCAGAACGGTTCCGGGCGAGCGCGGCCCCATCGCGCCGCCGAGCGTCGCGTCCATCGCCAGCGCACCGGCAAGGGGTCCGTCGCCCATCTCGTCGTTGAGAAGATCCCACACATTCGACAGGACGATGCGCAGCAGGTCGCGCATGTCGGCCTTGCCGAGCATCCGCACCGAAAGCCCCATCCGGCCGAGCGCGATCAGGTCGGCAATGCCGCCATCCCTGAGCCGTGGCGGTGTCTTCAGCAGCATCCGGCCAAGCGCGCCGGCCTGCCTCGCCAGCCGCCGGTGCAACGCGGCATGGGCTGCGGCGGTCGCGGCATCGACCCCTGCGACCCGCCCCCCGTCGATCCGCACCGGCGCCCCTGCGCCGAGCGCGATCGTCGTCATCGGCTTGCCGTAGCGCAGCCCGTGCCGGTGAAGCGCCAGCGTCCGCGAAATCTCGGGGTTGAGGCCGGCAGGCATCGCCGCCACGCGCAGGCCGCCAGCCTCCCCCAGAAGCCCGCCGGGCCGGTCCTCTGCCTCGAGGACCAGCACCTTGCGGCCCGCCTGCCCGAGCCGCGCGGCGGCGACTAGCCCGTTATGGCCCGCGCCGATGACGATGGCGTCAGGGCTCATGCGGCCGCCCCCATGTCGATCCGGCGCCCGAGATCGCTCAGCACCTCGCGCGCCGCATTGGCGCCGGGCGCACCCATCACGCCGCCGCCGGGATGGGTGGAGGACCCGCACATGTAAAGCCCCCTGATCGGCGAGCGGTATTGCGCGTATCCGGGCACCGGGCGGTTGAAGAGCAACTGGTCGAAGGTCAGCTCGCCCTGGAAGATGTTGCCCTCCGTCAGCCCGACCTCGCGCTCGATATCCGCCGGGGTCCGCACCTCCTTGTGGACGATGAGCCCCTCGAAATCCGCGGAGTGGCGCGAGACCTTGTCGATCACGGTCTTCGCGAAGGCCGCGCGCTTCGCGTCGTCCCAGGGGCCGTCGGCGAGCGTGTAGGGCGCGTATTGCACGAAGATCGTGGCATAGTGCTTGCCCGGCGGCGCCATCGTCGGGTCGATCTGCGTCGGGATGAGGAAGTCCACGTAAGGGCTTGACGACCAACGCCCTTCCTTCCAGTCGTCATAGGCGCGCTCGATCTCCTCCATGTCGTCGAGGAAATGCAGGTCGCCGCGCAGGAAGCGCGCCCCCTTCGGCGCGGCATTGAATGTCGGCATCCCGTCGAGCGCGATATTGAGCTTGCCGGACGAGCCGCGGAATCGGTAGCGCGTCACGCCCCTGACGAAATCCTCCGGGAGGTCGGCCTCGTCGGTATGGTCGATGAAGGTCCGCCGCACATCCATGCCGGAGACGACGGTCTTCGCGCGGAACTCGTCGCCGTTCTCCAGCACGACCCCTGTCACCCGGCCGTTCGCGACAAGGAACCGGTCGAGGCCGGATCCGGCGCGGATCTCGCCGCCCGAGGCGCGGAAACTGTCGGCCATCGCCCGCGTGATCGCCCCCATGCCGCCCCGCGCAAAACCCCAGGCGCCGATGGAGCCGTCGACCTCGCCCATGTAGTGGTGTAAAAGCACATAGGCCGTGCCCGGCGAACAGGGACCAAGCCCGGTGCCGATGATCCCCGACCCGGCGAGATGCGCCTTGAGGATGTCGGTCTCGAGGTATTGGTCGAGAAACTCGGCGATGGACATGGTCCAGAACCGCACCGTCTCGGCCATGTCGCGCTCGCCGAGGTCGTGGAACCGCTTGCCGATATGGAGAAGCTCCGAGATGTCGCGAGGCCTGAACGAGGCCGGATCGGGCGCGGTCCGCAAGAGAAGCGGCTTGATGAACCTGCACTGCTTCATCACCGCGCGGGAATAGCGCTCGTAGCCATCGGCATCGCGCGGATTGTGGCGGATCAGTTCGCGCCGCAACGCATCGTGGTCGGAGGCATAGTTGAAATATTCCCCCTTCGAATTGAAGGTCGCGCCGCTTTCGTAGGGGATGACCTGAAGCCCGAATTTCGGCAGTTCCAGTGCCCGGATGATCTCGGGCCGCAGCAGCGAGCAGACATAGGAGCAGTTGGAATAGGTCCAGCCCGGCGTCAGTTCGCGACTGACCGCGGCGCCGCCGACATAGTCGTTCTTCTCGATGACGAGGGTCTTCAGCCCCGCGCGCGCGAGAAAACAGGCGGTCGTCAGCCCGTTATGCCCCGCCCCGACGATGATGGCGTCGTAAGTCATCCCCCCTCCCTCCGGCGTTGGTCCCGCTGTCCTTCCGGCTAGCATTTTTTGAGCGTTCAGTCAAAATAATTGCTGAGCGTTCAGTCAACAAATTGATCTTTCCCGTGACCGGCCCTAGGATCGCACCGACCGCCCACGGACCAGAGAGATGACCCCGAAAGTCTCGCCCACCAGCCAGCGCACCCGGGCCCGCATCATCGACGCGGTGGTGGAGACCGTGGCGACCGAGGGCCTCTCCGGGACCACGCTCGCCAATGTCGCGGCGACGGCCGGGGTCTCGCAAGGTGTCCTCGTCTTTCACTTCAAGACCAAGGAGGGCCTTCTGACCGAAACCCTGCGGCGGCTCTCGGAGGAATACCGCAAGGCCTGGGAACCCGCCCTCGCCGCCCCCGACCCGCTCGACCGCATCCTCGGTCTCGTCCGCGCCGATTTCGGCCCCGAAGTCTGCAATCGCAGGAAACTCGCCCTCTGGTTCGCCTTCTGGGGCGAGGCCGGCGCCGACCCGCTCTACAACCGCATCTGCGAAGAGGCCGAACAGGTCCGCTACGCCGCGATGGTCGGCGCCTGCGCGGCGCTCTCCTCCGGCCCGGACCCGGTGCTCCTCGCCAGTTCCATCGACGCGATGACCGACGGGCTCTGGCTGCAGATGCACATCTACGGCCAGACCGTTCGCCGCGCCGACGCCCTCGAGAAGGCGCTCGGCCACCTCCGGCTCCTGCTCCCGGACGCGGCCGGGCGGATCTGACCTCCCCTTCTTCTGTTCGAAAATACCTCGGAGGGGTCCGGGGAGGCAGCGCCTCCCCGGCGGGTCGCCGCGCGAAGGCGCGGCGAAACAGGGGTCACGCCGCCCAGAGCCCCTCGCGCGCCAGATCGTCGCTCGCCCGCCGGATCCCCTCGGCGAGGATGTCGAACATCCGGTCGATCTCGCCCGTGGTGATGATCAGGGGCGGCGAGAAGACGCACATGTTGATCAGCGGCCGCACGATCAGCCCGAGCTCCTGGCAATGGGCGTCGATCCGGGCGCCCACTTCCTTGTCGAGCGCCAGCGGGTCGCGGCTTTCCCGGTCGGCCACGCATTCGACGCAGCCCATCAGCCCCTCGCCGCGCACGTCGCCGACGATCGGCAGGTCGCCAAGCGCCCGCAACCGTTCCTGGAAATGCGGGGTGACGGCGCGGACATGGTCGAGGATACCCTCGCGCTCGATGATCTCGATGTTCTTCAACCCCGCCGCCGCCGCGACCGGATGGCCGGAATAGGTGTAGCCGTTGGAAAAGGCGCCGCCCTTCGCCCCGGCGCCCGAGATCTCCCCGACCAGCCGGTCGGAAAGGATACAGGCCCCCATCGGCACATAGCCCGAGGTCATGCCCTTGGCGCAGGTGATGATGTCCGGCACGATGCCGTAGACTTCCTCGGAGGCGAACCAGTGGCCGAGCCGGCCGAAGCCGGTCACGACCTCGTCCGAGATATAGAGGACATCGTGCTTTCGGCAGACCTCGAGGCAGCGCTTGTGATAGCCCGCCGGCGGCACGATCACTCCGCCCGAGGCGAGGATCGGCTCGGCGATGAAGGCCGCGACCCGGTCGGGGCCGAGCGTCAGGATCGCCTGCTCCAGATCCTCGACCTTGGCGTCGAGGAAGTCCGCCTCGCTCATGCCGTCGGGGCGCCGATAAGGGTTGACGTCGGGCAGGAAGTGCACGAGATCGCTCGCGAAATCGAACCAGCTCCTGTCGCGTTCCTTGCCGCTCACCGAGGCTGAGAGGTAGGTCGAGCCGTGATAGGCCTTCTGGCGCGAGATCACGATCTTCTTCTCGCGCTTGCCGAGGACGTTGTTGCGGTAATGCAGGAACCGGATCGCGGTATCGACGGCGGTCGAGCCGCCGGTGGTGAAGAAGACCTTGTCGAGGTCGCCCGGTGTCCGCTCGGCGATCTTCGCGGCGAACGCGGCGGCGGCGGAATTGCCCATCGAATAGGGCGAGTAATAGGCCATGTTCACCGCCTGCTCGGCAATGGCCTGTCCCATCTCCTCGCGCCCGTAGCCGATCTGGACGCACCACATGCCGCCCGGCCCGTCGATGAGCCTGCGGCCGGTCTCGTCGCGGACATGGATGCCCGAGGCGGACTCGACGAAGGTGCGCTCGTTCCGGCCATGATCCTCCATCGCCTCCCAGGGATGCAGGAAATGGGCGTTGTCCCAGTCCCGGATCCGGTCGAAATCGTTGATCAACGTCGTCATCTCGCACCTCGCTTCCGCCCGGGGAACGATTCCCGGGCCATCGCCATAATGAACAATCGTTCATTCAAAGTCAAAACCCTTGTTTTTCGGGGCCACATACGCAACTGCTTTGCGACGGGTCCGACAGAGGGAAAGCCGGGATGGCAGAGGGATCAGCCGCGCCGCGGAAAAGCCGCGAGGCGGCGAAGGAACGCCACAGGATGGCGCTGATCGAGGCGACGGCGGACGCCATTCTCGAACACGGGCTGGCCAATGTCTCGGTCAGCCGCATCCTCGAGCATGCGGGCCTTTCGCGCGGCATGATCAACCTGCATTTCCAGAGCAAGAACAAGCTCCTGCTGGAGGTCGTGCGGCATTTCTCCGACGAGTATGTCGCGCATTTGCAGCGCGCGATGGACGCCGCCGGCCCCCGCCCCGAGGACCGCCTGCGCGCCATCGTCGCGGCCGATTTCGACGCCGCCGTGCTCAATCGCCGGATGATGGCGGTGTGGATCGCCTTCCGGGGCGAGGCGCAATCCTCGCCCGACTACATGCCCTTCATCGACTCGCGCGACGCCCGGCTGCAGGCGGCCTTCACCGGGATCTGCGCCGAGCTTTGCCGCGACGGCCCCTATCCGGGCGTCGATCCGCGCCTTGCCGCCCTCGCCTTCATGGCGCTCCTCGAAGGGCTCTGGAACGATTTCCACCTCTATTCCGAGCGGTTCAGCCGGGAAGAGGCGCGCAGCGTGGTGATGCACATGGCGCGGGCATTCTTCCCGAGGCATTTCGCGGCGGACTGAGCCGGTCAGGGCCCGAGGATCAGGCCCGCCTCGGCCGCCCAGCTCACGCCGACATCGGCGCCTAGGCCGAAGCCGGAGCTTTCCGCGAGGTTGTTGACCGAGACCGACAGCGGCCGCTCCAGCCCCTCCACCGCCACCTGGTAGTGGATCCGGTCGCCGAGATAGGCGGCCTCGGCCACCCTGCCCTTCAGCCGCGCGCCCGACCCCGCCGCCGCCTCCGAAAGGATAAGCTTTTCCGGACGCAGCGCGAGGAACGCCTCCTTCCCGGCCGCCGGCGCGCCGATCGCGGCCGCCTCGAACCGGCCGAGCGGTCCGGCGTCGAGCCCGGCCCGGTCGCCCGTCGCGGATGCGACCCGGCCGGGGAGGAGGTTCATCGTGCCGACGAACTCCGCCACCCGGCGGTTGGCGGGGCGCTCGTAAAGCCCGCGCGGGCTGTCGATCTGCAGCACCTGTCCGTCGGCCATGATCGCGATGCGGTCGGCCAGCTCCAGCGCCTCTTCCTGATCGTGGGTCACGAAGACGAAGGTGATGCCGATGGTGCGCTGGAGCGCGCGCAGT
>WOYI010405663.1_pt1 | contig 10986 bp, 9 predicted proteins | sample 6423411 | NCBI WGS metagenome assembly WOYI01 (sample SAMN13441803, study PRJNA592873) | oil field metagenome | biome: oil field; feature: oil-well bore; material: oil-contaminated soil; isolation source: oil-contaminated soil from oil-well borehole | place: Germany: Wietze | collected 2016-10-18 ... | reverse complement strand
CTCCAGTACTGCGTGCTCACGCCGTTGCGGTCGGCCAGCTCGCGCAGCGCGTCCCACTCGTGCTCGTCCACCCCCCGATAGTGCCAGACCCCGACCCGCCGCACGCCGGCCTGGACGCCGGGTCGGGCCGTGTCGGCGGCCCGACGTAGCCTTGCCGACCATGACGACGACGATCCCCGGCTACCCGCAGGCCCCCCGTCGTGACCTGGTCGAGCACCTGCACTCGCACGCGGTGGCCGACCCGTACCGCACGCTGGAGGACCCGGCCGCCCCCGCCACGGTGGCGTGGTCGGCGGCCCAGGACGAGCTGTACGGGGCATGGCTCCACGCCGCTCGTGACCGGCTGGCGGCTGGCCCGTTCGCGACCGCGACGCTGACCCGCCGGCTGGGCGAGCTGCTCGGCGCCGGCACCGTCGGCGCCCTCGTGTGGCGGGGCGCGCGGCACTTCCTCTCCCGGCGCGAGGGTTCGGCGGAGCACGCGGTGCTGCTCGTCGTCGAGCCCGACGGCACCGAGCGCGTCCTGGTCGACCCGATGGTGCTGGACGCCGCCGGCACCACGACGCTCGACTCCTGGCAGCCGTCCAAGGAGGGCGACCTGCTGGCCTACCAGACCTCGACCGGCGGCACGGAGGAATCGGTGCTGCGGGTGCTCGACGTGGCCACCGGCACGGTGCTCGACGGGCCGATCGACCGCGCCCGGTACTCCCCCGTCGCCTGGCTGCCCGGCGGCGAGGCGTATTTCTACGTGCGCCGGCTCGACCCCGCGCTCGTGCCGGCCGACGAAGGCCGGTACCACCGGCGGGTGTGGCGACACGTCGTGGGCACCGATCCGGAGCACGACGTGGAGGTGTTCGGCGCGGGGCTCGACCCCACCACCTACTTCGGCGTCTCGCTGTCCCCGGACGGGCGGTGGCTGCTCGTCTCCGCCTCGGCGGGCACGGCGCCGCGCACCGACGTGTGGATCGCCGATCTCACGCAGCCGGGCGTCCCCCGCTTCGACGAGGTGATCGTCGGTGCGGACGCGCAGACCGGAGCCTGGGTCGGCCGGGACGGCCGCCTCTACCTGCACACCGACCTGGCGGCGCCGCGCGGGCGGCTCGCCTGGACCGACCCCGCCGACCCCGGCCCGTCGGCCTGGCGGACGCTGCTGCCGCAGGACCCGGAGGCTGTGCTGGAGGACGTGGCTCTGCTCGACGACGGCGGCGACGCCACCGCGCCGGTCCTGCTGCTCGCGGCCTGGCGCCGGCACGCCGTGAGCGAGGTCACGCGGCACGACCCCGGCACCGGCGAGCGGATCGGCGACGTCGCGCTGCCCGGGCTCGGGTCGATCTCCGGCCTGGTCACGCGCCCGGAGGGCGGTCCCGAGGTGTGGTTCGGGTACACCGACCACACGAGCGTGCCCGCCGTGCACCGGTACGACGCCCGCACGGGTCGGGTGCGCCTGTGGGCCTCGCCGCCCGGCGCGCTGCCCGACCTGCCGGCGGTGCGGGTCACCCGGCTCGTCACACCGAGTGCCGACGGCACCCCGGTGCGCGCGTTCGTCCTGGCCCGGGCCGACCTGCTGGACGAGGCCGGTCGGCCCCTCGCGCCCGCTCCCGCCGTGCTGTACGGCTACGGCGGCTTCCAGATCAGCCTCGACCCGGCATACTCCGCCACGGCGCTCGCCTGGGTGGAGGCCGGCGGCGTGCACGTGGTGGCGAACCTGCGCGGCGGCGGCGAGGAGGGCGAGGAGTGGCACCGCGCCGGGATGCGCGAGAACAAGCAGAACGTGTTCGACGACTTCCACGCCGTGGCCGTCCGGCTCGTCGAGGACGGCTGGACCACCCCCACGCAGCTGGCCTGCTGGGGCGGTTCCAACGGTGGGCTGCTGGTCGGGGCGGCGCTGACCCAGTGGCCGGAGGCGTTCGCCGCGGTGGTCTGCTCGGCGCCGCTGCTGGACATGGTCCGCTACCAGCGGTTCGGCCTCGGCGCCACGTGGAGCGACGAGTACGGCGACGCCGACGACCCGACGGAGCTGCCCTGGCTGCTCGGCTACTCCCCCTATCACCGGGTCGCCGCGGGCACCGCCTACCCGGCCACGCTGTTCACGATCTTCGAGGGCGACACCCGCGTGGACGGGATGCACGCGCGGAAGCTGGCGGCCGCGGTGCAGACCGCCACGAGTCGCACGCCCGACGAGGCGCCGGTGCTGCTGCGTCGCGAGACCGGCGTGGGGCACGGCGGTCGATCACTGTCACGAAGCATCGCCCTGAGCGTGGAACAGCTGCAGTTCGTGGCCGAGCGCACCGGGCTGGGCCGCGGCGGGCCGGGTCGCGGCGACGGGCCCGTGGCCCGTGGCGTCGAGGCCACCGGCGGCGGTGACGCCTGATGGCGAGCCCCCCACCGACCCCCGACCTGCCGACCCTGCCGCCGGTTCGTCCCGACGAGGGCAGCTGGACCGGCGTGGGGCAGTGGCTCGCCGCGTGGTGGGACTGGTTCGTCGGTCTCCCGCTGCGGATCGTGCTCATCGTCGCCGTCGGCAGCGCGAGCCTCGTCGTGCTGCGGCACCTCATCTCGTCGGTGACGAACCGGATCGCCACCGGGCCCGCCCCCGGGACGGGCAGCAGCCGGGGTGAGCGCGAGCTGGTCGCCGTCCTGGTGAAGGCCAACCCGTTGGCCACGGCCCGGCGCGCCCAGCGGGCCCGCACCGTCGGCTCGGTGCTGCGCTCCGCCGCGGGACTGCTGGTCGGCACCATCGTCGTGTTCCTCGTGCTGGACTCGCTGGGGATCAACCTCGCGCCGTTCATCGCCTCGGCGGGGATCGCCGGCGTGGCCCTGGGCATCGGCGCACAGAGCCTGGTGCGCGACTTCCTCACCGGGCTGTTCATGCTGGTGGAGGACCAGTACGGCGTGGGCGACGTGATCGACGCCGGGCCCGCGACCGGCACGGTGGAGGCGGTCGGGCTGCGCGTCACGAAGCTGCGCGACGACGCGGGAACGCTGTGGTTCATCCCGAACGGGACCATGCTGCGGGTCGGCAACAAGACGCAGGAGTGGTCGACCGCCACGGTCGAGGTGGATGTGGACTACTTCGCCGACGTGGACGAGGTGCGTGCGCTCCTGCTGGCCTCCGCCCGGCGGGTCTGCGCCCAACCCGACGTCGCCCCCGACATCCAGGGCGAACCGCAGGTCACCGGAATCGAGCGGCTCTCCGCGGAGGCCGTGACCCTCAAGGTGCAGGTGCGCACCTCCCCCGCGCGGCAGTGGGAGGTCGCCCGGCGGCTGCGTCAGGACCTGCGCCAGGCCCTGACCCGGGCTCGGGTTCCGCTGGCCGGGCAACGCGACCTGTGGGCGCGTCGCGGGGAGCCGCTGGGCGGGGACGACACCCCGACGGGCGCCGACACGGCGTGAGGCGCGGCTCAGTCGGCCCAGGCGAGCACGGGGTCGCCCGCACGGACCACCACGCCGGCGGCGACGAGCGCGTGGACGAGCGCCACGTCGGCCTGCAGGGCGATGACGGGGCACATCGTCGACAGGCCGGCCGCGGCCACGTCGACGGGTGACCACGTCAGCAGCGGCTCACCCGCCTGGACCCGCTGTCCCACCTCGACGTGCGCGGTGAAGCCACGCCCCGCCAGGCCCACGGTGTCGATGCCGAGGTGCACGAGCACGACCCGACCACCGGGGGTCTCCAGGGCGAAGGCGTGCGGGAACAGCGAGACCACCCGTCCCGAGCACGGCGCACCGGCGACCTGCTGCTGCACCGGTTCCGGCTCCACGGCCACCCCGGGGCCCATCATGAGAGCTGCGAAGACGGGGTCGGGCACGTCCGCCAGCGGGTGCACGATCCCCGGCATGGGGCTGACGACGTCCACGATCACCGCAGCCGGTCGAGCTCGACCGCGAGGGAGTCGGCCTCCGGGCCCACGATCACCTGGACGATCCGCCCCGACCGGACCACACCGAAAGCTCCGGTCGCCTTGAGCGCGGCGTCGTCGACCAGGTCCGCGTCGCTCACCTCGACCCGGAGGCGGGTGATGCACGGCTCCACGTCGACGACGTTCGCCTGCCCGCCGAGAGCCGCGAGGATCTGCTCTGCCTTGGTCATCGGTGTCCCTCTCGGTGTCCGCTGCGTCAGGGCCAGGGTAGTCCCGCGGCACGTCCCGTTCCCTTCGGAGGCTTAGGGTGGCACGCGTGCCAGCGGACTCCTTCTACGCCGCCGTCGGGGGGCACGACACGTTCGTCGCCCTGGTCGACGGCTTCTATCGCGGCGTGGCCGCCGACCCGGTGCTGCGGCCGATGTACCCGCAGGACGACCTCGCCCCCGCCGCTGCCCGGCTGACCGCCTTCCTCGAGCAGTACTGGGGCGGGCCCGACACCTACTCGAGGGAGCGCGGCCACCCGCGGTTGCGGATGCGGCACGCTGCGTTCCGCGTGGACCGGGACGCGCGGGACCGGTGGTTGACGCACATGCGTGCCGCGCTCGACGGCCTCGACCTGGCCCCGCTGCACCGTGCGCAGCTGTGGGACTACCTGGAGCGCGCGGCGCACTCGATGCTCAACACGCCCGACGACCCGCCGCCCGGGGGCCTGCTGTGACGATCGGCGACGAGGGCCAGGGCCCGCAGGCGACCGCCAGCGCGCTGCACGTGCTGCAGCTGCGTCCCGACGACGAGCGCCCGGACGTGTTCTGGACGGGCAGCCTGCACCACCCCAACGGCCGCGTGTACGGCGGCCAGGTGCTGGCCCAGTCGCTGCTCGCCGCCGGCGCCACCGTGCCGGAGGGCCGTGCGGCCCACTCGATGCACGGCTACTTCCTGCGCGCCGGCGACCCGGACGAGCCGATCGAGCTGCGGGTGGAGCGGCTGCGCGACGGCCGTTCGTTCAGTGCCCGGCGCACCCATGCCTTCCAGTTCGGCCGGCCGATCCTGTCGTTCATCTCCTCGTTCCAGGAGCAGCAGCCGGGGGTGGACTACCACGAGCCGGCGCCGGCCGCGCCCGACCCGCTGGACGTGCCCTCGGTCGACGACGTGCTCGGGCACATCGACCATCCCGTCGCGAGGTTCCTCACCCGGGAGACCGGCTTCGACATCCGCCACGTGGACGGCGACCTCTACCTCGGCCCCGCCGCGGTGCCGGACGACCGGCAGATGCTGTGGATGAGGTCCCGTGGGCCGGTGAACGGCGGCCAGCTGCTGCAGCGCGCCGCCCTGGCCTACGCGTGCGACCAGGTGCTGCTGGAGCCGATCCTGCGCAGGTCGGGCCATTCCTGGCTGACGCCGCGGATGGCGGTCGCCAGCCTCGACCACGCGATGTGGTGGCACCGCGACGTGCGCGTCGACGAGTGGCTGCTGTACGTGCAGTCCTCGCCCACCGCCCAGGGCGGGCGAGGCCTCGGGCTGGCGCACGTCTACGACCGGTCCGGGGCCCTGGTGGCGACGGTGGCCCAGGAGGGGATGGTCCGCTTCCCGGAGGAGTGACCGCCGGGAGCGGCTCCCGTCCCTGGACCACCCGAGGGTGCCGCCGTCCCGGGAGCCTCACGAACCCGGCCGTCGGCGCATCCTGAGCGGGGCCTCGAGGTACGGCCCCCACGCCGAGCGTTCGTCGGGCGAGATGCGGCGCGGGGCATTCGTCGCCACGTCGACGAGCACCATCGTCGTCATCGCCCGGGCGTACACCGTCGACCCCTCGTGGGCGGCGGGGCGGTCGCGCACCTCGTAGCACAGGTCCATGCTCGCGCCGCCGAGGTGGCCCAGCCACAGCACGATCGTCACCGGCGACCGCTGGTACGCCAGCGGGCGCAGGTACTCGATCTCCTGCCGGGCAACGAGCGTGAAGGTGGTGGCCCCCGGGCCGGCGTCGACGACGGCGGTGGGCCACCGATCCCCGGTCAGGTCCGCGTTCCAGAAGGCGTCGATGCGGGCCTCCTCCAGCAGCCGCAGCATCTCGGCGTTGTTGACGTGCTGGTAGGCGTCCATGTCGGACCAGCGCAGCTGCACCGGGATCTCCAGCCGGGCCATCGTTCCTCCTGCCTGCGGGCCGGGTGCCCGTCCCGCATCCTGCCGCGCCCTGGGGCGGCCGGCGTCATCGGGCCCCGGCGGCGGCTCGGGTCGCCTCGTCGCGACAGGTGCGCAGCGCGGCGAGCTGCTCGTGCACGGGGTCCACCACCCGCTCCCGGGCCACGGCCAGCACCGCCGCGCGCACGTGCCGCCGCGCCGCGGCGGCCCGTCGTCGCGCACCCAGGGCGGCCAGGCCCGCGCCCAGCACCGCGAGCAGCACGCCGCCGACCAGCCCGCCCAGCACGAGCGCCGTGGGCACGGGCAGCCGCCCCCACACCGGCAGCCCGATCTGCGGCAAGCCGAGGTAGACCGCGGCGGCGCGCACCGCGAGCCACGCGGCACCGACGCCCGCCGTGGCCAGCAGCAGCCACTGCAGGGCACCGACGGCCCGCCACCAGCGGGCGGGACGCTCGCCCAGCAGGGGCGTGCGCGCGACTGCGGCGTCGAGGTCCTCCGCCAGGCCGTCCGTGCGCGCGGCCTCGCGCGCGGCCAGCACCCACGCATCCGGGATGCCCGCCGTGGCGGCGTCGACGTACGCCCGGGTGGCGCCGGCGGCGCGGGCACGCCCGGCCGGTCCGGCGCCGGGCAGCGACGTGCGACGGACGTCGGCGTCCGGCACGGTCGGGTCGCTCCCGCGTCCGGGCCCCCCGGGGGCGTCCCGCGGTTGCAGATGCAGCCGGCGCAGCGGGTCGGGTCGCAGCCGGGCGACCCAGCGCACCGGCGGCCAGCCCGTGTGGGCACGCGCCCGGCGGTTCGCCGCGCGACGCACCGCGTCGACGACGATCGGCACGCCCACGGACTCCTCGTAGGCGTCCACCAGCAGCCGCTGCGCACCCTGCAGGGGCCCCGCCGCGGGTTCCGCACCGCACTGTGCCAGCACGAGTCGTGCGACGCCGGCGACATCCGCGACGCGGCGCAGGGTCGCGGCACGGCGACGGGAGGCAGCCTCGTCGAGCAGCGCGCGCAACTGTGCCACCCCCTGACCCGTGCGTGCCGACAGCGCCACGACCGGCGCGCGGCCCAGGCCGTCGGCGGCCGCGAGCCGCCGGAGGTCGCCCAGCACGGCGTCGGCCTGGGCCGGGTCGAGCCGGTCCACCTGGTTCAGCGCGAGCACGACCACGGCCGCGTGGGCGGACAGCGGCCGCAGGTACCGCTCGTGCAGCACCGCGTCGGCGTACTTCTGCGGGTCGACCACCCAGACCAGCAGGTCGGCGCGCGCGACGAGCCGCTCGGCGCGCTCCCGGTGCTCCAGGATCAGCGAGTCGTGATCGGGCAGGTCGAGCAGCACCAGCCCGCCGTCGGCGCCAGGCACCGCCGTGGCGGGCAGGTCGTGCCGGCGGCTGACCTCCAGCCAGTCCAGCAGGGGCTCGGCACCCGCGCCACGCACCGCGGCCAGCGCGTGCGACGTGGTCGGGCGGTGCACCCCGGCCGTCGCGACCTCGGCGCCGACCAAGGCGTTGAACACGGACGACTTGCCCGAGCCGGTCGCCCCGGCCAGGACGACCACCGTGTGCTCGGCCGAGAGCCCCGCCCGTTCGCGGGCCTGCCGGACGACGGCGCGCCCCTGCGCCACCAGCTCCGCCGGCAGCGCACCCTGTCCGGCGTCCAGGGCCCGCTCCAGGGCATCCAGCCGGTCGGCCAGCGCGAGGCTCACGACGAACCGCCCCCTCGCCGCAGGCGCCGCCACCAGGACCGCCGTGTCGGGACGGGCCCGGCCACCACCTGCGCGGCCCCGGGGTCGGCCGGGACCCGCCCGGCGCCACGCAGCCGGCCGTCCCCCCAGGCGGGCGCGTCGGCGCCGCCCGGGACCTGGCCGGCGTACCCCGACGCGGCGGCACGCGCCGGGCGTGACCCCGCCTCCGCGCCGCCGACCCGCAGAAGGCCACGCTCGTCGACTCCCCCGGTCACCGAGCGGGCCACACGCTCCGTGCGGGCTGCCGCCGCCACGGCCCGACCCGCGGCGCGCAGCGCATCCCCCGCCGACTCCGCACCCCCGGCGTGCCGCCCGTGCGGGGCCGGGCCGTCGAGGCCCAGGGCGTCCAGCTGCGAGGTGTACCGCTGGGCCTCGTCCGCCAGCACCGCCGTGACCCGCTCCTCGAGCCGGGCCCGGGCCGCGACGGTGAGACGGCGCACGGCGTCGTCACCGAACACGGCCTCCAGGAGTCGCTGGGCGAGCACGGCGGTCCCACCGGCGATGCCGACCTCGACCCCGGTCAACCCACCGGTGGCCGAGAACACCACGACCATGAGGCTCACGCCGAGCGCGTTGACCCCGAGCGACAGCGCACGAGCCGTGCCGCGGCGGGCGGCACCCTGCTCCCGGACGAGGCCGAGCACGTCGCCCTGCCAGGCGCGCACCTGCGCCGTGACGCGCTCCCGCAGGCCCGCCGACGAGCGCGCCAGGTCCAGGCCGGACAGCAGGGCCGCGCCGGCCGGGTCGGAGCGCCACGCGGCGTGGGCGCCTTCGGCGGCCTCGTCCGCGGCATCCAGGATGACGACCGCCAAGCCGTGGGCGAGGGCGTGCTCCACCGGTGGCACCGGCGCCGGCCGGCCGCGAACGAAGCGCGCCAGGGCGTCCCGGGCCCGGCCGACGTTCTGCTCCATGGCCCGGAAGAACTCGCCCGTGCCGACGAGCTCCTGCCAACGCTCCAGCACCTCGCCGCGCAGCAGCGCGCCGTCGCTGGCGGCGTCGGCCACCCGCGCCCCGGCGCGGTGGTAGGCGTCGAGAGCCGACGTCCGCAGCCGCGCGGCCGCCTCGACCTGCAGGTCGGCGGCCCGCGCGAGCACGTCCGCGCGCCGCACCACGTCGTCGACCACGCCGTCGCGGGTGGCCTCGGCGACAGCACGCCGGGCCGGCTCGTCGGCGCCGAGCGCGGTCAGCCACGTGGCGATCGGGCCGATCGCCGTCTCCGGCAGTAGGCCGCCGACCAGTGGGCCCTCCGGGACGACGAACAGCGGCGCCGCACCGAGTCCCTGCTCGCCCATGAGCCGGCGCAGGTCGTCGACGACGGCCGACGCCCCCTCGTCGACCCGGTCGACCACGAGCGCCACCTGCGCGTGCCGTTCGGCCGCGCCGCGCAGCAGGTCCCACGGCACCGCGTCGGCGTACCGGGCCGCGGTGGTCACGAACACCCACAGGTCGGCGGCGGCCAGCAGCTGGGCGGCGAGCTGCCGGTTCGCGGTCTCCACGGAGTCGACGTCCGGCGCGTCGAGGAGGGCCATCCCGCGGGGCAGCGTGGTGCTGGCGACCAGGCGCAGGCCGCGTACACCGGTCGGTGCGGGCACCGCGGTCGACTCGGCGCCCGCGCCCGGTTCGCCCTCCCGCGCCGGCCCCGCCGTCGAGGCGGCGGTGTCGAGCGCCCGCGGCAGGCCGGGCAGGACCCGCTCACCGGCGAACCAGGCCCGGTCGAGCGGGTGGTGCACCAGCACGGGTGAGCGCGTCGTGGGCCGCAGCACCCCGGGCGCCGACACCGTGGTACCGAGCAGGGAGTTGACGAGGGTCGACTTCCCGGCCCCCGTCGACCCCCCGACCACGACGAGCAGCGGCGCGGACCGGGCGCGCAGGCGGGGCAGCAGGTAGTCGTCGAGCTGGTCCAGGGTCGCGGCCCGTTCCCGGCGTGCCTCGTCGGCGCCCGGGACGGCCAGCGGCAGCTCGACCGCCGACAGCCGGGTGCGCAGGGCCTCCAGCGTGTGCAGCAGCTCCTCGTCGGGCACGGTCACGACGCCCGGCGGCACCGACTCGCCGGAGCCGCCGCCCGGCGTCGTCGTCGGGACCGCATCGCTCATCAGGTCGGCCCGGCGCTCAGTCGCGGCGCAGCTTGCGGTACGTCACGCGGTGCGGGCGCGCCGCGTCGGCGCCGAGCCGGGACACCTTGTTCTCCTCGTACGAGGCGAAGTTGCCCTCGAACCAGTACCAGGCGGCCGGGTTCTCCTCGGTGCCCTCGTAGGCCAGGATGTGCGTGGCCACCCGGTCGAGGAACCACCGGTCGTGCGACACGACCACGGCGCACCCGGGGAACTCCAGCAGCGCATTCTCCAGCGAGCCGAGGGTCTCCACGTCCAGGTCGTTGGTCGGCTCGTCGAGCAGCAGCAGGTTGCCCCCCTGCTTCAGGGTGAGAGCCAGGTTGAGCCGGTTCCGCTCGCCGCCCGAGAGCACGCCGGCGGGCTTCTGCTGGTCCGGGCCCTTGAACCCGAACGCCGCGACGTAGGCCCGCGAGGGCATCTCCACGTTGCCGACCTTGATGAAGTCGAGCCCGTCGGAGACCACCTCCCACAGGGTCTTGGTCGGGTCGATGCCGCCGCGGCCCTGGTCGACGTAGGAGATGGAGACCGTCTCGCCGATCTTCAGCGTGCCGCCGTCCAGCGGCTCCAGTCCCACGATCGTCTTGAACAGGGTCGTCTTGCCCACGCCGTTGGGACCGATCACGCCGACGATGCCGTTGCGGGGCAGCGTGAAGCTCAGGCCGTCGATCAGCAACCGGCCGTCGAAGCCCTTCTCCAGGTCGGTGGCCTCCAGGACGATCGAGCCGAGGCGGGGGCCCGGCGGGATCTGGATCTCCTCGAAGTCGAGCTTGCGGGTCCGCTCGGCCTCGGCCGCCATCTCCTCGTAGCGGGCCAGCCGGGACTTCGACTTCGTCTGCCGTCCCTTGGCGTTCATCCGGACCCACTCGAGCTCGTCCTTGAGGCGCTTGGCGAGCTTGACGTCCTTCTTCCCCTGTACCTGCAGGCGCTCCTGCTTCTTCTCCAGGTAGGTGGAGTAGTTGCCCTCGTAGGGGTACAGGCGACCGCGGTCGACCTCGCAGATCCACTCGGCGACGTGGTCGAGGAAGTACCGGTCGTGGGTGACGGCGAGGATCGCACCGGGGTAGGCCTGCAGGTGCTGCTCCAGCCAGAGCACGCTCTCGGCGTCCAGGTGGTTGGTGGGCTCGTCGAGCAGCAGCAGGTCGGG
>WOYI011502798.1_pt2 | contig 10997 bp, 14 predicted proteins | sample 6423411 | NCBI WGS metagenome assembly WOYI01 (sample SAMN13441803, study PRJNA592873) | oil field metagenome | biome: oil field; feature: oil-well bore; material: oil-contaminated soil; isolation source: oil-contaminated soil from oil-well borehole | place: Germany: Wietze | collected 2016-10-18 ... | reverse complement strand
TGATGTTTGGTGGCTGTAACTACGTAGAGCAATTTGACTTTCAGGTGTATCTCTACCTGCCAGGCCAGCGTCGCGTAAGAAAGGCACCTGAAATTGGATTCCATGACAGCCCGTCGTTTGGTTCTGATGGGCAACGCACTGTCGCCAGCCGTTACATGCATTATTTTGGTGGTGCGGATTCGCGTCATAATCGCAAACTTGTTGGCAAGAAGGAATTATTTGTTCCCTACAACAATTTCAAATTGGCGCAAGACAATGTGGGGTTCGATCAGATTTTTGGTAAAAAACATATCAACCAGGATCTGATTCGTTATGAGTTGCATCGTGCCTGGATTATTGATGCAACGCTAAAACCAGGACAGCGCCATTTATACAAACGCCATGTCACCTACATTGATGAAGATACGTGGGAAGGTCTGGCATTTGAGGCGTATGACAATAGCGACCGCCTCTGGCGTATTGGCGAGCAGTACCTGATGTACTTCTATGAACCCAAGATTGTGACGATCTATGGCGACAGCCAGATCGATTTGATTAATGGTCGCTATACCACGTTTCCCTATTGGAACCGTCAGTCTGCCAAGGCGCTAGGACGTGAAGGGCCGAAGATCTCTTCAGATTCATCAAAAATTCCGTTCAATTATGAGATATTTACTCCACAAGGCTTGCGCAATATAGGTACGCGGTGATTTCTGGATAGTGTATGCCTTCGGCTACGGGGGAGTTCGAGTTGGTTCGAGCCCCCCGTAGTGCGTTTAGTCTGCTGTTTAATCTGTTTAACTAACTGTTAATTGATCGCTCTCATGAAAAAGAAGCTTATTCTTGCTTTGGCGTGGTTGAGTTGTGCGCTGAGCTGCACTTTTGCCACTTTTGCAATTGCACAGATTCAACAGGCGACGATAGCCGATATTCCAGTGCCGGCAAAGTTCGTTCCTAAAGCCATCCACGCGCGGTTTATGGCTATTGCAATAAATCACGAAGGTGGCATGCTGGCTGTCGGAGAGCGCGGAATTATCATCCGCTCGACTGATAATGGGACGACATGGAAGCAGATGCCATCGCCAGTGGATATTACCCTTGCCTCGGTAACTTTCGAGACCAGCCAGCGGGTGTGGGCGGTGGGGCAGGCAGCGAGTATTTTGCGGTCAGATGATGGCGGCAAGACATGGAAAGTTGTGCGCTACAAGCCGTCAGATCTTCGGTATTACCTCAAAATAGTTATTCGTGAAGGTGTGCTCTATGTCTTGAGTAGCGATGGTGAACTCTGGTTGAGCCGTGATAGCGGTGCCAATTGGGAGATGGCCCTGCTGGAAAACGGCGAGGCGATTCCCCATCTGTTTTCCCTCGCATTTGTCGGGCAAGCAGGGTTGATCAGTGCCGAACATGGCTCGGTTTTTATGCGCGGCAAAAACGATGAGCCTTGGAAACCGCTCGCCATTGCATATAACGGTTCATTCTTCGGCGTGATTCCTTTCGTTGATCAATTCTTGTTATTTGGCATGAGCGGCCGTGCTTTCATGGTGAGTCCGGATGGTAAAAGCCAACGCGTTATTGATACTCGCACAACACAGTTTCTTCTCGATGCGGTGGTGATGCCTGAGAAAAACCAAGCAGTGGTCGTTGGGCGTGGTGGTGCTGTTATTCTCATCGGTGCGGATAGTCAGGTCTTAAAAAGCTACCAACGACCAGATGGGGCTGATATCACTGCGGTTGCAGCGCGTGGTGATGATATTTACCTGGCGACTATGAAAGGTGGCATTGAGCGGCTCAAGGCAAGTGATTTAGTACAGGCTACAGGTGAATTGAAACCTGCTATTACCTTGTCACCCGCTGTCATCTCCAAGTAAACCAAAGAAAAAGTACCCATGTCCGCCTTATACATGCAGGGAAAAGGAATTAAAAGATGAGTGAAATGAATCAGTCGAACGGAACATTGCATCGTATTTCGGAAACCTTTGCCAATGTCTTGATTCGTCATCGTGTGCTAATTTTATTGGTGAGCGTTTTGCTCACCGCATTTTTTGGTTATCGGGCGGCCCAACTCAAGTTGAGTGCTGGTTTTGATAAGAGCATCCCGCTCTCTCATCCCTACATGAAAACCTTTACCGAATTCCGCAACGTTTTTGGTGGGGCGAACCGGGTGACGATCTTCGTGCGTGACGAATCGGGCAACATGTTCAACCCGGAATGGTTTCGCACGTTTGAAAAAGTGACGGCGGATGTTCTGGTTATGCCAGGCGTTGATGCGCGCACGGTAACTTCTATTTTTACTCCGAACGTGAATTTTGTTGCTGTTAGCGAAATCGGCTTTACTGGCTCACGTATTGTGCCAGCGAATTTTTCGCCAACCCCGGAAGGCATAGAGCAGGTTAAAAGCAATTTGGCCAAATCAACTGAAATTGGTAAAACGGTTGCCAAAGATCTTTCAGGTGCTTTGGTGATTGCCGACCTGATTGAGCGTGACCCAGCGACTGGGGAAGAGATCGACTATGGCAAATTTGCCAAACAACTGGAGTTGCTCAAGACAAAGTACGAGACACAAGGCATTAAAGTTCACATCACGGGTTTCGCCCCGTTTGTGGGTTATGTGATTGATGGTGTTGAAGGCGTAGTGAAGTTTTTTGGCTTCGCTTTTGTGCTGACTTTCGTTTTGCTGCTGTTTTTCTCTGGCTCATGGAAGCTTGCCTTGTCGTCTATGGTGGTTTCTCTGGCAGCGGTGATCTGGCAGTTGGGTGCGATTCAGATGCTGGGCTATGGCCTGGATCCGATGTCGATTCTTGTGCCTTTTTTAATTCTTTCTATCGGTGTCAGCCATGCAGTACAAATGACCAATGCCTGGCGCATGGCAGTCGTTGATGGTGAGACTCCGCAACAAGCCGCGCACACAGCGGTTTATCGCTTGCTGGTTCCTGGCGCAACTGCCATTCTGGTGGATGCTGTCGGATTTGCGGTGATCATATTGATCCCTGTCAAACTGATCGGAGAGCTGGGGGTTTCTGCCAGCATCGGTGTGGGCATCATGTTGCTGACAAACAAGATGATGTTGCCTATTTTCTTGTCCTGGACGCGGTTGAGTTCAAAAGAATTCGCTCGGGCACAGAAGACGAAACTCGCGCGCGATCATTCCATCTGGTCGTGGCTTGCCAAGGTGACGAATCGCAAGGTAGCGGCTTTTATTCTCGTGCTGGCTGTTGTGATGGGCGGCGTGGGTTACATGGCCGAGCGCCGGTTGGTTGTTGGCGATACAGACGCCGGCAGCCCCGAGTTCTGGCCGGGTCATATTTATAACCAGGATATCAATACCATTGTGAATCGCTTCTCGGTAGGTCTTGACGAGCTGGTGGTCGTGGCGCAGTCCGATGTAACGGAGGCCTGTGTTGATTATGGCGTGATGAAAACCATCGACGATTTTGTCTGGCAAATGCAGAATGTACCGGGAGTGAAGTCGGTCGTTTCGCTCACGGAGATTGTTCGCGAACGCAATATTGGCAACTATGAAGCTAACCCGAAGTTTCTTGGGATGCCATTCAACAGCCAGATGATTTCTGCCAATATGTATCGTATTGAAGCATCGCAAGGTATGTTTTCAAATGACTGCAAGGCCATGCCTATTCGTCTTTATTTGAGTGATCATAAAGCCGATACCTTGCATCGCATTACCGCAGCAGTGGAAGCATTTAACAAGACGCATGGCAACCCGCATGTCAATTTACGTCTGGCCATGGGCAATGGCGGCATCATGGCGGCGACGAATGAGGAGGTAGCACAAGCACAACTGCGCATCAATCTCACCTTGTTTGCTGCGGTCGGCCTGTTTGTCTTCCTGACATTTTTATCCTGGCGGGCGACGGTGTGTGCGATGGTTCCGTTGATTCTTGTTGCCTACTTTGCCAATGTGGTGATGGTTGGCATGAACATCGGCTTGAAAATCTTTGTCTTGCCGGTGTTGGCGCTGGGCGTGGGTGTGGGTGTTGATTACAGTATTTACCTGATTGCCCGAATGCTTTCGCACATGAATAACCGGCTCAGTGTTAAAGAGGCGTATGCGAATGCGTTAAGAGAAGTGGGTGTGCCAGTGATCTTCACTTCAATCACCATGAGTGTGGGCGTGGCTACCTGGTTTTGGTCAAGCTTAAAGTTCCAGGCAGATATGGGTGTCTTGCTGGCGTACATGTTCTTTGTGAACATGCTCGGCGCTATTTTCTTGATGCCAGCACTGGCCACCTTTATCTTGAAACCCAAGAAATGAAGCCGATAAAACTTCAATTACAGGTTGTCTGATATGGTTAAAGTTACCGCTTGTAACTCATCAGCGCTCGTACCCGCCAAGGCGTTTACTCATGCCTTGGCGGTAGAAGGCGCGCAACGCTGGGTTTTTATCTCAGGGCAGGTTGCGCTGGATGCAGCGGGACAAGTCATCGCACCCGGAGATTTATTTTCCCAGCTTGAAGCAACGCTGCAAAACCTCGGTCATGCGCTTGATGCGGCGGGTGCCACTTTTAGTGATTTGGTCAAAGTGACGATTTTTGTTGTTGATCTCAATCCTGCTGATCTGGCGCAAATTCGTGAAATTCGTTCGCGTTATTTGCCGCAAGACCCGCCCATTGCGATTACTTTAGTGGGCGTTGCACAACTGGCTTTTCCTGGTCTGCGTATCGAAATTGAGGGCACTGCAGCGCTGTAATCGCATCAGCCTGAAAAGTCGGCGCTAGTGATACGGCGCGAAACCTTTAATTCCAGTATTTTTAACACGAGGTAGGCGCTCTTCATGTATCAGCAACTTATTCCGATGAGCCTCGTGTTGTTTTTAGGCGTCCTGTGGCGACGCATTGAACCAGCGAACTTGCCGCCTATTCAAGTGCGCGCTGTGCTGGGCACACTGGTTATCAATTTCATTGCTCCGGCATTGATTTTAGAAGTTTTGCTTACGTCCTCGCTGAAAGAAGAGTTATTTCAGGTGCCAGTCACGGGCAACGCCACCATACTGACTGTGCTGTCGATCAGTTTGGTGCTCTATACGGCGCTACTTCGATTAAAGATCATCACCCGTGCGCAAGTGGGTGCGCTCATCCTGGCCAGCGCTTTTGGGAATGGCATGGGCGTGGGGCTGCCGACGGTTTCAGCTTTGCTGGGTGCAGGGCAGCGTGATATTCCTGTGATCTATGATCTATTGGCTGCCGTGCCTTTTGTGTGGGTTATCGGAGTCATGCTGAGCGCGCATTTCGGGACGCGTGTCACTGGCGGTCGTCTAGGGCAAGAATTGCTACGCATGCCGCCATTTTGGGCGATGGCAATTGCTTTAGGACTGCGTTTTTCTGGCGTGACCATACCCGATCCGATTTTGAAAACCTTGCATCTTCTGGGTAGCGCAGCGGTGCCTTTGTTACTGCTCATGGTAGGCATGACCTTGCATATAGGGCGGAACATGCGCTGGGGATTGTTGATCCCGGTAGTGGGTTTCAAGTTATTTTTGAGCGCAGGACTGGCTCTGGGCGTAGGGCATTTGGTTGGGCTGAGCGGCGCTACGTTGGCTGCAACCGTGCTCACCGCTGCAGCGCCGCCGGTCGCTATTGGTGTGGCGCTGTGCGACCGATTTAAACTGGATACCGAGTTATTCGGCACAGCCATGACCATGACCACGGTGTTGTATGTGGCGCTTGTGCCGCAGTTGGTGACTTGGCTGGTGTGAGACGGGGTGGGTGTGCCATGCGTAGCAACGCTCTTGGCTTAGAGCAAGTTCAAGGGAATTTTGAGGTAACTCACGCCATTGTCTTCCGGGGGTGGCATATCACCCGCGCGGATGTTGACCTGAACAGAAGGCAGAATTAATACCGGCATTTCGAGTGTGACGTCGCGGGCTTGGCGAATGCGAATAAATTCTGCCTCGCTAATTGCATCGCGCAAGTGAATGTTATTTTTTCGTTGCTCGGCAACCGTAGTTTGCCATGCAGCATGGCGATTGTTGGGCGGATAGTCGTGGCACATGAAAAGTCGTGTAGCGCGTGGCAGCGCAAAGAGTCGCTGTACGGATTGATAGAGAGTGTGTGCATTTCCCCCGGGAAAATCACAGCGGGCAGAACCAACATCGGGCATGAAGAGCGTATCACCCACAAACACTGCATCATTAAATTGATATGCCATATCTGCCGGTGTGTGCCCTGGAACGAAGAGTGCGCGACCCGTCAGGTGACCGACCTGGAAAGTTTCGTTGTCGGCAAAAAGGTGATCAAACTGCGATCCATTCACGGCAAATTCGGCTTCTAGATGGAACATTTTTTTGAAGACACTTTGCACTTGGGTAATGTGCTCACCAATACCGATGCGCCCGCCAAGTTGGGTTTGCAGATACCGCGCGGCAGACAGATGGTCGGCATGCGCATGGGTTTCAAGAATCCAGGCAATACTCAATTGCTGCTGATGTACAAAGTCAATAACTTGATCGGCCAAGTGTGTTTTGGTACGGCCTGACTTTGGATCGTAGTCGAGGACTGGATCAATAATAGCGGCGTGCCCTCCAGGCTCATCAAATACCGTATAGGTTATCGTGCCAGTGGTGGGGTCATAAAATGATTGGATTTTCGGTTCCATAGAATAGAAGTCTTTCGTTGTTGTGCGGGACAAGAAATTTTATTGATATTATACTATATAAACATATATAATGTTAATATGTAGATTAAGAGGCTAGTGATGTCTGCAATTGAAAACTCTGATGTGATGTTGTCTATTTCTGCAATGCGCGTTGCGGCAGGTGAAACAGCGGCTGTCCTGCGTGTTTTATCTAACGAAGATCGTTTGTTATTACTGTGTCAGATGAGTCAGGGCGAGTATTCGGTGGGCGAGCTCGAAGAGCTGCTGGATATTCGGCAACCGACGCTTTCTCAACAGTTGACTGTGCTTCGCGCAGAAGGTTTGGTCGATACGCGGCGGGATGGCAAACGAATTTTTTACAGGGTATCTGATCAAAAAGTATTGATGATTTTGACCACGTTATATCAACTTTATTGTCCTAAACCAACGGGGAAATCAGGCAAAGGGAGCACTCTATGACCATAGATACGATACATTTCACGCCCATCGCTGCACTTCTCGGCGGTTTGCTGATTGGGGCGGCAGCGGCCTTGTTCATGTTGATCAATGGCCGAATTGCTGGCATTAGCGGCATCATCGGCGGAATATTGCGTCCTGTGGTGGGCGACATATTATGGCGCTTTGCATTTGTCTTTGGACTCATACTGGCACCGGTCCTGTATGGCACTTTCGCTACACTGCCTGAAACTCAGGTGGATAGCAGCTATCCGCTGCTCATTGTGGCCGGTTTGCTGGTTGGTATTGGCACGCGCTACGGTGGGGGGTGCACTAGTGGTCATGGCATTTGCGGTATTTCACGCTTATCGCCGCGTTCTGTTGTGGCGACCTTACTGTTTGTGAGTAGTGGAATGGCGACCGTTTTTGTGCTGCGTCATTTACTTGGAGTCAATTAACCATGAACATCTTTTTTTCGCTGATTGCTGGCCTTGTTTTTGGCCTTGGCCTGATCATCTCGGGTATGACTAATCCGGCCAAAGTGCATGGGTTTCTTGATGTCGCCGGTGCCTGGGATCCCTCGCTGGCTTTGGTGATGCTGGGCGGTATTTTGGTGGCAAGCATCGGTTTCTTCTTTGCCAGAAAGCAGTCGCAATCATGGCTGGGTTTGCCTCTGCAGATGCCAAGTGCACGCAATATTGATCGTCGGCTAGTGCTTGGCAGTTTGCTATTTGGTATCGGCTGGGGGCTGGCTGGCATTTGCCCTGGACCAGCACTGGTTTTGGTTGGTTCAGGGGTAGTCAAAGGTGGGATATTTGCTTTGGCCATGCTGAGCGGCATGGTGTTATTTGAAGTAGTTGAGTCGAATCGAAAACTACCCGTAGCTTCTGCTGCTACGACTAATCCACCAGCGAAATAACGAGTTTTACATGCTGACCGTACTGACTTTGGGTCTATGCGTCGGCATTGTGCTGGGGTTAACGGGTGCAGGGGGTGGAATTCTGGCAGTGCCCGTATTGGTCTTCAGTCAAGGGTGGACTGTAGCGCAAGCGGCACCCATAGGTCTTTTGGCCGTGACGGGTGCCGCCATGCTGGGCGCGGGCGAGGGCTTTTACTATAAGCTGGTGCGCTATCGGGCCGCATTTTTAATGGCGTTGAGCGGCGTTTTCATAACGCCGCTGGGTTTGGCCGTCGCGCAAAGAGTTTCAGCACGGTGGCTTGCCGCACTGTTCGGGTTGACGATGCTGATTGTTGCTGTTCGTTTGTTAAAACATACCGCTGAACGTCATGAAGATACGGCACCTTGCCATATCAATCCAGACACCGGACGCTTGCAATGGACGGCCAAAACAGTCTCCATCATGGCGATGATTGGTGCTTTCACGGGTTTCTTGACCGGATTGCTTGGCGTCGGAGGCGGGTTTGTTCTGGTGCCTGCGTTGCGCAAGCTTACTGACATCAGCATGCATGGCATTGTAGCGACATCGTTGCTGGTGATTGCGCTGGTAGGCAGTGGCAGCATTATGGTGAGTGTTTTGCAAGGGAATCCTTTTCCGATGGCTGTGGCGCTGCCGTTTATCATTGCTACAACGATGGGCATGTTTTTTGGCCGCCTATTGATTCGTCATTTGTCCCAGCCTGTCGTACAACGATTGTTTGCGGTGCTGGTCATTGGCGTGGCTGGTTTAATGTTTTATCGCGCGATAAGCTAAACACACAGCCTGTGTTTGGTCGCGATTGGATAGAATCGCTCCATGGCATATTACGCATTGATTCCTGCAGCTGGCATAGGCCAGCGGGTGGCACAAACAACGCCTAAACAGTATCTTCCCTTGGCTGGCCAGACGATGATTTGGCATGCATTACGCGCCTTGTGCAAAAACCCGGCCATTGATCGGGTATTCGTGGTACTGGCCACAGACGATAAAGAAGAGTGGTCTGATCAGGCGATGGCAAGTTTAGGATCAAAATTACAGGTGCTGCGCTGTGGGGGTGCTACGCGTGCGCACAGTGTGTTGAACGGGCTAAGAATGATGGCTGTGATGCTGGGTGATATTGCCGAAGATTGGGTGCTCGTGCATGATGCTGCGCGGCCTTGTTTAAGTGACGTCTTGGTTGAGAAATTGATCGCTGAAGTGGGTGACGATGCCGTTGGTGGTTTGCTCGCTGTACCGGTGGCAGATACCTTAAAGCAGGCCGATTTTTCTATTGAGTCAGGCGATTCGATTACCCGAAGCGTGGGTACGGTGCCGCGTGAGAATTTGTGGCAAGCGCAAACACCACAGATGTTTCGGCATGGCTTGTTATTGCGCGCGCTGGGAATAATAGACAACATGGCAGGCGATGCGCCTGTTATAACCGACGAAGCCAGTGCAGTCGAGGCACTGGGTTTGGCGCCGCGCCTGGTGGCCTCATTAACGCACAACATCAAAGTGACTTATCCCGCCGACCTGCAACTAGCGGAAATCATTTTGAATGATTTTTAAAGATAAGGAGATGGGATGACGCCTGCTTTTCGCATTGGTCAAGGTTTTGATGTGCATGCGCTGGTGGCCGACCGCAAGCTGATTCTGGGTGGCGTGGAAATACCTTACCTGAAGGGATTGCTGGGTCACTCGGATGCCGATGTGTTACTTCATGCGATAACCGATGCGCTACTCGGTGCTGCGGGTCTGGGTGATATCGGACGACTATTTCCGGATACCGATATGCAATGGTCGGGGGCGGATAGTCGTCATTTGTTGCGACTTGCCCTGATAGCAGTAAAAAATGCAGGCTGGCAGGTAGGTAATGTCGATGCTACGATCATTGCGCAGGCGCCACGCGTGTCATCTTATGTGGCGATGATGTGTGCAAACATTGCCGCTGATCTGGGCGTTGCCGTGACCGCAGTGAATATCAAAGGCAAAACTACTGAGTATCTGGGCTTTACAGGCCGCGGCGAGGGCATCGCTGCCGAGGCGGTAGTTTTTCTGGTAGGCACAGCATGAATGCTGAGGTAAATAAACATCGCGTGTTTTTTGCGCTGTTGCCTGATGACGAAATTGCTTCGCATTTACTTGCTTTAGGCCACCATGTGGCGGCTCGCGGCGGTGGCCGTCTTATGCCGGTACACAACCTGCATTTGACGTTGGCTTTCATGGGTAGCGTCACCTCGACACAGATGGATACCCTGATTGCGTGCGCGCACATGGTGAGTGATGAATTTATTGCATCGGTTGCCGCAGTAGATGAAAGTGAAGGCGAACCGGATTTACATGTGCGCCTCAATCGTCTTGGTTTTTGGCCACAAGGCGGTGTGCTTTGGGCGGGTTGCCGTTTGCCGCCGTGTCAGCAGAGCCAGCGTGGTGAGTCCCTTCAGGAACTTTCTTCAGATTCACTGGCGATGAGGTCCGCGTTGCATTCGGGTGCGCTGCCTTGGATATTAGCCGCACAGCTCAAGAGTGCTTTTCTGGCAGCGGGCTTGCCTATGACGTTGGCGTCCCCGCATTTTGTGCCCCATGTGACGCTTGCGCGCGGGGTGCGGTGTCCATCACTGCCGCGTCTTGGCACACAGCTCCGCTGGTCTGCACGCGAGTTTGTGTTGCTCGAATCGATTCCGCAGGGTATGCATCCGCGCTATGAAACGCGGGAGGTATTTCCGTTGTCACCCGACAATTAAGCTTGTTGCGAATTTATATTCCAGACGTGTCTTGATTCTTGCCGGTTACGCATATGCAAGGCAAGCGCTGTCAACGCGACATCAAGTTGCGCACACAAGGTAGCATTAGTCGACGTTTCAGCCAGCGCTTGGCGCATGCAGCTCATCCACTGGCTCGCTTCATCGGTGCTGATCGCAAATGGCAGATGACGTCGGCGTAGCATCGGGGCACCATGTTTTTCAATGAACAGTTGTGGCCCGCCTAACCAGCCGGAAAGATACATGAACAGTTTTTCTTCTGAGCCGACAAGGTCTTGCGGATGCAGTCGGCGTA
>WOYI011512773.1_pt1 | contig 10998 bp, 11 predicted proteins | sample 6423411 | NCBI WGS metagenome assembly WOYI01 (sample SAMN13441803, study PRJNA592873) | oil field metagenome | biome: oil field; feature: oil-well bore; material: oil-contaminated soil; isolation source: oil-contaminated soil from oil-well borehole | place: Germany: Wietze | collected 2016-10-18 ... | reverse complement strand
ATTACCAAAGCCGCTTCCTGCGTGTTTTCGATCATCGTCCTTTTCTCAGTGAATTATTTGAAGAAGTGCTTTTAATACTCATCGAACAACGACCACTGTTCAAACGGACGCTGTTCGTCTTGGGCTGACAGGGGCGCAATCTCGCTGATAAAGCGCGACGGGCTGAGCGTCAGGGTGCCTGCGGACCGGGTATAGTCCAGCATGGGAGAACAAAGGTAAAGCTGATCCCTGGCGCGCGTCACTGCCACATAAAAGAGCCTTCTTTCCTCTTCTTCTCCTCCCGGCTCCCGGAGCGCCCGCGCGAGCGGTATCATGCCGTCTGCGCACCAGATCAAAAAAACATAGGACCATTCCAGCCCTTTGGCTTGATGGATCGTGCTCAGGATCACCTTGTCCTCCTGCCGCTCTTCTATTTCTTCCTCTTTGGACATATTGGTTAAGAGCGCCAGTTCGTTTAAAAAATCATCCATCCTCTCAAACCTGGCCGCAAAATTTCCCAACTGTATTAAATCTTCTTCACGCGCGGACGCATCGGAATAGTTGTCCCGCAGATAGGTCCGGTAATCGCCTTTGTTTAGGAGCAGATCAATGATCTTTTCCGGTGTCCTGTCAGGAACATCCAGAGAAAGTAAAGACAGCAAGGTCTTCCGGCACTGATCTACACCGTTTTGAGCCGATTTGGGTACGATTTTCAAAAAAGATTCCGAAAGCAGAATCTCCAATGGATTATCCTGTTTATGAAGCCGGCTCCAGATTTTTTCAAATGTAATCTTGCCGATTTTGGGATACATCATCAGCAGCCTTCGCCAGGCCAGTTCATCCTGGGGATTAACCAGGACCCGCATATATGATGTCACGTCTTTGATGTGCGCCTGCTCAAAAAAACGGATGCCGGAACGGATGTCGAAAGGAATATCGCGCCTTACAAATTCCATCTGCACTTCCATGGAATGATAATGCGCGCGATAGAGCACGGCCATCTCGCAAAACGGCACCCCGATGCGGGAGAGCTCCGCGATTCTTTGCGCGACAAAGTCCGCCTGTTTTAAAACATTTTGCGCGGAAACGATGACCGGCCTCATGCCCTTGTTGCGAACGGCTCTCAGCGCTTTGGGAAACTGATTTTCATTATTGTTGATGCTCAGATTGGCCAGATGCAGGATTTCCGGCGTGCTGCGATAGTTGGTCTCCAGTTTGAATATTTTACAGTCGGGATAGCGTTCGGGAAAATGGATGATGTTCTCGAAATTGGCGCCCCGAAAAGAATAAATGCTTTGTGAATCGTCTCCCACCACCATCAGATTGCGATGCCCGGATGCCAGCAGATCGACGAGGTCGGCCTGAAGAATGTTGGTATCCTGATATTCATCCACCAGGACATGCTCAAACCGCCGGGAAAGCGTCTGTAAAATATCAGGCTGCTCCCGGAGCAGCCTGCGGCAGTTGGCCAGCAGATCATCAAAATCCATGACCGATAGATCTTTTTTCTTCTGATTGTAGAGGCAGGCGATCTGATGAATTTCCCGACTTAAATGCAAAAAGAAAGGGTATCTCGACGAAATCACATCTTCCAGCGCAGTCTCTGTATTCAGCGCCAGGCTGATCATCTCCGCGATAATATTATTTTTGGGAAATTTGGTAAGCTTCGTGTCAATTTTTAATTCGGCCATGGCCGATCCGATGATCTGGCGGGCATCTTCGCTGTCAACGATGGAGAAGCTGTTGTTGTAGCCTAGACGAAAAGCGTAGCTTCTCAAAATACGATGGGCAATGGAATGAAACGTGCCGCCCATGATTTTGCCGGTGTAATGCTGAACCAGACTTTCCACGCGGCCGAGCATGGATCGGGCGGCCTTATTCGTAAAGGTTGCCAGCAGAATATTTTCCGGCCTTATGCCGGATTCCAGAAGATGAGCCACCCGGTAGGTCAGGGTCCGCGTCTTGCCGCTTCCTGCCCCCGCAAGAACAAGAAGCGGACCGCCTCCTTCCGTGACAACCCGGTATTGTTCCGGGTTCAGCTCTTTGGCATACTCAATCATTGACTGTTGAGGGCTCAGGCTTTAAGGGCTTTTTTAATTTCAGCAACCGTATCTTTAGAGCTAAGCGACAAAAAGGTTTTCAGCAACCCTTCTTTTTCATAAAAACCGATCAGCGGCGCTGTTTTCGAATTGTAGGTTTCCAGGCGGTTGGTGATCGCCTCTTCGGTTTCGTCGTCGCGCTGAATGGTCTGATGGTCACAAAGCGTGCAGGTGCCGTCTTCTCTGGGCGGATTGCTTTTGACGTTGTAAATTGCCTGACAGGCGGGATTACAGCAGGTCCTGCGGGTCGTCAGGCGATCCAGGATCACGTCTCGCGGCACATCCAGATTGGCGACAAAATCCAGTTTGATTTTCAGTTTGGCCAGCAGTTTTTGAAGGTCTTCAGCCTGGGGAATCGTCCTCGGAAAACCGTCCAGAATAAATCCCTTCCCGCAATCCGGCTCCTGAAGCCTTGCTTCCATGATGTCCATAATCAGCGAATCGGGCACCAGGTCCCCCCGGTCCATGTATTCTTTGGCTTTTTTGCCGAGGGCGCTGCCTTCTTTTACGGCGGAGCGCAAAATATCGCCCGTTGATATCTGCACGGAGCCGTCAAATTCCGTCAGTAACTTGGCCACGGTGCCCTTGCCGGCGCCCGGCGCGCCCAGTAAAATAATTCTCATGGTAATCCTCCATTTATCAAATGTTTAAGCTGCGGCGCTTATAGAGCAAAACCTTCAAACGGTCAAGTCCATAAAGGCTTTAGGGGTTGATTTGAATCTCAAAAATTTTCGGCCAGTATTTGCCGGTGAGAAAAATACGGTTGGCCTCCCCGTCATAAGCGATGCCGTTGATGACATCCACCCGCGCGCTTCGGGCAAGATAAGAACGAAGCTCCGATAAATCAATCCATCCCGTCACCCGGCCGTTTTTAGGCGATATCCGGACTATCACATCTTCCATGTATACATTCGCCCAAATTTCACCTTTGATGAACTCCAATTCATTCAGTCGCTCCACAGGATTATCGCCGTCCCGGACCTGGATTTCCCGGACGGTTTTAAACGATTTCGGATCCCGGAAAGTGATGGTTGAGGAACCATTGCTCATCAGCAAATATTTGCCGTCGGAGGCCAATCCCCAGCCCTCTCCCGTATATTTCATTCTTTTAATTTCCCGCAGAGACCGGGCATCGTAAATAAGGACGGCTTCATTCTGCCAGGTCAGCTGATAAATTTTATCTTTCAGCAAAACAATGCCTTCTCCGAAAAACTCCCTGGGCAGCTTAACCTCCTGCAGGACTTTTCCGGTTTTCATGTCTTTCCGGGCCAGCGTTGATTTCCCGAGAAGACCGGTTGATTCATAGAAAAAACCCTGATGAAAAAGCAACCCCTGCGTGAAGGCTTCCGTATCATGAGGATACGTGTTTTTAACCACTATGGAAGCGACCGGAGCTTTGCTTTGCATGAAGGGCGAGAGCTGGGAACGTCCCGTCAGAAAAACTTCCGAAAAAACCGTGCAGGGCCCCCACAGACAAGCCACCATCAGGAAAACCGCAAATGCCGGCTTCAGACCCAAGGCGTCATTCCCTTTCTCCCGTCGATATCCTTTGGCGTTATCAGAACGGATCATAACGGCATGATTGGTTTTTTCGGCAGGGCATCCACCGAACGCAAATAAACGGGAACGCACCGGGCCAGATCCAGCAAATCATTGCGGGAATATTTTTCAACCCCCAGAAAGCCCACGGCGGCGGCGCTGATAAATTGCTGTCCGGCCAAAGCCAGTTGATTTTTCTTTGATGCCAGAGAAGGGATCAAACCGGCATATTTCATCGCACCGTCACCGACATAGATCACCTGATCTTTATCATCATCGGACAGGCTTTGCGGATTGAGGGCTTTTGCCGCTTCGAGCTGCTGCAAAATACCGTTTGGGTCATACCGGTAGTAAGCCAGATAAACCTGACCGCGTCCGGCATCCATCATCGAACCGATAATTTTATCCTTTTGTTCCACATTAAGAGCCAGAGCAGCCAGCGTCGAAACACCCGCCGCCGGTTTGCCTGTCGCCATCATCAACCCTTTGAGTGTGCCGACGCCGATTCGCAGGCCGGTAAAGGAACCCGGCCCCAGCGTGCAGGCAAAAAGGTCTATGTGCGGCAGCGTGACGCCGGACAGACGGCAGGCCTCGTCAATAGCCGGAAGAAGCACTTCCGAATGGTTCAGATCTTTATGGATGATGGCGTGATATAAAACAGCATGATCCCGTAACAGGGCAACCGACGCAGTCTTCGAAGAGGTATCAAAAGCTAATGTCAGCATATTACTTGAAAAATCTCAAAACATCGTTGACTGGTTTAATATTAAGCCGCTCGATATCGATCATGATGACGAAAAGCATCAGCATCAGCAAAGCGACAAAACCGATCTGCTGCGACCATTCCTTGATCCTGATGGGAATTTCCCGTCGGGCCACCATCTCGATGAGATAAAAGAAAATATGCCCGCCATCCAGCACGGGGATGGGAAACAGGTTGATAACCCCCAGATTAATGGAAAGGACCGCCATAAAGAGGATAAAGGGAATGATGCCTTCCTTGACCTGATCCCCCGCCACCTGAGCGATAAAAATGGGCCCGCCGAGCGTCCGGGGCGAAAGAACCCCTTGAATCATTTTCACAACGGAAATGACGGTCAGCTTGCTGATTTCCCATGTTTTGTCAACCGACGAAACGACGGCCGCGAGCGGACCTTTTCTTTCAATAACCGTTTTACCCGCGGGAGAAACCCCGATGAGATAGGCCGATTCTTCTTCACCAAAAATATTCTTTGTCTTGGATAACTTCGGCTTCACGATAAAAATCTTCTCTTCGCCGTCCCGTTGCACTGCGACTTTGACGTCATCGCCTTTGGATTTTGTGATAATCGGTTTTATTTCGTCCCAATACGTTATTTTCTCACCATTGAGCGATAAAATTTTATCACCGGCAACAATGCCCGCCGATGCAGCGGCGGAATCCGGCGACATCTGGCCGATAACCGGAATGAGATTGGGAATGCCATACAGGTAAACCATCATGAAAATAACAACAGCCAGAAGAAAGTTAAAGACCGGGCCGGCCAGCACGATGAGCAGACGCTTCCAGGTCGGCTGCCTGTAAAACGATCTTTTTTCATCCTCCGGCGGCAGTTCTTCCGTTCCGGATTCTCCCAGCAATTTGACAAATCCGCCCAGCGGAATCCAGGAAAGGACATATTCCGTTTCCCCGATTTTTTTCCCGATGATTTTCGGCCCGAATCCCAGCGAGAATTTCGTAACCCCCACATTCCCTGCGCGCGCAGCCAGAAAATGGCCCAGTTCATGGACAAAAATCAAAACACCCAGCAAAACGATGAATGAAATTAAAGTAACCAAGCTATGTTCCTTTCTTCAACTTCCGCAAAACACTCCGGGCCTGAATTCTGGACTCCCCGTCAACACCCAGAATATCTTCCAGAGATGGATTCTTTTGTGCATGATGCCTGTTCAGCACCTTTTCTATTACTTTCGGAAGGTCATTAAAGCAAATTTTATTTTCAACAAACGCGGCCACGGCAACCTCATTGGCCGCGTTTAAGACCACGGGAGCCGTGCCCCCTATGCGCCCCGCCTCATAAGCCAGGGCAAGGCAGCGAAACTTCTTCATATCCGGTTTAAGAAACGCCAGCGGACCGGCCTTGGCCAGATTTAGCCCGGGCAGATCATTGGCCAACCGCCGGGGATAGGCCAGCGCATACGCAATCGGTATTCTCATATCGGCAATGCCCAACTGCGCCAGCACCGATCCGTCCAGAAACTCGACAAGCGAATGAACGACACTCTGCGGGTGAATTAAAACATCAATACGGCCGATGTCCAGATCAAACAACCATTTTGCCTCGATAACTTCCAGGCCTTTATTCATCAGGGATGCGGAATCTATCGTTATTTTTGTGCCCATTTTCCAGCGCGGATGCTTGAGCGCCTGCTGAAGCGTCACTTTTTTCAGATCGGCTCCGGATAAATTGTAAAACGGGCCGCCGGAAGCCGTCAGGATAATCCGCTTTAAATTTTCCGGCTTTTGTCCCGCCAGGCATTGAAAGATGGCGCTGTGCTCACTGTCCACGGGAAGAATGGCAATTTTTTTTTGTCTGGCCTTTTTCGTTACCAAAGGCCCGGCAATCACCATCGTTTCCTTGTTCGCCAGGGCAATATCCTTACCCGCTTCCATCGCCGCCAGGGTCGGCTTCAGGCCCGCCGCGCCGGAAATGGCTGAAAGCACCATATCGGCCCCGGGGTACGCGGCAACTTCCTCAGCCCCCGCTTCATCATAAAGAACGGGAATCTGATGCTTCGACCCCAGCATGTCACAAAGACGGCGGGCATCCTCCCTGGTTCGAACGGAAACCACCGCCGGACGGAATTTTAAAATCTGTCTGGCCAGAAGCACAACATTATGACCCGCGGCAAGAGCCGCCACCCTGAATTTCCGCGGATTCTTTTCCAGAACATCCAGCGCACTGACGCCGATGGAACCGGTTGAGCCCAGGATCGTTATTTTTTTCATCAGCCCATCACAAAGATGCGGTAGTAATAAACAAAGGGAGCCGCAAAAATCAGGCTGTCCATCCGGTCCATCAACCCGCCGTGCCCGGGCAGCAGCGCACTGGCGTCTTTTTTGCCGTAATTCCTTTTGATGACGGATTCACAAAGATCACCCAGCTGGCCGATGATACTGCCCGCAAAACCGAGAACCAGAAAATGGACGACACAAAACTGCGGCAGCAGAAAGTAACCAAACACACAGGCGGCTATCGTGGCGCCCCCGACAAGCCCGATGGTGCCCTCCACGGTTTTACCAGGACTGACCAGGGCCAGCAGTTTTCTTTTGCCCAGAGATTTACCCACATACAACGCCACCGTATCGCCGATAATGCCGATCACCAGCACAAGCAGGACCCAGTAAACGCCTTGGTCGAGCTTGCGAAGCAGGATGAAGTGCGATGTGAGCAGCGGAATATAGATCAAGCCGAACATGACTTTCATCACGGAGGACACATCAAAAGTGCTTTCCTTGATGCGCCAGAGAAAAACCATAAAAACAATCATCATCGCAAACGTCAGGGTGGCGGCAATCCACCGGGTGTCGCCGAAAAACACAACACAGGGAATCAAAACGGCAAAGATCAGACTTTCCGTTTTTTCTTTAAGGAAACCCTGTCCGAACACAATGCCATTGTATTCCCACATGCCGACAACAATGACCAGCGTAATGACGACGGTTAATAATTCCAGATCCCCCCAGAAAATGATCAGGAGCAATACGGCGGCTAAAACAAGGCCGGTCAGCCATCGCTGCAGATTGGAGTTTTTGATCGCCATGTTTCACCTTCCGGATAAAATATTATCGGGTGGATATTTGCTCGCCGGTTAATCCGAAACGTCTTTCCCTGCTCTGGTAAACGGCTATCGCCCTGAACAAATCGTCTTTCTTGAAATCCGGCCACAAAACGTCCGTAAAATATAATTCTGCATAGGCAAGTTGCCATAAAAGAAAGTTGCTGATCCGGTATTCTCCGCTGGTCCGGATTAACAAATCGGGATCGGGCATGCCGCCGGTATATAAGTAACGGCTGACAAGGTCCTGATTGATGTCATCCATTTTCAGTTTGCCGTCAGCGTGGTCCGAAATCATTTTTTTAACGGCGGCAATCATCTCATCGCGGCCGCCGTAGCTTAGCGCCAGATTCAATACCATCTTGTCATTGTGTTCGGTCAGTTTTTTTACGTCCAGAAGCTTCTTTTGCACGGGCGAATACAAGCGGTCGATATCCCCGATGGTGGTCAGCTTGATTTCCTGCTTTTGCATGGTTGAAGCTTCTTGATCCAGGTAATCCTCCATCAGCGACATCAGGGCGTTGATTTCATCGCTGGGCCTGCCCCAGTTTTCGGAGGAAAAAGCAAACAGGGTAAGATAGGAAATCCCCAGTTCACGGCACGCCGTAACCGTCGTCCGGACGGCCTGAGCGCCTTTTTTATGCCCCCGGATCCGCCCCATGGCGTGCTGCTTGGCCCACCGCCCGTTGCCGTCCATAATAATCGCTATATGCCGGGGCAGGTTATTTTGATCAATCTCAGGCATCTGAACTTGATTTGTCCTTTAAAAACAAATGGGGAGCTTTGACTCCCCATTGTTCATGTTTATCGGCTGACAGATTTAAATCTCCATAATTTCTTTTTCTTTGGCCGCCAGAATCTTGTCCGTCTTTTCAATATAGCGGTCCGTTAATTTCTGGACTTCATCCTGGGCGCCGTGCAATTCATCCTCTGCCATTTTATTGTTCTTTTTCAAATCTTTCAAGGCTTCATTGGCGTCACGCCTTTCGTTGCGCAGCTTGATTTTCCCTTCTTCCGCCATTTTTTTAACAACTTTGACCAGTTCCTTGCGTCTCTCTTCCGTCAGTTGCGGGATAGACAACCGAATGACTTTGCCGTCGGCCGAAGGCATCAAACCCAGATCGGATTTCTGAATCGCTTTCTCAATTGCTCCGATGGCCGTCACGTCCCAGGGCGCGATCACGATGAGCCGGCTCTCCGGAACGGAAAGATTGGCCACCTGGGAAATCGGGGTCGGCGTTCCATAATAATCCACCTTGATGCCGTCGAGCAGCGAAACCGACGCCCGACCGGTTCTTACTCTGCTGAATGATTTCTCCAGAGAAGATATGGTTTTTTCCATCTCATCTTTGAATTTCGAAAAAATCTGCTCTTTCATGATCATTCTCCTACGTAAGTTCCAATTTTTTGACCACAAATGACACCGCGAATATTACCTCTTTTTTGCATATTAAAAACGACAATGGGCAGCGCATTATCACGGCAAAGGGTAATCGCCGTTGAATCCATTACTTTAAGATTTTTAGTCAACACATCGATATAACTTATCTTTTTAAACATTACCGCAGACTTATCCTTTACCGGATCCGCGCTGTACACACCGTCAACTTTCGTGGCCTTCATGATGACGTCGGCGCGAATTTCCATTGCCCGAAGCGATGCGGCCGTATCCGTGGAAAAATAGGGATTTCCCGTTCCGCCGGCAAATATGACAATCCTGCCTTTTTCCAGATGCCGAACAGCACGTCGTTGAATAAATGGCTCGGCAATTTCCCGCATTTCAATGGAGGATTGAACACGCGTGGGCAAACCGCGCGCCTCCAGTGCGCTCTGGAGAGCTAAGCTGTTGATGACCGTCGCCAGCATCCCCATATAATCGGCGGTGGTTCTGTCCATCCCTTTCGCACTGGCTTCGATACCGCGGAAAATGTTCCCTCCCCCGATAACAATGCCGATCTGGATTTTCAGATCAGACAGAGACTTGATTTCATCGGCGATATAATTCGCCACGTCCGGATCAACGCCGGTGGATTGCTTACCTAAAAGAGCCTCTCCACTGAGCTTTAAAAGGATTCTTTTGTATGCGGCCTTTTTCTTTTCGCTCATTATTGCTTGATTTCCTCGCCAAGCTGGAAGCGGGCAAAACGGCGAAGAACAATATTTTCGCCTGTTTTGGCAATCATATTGCTGATCAGCGTTCCAACGGTGATATCCTGATTCTTGACAAATTTCTGTTCGACCAGACAGACGTCTTCGTAATATTTTTTCAGTTTTCCTTCGATGATTTTATCCCAGATTTTCTCCGGTTTCTTTTCTTCGCGCAACTGGCTGCGATAAATTTCTTTTTCCCGATTGAGCGCGTCGGCGTCAATTTCATCCGGTCGCACGTACAGGGGATTGGACGCGGCAATGTGCATGGCGATGTCTCTGGCCATCGTCTGAAAATCAGCGGTTTTAGCCACAAAATCCGTTTCGCAGTTGATTTCCACCATCACACCGATTCTGCCACCCATGTGTATATAGGACGCAATGGTTCCGTCTTTGGCCGCCTTGGATGAGCGTTTGGTTGCCGCCGAAAGTCCCTTTTTCCTTAAAAAATCGATTGCCTTCTCGAAATCGCCGTCCACTGCCGCAAGCGCTTCCTTGCAGTCCATCATGCCGGCGCCGGTTTTTGTTCTTAATTCTTTTACCATGGTTGAAGTAATTTCCAATTTCCTACCCTCCTGGAATTCTATTCTTATATTTTTGTCCTCTGTTGTCCCGGTGCGCTATTTGCCTGTCGGGTCGGCGGAGGTGTTTTCCATCTCGACGCTTTCAGGAATATCCGCTTCAGCGTCTTTATTTTCCGCCGCGGGCGCTCCTGCTTCTTTGTTGGATTCGGCGGCCAGTTTCTCTTCAAATCGCTTCTTGCCTTCTAAAACCGCATCGGCGAATTTGGAAGAAAATAATTTTATCGCCCGAATCGCGTCATCATTCCCCGGAATGATATAATCAATGTCCGTCGGATCGCAGTTCGTATCGACAATGGCAACCAATGGAATTTTCAGCTTCTTGGCTTCCTGGACGGTGATATGTTCCCGGTTGGGATCGACGATAAAGACGGCAGCGGGAAGGGATTTCATATTTTTAATGCCGCCCAGAACATTTTCCAGCTTATCCATCTCTTTTTGCAGTTTGGTGATTTCTTTCTTGGGAAAGGCTTTGATGGAATCGTCATTGAACATCTTGTTCAAGCTGTTTAAGCGGTCAACACTCTTTTTCACCGTGACAAAATTGGTCAGCATACCGCCCAGCCAGCGCTGATTGACATACGGCATGCCGCAGCGCAGCGCCTCTTCACGGATCGCTTCCTGCGATTGCTTCTTGGTTCCGACGAAAAGGATTTCTTTGCCCTGACTGACCGTGTCCACCACAAAATTGTAGGCGGCCTGGAACATGCCCACGGTCTGCTGCAAATCAATAATGTAAATGTTGTTGCGGGCCCCGAAAATGTAAGGTTTCATCTTGGGGTTCCATTTGTTGGTTTGATGCCCGAAATGGACACCGGCTTCGAGTAACAGTT
>WOYI010144820.1_pt1 | contig 10998 bp, 8 predicted proteins | sample 6423411 | NCBI WGS metagenome assembly WOYI01 (sample SAMN13441803, study PRJNA592873) | oil field metagenome | biome: oil field; feature: oil-well bore; material: oil-contaminated soil; isolation source: oil-contaminated soil from oil-well borehole | place: Germany: Wietze | collected 2016-10-18 ... | reverse complement strand
CTATTTCTATGCCATTCGGCACAGCTATAGGGAATTATAGCGGTAACTTGTTTTTGACCACGATCGAGACCTAACCTGCGCAAACAAACGCCTCCGCAAGGCTCGTCTTCGTGCGTCTATGGAGTGACCATAAGCCAGCAAAAATTTTTATGATAACTTTTTTATATGTCCTTGTTAATCCATTATTTTATCAGATAAAAACTTGAAAAATCAGGCAACCTTATCGGCAGGCTCCTTTTTTCCCACCCTTCTTTTTTCCTATCCCTTTTCCGGAAGATCTTCCCTTGCCTTGCCCCCTTCCGTCTTTTGCTCCTCCTGAACCGCTCTTTGGACCTGTTCCGTCTTTATTCGGCATCTAAATCACCTCCTCATTATTTTCTTACTACCCGATACAATACCGGAAAAATAATTTACGCATGTATGATTATATAGAAATCTAAAAAAGGGGTCAATTGAACTCGGGTATATCCGCTAACTTATCGGACATATTTTACTACCATGCAGAATTCACTCAGGCTGATGGATACCCTTATGACGTCTTCGGGATTCAAAAATTCCCCAAAGCAGGATAAAGACACCACTGACAGCAACTACCCATCCCAAACAAACAATGAAAAAATTCTCAGCAAAAAGCTTAATTGCCGCCAAACCAAAAATCCACGCTGATAAGGCCGTGCGAATATAGGCTAACATTGTACGCTCATTGGCTAATGCTGTTCGTAATTTATCTGTTTCGATCATATTATCTCCGGTTAAAAAGTCACAACCTTATCGCTCTCTTTGACGATATCATACATATCCTTCATGGTTGAAATCGGGCACATTTCGGTTCCTTCCTGCTCCCTGCTTTTGATACAGCTTCCGCAAGCGTAGATCTTTCCTCCGGACTGCATGAATTTCTCGGCCTGCTCAACAGTGTTAAACTTATCCGTGCCTATTTTCTGATACTCAACGCCCTTGCCCATGAAGAAGATTTTGACCTCGTCCTTCTGTCCGAGCGCGAAATTCGCATAGCGAATCGCGTTTCAGCAGGTTTCCGCGTCGTTACTTGAGATAACCACTCCGATTTTCATAATTTTTCCCTTTCGTTATAACGCCCCGACCACCGCCTCGGCCAAGCTCCTCATCGCATTACTATAATCCTGCCACCGGCCAGCCGAAGGTTTTGAGAAAAACAGTCGTATGGTTTGCCATAGGCGGTATTATACATCGCGGCGGGACTGATCATCCAGCGCGTGATTAAAACCTGTCAATAATTAAGTATCCTGTCCCCGGAATTTCCCCAAATTACAATATCTTTCTCAGGCATATTGGCTCCCTCTCTTAATATAATAATTTTGCCGGGCTTCATAAATCTGAAATAATAATTTTAAAATTCTGAATTTCAGATTCAGCACACAAAAATTCAATACCGACTCCATCTGTCGCGTTATGAACGCTGTATCGAAGTCCCTTAACACCCTTTATGATTATTTCTGAGGCATCTCCATAGCGTTCATTAATGATATAAACGATATTCCCTTCCGGAGTTTTTGTCTTGGTTACATTCCAAGGAAAATTTTTCTTCTTAATAATGGTGCCGTCTTTTGATGATACGAGAGCAAACCGAAATTTACGGTATTTTTGTATCTCCTGAGTAATTCCTCTAACAAGGATTATAATGGCGACAATTATGGCTGTGAATTTAACAAATTTCAGACTCTGTATGTTCGATGGAAGAAGGCTATAAATCGCATTATAAACGAGTATTAAAATCCACAGCGTCAATAAAACAATCATTAAAAACATTTTTACCTTTCGCTTATTTCCGGCCAATCCAATTAATGGCATCTTTTTTTGCCAATTTTATAAAGACACTCGACGATTAGTTGAATTTCTTCCTGCCTAACAAAAGGCATATCCCGGATCCAGATGTAGCAATATACAAGCCTTCTCAACATTAACTCATCATTGGCCGACGCCTTCGAAACTCTGGTGTTCTCATGCCCAAGCGCCTCATCACCGAACGCCAATTACGGCAAATGCTAAAAATCCCAAAGAGCAGAAAATCCTCATTGCAAAGCTACAAAAATCGAACTTTTCAGCACTACTTACAGGTCAAATCATACCCTTACCATTTTAATTTTCGAATCACGCAAGAATCGGCTTAAAGTCCTGCGGGCTGTTCCGCTGTTTCTTCCAGTATGCATCTGGCGATCAATCCGCGATGAGCAATATGTTATGTAAAGCTTGTGCCGCGCCCTAGTCATTGAGACATATAATAAACGCCGCTCATCGCCTTCTTTTTCTCCCTGATTTTTCCCCGGGATATACTCATCTTCCGCGCCAACGATGAAACAAACATCAAAAGTCAAACCTTTCGCCTGATGCATGGTTAAAATATTAACCGAGCCCGCAACAGTTTCCTGTTCAATCATAGCTGATGATATCGTGACTTCACGTATTAACGTTTTTAGATCTTTAATCGCCTGCTCATCAATGCGCTTTGTAAAGTACTGTTTTATGGCATCTTTTTCCGCACTATCACTGACAAAGCTATCAACAAGTGCATTAAGAAAAGTCTTTAAATCTACACCGACATCAAGGCTGTCTATCCGCTTGAACAATTCGTCAACCGTGCTTTTTATCCGAGCGCCAAACTTTGGTATCAATGACGCATCACTCTGTGTCAATTCTATGGCTTCAGCAAATCTTACATTCCTAGATCTCGCAAGATTGTCAACAGCAGAAAGACATTCAGTGCCAATGCCATTTTTCGATGATTGAAGAATAGTTCGCCACGCCAAGCTATCCTTTTTATTACTGTCCATTAAACGAATACATGACAAAATAACCCGATATCCGGGCATAAAGTCAATTTTTGATTCTTCTGAAAGTGAAACATTAATTCCAACCAGATTGATGGCATCTATCAAAGGCTTCGACATAATGCCGTATCGATCGTTCCTAAGCAATATCGCTATTTTCTCAGGGGCTGTACCTGCATCGACCAATTCTTTTATTCTCCGAGCCACTTCAGCCGCTTCCCTATTCTGATCCGCAAAATTAAGCAATAACACTTCTCCCGATGCGGCATCATCGCGGGGCCGTGTTGGTTTTGGTAATCTGGTATGGTCTAATCCAGCCACAAATTCAGCCGCAGAAAAGATAGATTTGTCACAACGAAAACATACTTCGAGCGCCATCTTGCTTGCGCCGGTATAGATTTGAGGGAAAAGTTTGATACCCGCTGGATCCGCGTATCTGAATCCATATATACTCTGGTCATCGTCACCAGCGACAAATATTTCCGCACCTCTATTTGAAAGTTCCTTGATGATCGCCAAATCGCAAGCGTTCAGGTCTTGATATTCATCAATTAAAACATGCTTATATTCCGCGGTTAGCTTAAACTCTCTATTTTGGCTTAATTGTCGTTTTAATTGATAAACCAGCTCTGCTCTAAGCGTCTCCCCATAAATATCTCTATGCTGTCGCCATGCCCCAAGAAATTGAGGATTAGGAAATTGCTGTTCCCAGCCCGCCTCATCTATTCTTAATGTTTCCCAGTCTGTTGATAGTGCATTTATCAGCGCCCTAACCTCGTCAATTCTCGTCAGATTAAGATAGCGTTTCAAATCTTCATCGATTATATAACGCTCTTCCCAATCATCCGCGATTCTTATAGGACGTGGCAACGCATCAACGGTTCGCCAGTTAAATAAAATTTGTTGTAGCGCAAACGAATGTAGCGTTGCAATGTGAGGAATATCCTTATTGTGCGGTTCCAACACTTTTTGTATTTCAGTACGCAATTGACCTGCGGCTAAACGGGTAAAAGTAAGCAATAAAATTCCCTTGGGGTCCTGATTATGTTTTAGAACCAGCGATAGAACCCTATGGGTTAAAGTCTTTGTTTTTCCCGTCCCGGGCCCGGCCAAAAGACGGCCGTGGCTACCAATATGATCGATGGCTTTTATCTGATCAGGTGTGGCATTACCATGAATAATTTGCTCTACATCAGTCATCTTGTATCCTCTTGAGATTTATGCAGTTAACGATTTTCAATGACTTCGATCTCTTCTTTTGTCAGGCCGTAGAGCTTATGTCCGGGCTTTTGTAGTCCGGGCCGAAATATGCTTTATCAATAATTCAACGGCCTCATTTTGTTGGGCATTTGACAAATTTAAATAGTTAAAAACTATCTTGTCGATTTCTTTATGCTCTTGAGTTTTAATTTCTTCAATGGTAGGTAAAACAGACCTTTTTCGTAAGTTATCATAAATTTTAGAGATTTTAGCGGGCTGATTAAAATCAAAATATATCGGCATTTCTCTTAAATCGCTTGCTTCTGCCTTCAACAGTCCCCCGCCAAGACTTTTTCGACCAGTAATTTCACGTAACAACCAAGCAATCGAACTATTTAAAAAGACCCAAATGTTTAATTTCATGTCTTCTGACAACATTTTTGATTTGTCATATATATCCACAGCACTCGCCGAATATGCAGAAATTAAATTTAAAGCACAAAAATGCCTGCTAACACCTCTTGGTAATATCAGAATTGGCCTTAATTTACTTGTGCTATTAGGATCGAAAATACTTATGCCAGCATCGTTAACTTTTCTGATTTGCTTATCTTCTAACTTTGACCTGTCAATAATAAAACCCACCGTTCCAGTAATTGCAAACTGAGCCGTATCGTCACTCGTCACAAAAGGAATGAGCTTATTTTTAAGAAATGGAAATTTTCCAAATACGTCACTTTTTACAATAAAAGTTTTAGAGAGATTTAAACCTTGCCCAATATCAATATCATATCCCGATAGATCGCATAGTCGTTTTCCTTTCCTTTCGAGAAGAGAAATAATGTTCAACACCGCGTCCGTCGATGATAATAACACCCCCCATTTCAACGTGCTTAAGATTTGATCATCGAACCTAAATCTTTTTGTCTCAACTGCTGATAATCTGCTGATTTGATCAGATATAATGGAGCTGCTAATATTAACGAAGTTTTCATGGTATCGTGCGAACAAGATATTGTCGTTCGAATTTGGCGCTTTATTTCCAACAAAGAATGAAATCACAGTGTTAATATTAGGGCCTAGCTTACTGTCAAAATATTTAAAATCGCTATCTACCACAGCTTTTACATGGGTATGTTTTAGCAGAAAGCTTTGAAATTTTTTCCCATAATCAGTATCAAGCCATGAGTTTTGTGTTATAAAAACGGATACTCCCTTATTTGCAAGCAAACAAATACTAAGATCTAGAAAATAAATCAATAAATCTGAGCCACGACTGATGTATTGGGAATCGTCTCCCCAGCGCCCACGAGTGCCAATCTGAGCATCGATCTTCATCTGTTCATTAAATTCTGGACTTCTTGCCTCTAGATACGGTGGGTTGGCAATTACTACATCAAAACCACCCTTATTCTCAAATACATCTATAAATTCAAGTTTCCAGATGAAAAATGGCTTTGCTTTTCGAGGGTCGTGTAGGTTTCTTAAAACATCGTTTATTTTTGCCTCTGCAAGAAATTTAGTTCCCCAATTATCAAAGTATTTCTTGCGGCTTTCCTCGTTAAACATATTCAGCTTGGCTTCTTCTGACTTCCGGTAGTTGGCAAGCTCTTTCCTGCGCTTTTCTAAAGCAGTTTTAATAAGCCAATCTTTGATATCGTTGATTTCTTTACGCTTGTTTCGTTTTTCTTCGTCATCGTGAATATCAAAATATTCTTCTACCTTCTGTTTTAGCTCTGCAATCTTTTCTTGTTTTTTTGTGTCTTTAAATAGGCCCAGCTCCTGCTTTTCGTCATCGCCATTATAAAACCTGACTCCCTCAAATTCCTCAAGAAGAGAGTTGCCGCACATCAAGCGGTAGTCTAAGTTAGGCAAAGGCTCTATATCTCTAATTTCATAATCAACGACAAGCGTAAGCCAGAGCCTTAGCTTGGCAATTTCAATAGCGCCCGGGTCAATATCGACACCGTATACACAGTTGTGAATCGTATCTTTTTTAAGCTGATATTCGGATTTTTTAGAAAGTTTCCCGGGATAAAGGACACGCAACAATAATCGCAGGCGAACGATCTCGTTTAGCATACCAACCAAAAAAGCGCCTGAGCCACAAGCCGGGTCGCATATCTTTATTTGTTCTAACAAGCGGTCAAGCTCGATTGCATCCGTATCGGAGACAACGTCGTCTCCCTCTTTGAGCGACTTAACACATTTCTCAACCTTTTCTTTGCCCAGTTTTGAGTTGGAATCAAGATAGTTGATTAAACTCTCTTGGCACATATAATAAACAATTTCTCGCGGCGTATAGTATGTGCCGGTTCCCTTGCGCAAGTTCTCAGGAAGCAGATTCTCAAAAACTTTCCCTAACATCTCCGGATCAACGGCTATTTCTTTATCATCCGGGCTTTCTTCTTCAACCGTAAAGTTGAACCTTTCAAACACATCAAAGATGTTTTTGAAGATATTATTGTCGAGGTAAATAAAGCTATTTTCCCATTCGTATTCGGCTTCAAACAGGCCGCCATTTAAAAACGGAATACGGCTGTTAAACTCTTTGGAGAAGCTCGGATCCGCCGAATTCCTACGGGGATTGTTTAACGTCCCATAAAACAATGGCTCCAAGTAATCATTGAAAAAATTTGATTTCTTATCTATTGCTTCTTTAAACTGATTTATCAAGAAGTTTTTGTCCCCCGCACCCCAATTTTTCCCGGCCGGGACACCCATCCAGCCTTTCTTCTGGATAAAATAAATGAAGACAATCTGACCCAGAAGTTTTTTGGCAAAATTCTCTGTATTAATGTCATTCTTTGCGGCTTCATTTATAAAAGTATGATTTTTGGAAAGCTCTTTAACGAGACTTTCAAAAAGCTTGCGGTATTCAAGATAAAACTCTTTGGTGACCTTTTCAACCGAGAAGGCATCTTTGATTTTTTCTATCGAAGAGAATTCATTATCGCCGATACGCTGAAGAAATGTCTTGTTGGTGAATTCGCGGCTTACGAAATAAGTGAAACGCCTGAAGCTACTCCACTGGCGCCTGTTCCCGATCGTCTCCGGATATATAAGCGAAAATCTGAAATTGCCGGTTTGGTCATAAAATATAAAGATGCCCGCATCGGATTGCGTGTCTTTAAGTATCTTCTTGCCCTTTTCATACTGCGCTTTTTTGCCGCTTCGCTCAGAAAGCGCCTGCTTAACCTGAAACACGCAGACAATCAGTTTCTCTGTTCTTGAAAATTGTATTTCTCCGAGCTTCAACCCGTCCTTAAAGTTTTCGTCGTCATAATGCCCGATATTTTCTTGGCGGGGTGAAAATAACCTGTTTTTATCGCGGAAAAATCGGCTGAATTTATCCGGCGCAAAACTATCAATAATATCCTGTAGAATTTCTTTGCTCATAGTTTTTGATTTTCGATTGCAATGATGATTTCTTTTGACAAGTCTTTACGTCTTGCCTTTTCCTTCTGCAAATAGTCTTCACCAAGTTCTTTCTTTAAAGCGGCGATCTCGATTGCGGCCTTCTTCTGCTTTGCTTCATCAGAGCTTTCTATATTGGCTATACGGCGAAGGGTAAAATCGGACAGGGTTCCAAAATCCAAAATGTCTTCCCTTAATATCCTCAAAAAGTCCTTATGGGGCATTATGTGGTCAGTATGGATCTGATTAATCAATGTGGTGAGATTATTTAATGCCTTCTGCTCAAGGCTTTGCTCGCTCGGCGGGATGGCGCGAGATTCTTTGAACTTCTTTATATTCTCGTAGGATGTCCAGAAATTATCGCTTAGACTTAATGCCTTTTCATCCTCCGGGCAGGCTATCTTGGTAAAAACATCCTCAAACGCCGACTGATAAACATCCGGCTTATTTTCGCTGTCGTATCTAACACCATGTATGTATAGCCTTCCCTTCCTTATAAATACCAGCAGTTCATTTTCGCTATATCGCTTGGCTACCTTGATTCTTGGCGGGTATTTCTTTAAAGCGGAAATGAGGTCCGGGTGTACCTTTTTAATCTTCAAGAATTCCTTCAGAGCTTTTGTATAAAAACTTTCCTCTTCCTGCTCATCGGGATTCTGCTGGATTCTATTAAAAAGTCCTGACGGAGTCGGCTCTTCGTCTATATCAAAGATCTTGGCATCCTCGCCAAGCGTGTTATGAATCAAAAACATCTTATTACTGGCAATTTCACGTGACTTTACAAGCTCGGCGCCCCTTTCCGTAGGAAAGAAATTGACGATATACAGCTCATCAAATACCTTCCGGCTGATACGATTAATACGCCCTACGCGCTGAATAACCCGGACAGGGTTCCAGGGAATATCGTAGTTAATTACAAGCCCAGCCCGATTGAGGTTAAAACCTTCCGATATCTTGTCGGAAGCAAGCAGAATGTCATACTCGTCTTCCTGATCCGGATACGAGGCGTCAAAATCTTTATTAATTTGAGAAATTCTATGAGTAGACAAATCACTCGCAACAACGAGAACTTTTTTGCTGAAGTTTCTTTCCAGAATGGGGGCCAGATATTTAACCGTATCGAGATATTCTGAAAATATTACGATTTTTCGTTTCGGCTCGCCTTTAAGCGGTTTCTGTTTCATTTCCCGCTTGATGTTTTCAAGCAAACACTCGGTTTTGGGGTCATTTTTTACCAAATCCAATTTTGACAACTGCAACAAGATGGCGTCAAACAGTTCCAAATCCGACTTAATGTGCTCGATAAAATCTTCCTTATACTTAAACTCCTTAATTTTGTATACCTTGTGATTTTTAGGATACTCTCCGTTATTGATCTTCTCGGCATATTCAGCCAAGGATGTTTCTATATCATCCAGATCCAAGTCATAAATCTTCTCAAGTAGGGTTCGATCCAGAATGTATTCCCCTTTAAAGTAATCACCCTTCCCGGTTTTCTTGATGAATTCAAGTATCCTTTCGGTGATGCGTTTAAAATTCTTGATACTCTGCTCAAATGACCCGAAAGAGCTCTCGAAACGTTTAACAAGCAACCGGCGCATAAAATCATATAAGTTGCGCTGTTGGATAAATTGGCGGTTGTCTTTTTCAGATAGCTTTTCTTCCGCGATCTTCTCTTTTTCAATCTCATATTCAAACGGCCGGTAAATGGCGCCTTTGAACCGCCCGCCATCCTCCGGATCACCGAAATAATCGCCTATGACTTGATCGTAGAAAACAGACTGTTCTTTTGTCAATTCAAAGAACCACTCTCTTGGATCCGCAACTTTGGATAAATTCTTGACCTCGTCTTTATAGTAGGGATTATGCTGAAGATCGAGACGGTTTCGGCGAATCGTTACCGGCTCAATCACGTCCCGAATCTGCTTGGCAAGGTAATGAGACCGTTGCGCTACTTTGTCTAACTGAATAGTGTTTTTGCCGAAAAACGTTTGATAGTAGGCTTCTGCTTTCTTACGCTTGGCGCTATTGGGTGAATTCCAATATTTTTTGATAAACCCAAGCCGGTCGAAAGTTCCTTTGAATGCTTTAAACTTATCAACAAGGTTATTTTCAAGAGTAATCGATGATTTCTTGGGGGTAATAAACAACTTAAGCAACGAAAGGATATCGCCCGGACGATTGTTAAAAGGCGTCGCTGTAAGCAGTATGACGATTTTATTCCTGCAGATATTCTTTAAGATCTCGTAGTCTTTGGTATCCTGATTCCTGAAACGATGGGCTTCGTCAATAATTACCACTTCAATATCTTGGTGTTTATCGACGAAATCAGCGATATTTTCTAACTCTCCAAGGGATCTAACCTCCCAATCGTGAAGCCTAAACTCTTCCGCATACTTTTTCCACCCGGAATTCTTATTCTTATCGCCGATGAGCCCCGGTGGGCATATAACGATACCTCGCTTCTTTAATTCCCGAGCCACAGAACACGCGATAATCGTTTTTCCCAAACCGACAACGTCAGCGATAATGACGCCGTTATTGTTGTCAATGATTGCCAGCGCCTGTTTAACCGCGTCTAACTGATACTGATAGGTGACATAGCCGTTTTCTTCAAGAATTTTCAGCAATGACTGTCCGACATCGCGCGACTCGAATGAATCAAGGTATGTCTTTAAAACTATAACGAAAGCCTCGAAAGGCGAGATTTCCTTGATAAGGGTTTCTTTCTCGACTATCTCAACAAGCTTCTTCTTGGACTCATCGTGCTCGGTTATCTTTACAGCCTCATCCCATAGCTCATCAAAATATTTTTCAGCGTCTTCAAAACCAAAGTCGCTTATTTCGACATTAAATTCATTCTGCGTAGATAACCCCGCCCGGGTTAAGTTGCTACTACCAGTAATAAAAAGATTTTTCCTGCCAACCTGCCCCTCTTCAAGCTTGAATAAATAGAGCTTGGCGTGATTGGGACTAAAAGTCTTGCGGATCACCAGCTTGTCATCGCGAATCAGCTGGATAAAGAATTTAACCTGTTCATAAAATTCCTGGGTATCAAACGTTTCCGTATTTAATGATTTTTTGATGGATTCGAAAAACTTAAAGGTTTTTTCTTCATCAGATATCTGATCATCCGGATCGGCAAGCTCAATCATGCCGAAATTGGTAGCGTCTACATTTAACCCCACTAAAACCTTAATTTTCTGGTCCGGGTTCTCTTTTAATCCCTTATATAACTCTCTTATCCCAGAAAAGTAAAAAAACCCGACCAAGAATTTAAGCTCATCGCTCTTTTTGATGAGCTCGATTAACCGCCGTTTAAGGTCTTTCGCCTCGTCATTTGTAATAAAATTATTCATATCGTTCCCTCATTCGCTTCCCGGTGGCCACAATGCCCTGCTGACGGCACCACCTGAAGCCATTGCCACGGTATACTATTCAATATACCATTCCCGAAATTAGTATACCGTTGCCTATTACCCTGTTTGTTACCCCATTCGGGGCGTTATTACCCTATTTAAGGTTTATCCATTTTGCGGCCTTGCCCTTACCAAGACATTTAATTTTTTTGTTC
>WOYI011072818.1_pt1 | contig 11001 bp, 12 predicted proteins | sample 6423411 | NCBI WGS metagenome assembly WOYI01 (sample SAMN13441803, study PRJNA592873) | oil field metagenome | biome: oil field; feature: oil-well bore; material: oil-contaminated soil; isolation source: oil-contaminated soil from oil-well borehole | place: Germany: Wietze | collected 2016-10-18 ... | reverse complement strand
GCCCGGCCTCGGCTCTCACCTCAGCTTCACGATGCCGCCTGTCAGATCAAGTCATGACTTATACAACCGATCTCGCAACGTTATGAGCGGGGTGCCACGCTGATCACCAGCAACCTTCCCTTCGATGAATGGACGGAAACGCTGGGATCCGAGCGTTTGACCGGCGCCTTGCTGGACCGCATCACCCACCACGTCAACATTCTCGAGATGAACGGCGAAAGCTACCGCCTGGCGCAAAGCCGGGCACGAAAGACCGCCTTTTGCGCCGCCCAATGGCCGACTTTTGCGCCGCCGTTGACAGTTCGATCCTCTTCGAGCTTCTTGATCGGCCTGGCACCGCGCGGGGGCCGTTGCGGCGGATGCCGTCACGGCCCCCGGCGCGCCCGCGCTTGCGGAAGCGACAAAAAGGTCGGGAATGTCAGGCGGCGTCGAGCGCCGCGACGATCGCGCCGAAATCGGCGGCCTTGAGGCTCGCCCCGCCGACGAGGGCGCCGTCGACATTCGAGGTCGCGAAGATCTCGGCCGCGTTCGAGGGTTTCACCGAGCCGCCGTAGAGCAGGCGGATGCCGCCCGCATCGGCGAAGCGCTTGGCGAGCCCGGCGCGAAGAAAGTCGTGCACCTCGGCGATCTGTTCGAGGGTCGGGGTGCGCCCGGTGCCGATGGCCCAGACCGGCTCATAGGCGATGACGGTATTTCCGGCCGTGGCGCCGTCCGGGACCGAACCCTGGAGCTGGTCCCCGATGACGGCAAGCGTTTCGCCCGCGTCGCGCTGGGCCTCGGTCTCGCCGACGCAGACGATGGCGGTGAGGCCGGCGGCATGGGCGGCCTCGGCCTTCAGGCGGACCAGCGCGTCGCTTTCGCCGTGATCGGCGCGGCGTTCGGAATGGCCGAGGATGACATATCGCGCGCCGGCATCGGCGAGCATCGCGGCCGAGATGTCGCCGGTATGGGCGCCGGCGGCTTTCGGGTGGCAATCCTGCCCTCCGACCGAGACCGGGCCCTTGCCGGCCTTCCGGGCCATCTCGGCGATCAGCGTCGCCGGCGGGCAGATCAGCACCTCGGAGCGCGGCTCGGGATGGTCGGCGGCCAGCGCCTCGATCTCGGCGAGGCTCGCCGTGGTGCCGTTCATCTTCCAGTTGCCCGCCGCCAGTTTCCGCCGCATCGGTCGCTCCTCAGGTCAAATGGGCCAAAGCATCCCGAGCGAGATCGCAGGCGAGGGCCGGCTCGTCAAGTGCGGCATCCGGTAGCCGCCAATCGGGCATCGCGGTTTCCTTGCCGCCGTCGCGTGTGTAGGTCCAGCGCTGTCAGCCCTCTGCGCTCGCGCGCGTGGCGAAACCGCCCGCACCCTTCAGCCAGAGCGAACCGTCGCTGTGCGGGAGCGCTAAGATCGTGCCGTCGCGGCAGAGGCAGGGCCCGCCCATCATCTTGCGGGTGGTGAGGGGGCCAGGATCGTCGAAGAGTTCCGGCGAGAACGCGATATCCGCGTCCGAAACGCTCATGTGCGGGAGGCGCCGGCGTCGGGCATGTCCTTGAACTTGATCGATTCCCCGCAGCCGCAGGCCTCGGATACGTTGGGATTGTTGAACTTGAAACCGGCTTCGAGAAGCGATGTCTCGTAGTCGATCTCGGTGCCAAAAAGGAACATCTGCGCCATCGGCGCGATCATCACCCGCGCGCCGTCCTGTTCGACGACCTCGTCCATCGGACCGGGCTCGGCGGCGAATTCCATCGTGTATTCCATGCCCGCGCATCCGCCCTTCTTGACGCCGAGCTTGAGCCCGTAGGCGCCGTCCTTCGCCATCAGGCGGGCGATCTGCGCCACCGCGCGCGGGGTGAGCGTCACCGGGGATTTGCCGGGAATACCGAACATGGGTGTCTCCGTTTCCTGTTCCCAATCTAGGGTGCGCGGCCTGCGATCTCAATGGGGGGCAGCGCTGCGGCGAGCCAGAGCGTCGCGTAGGCCATCGCCAGCGCCCAGGCGAAGGAAGCGAGCGTGCCGATGATCACGTATTCGCTGGCATGCTGGTTCTTCGATGCGGTGTCGAAGCGCAGGACGGATTTCGCGGCGATGAGAAAACCGATGCCGGCGGGCTGGCCGACGAGGACCAGAAGGAAGATCAGCGCGCGTTCCAGGATCCCGATCATCCGGCCGCCATTGGGCAGGCCCTTCGGGAGGTCGTCCGGCTGATAGTCGGTCATCAGAAGCCCGACCGCGAAGCCGCCGGCGCGAACCGTCAGAACCGCGCCGGCCAGACAGGCCATGATGGCGGGCAGGGCGGTCAGTCCGGCCCAGACCCCGCCTGAAAAAAGCTCCGGGCGGAGCCAGGCGAGCGCGGCGAGGCTGAGAAGATGCGCCCCCTGATCGACGAGGAAGGCGGTCAGCCCAGGCTCGGCGACGCGGCCTTTCACCCAGTCGATGACTATGTGAACGGCCGCGAGCGCCAGAAGCTCCCACGCGTCGATCCGGCCGGTTGCGGCTTGCGCGGTGGCAAGCACGATCGCTCCATGCAGGATAAGCACGGGAAACCGCCGCTTGTTGGCGGCGATCCAGCCGGTCTGGAAGGTGAAATCGGCGAGCGCATGGGCGAAGAGAAGCGCGGCGAAGGTTTCGATCATTGGTTTGCCTCCTGCGCGGCGGTCTCAGCTTCCCACGTGTGAAGGGCACGTCGGATCGTGGCGACGCCCGCACCGCTCAGCCGGTAGCTTACCGCTTGGGAGGAGATGCCGAGCCGCCCGGCGATTTCGGCCTGGGTGGGTTCGTCCGGGTGCAGCGCGAAGGCGGCGGCTTCGGCCTGCTCCGGCGTCCAGCGCCCAGTCCGCTCATCCAAGAGGTCGACGATGACCCCGTGAAGGCGGCTCGTTTTCGGGCCGATCTTGCCGCCGAAGTTCAAGCGGGAGCCGCGAAGCATGTCTTCCAAAGCGCGCCCGGAAGACGAGAAGGCCGGCCCATGCGCATCGGAAAGGTCATTGCCACCGACACTGTCGGCCGGTCCGACGCCGATGGCGATTCGCGTGGGCGGTGCCGTGGCCGCTGCGCGCAAGCGCGCGGTCAGGACCAGTGTGGCGCGCAGAGCATATTTCGGTGGCGTCACCAGGATTTGCCAGCCATCTCCCCGATAGCGGGTGAAGCGCGTTGGTCCGGCGTCGGGCCAGCCGGAGATGTCCTCGGCGGTGTCCGCCAGGATCGCCATCGCCTCATCCGTCGCCTCGGTGCCCGCAGCGGTTGAGTCGATCAGGTCTCCGGTCAGAACGGCAGCGATCATTGCAAGTCACAGCGCTTGTTTTAACATATCACAAGCAATAAGACTTGTTATGGCAAAAATCAAGCAAAATGACTTGATATGTCACATGAAGCCGAGTTCCAGCCGCGCCTCGTCGGACATCATGTCCATGCCCCATTGCGGCTCGAAGGTCATCTCGACGTCAACCTGCTTCACGCCGTCCAGCGGTTCCACCGCATCGGCGACCCAGCCCGGCATCTCGCCCGCCACCGGGCAGCCCGGCGCGGTCAGGGTCATGACGATCCCGACCTCGTTCTCCGGCGAGATATCAATCGTGTAGATCAGCCCGAGATCATAGATATTCACAGGGATTTCAGGGTCATAGACCGTCCGGCATGCCTCCACGACCCGCTCGTAGAGCGGGTGATCGGTCGTCGATGGCTTGATCAGCGGCGTGCCCTCGACGGGGACGGAAGTTTCAGCGGTCATCTCGGTCCTGTCCGGTTGTTGAGCAATTATATAGGGAATTGCCCGGGACGCGTAAAGGCCACCCGCATCCGTCGCGCCCGCGTCGTGCATCCGTCGTGCATCCGTCGCTACGCCGCGCACATGCTCCCCGACCGCACCGCCGAGCGAGAAAGCACGATCCCGCGCCATTCTGCGCGGACCTCCGCGGGATCACGGGGGCCCTTCAAAAGCGCCGGCCGAGCGGATATGAGCGGCCCTCATGACATCAAGATTTTCCTTCGATCTGGCCGCGACCGACGGCCGCGCCCGGACCGGGACCATCCGCACGCCGCGCGGCGATATCCGCACGCCCGCCTTCATGCCCGTCGGCACCGCCGCCACGGTGAAGGCGATGCTGCCCGAATCCGTCCGCGCGACCGGCGCCGACATCCTGCTCGGCAACACCTATCACCTGATGCTCCGCCCCACCGCCGAGCGCATCGCCCGGCTCGGCGGGCTGCACCGCTTCATGAACTGGGAACGTCCGATCCTGACCGATTCGGGCGGCTTCCAGGTGATGAGCCTCGCCGCCTTGCGCAAACTGACCGAGGAGGGGGTGCGCTTTTCCTCCCATATCGATGGCTCCAGGCACATGCTCAGCCCCGAACGCTCGATGGAGATCCAGAAGCTCCTCGGCTCCGACATCGTGATGTGCTTCGACGAATGCCCGGCCCTGCCCGCGACCGAGGAGGAGGTCGCGAAATCCATGCGCCTGTCGATGCGCTGGGCGGAGCGGTCGCGCGCCGCCTTCGGCGACCGGCCGGGACATGCGCTCTTCGGGATCATGCAGGGCGGGGTGACGCGGGCGCTGCGCGAGGAAAGCGCCGAGGCGCTGACGGCCATCGGCTTCGACGGCTACGCCATCGGCGGTCTCGCCGTGGGCGAGGGGCAGGAGGCGATGTTCTCCGTCCTCGACTACGCGCCGGGATTCCTGCCCGAGGATCGGCCCCGCTACCTCATGGGGGTCGGCAAGCCCGACGACATCGTCGGCGCGGTCGAGCGCGGCATCGACATGATGGATTGCGTCCTGCCCTCGCGCTCGGGCCGCACCGGGCAGGCCTGGACGCGGGCCGGTCAGGTCAACATCAAGAACGCCCGCCACATGGACGATCCGCGCCCGCTCGACGCCGACTGCACCTGCCCGGCCTGCCGGAGCTACAGCCGCGCCTATCTGCATCACGTCTACCGGTCGGGAGAGATCATCGCCTCGATGCTGCTGACCTGGCACAACCTGCACTACTATCAGAAACTCATGCAGGGCCTGCGCGACGCGATCGCCGAAGGGCGGCTGGCTGCCTTCGTCGCCGACTTCCACGCGAACCGGGATGCGGGCGACATCGAGCCGCTCTGATCGCGGCGGGCGGGTGCAACGTCCGAATAAACGGCGCGCCTCTCATCCGTGCGTCAGGTAGATCGACATCTGCTTCAGCGTCATGTGAACGGAAGGCGACAGCGCCTCGACGCTTTCCGTCAGGTCGTGCAACTCGCTCAGATCCGCCTTCAGCCCGTCGATCTCCGCATCCGTCAGGTCACGGTCCGAGCGCGAGAAGCCGGCCATCGTGCGCCGCCCGTTGCGGGTCAGCGCGATGACCGCGCCATGGTTCAACCCGAATTCGCGGGCGCGCGCCATGATGCCGGCGGGATCGTCGAGCCCGCTCCAGCGGATCGTGCCTTCGTTCTCGAATCCCCAGCGCACGACCGGGTCGTGGAGCACCAGCCCCTCGCGGGAATAGGTATCGAGCCAGTCCTTGGCGTAGGACTGGAAGAGGTATTTCGGCGCGGTGAAGCGGACGTGGAGCGCGATTGCGAACCCGGCGGGACTTGCCTGATGCAGTCGGGCCAGAAGCGTGCTGATCCGGTCTTCGCTGTCCATGGCGTCCCTCGCGTCCCATAGTCTTCCGTCGCCCGGCAATTCGTGGCATATCCGGTCTGCTTCTACAACTCTGGGTCGTTCGACTGTGATCCGCCTGCACGTGAACGGAAAGACGATAGCATGGAACACGCCGCGAATGGGCGCGAGTTTTCCTACTTTGCGCCGGCAGGCTACTACATCGCGCTTCGCGTCGGTTTCGCCTTTCCGATCGCCGAGACGAATGCGCTGCCCGACGCCTGGGTCGAGTATTACACCCAGCGCGGCTACATGCTGCACGATCCGGTCATGCAGTGGCTTTACGCCAATTCCGGCGCGATCCGCTGGAGCGCGATCACGTTGCCCGATCCGCGCGGCATCTTCACCGAGGCCGCCTGGCACGGGCTGAAATTCGGCGCGGCGATCTCCTGCGCCTCGACCGGGACCGAAGGCCAGCGCAGTTTCGGATTCTTCGCGCGCTCCGACCGCGAATTCACCGACGAGGAGATCGAGCTTCTCGCCCACAAGCTCCGCCGCCTGCACGAGGCGACCGCGCCGCCCACCAACCTGACCGAGGCCGAGCTCGAAGCGCTGCGGATGGTGCGCGACGGTCTTTTGCTGAAGGAGATCGCGAACGCGCTCGGCGTGTCGGAAGGCGCGATCAAGCAACGGCTGAAGAACGCCAAGCTGAAGCTCGGCGCCAAGACGATCAGCCAGGCGGTGTCGACCGCCGTGGGTTACGCGCTCATCTGACGGCTCCGGTCCGCGCCGGCGCAAGCGGCGCAGAAGGCGCACCATACAATTATATGGCGAAACTGCGGCGATAACTCGCCAAACAGGATTTTTCCCGTTTCGGGTTAATGCTCTAATCGCCCCGCCTATCAGGAGGGGCATATCATGGAAAACATCACTTTCGACCTGCTCAACATGCACCGTCACGGCGCGGCCTTCTACGACTACTTGCGGATGCGCAAGCGGGTGTTCGTCGACGAACTCGGATGGGAGATCCCGCATAACGACTTCGTCGAGATGGACCAGTACGACAACCCGATGACGCACTACTCGATCGTGGTGCGCGACGGCCGCGTCCTTGGCGGGGCGCGGGCGCTGTCGACGATTGCCGAGTGGAACGGCGCGGGCTGCATGCTCAACGACGTTCTGGAGGGCAAGCTGCCGACGATCCCGAAGAGCGTGATCGACGGGCCGATCCGGACGCCGCTCGTCTGGGAATGCTCGCGGCTCGTCATGGCCGACGACATCGGCTCGGGCGAAGAGCGGGCGGAGTGCCTGTCGCTGATCGTCGACGGTCTGGCGGACATGGCGCGGGCGCAGGGCGCGTCGGGGCTGATCTCGCTCACCCGGTTGCCGCTCATCAGGGCGCTGCGGCAGCTTGGCTGGGCCTGCGACCGGATCGGCCAGCCCTACAGCCAGGACGGGCGCAGCTACGCGGTGCTGAGCATGCCGGCCGAGAAGTCCCGTCCGGCCATCGCGGCCGAATGACCGGGTGAGCGGCGGAGCGGCCCCCCGGCGCGGATGCCGGGCGGCCGCTCCGGACCGAGGATCGGGCGCGTTCGCCGCCGCCGCCCGGGGGGGGCGGCGCCGGCTCCGCGCAAGTCGAACTTTTGCCTTCTTGCCCTTGCCGCCGCGCAACGGCATTGTGACAGTGTGGGTACTCTCGACCGGTTGAAGCGGGTGCGTCGCTTGCATAGATAGAGCGCGGAACGGAAAAGGGCCGGGTGCCGCCGATGATCGGGGCCGGTGTCCTTTGGCCGAGAACAGGATACGCGAATGAAAGAACAACTGTCCCCCAGCTTCCCGGTATTGCCGCTGCGCGATATCGTGGTTTTCCCGCACATGATCGTGCCGCTCTTCGTCGGCCGCGAAAGATCGGTGCGGGCCTTGGAAGAGGTGATGCGCGAGGACAAGCAGATATTGCTCTCCTCGCAGATCGACCCGACCCAGGACGATCCCTCGACCGACGGGATCTACAAGGCCGGGGTTCTGGCCAATGTGCTGCAACTTCTGAAACTGCCCGACGGCACCGTGAAGGTGCTGGTCGAGGGCAAGAGCCGCGTACGCATCGTCGAGTTCATCGAGAACGACTCGTATTTCGAGGCCGAATGCGAGCCGCTGACCGAGATGCCGGGCGATCCGGCGACGGTCGAGGCGCTTCTGCGCTCGGTCGCCGAGGAATTCGAGCGCTACGCCAAGATCAAGAAGAACGTGCCCGAAGAGGCGCTCGCCGCCGTGGCCGAAAGCCGCGAGCCGGCGAAGCTCGCCGACCTCGTCTCGGGCCATCTCGGCATCGAGGTGAACCAGAAGCAGGAGCTTCTGGAGACGCTCGACGTGGCCGAGCGGCTTGAGAAGGTCTACGGCCTGATGCAGGGCGAGATGTCGGTCCTGCAGGTCGAGAAGAAGATCAAGTCCCGCGTCAAGACGCAGATGGAGCGGACCCAGCGCGAATACTATCTGAACGAGCAGATGAAGGCCATTCAGAAGGAGCTCGGCGACGGCGAGGACGGCCAGAACGAGGTCAACGAGCTGGTCGAGAAGATCCGCAACACCAAGTTCTCCAAGGAGGCCCGCGACAAGGCCGAGGCCGAGTTGAAGAAGCTGAAGTCGATGTCGCCGATGTCGGCCGAGGCCACGGTGGTGCGCAACTATCTCGACTGGCTTCTCAGCCTGCCCTGGGGGGTGAAGTCCCGGGTCAAGAAGGACCTGCGCGCCGCGCAGACCGTGCTCGACAACGACCATTACGGGCTCGAGAAGGTCAAGGAGCGGATCGTCGAATACCTGGCCGTGCAGCAGCGCACCCAGAAGATGAAGGGTCCGATCCTCTGCCTCGTCGGCCCCCCGGGCGTCGGCAAGACCAGCCTCGGCAAGTCGGTCGCGAAGGCGACGGGACGCGAGTTCATCCGCATCTCGCTCGGCGGTGTCCGGGACGAGAGCGAGATCCGCGGCCACCGGCGGACCTATATCGGCTCGATGCCCGGCAAGATCATCCAGGCGCTGAAGAAGGCCAAGACCACCAACCCGCTGATCCTGCTCGACGAGATCGACAAGATGGGGCAGGATTTCCGCGGCGATCCGGCCTCGGCGATGCTCGAAGTGCTCGATCCGGAACAGAACAACACGTTCATGGACCACTATCTCGAGGTCGAGTACGACCTCTCGAACGTGATGTTCCTGACCACGGCGAACAGCTACAACATGCCGGGGCCGCTTCTCGACCGGATGGAGATCATCCCGCTCGCGGGCTACACCGAGGACGAGAAGCGCGAGATCGCCAAGCAGCACCTCATTCCGAAGCAGGTGAAGAATCACGGCCTGAAGAAGACCGAGTTCAAGCTCTCGGACGCGGCGCTGCAGGAGATGATCCGCACCTATACCCGCGAGGCGGGGGTGCGGAACCTCGAACGCGAGATCTCCAAGATCGCGCGGAAGGCGCTCACGAAGATCATCCGCAAGGACGTGACGAGCGTCGAGGTGACGCCGGACAATCTCGAGGATTTCCTCGGGGTGAAGCGGTTCCGCTACGGGCTGGCCGAGAAGGAAGACGCGATCGGCGTCGTCACCGGCCTCGCCTGGACCTCGGTCGGTGGCGACCTTCTGTCGATCGAGGCGCTGAAGCTGCCCGGCAAGGGCCGGATGAAGACCACCGGCAAGCTCGGCGACGTGATGAAGGAATCGATCGAGGCCGCGTCCTCCTTCGTCCGCGCGATCAGCCCGGAGATCGGGGTGAAGCCCCCGATCTTCGAGAAGATCGACATCCACGTCCACGTGCCCGAAGGCGCCACCCCGAAGGACGGGCCGTCGGCCGGCGTGGCGATGGTGACCTCCATCGTCTCGGTCCTGACCCAGATCCCGGTCCGCAAGGACATCGCGATGACCGGCGAGGTGACGCTGCGCGGCAACGTTCTGGCGATCGGCGGGCTGAAGGAGAAACTGCTCGCGGCACTCAGGGGCGGCGTCAAGACGGTGCTGATCCCGGAAGAGAACGCCAAGGACCTGACCGAGATCCCGGACAACGTGAAGGCGGGGCTGAAGATCATCCCCGTCGCCCATGTCCGCGACGTGCTGAAGCTGGCGCTGACGCGGATGCCCGAGCCGATCCAGTGGGACGCCGAGGCCGAGGAGGCCGCCGCCAAGGCCGCGATGTCCGACAACAAGGGCGACGCGGCGGGTGCCACGGCGCACTGACCGCGCAAGGCCGGAATGACAGGAAAAGGGCGCGGCGGAAGCCGCGCCCTTCGTCGTCCGGCCGGTGCGACGATTTCAGTCGCCGGGGATATCGGGGCGCAGGCCGCTCCCGCGCCACGCGCTCCTTGCGCGGCAGCGCGCCATTCGCGGGCGACCCCGCTCCCTGCGCGCCGCCTGACGCGCATCAACCGTCCTGCCCGGATGTGATCGCGAATTTTTGCGACTCACGCCGCCGGTCATCACGCGCCGGGGCTGGGGAGGCGGCCGGACGATTTGCGTGCCCTCCGATCATGATGTGGCGGATTGTCAACGGCGGGGCTATAGTCCGGCCGAAGACATCGGGAAAGCAGGTCGGCAATGGTGACGAAGAAGACGACGGGATCCAAGGCGAAACCCGGATCAGCATCCGGCGCGACGGCGACGCCGCCGGAGCCGGTCGTGGAACGGTCCGGCGCTCCGGCAACCGGGCCGGTCCTGCGCAAGAAAGACCTCTACGACCGCGTCGCGGCGGCGACCGGCGCCAAGAAGGGCGACGTGAGGCTGATCGCCGACGCGGTGCTCGACATCCTCGGCACGGCGCTCGCCGCCGGCGAGGTGCTGGCTCTGCCGCCCTTCGGCAAGGCCCGGGTCCACCGCCAGAAGGACCTCCCCTCGGGCGAATTGCTGATCGTCCGGCTCCGCCGGGGCGGCAGTGGCGGCGGCCGGGGCGGCCAGGGCGGCAACGGCGAGAACGAAGCGCTTGAAGAGGCCGCAGAATAGCGCTAGGTAGCCCGCCGACGGGTGATTAGCTCAGTGGTAGAGCGCTTCGTTCACATCGAAGATGTCGGGGGTTCAAATCCCTCATCACCCACCATCCCAACCCGTTGAAACAAAAGAAAAACCCTTGAAAACAAGGGCTTTGTGCCGTTCTGTGGTCACAGTTTTGGTTGCAAACCGAAGGTGGCACATGGCAGGCAAGGTCAGGCATCCAGTGAATCGCTCCGGGCGCTATCCCGCGCGGATCGTGGTCCCGAACGACCTCCGGCCAGCACTCGGCGACAAGACCGGACTGCGCCGGGGCGGTTGCACGCAACGAGGCCTTGCGCAGTAGCGCCCTGAGCGCTCCGCCATATGCCTGACCTTGCCCGCCATCTCTGCACCCTTTGTAACCAAAACTGTAACCACAGAACGGAAGAAACCCCTGACTTGCAAGGGGTTTCCCTGATATCAAAGGGATGTCTGGTA
>WOYI010571532.1_pt1 | contig 11006 bp, 16 predicted proteins | sample 6423411 | NCBI WGS metagenome assembly WOYI01 (sample SAMN13441803, study PRJNA592873) | oil field metagenome | biome: oil field; feature: oil-well bore; material: oil-contaminated soil; isolation source: oil-contaminated soil from oil-well borehole | place: Germany: Wietze | collected 2016-10-18 ... | reverse complement strand
TGCGCCCGCCAGTGCCGCCAGAAATGGGATATTTGGCATTTCTGCATCCCTAAGTTGGCTCAGAACATGTTCCCGATCTCAGGGCGCCAGGCGCTCGCGCACCCAGGCGCTGCCGTCCAGGCGGTAGCGCAGGCGGTCATGCAGGCGGCTTTTGCGGCCCTGCCAGAACTCCCATTGGTCGGGCTGGAGGCGGTAGCCACCCCAGTGCGGCGGGCGCGGCGGCTTGAGCATGAACTGCGCGCCATATTTGGCCGCATTGGCCACCAGCACGCCGCGGCCTGAAATCACCTGGCTTTGCGGGCTGGCCCAGGCGCCGATGCGCGAATCGAGCGGGCGGCTGGCAAAGTATTCGTCGCTCTCCGCGTCGCTGACCTTCTCCACCACGCCCTCGATGCGCACCACGCGTTCGAGCTCCACCCAGTGGAACTGCAGCGCCACATAGGGGTTGCCCGCGATCTGGCGGCCCTTGCGGCTGTCGTAGTTGGTGAACCAGACGATGCCGCGCTCGTCATAGCCCTTGATCAGCACCACGCGGGTGCTGGGGCGCAGGTCGCTGCCCACGGTGGCCACGGTCATGGCGTTGGGCTCGGGCAGTTCGGCGCTGATGGCTTCTTTCAGCCACTGGTCAAACTGCTGCAGGGGGACGGCGTGCGAGGCGTCTTCGTTGAGTTCGGCGCGCTCGTAGCTCTTGCGAAGGTCGGCGATGGAGGTGGTCATGGGCACGATTGTGCACGGCGAGGCTGCATCCAAAAAGCCAGCTTGACCGATCCCCAGGGTCTGTCTGGCAACGAGAGGGTGCCGCGATTAACCCTAGGGGGTGCCGCGATTAACCCTAGGGTTAACCCATGACTTACGCAAAACAGGCCCAGGCAAGCCGCCTGCCACAAAGGCAGGTACCGTTGTGGCATCCTTGTTTGCGCAAGTCCTAGAGAAAATAACCCCCGAGTCGCCTGCGGCGCCTTCCCCAAGGGGGACGCCACCCGAGGCCTGGCAAAGCCAGTTCCACGGTGGCACTGGCCCAGGACGCCGGTGCACAGGCCATTGGCCTAAGGGCTCGCAAAGCAATAACTTGTACTTTTGCCCAGGAGGCTGTCGGACTTGGAAATCGTCGGCTGCAAATGGACCGCAGCGGTCCATTTTTTACCGTCTTTTTGCCCCATAGCCGGGCTATGGGGCTGCAAATCCGGCAAAAACTGTCCTCGCTGGGGCCCATTTTCGCTATCGACGCTCCAAGTCCGACAGCCTCCTAGAAACGGCAGTTGACCGCTTTGTATCCCTTGCCAAGCCGCATGAAATCAAGCGTTGACGGCTTCGATGGCGTTCACCTTGTGGGTGAGAGCGCTATGCACCTGCCAGCACCGCGCTCGGGGCGCCATGCGGCGTTGCTCCTCCTTGCGGGCAGTAGCCCGCCGCGTCGTCGCGTCTTGCCTGGCACCCCGATCACGGCACCGGCGGGCGCATCCAACTGCCGTTTTTAGGATGACCAATGTTTTTGCGCTGCTGCCCACGCGGCGCGAAGCATTGCTGCCCTGGCCCGGCTGGCGAAACCCTGCTGTTTCGATCTTGCCGTCATTGGCGGTGGAGCAACCGGGCTGGAGGCATTTCTGGCGCTGGCACAACAATATTTGCACATTCCTGGTGGACAGGCGCTTGACTTGCCGAAACTCCTTTGCAATAATCGAAGGCTTCGCGTTTCAAGCGTGAAGTTTCTGCCCAGCGGGAAGTGCTGCAAATGGTTTGCGGTGCGGACGACGGGCCCAAGACTGACTGGCTGATTTGCAGCCCTTGAGAAGTTCTCTGGGGCCGTGGTCTTCTGGTGCAAGTTGGGAATATTGAAATGATCCAGACAGAATCTCGGTTAGAGGTTGCCGACAATACCGGCGCCAAGTCCGTCCTTTGCATCAAGGTGCTGGGTGGCTCGAAGCGTCGCTATGCAAGCGTTGGCGACATTATCAAGGTGAGCATCAAAGAAGCTGCTCCGCGTGGCCGCGTCAAAAAAGGCGAGGTCTACAGCGCGGTGGTGGTTCGTACGGCGAAGGGTATTCGCCGTGGCGATGGTTCGCTCATCAAATTCGATGGCAACGCGGCAGTGTTGCTGAATGCAAAATTGGAGCCCATCGGCACCCGCATCTTTGGACCCGTGACGCGTGAACTGCGTACCGAGAAGTTCATGAAGATCGTGTCCCTGGCTCCTGAAGTTCTCTAAGGACGCGCCATGAACAAGATTCGCAAGGGCGACGAAGTCATCGTGCTGACCGGCCGTGACAAGGGCAAGCGCGGCACGGTGTCGCTGCGCAAGGATGACTCCCACCTCGTCATCGACGGCATCAACCTGGTCAAGAAGCACGCCAAGCCAAACCCCATGAAGGGTACGACGGGCGGCATCATTGAAAAGGCCATGCCGATCCATCAGTCCAATGTGGCCATCTTCAATGCCGCTACCGGCAAGGGTGATCGCGTTGGCATCAAGGTGCAGGCTGACGGCACGCGCGTTCGCGTGTTCAAGTCCAGCGGCGCTGAAATCAAGGCGGCCTAAGGGGTAAACATGGCACGACTGCAAGAAATTTACCGCGACAAAGTCGCTCCCGAACTGATCAAGCAGTTCGGCTACACCTCGCCGATGCAGGTTCCGCGTCTGACCAAGATCACGCTCAACATGGGTGTGAGCGAGGCTGTCTCGGACAAGAAGGTGATGGACAACGCCGTGGCAGACCTGACCAAGATTGCTGGTCAGAAGCCTGTGGTGACCAAGGCCAAGAAGGCTATCGCTGGTTTCAAGATCCGCGAAGGCCAGGCGATTGGTTGCATGGTCACGCTGCGTGGCGTGCAGATGTATGAGTTCCTGGACCGTTTCGTGACCGTGGCCCTGCCCCGCGTCCGTGACTTCCGTGGTGTCTCCGGCCGCGCATTTGACGGCCGTGGCAACTACAACATCGGCGTCAAGGAACAGATCATTTTCCCTGAAATTGAGTACGACAAGGTCGATGCCCTGCGCGGTCTCAATATCAGCATCACCACGACGGCCAAGTCCGACGAGGAAGCCAAGGCGCTTCTCGCGGGTTTCCGTTTCCCGTTCAAGAACTGAGGCGAAGCATGGCTAAAGTAGCTTTGATCCAGCGCGAACTGAAGCGCGAAAAATTGGCAGCCAAGTACGCAACCAAGTATGCGGAACTGAAGGCGATCGCTGGCGATGCCAAGCGCAGCGATGAAGAGCGTGATGCAGCCCGTCTGGGTCTGCAAAAGCTCCCGCGCAATGCAAATCCTACGCGCCAGCGCAACCGTTGCGAAATCACCGGTCGCCCACGTGGAACATTCCGTCAATTCGGTCTGGCCCGCGCCAAGATTCGCGAACTGGCTTTTGCAGGCGAGATCCCCGGTGTCACCAAGGCCAGCTGGTAAGCAGGCAGGAGAGATACAACATGAGCATGAGTGATCCTATCGCTGACTTGCTGACCCGCATTCGTAACGCACAAATGGTCGCCAAGGCCACGGTGCTGGTGCCTTCTTCCAAAGTGAAGATTGCCATCGCCCAGGTGTTGAAGGACGAGGGTTATATCGACGGCTTCCAGGTGAAAACCGAAGCTGGCAAGTCCGAACTTGAAATCGTCCTGAAGTACTACGCAGGCCGTCCCGTGATTGAGCGCATCGAGCGCGTCAGCCGCCCAGGACTGCGTGTCTACAAAGGCCGTGATTCCATTCCACAAGTCATGAACGGTCTGGGTGTGGCAATTGTCACGACCCCTAAGGGCGTGATGACTGATCGCAAGGCGCGCGCTACCGGTGTCGGTGGTGAAGTGCTCTGCTATGTGGCCTAACCCGCGGCATTGAGGAGAAACTGAAATGTCCCGAGTAGGAAAAATGCCCGTGACCATCCCCGCAGGCGTGGATGTGTCCGTGAAAGATGACCAGATCTCTGTCAAGGGCTCTGGCGGTGCGCTCTCACTTGCACAGAATGTGCTGGTGAAGGTGTCCAGCAATGATGGCAAGCTCAGCTTTGAGCCTGCCAACGAATCCCGCGAAGCCAATGCCATGAGCGGCACCATTCGCCAGCTGGTCAACAACATGGTGATCGGTGTCAGCAAGGGCTTCGAAAAGAAGCTGAGCCTGGTTGGCGTGGGCTACAAGGCTGCTGCCACTGGTTCCAAGCTGAATCTGACGGTCGGTTATTCGCACCCCGTGAATTTCGACATGCCTGCTGGCATCACGGTTGCCACCCCCACGCCCACGGAAGTGGTTGTGAAGGGCGCAGACCGCCAGCGCGTGGGTCAGATCGCTGCCGAGATTCGTGCTGTTCGTCCACCTGAGCCCTACAAGGGCAAGGGTATCCGCTATGCGGACGAAAAGATCACGATCAAAGAGACCAAGAAGAAATAAGGAGCTGCAACATGTTGACAAAGAAAGAGCAGCGTCTTCGTCGTTCGCGTCAGACGCGCATCCGCATTGCACAGCAAGGCGTGGCACGCTTGACCGTGAATCGTACGAACCTCCATATCTACGCCACTGTGATCTCCGGCGACGGCAGCAAGGTGCTGGCCAGTGCGTCCACGGCCGAGGCCGATGTGCGCAACTCGCTGGGCGGTTCGGGCAAGGGTGGCAATGCCGCTGCAGCCCAGGCAATCGGCAAGCGCATTGCTGAAAAGGCAAAGGCTGCTGGTGTCGAGAAGGTTGCATTTGATCGCGCAGGTTTTGCTTACCACGGTCGCGTCAAGGCTTTGGCCGATGCGGCCCGTGAAGCAGGTCTGCAGTTCTAAGCGGAACGGAATTAAAAATGGCTAAATTTCAACCCAAGATGCAGAGCGAAGGCCAGGACGACGGTCTGCGCGAAAAAATGATCGCGGTGAACCGCGTGACCAAAGTCGTGAAGGGTGGCCGTATTCTCGGTTTCGCTGCACTGACGGTGGTTGGCGATGGTGATGGCCGCGTGGGCATGGGCAAGGGCAAATCCAAGGAAGTGCCTGCAGCCGTGCAAAAGGCCATGGAAGAAGCGCGTCGCAACATGGTGAAGGTCTCGTTGAAAAACGGCACGATCTTTCACAATGTGACGGGTCACCATGGTGCCGCTGTTGTCATGATGGCCCCGGCCCCCAAGGGTACCGGCATCATTGCTGGCGGCCCCATGCGCGCAGTCTTTGAAGTGCTGGGTGTGACCGACATCGTGGCCAAGAGCCACGGTTCGTCGAACCCGTACAACATGGTCCGTGCAACGTTTGACGCGCTCGTCAATTCGACCACCCCGTCGAACGTGGCAGCCAAGCGCGGCAAGACAGTCGAAGACATCTTCGCCTGAACCGGAGCTTGAATATGACAACGCAACAAACCGTCAAGATTCAACTGGTGCGCAGCCCGATTGGCACCAAGGAATCGCACCGCGCCACTGTTCGTGGCCTGGGTCTGCGCAAGCTGAACAGTGTCAGCGAACTGCAGGACTCGCCTGAAGTGCGCGGCATGATTAACAAGATCAGCTATCTGGTCAAAGTCCTCTGAGAGATCGATCATGGAACTCAATAGCATCAAGCCCGCAGACGGTGCCAAGCATGCCAAGCGCCGCGTAGGCCGCGGCATCGGCTCCGGTCTGGGTAAGACCGCTGGCCGTGGTCACAAAGGTCAGAAGTCGCGTGCGGGTGGTTACCACAAGGTGGGTTTCGAAGGCGGTCAGATGCCTTTGCAGCGCCGTCTGCCCAAGCGCGGTTTCAAGTCGCATCTGCTCAAGTTCAATGCAGAAGTGACGCTGACTGCTCTGGACCAGCTCGGCCTGGCCGAAGTGGATGTCCTGGCGCTCAAGCAGGCTGGCCTGGTGGGCGAGCTGGCCAAGGTGGTCAAGGTCATCAAGAGTGGCTCGCTTACCAAGGCTGTCAAGCTGAACGGTGTGGGCGCTACGGCTGGTGCCAAGGCAGCTATTGAAGCTGCTGGCGGCAGCGTCGCCTGAATGTGGCTCTGAAGGAAGACATCTGTGGCTACTAGCGCGGCTCAAATTGCAAAGACCGGTAAGTTCGGCGACCTGCGTCGTCGTCTGGTTTTTCTGTTGCTTGCGCTGGTCGTGTACCGCATCGGGGCTCATATCCCCGTGCCAGGCATCGATCCAGCCCAGCTCCAGCAGCTGTTCAGTGGCCAGCAAGGCGGTATCCTGAACCTGTTCAACATGTTCTCGGGTGGTGCGCTTTCGCGCTTCACGGTTTTCGCTCTGGGGATCATGCCGTATATCTCGGCGTCGATCATCATGCAGCTGATGACCTATGTGGCTCCCACGTTCGAGCAGTTGAAAAAGGAAGGCGAAGCCGGTCGCAGAAAGATCACGCAGTACACCCGTTACGGCACATTGGGCTTGGCCCTGTTCCAGTCGCTGGGTATTGCCGTCGCGCTGGAAAGCTCGGCGGGTCTGGTACTCAGCCCTGGTTTCGGGTTCCGCATGACGACAGTGGTCAGTCTGACGGCTGGCACGATGTTTCTGATGTGGCTGGGTGAGCAGATCACCGAGCGTGGCCTGGGGAACGGGATTTCGATCCTGATCTTCGCTGGCATCGCTGCCGGATTGCCGGGCTCTATCGGTGGTCTTCTGGAGCTGGTTCGTACGGGTGCCATGAGCATTCTGGCTGCAATCTTCATCGTCATTGTGGTGGGTCTGGTGACTTACTTCGTGGTGTTTGTGGAGCGTGGTCAGCGCAAGATTCTGGTGAATTACGCTCGGCGGCAGGTGGGTAACAAGGTCTACGGCGGTCAGTCGTCGCACTTGCCCCTGAAGCTGAACATGGCTGGCGTGATTCCTCCGATCTTCGCATCGTCGATCATTTTGCTGCCGGCAACGGTGATGAACTGGTTCAGTGCGGGTGAGTCGATGCGCTGGTTGCGGGACATATCGGGTGCGTTGACGCCTGGTCAGCCCATCTATGTGATGTTTTATGCCACCGCGATCGTCTTTTTCTGCTTCTTTTACACGGCCCTGGTTTTCAACAGCCGCGAAACTGCAGACAACCTGAAGAAGAGCGGTGCGTTCATTCCGGGCATTCGCCCAGGTGAGCAAACGGCACGTTACATCGACAAGATCCTGGTTCGGCTGACCTTGGCAGGCGCTGTGTACATCACCTTCGTGTGTTTGCTGCCAGAGTTCTTGATTTTGAAGTACAACGTTCCGTTTTACTTCGGCGGTACTTCGCTGCTGATCATTGTGGTGGTGACCATGGACTTCATGGCCCAGGTTCAGAACTACATGATGTCGCAACAGTATGAATCGCTGCTCAAGAAAGCCAATTTCAAAGGCAACGCGCGCAGTTGATGAACAGGACGGCAATGGTCGCATTGCGACCTTGCCTGTAGAGAGTTGGATATCGGTTGAGTTGGCGCCCCACGAATTTTCGCGGGCACAAATTGTGTTCCGTGCGAAGCAGCCGGGACGGATGGAAAAGTTTTAGGAGAATGCAATGAGAGTTTCGGCTTCGGTCAAAAAAATCTGCCGCAATTGCAAGATCATCCGCCGCAAAGGTGTGGTGCGTGTGATCTGCACGGATCTGCGTCACAAGCAGCGCCAAGGTTGATTGGAAAGTATTAGAGGACGCATATGGCACGTATCGCTGGCATTAACATTCCGCCGCACAAGCACGCGGAAATCGGTCTGACCGCCATTTTTGGCATCGGTCGCACCCGCGCTCGCAAGATTTGCGAAGCAACTGGTATCGCTTACAGCAAGAAGATCAAAGATCTTTCTGATAGCGATCTGGAAAAAATTCGCGAGCAAATCGAGCAGTTCACCATTGAAGGTGACCTGCGCCGCGAAACCACCATGAACATCAAGCGCTTGATGGACATCGGCTGCTATCGTGGCTTCCGCCATCGCCGCGGTCTGCCAATGCGTGGTCAGCGCACCCGTACCAATGCACGCACCCGCAAGGGTCCGCGCAAGGGTGCAGCTGCACTGAAGAAATAAAGAGATTGAAAGATCAACATGGCTAAGTCTCCTGCCAATAACGCAGCTCAGCGCGTTCGCAAGAAGGTCCGCAAGAACGTTTCGGACGGCATTGCACACGTGCATGCCTCGTTCAACAACACCATCATCACGATCACCGATCGCCAGGGCAACGCCCTGTCGTGGGCTTCGTCCGGTGGCCAAGGTTTCAAGGGCTCGCGCAAGTCCACCCCGTTCGCTGCCCAGGTGGCATCGGAAGTGGCCGGCCGCGCTGCCATCGACCAGGGTATCAAGAACCTTGACGTTGAAATCAAGGGCCCTGGTCCTGGTCGTGAATCGTCGGTGCGCGCTTTGGGCGCACTGGGCATCCGTATCACCTCGATCTCCGATGTGACCCCGGTGCCGCACAACGGCTGCCGCCCTCAAAAGCGTCGTCGTATCTAATATATCTAAGCCCACCGCCGCCTGAGAACGCGCAAGCACCTCAGGCGGCTCCCGCAATGGTTTGCGGTAGATGACACAAAGGAAGCTCAAGTGGCACGTTACCTCGGCCCCAAGGCCAAACTCTCTCGCCGTGAAGGCACCGACCTGTTCCTGAAGAGCGCCCGTCGCTCGATCGCCGACAAGTCCAAGTTCGACTCCAAGCCTGGTCAGCACGGCCGTACCTCTGGTGCCCGTACCTCTGACTACGGTCTGCAACTGCGTGAAAAGCAGAAGGTCAAGCGCATGTACGGCGTGCTGGAAAAGCAGTTCCGTCGCTACTTTGAAGCCGCTGACAGTCGCAAGGGCAATACCGGTGCGAACCTGCTGTTCCTGCTCGAATCCCGTCTCGACAACGTCGTGTATCGCATGGGTTTCGGTTCGACCCGCGCTGAAGCGCGCCAGCTGGTGTCCCACAAGGCGATCACGGTGAACGGCAAGTCCGTCAACATCGCTTCGTACCTCGTGAAGACGGGCGACGTCGTGGCTGTGCGTGAAAAGTCGAAGAAGCAAAACCGCATTGTCGAAGCCCTTCAGCTGGCCGCCCAGGTTGGCATGCCTGCATGGGTGGATGTCAACGCCGAAAAGGCTGAAGGTATCTTCAAGAAGGTGCCTGACCGTGATGAGTTTGGTGCCGACATCAACGAATCGCTGATCGTTGAGTTGTACTCGCGCTAATCGCTAGCTACGTATTTAGAGAAAACCGTCCCTGCACCGCGAGGCATCGCGGTGTAGGCGCTTCACCAGCCTTACCGGTGTAACGAGCTGGGGGTATTGAGAGGAAGTTGCATGCAAACCAATTTGCTGAAACCCAAGGCGATTAATGTCGAACAGCTTGGTCACAATCGTGCCAAGGTGGCGCTTGAGCCGTTCGAACGTGGCTACGGTCACACATTGGGCAATGCCATTCGGCGTGTCCTGCTTTCGTCCATGGTGGGTTACGCAGCGACGGAAGTCACCATTGCAGGTGTTCTGCACGAATATTCGTCCATTGATGGTGTGCAAGAGGACGTGGTCAACATCCTCCTGAACCTCAAGGGTGTGGTATTTAAGCTGCACAACCGTGATGAAGTCACACTGAGCCTGCGCAAGGATGGCGAAGGTGTGGTCACTGCGCGTGACATCCAGACGCCCCATGACGTGGAAATCGTCAACCCTGATCATGTGATTGCCAATCTGTCCACAGGCGGCAAGCTGGATATGCAGATCAAGGTAGAAAAAGGCCGTGGCTATGTGCCTGGCAATCTGCGTCGCTATGCGGACGAATCGACCAAGTCAATTGGCCGAATCGTTCTGGATGCATCGTTCTCCCCTGTGAAGCGTGTGAGCTACACCGTGGAAAGCGCCCGTGTCGAGCAGCGTACCGATCTGGACAAGTTGGTCGTCGAGATCGAAACCAACGGTGCCATTACGGCTGAAGACGCCGTGCGCGCATCGGCCAAGATCCTGGTGGAACAGCTGGCCGTGTTCGCGCAGCTGGAAGGTGGCGAACTGGACGCCTTGGTCGCACCTGCAGGCCCACGCGGCAACGCGGCGTTCGATCCTATCTTGCTGCGCCCTGTGGACGAGCTGGAGCTGACTGTTCGCTCCGCCAACTGCCTGAAGGCCGAGAACATCTACTACATCGGTGACCTGATCCAGCGCACCGAAAACGAGTTGCTCAAGACCCCCAACCTGGGTCGCAAGTCGCTCAACGAGATCAAGGAAGTGCTCGCATCGCGTGGTCTCACGCTGGGCATGAAATTGGAAAACTGGCCGCCAGCCGGTTTGGACAAGCGTTAAGTTATAATTTTGGGTTCCCTTCGAGGGGAACAGTGCCTCGGGCAGTACCTGATACGGCTGCCTGATTTAATCAAGTAAAAGGAAAGCACCATGCGCCACGGACACGGCCTTCGCAAACTCAATCGCACCAGCTCGCACCGGCTGGCGATGCTTCAGAACATGATGAATTCGCTCATCGAGCATGAAGCCATCAAAACCACGGTTCCCAAGGCCAAGGAATTGCGCCGCGTCATCGAACCCATGATCACCCTGGCCAAGGAAGACTCGGTTGCAAACCGCCGTCTGGCATTCAACCGCCTGCGTGACCGTGATAGCGTGACCAAGCTGTTCAACGACCTGGGCCCCCGTTTCAAGGTGCGTCCTGGTGGCTACACCCGTATCCTGAAGATGGGTTTCCGCGTGGGTGACAACGCGCCCATGGCACTGGTCGAATTGGTGGACCGTGCTGCCGAAGTTGAAAATATTTCGGCATCTGCTGAATAATAGGATATAATTCATCTCTTGCCGCGCGATGGAGCAGTCTGGTAGCTCGTTGGGCTCATAACCCAAAGGTCGGAGGTTCAAATCCTCCTCGCGCAACCAATAAAATCAAGCAATTAGCTTGTCTTGAAGGCCCACCTCGGTGGGCCTTTTTGTTTGTGCGCCCAGCATGGGCGCACTCCTGCGGGGGCAAGTCCCGCCGTAAGTTGACCATGACGAACGAAGTGAAGCGCAACTGCACGAGGGTGACCGACTGTGGGAAAAAAGCGTGGAGCATAAACCTAGAAACGGCAGTTGACCGCTTTGCTTCCATTGCCAAGCCGCATGAAATCAACGCTTGATGGCTTCGATGGCGTTCACCTTGTGG
>WOYI011393131.1_pt1 | contig 11007 bp, 14 predicted proteins | sample 6423411 | NCBI WGS metagenome assembly WOYI01 (sample SAMN13441803, study PRJNA592873) | oil field metagenome | biome: oil field; feature: oil-well bore; material: oil-contaminated soil; isolation source: oil-contaminated soil from oil-well borehole | place: Germany: Wietze | collected 2016-10-18 ... | reverse complement strand
TTATATAGTAAAAAGTAATACTAATTATTATGGATAACCGGGGTTACGTCATGAGTGGAATGTCCTTTTTACTGGTTTTACCCGCCATACTGCTATTTGCTGTATTTTTAGACCTGACTACCGGAGGTGTAGAAGAAAATTCCCGGGTTTTAGGGTCCGGGGCCGTGTTAAATACAGCAAAAGACCTTGAAGCTGATATTATGGTTGCAGGAAAGGAGGTTTTAAAAAGTGAAGCTGATAGCGTGGTGAGTTCAGGGACACCACTTTCCAACAGCCGGGTGGTAATCAAAGCAGATCTGCAGACTAGGATGGACCAGATGGTCCAGGATTATGAGGATAACAGTGGGATGGAGGTGGACTGTAACATCACATCGGTAGGTAACTCGGAAGATCCATTTGCAGTTCAGGTAAATTCCACCATATATGTGGGTAAGGGTAATATCATTCATTGGGAGTTCGTAAGTCAGGATATCCCACTCACAGACCCACAGTATCCCATACCCAACCCATTACCATTCATCAAATGCAAAGATCATGGGGGGATTCAGGTTATAAATAACAAAATTGCCTTTGGTTCCACCCTGGTTAATTACCTGGAGAAACGTGGAGTGGAAAATGCCTTCGCCTATGAAAACTCCACCACCACCTTCATAATAAAGAAATGTCCCTATGATCCCTACATAATGCATGGAACAAACAACAATACACTCAAAAACTGTATAGACAATGGGTATTTCCACGAGAGTGCTGATGGACCGTGTTTCCTCTGCAGGTTGGAAGGTAAAGGAACCTGTCCCCATTATGGTATGGAAACCTTCATAATCCCCTGTTCTTCGGCAAACACCAGTGTAAACAGCAGTAATTCCAGCAGCACCAATTTCACCTGCACCGCTCCCAGTTCCATCGACCATGTGATCTTTGATGAAACAACCAACAACACTTACCCTGGATATGGGATTATTTACTATTCTGATGGAGTTAATCTCCTTATCCTCTATTTAGACAACGCCCACAGGCAGAAATATGGCTTTCCCACCATCCTAAAATCAGGTGATGATTGATGATTAGATTAAATTCTAAACCTATAAATTTTTTTAAGGAAAATAAGGGACAGGTATTTTCTATGGACGTATTGCTTGCTCTTATCATAATTACCATGGTAATTGGAATGTCGGCTGATGCTTTAGACATCGTAGCTTTTAAAATATCTGATTATTCAGCTGGAAAGTCACTGGATAGGATTGCAATCGACGCAGCAGATATACTGATAAACACCCCTGGAACTCCGGATTGGGAAAATAGTAATGATACACAATTTGTTACACCAGGACTGGCACAGGATACCAACGGAACTAAAAATACCACCAAGATACTGAGTTTTGCAAAGATAACCCACCTTGAAGCCAGGTACCACGAGTTCATGGGTAACGTCATACCACCCGCTGCAAATTCCTCTTTAACGATTTATCCGGCAAGTTCCACCCTGGAACCATTGGAGGTGGGTAACGGGGCCCCTCCTCCGGAAGTTACGGAAGTAGCAGTGGTGAACCGTACTGTTCTGGTGAATTTCAGGGATTTTAAGATTTTAACCAGTATGACCAGTAATTCCAAACAGGAGATCTGCCCACATTACAACTACACAGGATTTACAGGTCACAGTAAACCTGATGAAAACTCTACAACCGATTGGAAATGCAGTTGCTTCAAGGTAACCCAGGAGGACCTTAATACGACTGACTTTTATATTCTGACCGATCCTCCTGTGTTAGAAGACAGCAGGGGATGGATACTGGATCGGCCAGATAAGATAAGTATAGAAAAGGAAACCTTCTCAGGACACCCTATACTGGTAAATGATAAAATAAATGAAATGATAGGTGATGATGAGGAAGCTGTAATATGGCTACATGTTCAAATGCCTAATGATCATTTTAAATCTTCTAATACGTATCTGATAGGGGTTCCCAAGGGTACACCCCCTGATGAAGTGAAAATTGAATATTTACACCCTCAACCCTGTTCATTCGTGCTTAAAATCTGGATGGAATAGCTTAATCATCTTTAAAAATATGATACTATACTATTTATCATATTAAACAATATTAAGAGATTTAAAGGTAATTTAACGATCAATTTAAGAGATAGACATATCCTCCATCACTAAACAGGAAGACTTTTATCTATAATTATATAACAATTATTTATATTAGTGTAAGGGGGATTAATTTTGGTTACGGTGAAATGCAAAGAATGTGGCAAAGAATACGATTTAAAGGAAGGAGATACACTTTCTGATTATATATGTGCTGATTGTGGAGGGAATTTAGAGTATAAACGATATTTGGGAAGGAAACCTGATGGTTTAAAGGACAAGGGTTCAAAAAAACCGGTTAAATCAATCCTTATTATTTCAGCTATAGCTTTAATTGCAATATTTACAGTATTAACCGTTTTTACTAATATAATTACTCTAGGGAATCTAACTACTAATAATTCTACCTCAAATAATAATTTCACCAATTATATACCAAATGAAACCTATGCCGGTCATGGAATAACCTTTAATTACCCGGCGGGGTGGATACAAATGTATAATCTTAACGCTCCCAGCCGGTGGGGTTTTGGTAATCCAGTTGTAGCATTCTTTGAACCAGAAGGCAATAAAACTGAGTCTGATAGCATTACCACCTATTTCTACATTAAACAGAGAGGTGTGACTTCTTTAGACCAGATGATTGAGGCTTACCGGATTGATATTGCGGAGATAGGACAAACCTATGTTTCACATCGAAACATAACAGTTAACGGTATGAGGGCGGTGGAGCTAATAAAGGAATGGAATGTTAGTGGCAGACCATATAGGGCCATTACGGCGCATATCGAGGTTATCCCTGGGTCTTTGTATTACAGGATTGGGTGTGTCACTCCTCAAGACGAATGGAATGAAACTCTTCCTAAATTTGAAATGGTGATCTACAGCTTCAAACCGTTATAGGAATTAAGAAATATTTTGCTATTCAATCCATGAATTTCTTTTTTTTTTTATCAATTTTCATTCTATTTTTTAGCAATATATCTACCCAAATAATTTATCAATGTGGGAAATTTACCAACATTCTTAAAAAATTTTGGTCAATTACCAGTACATTTATATTAATATGGAAATATACTAGTACCACTCACAGATGTTTTGTGGTGAACATGAAATGGATGAAATAGACTCGCGGATAATTCATTCACTGATCCAAAACTCGAGGATCACCCTCTCCCAGATGTCCAAGGACATAGACGTGCCTGATGCAACCATATCCAACCGGCTTAAGAAACTTGAAAAAGACGTGATCAAGCAGTATACCTTAATACTGGATTATGATAAGATTGATTTGAAAATTACTGCGATAATAATTATTCAAAGCGAATCAGAAAAACATAAAGACGTTGAACAGGAATTATCAAACCTTGATGAAGTATCAGAAGTTTACAGTATTTCTGGTGAATACGACATCCTTATTAAAGTATGGGCGCGTAGTTTAGATGAATTAAACAACATAATTAATTCAAAAATACGTTCTGTGGACGGAATCGAAGATTTAACCGAGATGATCGTAATGGAAAGGGTCAAAGAAGGGGTGGTGCCACTAACCGAACCCAAGGAATAAAAAAGAACTCCAGGAGGTGAATTAATGTACCTCAGTGAAATTATTAAAAAACCGGTATTTGACAGAACCGGCAAGAAAATAGGGAAATTAAAGGATGCCATTGTATCTTCAGAAGTTTCTTACCCCATAATAAAAGCGATAATAGTAGATAAAACCGATAAAAAGACAATTACCATTCCTTATAAATATATTGATAGTATTGGTAAGGAAACTAAGCTTAAAACATCTCTCGATGAAATAATAGAGTATAAAATACAGAACATGGATATAAGACTCTGGGAAGATGTTTTAGACCGGCAAGTAGTGGATATTGAGGATAAAAAGGTGAGGAGAGTTAATGATATAAAGATCTCCAGTAGCCACGGTTACTATCACATAATCGGCGTTGATATTGGTTTTTACGGTATTTTAAAGAGGCTGGGATTGGAAAGCATAGCAAAGCCCATGCGGGTTAAGTCAAATGAGAACATAATCGCCTGGACAGACATCGACACCCTGAACCAGGACTATTCCAAACTGAAATTAAAGGTCCCCAAGCAGAACATTAAAAAACTCCACCCAGCAGATATAGCGGAAATAGTGGACCAGTTAGGACTCAACGAATCTATAAATATCCTGAACAGCCTGGACGATGAGGCAGCAGCCGATACTCTAGAAGAAGTCTCACCAGAAAGACAGGCCTATCTCCTGGAAGGTATGGACAGCCAGCGTGCTGCAGAAATCCTGGATGAGATGGACCCCGACGACGCGGCAGACGTCCTGGGAGATCTACCTGAAGAGAAAGCCGAGGAACTCTTAGGTTTACTGGCGCCCAAGGAATCTAAAGATATCCGAATATTACTGAAGTATCCAGAAAACACAGCCGGCGGGATCATGACCACCGAATACGCCTGCATAGAACAGGACCTCACCGTAGGCGAAGTGATGAAACAGCTCCGGGAGATAGCCAAAGATGTGGAAACCATCTACTACGTATATGTGGTATCAAAAGACGATGAATTAACAGGTGTTGTATCGTTAAGGGATATTTTACTGGCTGATCCTGATAAAAAGATTTCTGAAGTCATGATAACACCGGTGATAACCGTTGATATCCTGGAAGAAGAGGAAGAGGTTGCCCAGAAGATTGCTAAATATAATTTACTGGCACTGCCGGTCGTTGAAGAGGAGAATAGGTTAAAGGGAATAGTAACTGTAGATGATGCTATAGATATCGTTTTACCTGTGGCCTGGAAAAAACGGGTTCCAAGGATGTTTAGATAATTATGGTGGTTTTTAAATGGATATCCGTATTTTCACCAGGGTATTTAGAAGTCCTTTCATATTGAGCCTGGTGGTGTTTATTTCTGTAATGGGCCCGGGAATCATTACCGCCAACGTGGATAACGACGCGGGCGGCATAACCACCTATGCACTGGCCGGTTCCCAGTTTGGATACGACCTGCTCTGGCTCTTCATCCCCATGATCATAGCCCTGGCAATCATCCAGGAGATGGGCGTCCGGATGGGAGTGGTATCAGGCAAAGGGCTGGCAGATCTGATACGGGAGAAGGTAGGGATAAAGTTAACCTTCCTCATGGCCATGGCCTTACTGGCCGCTAACATGGGAAACATCCTGGCAGAATTTTCCGGGATATCAGTTAGCAGTGCAATTTTCGGTGTCCCCAACTTCGTTGCCCTGCCGGTAGCTGCTCTGGTAGTCTGGCTCCTGGTGGTTAAGGGCACCTATAAGAGAGTGGAAAGAGTCTTTTTAGCAGCATCACTGGTCTATTTATCCTATATCGTGGCGGGATTTCTTTCACAGCCCAACTGGGGCCTGGCCATACACAACACATTCGTACCACAAATAATACCCAACGAAGCCTATATCACCATGATAATAGGGCTGATAGGGACGACCATCGCCCCCTGGATGATGTTCTACCTGCAATCCACCATAGTTGAAAAAGGAGTATCCCTAAACAACCTGAAGTACTCCAGGGCAGATGCTGTTTTAGGGGCGATAGTGGTAAATATTGTGGCATTTTTCATAGTCATAGCCTGTGCAGCCACCATAAATGCCAACGGCATCCAGGTCAACGATGTTGCAGATATATCCCGGGCACTGGTTCCCTTCGCGGGTCAGTACGCCAGTCTGTTATTTGCATTTGGATTTCTAAATGCATCTCTATTTGCCGCAAGTATCCTGCCATTATCCACGGCTTACTATGTATGTGAAAGCCTCGGGTTCGAGGCGGGAGTTTCCAAGAGTTTTAGAGAAGCACCAGTATTCCATGGACTGTATCTGGGACTTATCCTACTGGCGGTCATAATTATAATGATACCAGATATCCCCTTACTCTCAATCTTATACCTGTCACAGGTTGCAAATGGTATCCTGCTACCATTTTTACTGATACTGATGCTACTCATCATCAATGACAAAAAGGTCATGGGTGAGCATGTAAATTCCCGGCTGTTCAACGTAATTTCTTGGGCCACCGTAATAATAGTGATGAGTTTAAGCATAGCACTGGTGGTAACCAGTTTGATATAGAAATTAAAATAAAAATGGAGTCAATTTAACTTAAAACAGCGGTTATAACCACCATCTCCTCAAAAAAACCATTCTCCCGGGCGGTTATGGAAGCCTGGAAACCGAGTTCTTCCAGCTTTTCCAGGGTCTCTTCGTTACCGGATAGTGTGGACTGCACCAGCTGCACCTTCCCACCGGGATTCAGATGGTCCTTCAATTCAGCGAGGAATCTGTCTATCACTTCCCTCCCGTTGGGACCACCGTTCCATGCAGCGTCCAGTTCGCCGTTAACTATCTCATCTTCAGATGTGGGGAGGTAGGGTGTGTTAAATAATATTAAGTCAAATTTCTCATCTTTAACTGGTTCAAACAGGTCTCCCTTCCTTAATTCCACGTTGTATGCCTTGTTGGCGATGATATTCTTGAGGGTGCAGTCCAGTGCATGGGGGTTGATATCGGTGGCTATAACCATCCGTGCTTTCCTGGAGGCCAGGATAGCTATAAGCCCAGTCCCTGTCCCGATTTCAAGTGCACGGGACATTCGTTCTACTTCCAGATTGTCGGCTAATAAAAATGTATCTTCCGCTGGTTCGTAAACCTGCGGGTGGGTTTGGTACTTGATATCTTTGTATTCCTGCATCTTATCACCTAAGTCATTTTATGGAAATTCAAGGTCTTATTGAAATTTTTAGAGTATAGATTAATTTAAACATTTAAACATTTCATATGGCATCGTTCTAATCTGTAAAAGACACAATATTGGGGGGGTTGATCTGCAGATTTCTAAGTACTTACCAGAAACCTTTGATAGGATTAATGGATTTTTAGGATACTTGTTTACTGATAGCTGCTTCTTTTTCTGCAGGTTTTGCTTTCCGGGCATCTATCATACCTTCAGCTAATCTGTTTAAAAATACAGATTCAGTGAACTCGGAATTTTCATTCAACACCCGGCAAACACGTTCTCCCACGGCACATTTATCAGACTTTAAAATTATATCAGTAGCCTGGTCCATATTGATAATCCGGGGTTCAAAGCTTTTCGTCTTTTTCAAGCAATTTTCCCCCCTTATAATGGGAAATTTCACGAATTTAAGGAAAAATACACTTAATTTAACATTTCGGACGACTTTACCAGATGTGTAATCGTTTATTGTGGCCATGTAATTTTCCTTATACCTCTTTTTGTAACCGATACTTACCTTCCTGGTTAGATTTAACTATTTTAATCCGGTCTCCAACTTTTAATCCTTCCCAGCTGATGAAATAATGCTCATGGGGAAGATCAGGACCTCTACAGGTGCAGGGATAAGATTCTATTGCCACTTGTTTTTCAATGTCATCACCAATCAGTTTAAAATTAATCCCCAATCCCGGAAAGAAGTTTAATTTCTTTTTTAAAATGAATATAAATCCTTCCCGGGCTTCTTTAGTGGAGATTTTCCGGCTGTAACTGTCTGTTTTCATAATATCCTGTTTTAATTTTTAACGAGCCCTAATCTAATTTCCCTTTAAATCCGCCGATAGCAGCTGGTAAACATTTTAAGACTGACGTGAGACCGGAATGGTGCAGATTCAGTACAACAGCACCGGTGATCTCGTCAAGGGTTGCACCTTCATTTTTAGCCATAAACGCATGTAGCTTAACACCATCCAGGTTTTGATGTGCGGTTAAAATGGCATATTTAAGAGTTGCTTCATTTTAGAATCTAAGCCTTTCTGTGACTTTTGGACTTCAACCAGATCATTGAAACAGGCTGCCAGTTCTGGAAATTCTTCCTGGAATAGTTCATAAGAATTTTGTTTCAGTACGGTCATAAATAATAGATGTAATCTTTGGTAATTATAATTTTTTTAATAGTAAGAATTTAGCACCTTGATTTTTCATGATAAATTATAATTGTATAAGAATCCAACCTTATAATAGTTATTAATAACTATATTGGGTGTTGAGTTGAGGTACAATAAATGTGGAACTGAAAATAGTCCAAATGTAAAATACTGTAAAGAATGCGGGAATTATATAATAATGAAAATACATCCCCGGATGGATATAAGGGCAATCCTGGTAAAAATAGAAACTTATTTTTAATTTCTGTAGTTGTCCTGGCAATGATTGTTGTTGCTGCAGTGGGATTATCAGGGATCTTAAATTTCAACACAGTGACAATCCAGAATAATAGTAGCGGTGATTCTAATTCCATCCCAAAAAATCAGGGGGATATTCAGTCGGTCCCTCATTCTAATTCTACACCAAAAAAGGTGGAATGTCCAGAATGTGGTGGAGTAGGTATTGTCACCTGCTATAATACAGTAACTGGTGGAGAAAGCTGTGAAGGTGCTGGAATTGTTCAGGGAGGGCCAACAGCAGGTAGGATATGTCACATATGTAATGGTTTGGGTTATATAACCTGTCCTATTGTGAGGGTGAAGGTTATGTGACAGAATAAACCCTTGTCGAATATTAATCCGAGGTGAATATCTTAATCCGGGAAATATCAACTATATTTCCAGAAAAGCCTTTAACTGACCCGAAATATACAGTACTTCCTCTGGATCCAGTTTCACCACTCTTTTATCCAGTAATTCATCATCCAGCTTCTGAACTATTTCCTTTCTAGTTTTCTTATCTAAATCTGCTATCTCATGGAAGGAATCAATGAGTGCATTGCGTGTTTTCTTCCTTTTATGCTGGAATAGAGCCCTTGAAACCTTGATTAAAAATTCATCTACTTCCACTTTTTTATCTGGCTTTAATTTGATGACAGCCGAGGATATTTTAGGTGGGGGATAGAAATCTTCCCGAGAGACCTCAAAGAGCATTTCCACATCGGCGCAGTAGTGTGTCATCAAGGATAATCTAGAATAATTCGAATCACCAGGACAGGCCACCATCCTCCCTGCAAATTCCAGTTGATACATAAGTATGGCAAAGTCAAAGTCGTGTTTGAGTATCTTGAATGTTAAGGGGGATGAGATCTGGTAGGGTAAGTTAGAGACCACCTTGTTAAATTCAGGGAAATCTATTTTAGTGGCATCTGCAACCAGGATTTCCACGTTGGATATTCCAGATTCCTTCAGTCTCTTCTTTAAAATAGCAGCGATTTTTTGGTCCTGCTCAACAGCGATGATCTTTCCAGCTTCACTGGCCATGGGGATGGTTAAAGTCCCTATGCCCGAGCCTATTTCAAGTACGGTGTCATCAGACGATAATTCGGCATGGTCTAGAATTTTAAGGACAATATTCCGGTTTACCAGGTAATTCTGTCCTTTTTTCTTGTTCAATCTGATGTTGTACTTCTTTAAGATCTGGAGGGTGTCAGTTAACATAGAATAAAAAAATAGATAGTTTATTAGAACTTAAAGGTTCAAACTTTCTTTTTAGGAGGTCTGGTGAATATAGTGTATTTCCTTTTACCTTTCCTGTCGCTGCTTCCCTCTAATTCTAATAATATACGTTTAGAAATGAGTTTAACCGGGTCAGCCAGCATGGGCACCCTTTCTTTAATATCTTGGTAGCTTTCGAATTCCTTTTGTTTACGGGCATTCAGGATATCCCACATGTGCTTCTTCCCGATGCCGGGTAAGAGTTCTATCTGGTGGAGTCTGGTGGAGATGGGCCCTGCTTCATTGAAGAAACGTACAAACCTATCCTCATGTTCTTTGATAATTTCTTCGATAACATAGTTCAACTCCAGCTTTGCAGTGGCGGTGAGCTTATCATATTTCAATCTACTGTTTACCCGGGCGATTTTTTCCCTTTTACCCGCTCCAATGTAAACTTTTTCATGAATATCCAGATTAACATTTTCTTTAGGGATGAGCTCCAGAAGTGTGAACTCTTCTATGCCTATAGCTTGAGCTACAGGCTTCTTTTTAAATGAAGGTACATCTTCCTTTACATAACCTATAGGTAGATAATCCAGAATAATCGCATAATCCTCCATAGTCAACCACCGCACTCTATAATTAGTAAAACTTTAAACCCAAAAATATTGGGTAGTTCATTAGTTAATTTATTCTTCTTCACGATATTTGTTAATTATCTCGAGTAATGTTTCCATTTCCTCTTTCTTGTGTGATCCTCTTTCCTTTGCAAACATCAACCTCATATCGGCCAGATCTTTGGGCATTATATCTGCCAGTTTAACTGCCTGGCTTTTTTTGATGATTTCTTCCATTTCCTTGACCAGTTTAGCAACAGTTTCTGCATCGGTCTTTACAAATTTGGTTACATGGTCCAGAGCAAGGTTTTGCTCATAGTTGAGTTCAAGGGTCTTTGAGCGTTCCTCTAACATCTCTTTAACTTCAGCAATGGTGATGGGATCAGTTTCAATAATTTTCTTTCCAATCATTGGATCACTCTTGCATTTTAAGATGTTCTGGTCTTATAATCAACTGTTTTGGTTTGTTTCCATCGTTTATTTCCACTATATATGCTCGACCACGTTTTTCGGATATTTTCCCTGTCTTCCCATGGAATCGGGGGTGGGGTTGTCCCTTATGTACACTGGGATCTATTATGATATGCACTAAATCGTTTTCTTTGAATGTCTGCATTTTTTTAGTTATGGGATTGGTACGTCCCACTCTAGTAGTTGTTTTAAGTTTATAACGTGTTTTACTTCGAGAACCTCTTGATCTTCTCATTGGTAAACCTCCATTTGAACCATAAAATTTTCTAATTAAGGCCACTCCTCTTTGAGGATTATTTAAATTCTTGAAGAATCTTCTAAAATTTTTTTGAGCCTAAATTTTCCGCTCACAATACTCTATCTAAACTAAAAATCCGCTTATTTTATAAGAATATAATGGTAAGAACTCTTTATAACG
>WOYI010452593.1_pt1 | contig 11009 bp, 10 predicted proteins | sample 6423411 | NCBI WGS metagenome assembly WOYI01 (sample SAMN13441803, study PRJNA592873) | oil field metagenome | biome: oil field; feature: oil-well bore; material: oil-contaminated soil; isolation source: oil-contaminated soil from oil-well borehole | place: Germany: Wietze | collected 2016-10-18 ... | reverse complement strand
TCCTGGATGACAGCACCAGCGCGGTGGACGTGGAAACGGAGATGGAGATCCAGCTAGCCCTCAAGAGACTCATGCGGGGGCGGACCAGCTTCGTTGTGGCTCAGCGGATCAGTACTGTCCTGAAAGCAGATAAAATTCTGGTGCTGGATGAGGGCCGGATTGCAGCGGAAGGGACGCACTCGGAGTTAATTATTTCAAACCCCATTTATCAATCCATTTATCATTCTCAACTCGGGGATGGTGTTTTGAATAACAAGGCAATCCAGGCAGCGGAGTTTGACCATGCATAGAAGGCCTTCGCTGAATGAACGGACATCAAGAGCAAGAAACCCGGTACAGGGGGTAAAACGTTTACTTTCTTATCTTAAACCTTATCAGACGAAACTGATCATTGTGTTCGTTTTGGTGTTTCTGAGTACGATATTAAACGTCCTGGGTCCTTTTCTGCTTGGGCGAACAATTGACCTGGGGATGGTCCAGAAAGATCTCAGCAAACTTCTCCAGATGGTGTTATTGATTTTGGGAATCCAACTGCTGAAGTGGCTTTTCAACGTGATTTCCGGTCGGATTATGGCAAGGACAGCGCAGGATGCCATGCGCAACATGCGCCAGGAATTATTTGACCACCTGCAGCGGCTTTCAATTGGTTATTTTGATCGCCAGACTGCCGGTGACTTGATGAGCCGGTTGACCAATGATATGCAGGCGATTAATCAATTACTGGCCCAGAACCTGGTCTCCTTCATACAGAGCATCACGCAGATGGTTGGGGTCCTGGTTATGATGTTTGTGCTCAATCTGCCGCTGACCCTGGCTGCTTTATTGGTGATACCTGTGACTTTGATTGTGACCATGATCATCATGAAACGAAGCAGTCCGGCTTTCATAAACCTGCGAAGTTCCCTCGGACAGCTCAATGGCTTGATGGAAGAGACCCTGAGTGGGCAAAAGGTAGTGATTGCATATGGTCAGCAAGGTGCTTCAGTGGATGACTTTGAAGTTTACAACACTGCCGTGAAAGACACCGGAATCAGGGCGAACATTCTGGCGGGTTTGATGCATCCGCTGACACGCTTGCTCAGTGATTTGAATGTGATTGTGGTTGTGGGTGTCGGTGCGTATATGTTGATCCAGGGAATGGGGAGTGTGACCATTGGCTTGATTACGACCTTCTCTGAATACACACGACGCTTTGGACGACCGGTGATGCAGATCTCCAACCTGTTCAACAGCGTAATGGCCTCCCTTGCCGGTGCTGAACGGATTTTTGAGGTTCTGGATACAAAGCCGGAGATTGTTGACCGACCGGACGCTATCCCCCTGGAAACAATCAAGGGAGAGGTTCGCTTTGAGGATGTGTCGTTTGGGTATGCGCCTGAGAAACCCGTCCTGAGGGAGATCGATTTTAAGGCTCCTCAGGGCAAAACCATTGCTCTTGTTGGCCCGACGGGGGCCGGCAAGACGACCATTATCAATTTATTGACCCGATTCTATGATATTGATGAAGGCCGCATCCTGATCGATGGTCAGGATATTCGAGACGTACGACAGGATGACCTTCGGCGGAACCTGGGGATTGTGCTTCAGGACACATTTCTCTTTGCGGAAACGGTTATGGAGAATATCCGATATGGGCGTTTGGATGCAACGGATGCAGAGGTCCATCAGGCTGCAAAATTAGCGAATGCCGATGGGTTTATTCAGCGGTTACCGGAAGGGTATCATACTGAACTTTCCGAACGGGGCAGCAATCTAAGTGAGGGCCAGCGACAGTTACTGGCCATTGCACGGGCGATTCTGGCTGATCCGTCTATTTTAATCCTAGACGAGGCGACCAGCAGTGTGGATACCCGTACTGAGGTCGAGATTCAGGCAGCGCTGTTGAAATTGATGGAGGGGCGGACATCGTTTGTGATCGCCCACCGGCTAAGTACGATCCGTAATGCAGACCAGATATTGGTAATCAATGATGGCCGGTTGATTGAGCGCGGCAGCCATAAACAGTTGCTCGACGCAAAAGGTTTCTATTACAACCTGTATACCAGCCAGTTCAAAGGTTTGCCAGTCGAGATTTAAGCGGGTTGGATTTATCGTTGAGTGATGCAAGTGACACCCAAAATAATTTGGGCGTCACGATGTTATGAAGTGGGTTCAGGGCATTGCCGGAAATGTATCTGACAGGGCAAAGACCATCCCGATCAGGCCGCGGCCGGTGTGCGCACCCAGGACAGGCGAAATCGAGCAGTCGGGCAGCCAATCACAATCAAACAAAGCTTCCATTTTTTCACGGAGCTGTTTTGCCGCATCCGGGCTACCGGCATGGCCGATTTGGATACGCAGATGAGAACCTTTACCAAACTTTGAGGTGGCATAATCTGCCAGACCGTCAATAGCGCGTTTAAATGTACGCTGCTTGCTTAACTCGGCATACTTGCCTGCTACCTTATCTACCCGAATGATGGGCTTGATGCCCAACAGGGAGGCCAACAGCCCTTTAAGGTGGCTGATCCGCCCACCGTGGATGAGATAGGATAAATCCGGAAGGGTGAAGATCATTTCGGATTTTTCCTTCACGGATTGAGTTAAAGCAAGGATTTTCTCCTTTGCCCAACCAGCTTTGATCCCACGGATGGCGGCTTCAATTTGCCATCCCATCTCCGCTGACAGACTTTTTGTGTCTATCACTGTTATATGGGCGCCTTTTATTTCTTCAGCCGCTTTTTGAGCAACATTGAAAGTCCCACTCAATCCGGATGAGATGTGGATAGATAGAATCTCAGGGTCTTTCCTGGCAAGATTTTCATAGAGTGCTGTAAATTCACCGATGGATGGGGTTGATGTGCTGGGCATATCTTCAGTGTTCTCCAGGAGCTTATAAAAGTCTTCTGGCTGGATATCAATTCCACTTTGATAGGTGACCCCACTCAGCGTAATTTTCAGGGGAACGGTATGTAAGTCCATGCCTTCCTGTTGTTGAGGGGATAAATCAAAGCCACTATCTGTTACAATCTTCATGCGTTTTTCTCCTTGTGCAAAACTTAATTTAACTTACGGCACATGGTAACGGCCGAAGTTAACAACATTCCAAAGTGATAAATATGCCAGATGAAATGAAAAATAATCTCAATTAACCTTGTATGGGCTCATCGGCCGGCCATCCAGAACATTGAATAGCGTATAAAAGGCGGCCGGACGTGAGTATCCAGGTTAGTAAATAAAACGCATGGATTGAAATCCATATTGGATTATATCCCAAAAATTTTAAAAGCAAATACCCTGTTTTGTCATGACAGGGTATTTGATAAGTTAATGAGTGTGATTTTGATTGGGACTGCTTATCATTCACTAAAATCATAAGTAATGTAAGCGTATACCCTAATGGTGAGCGTTCCGGAAGAGATTGGGACATTTCCACCAATCCCGTTAGCAGCAGCATCTTCCATGGTCAAAGGTGAACTGGCGCCTTCGTTGATATTCAATGAACTGATCTCGCCCAATTTAACACCCGAAGCTTCTGCAATAGCTTCTGCCTGACTTTTGGCGTCTGCAATAGCCAGCGATCGAGCTTGTTCAAGGGCAGCTTCAGGGTTTTCAATATCAAAGGTGACACCATAAATTGTGTTGGCGCCCTGGTCGACGACTGCTGCGAGTATCTCGCCTAAGGAGTCGAGGTCTCGGACGACAACAGAAACGGTATTTTCGACAATGAAGATCGTTTCGTTTTCCGTTCCCCCGGCGGCATAATAGTTGATGGATTGATAGATACTAAAGTTACTAGTTTGAATGTCCTCATCAGCAACGCCTTTTGCGATCAGCGCTTGGCGGACGGCATTGGCATTGGTTGTGTTCTCTGCCAGAGCTTCACCGGCATCGGGTGATTGTGTTTGAACGCCGATATTGATTCGAGCGACATCCGGTTGCAAATAGACGGTTCCGGTGCCGGTTACGTTCAATGAATGGCTTTGTTCTTCGGTGGATAGGAGTTGGCTTTGAGTGCAACCTGCCGTAATAAAAGCCATTGCCAGGATAGTGAGCAAGGTAAACCAAAATTTATTCATAAGGAGCCTCTTTGAGATATTTCAGGTTTGGGGAGAGGGTTTACAATCCCTCTCCCCTTTTGCCTTCGTTTATTATTTATTTCAATTCATAAGTCAGATTGCACTCAATGGTGACCGTGAGCGTCCCAGCGGAAACGGGTACTGAACTTGCGGAATAAGCGCCACCCTTTGAGTCATAATAGGTCACAGGGGAGCCGACGCCGGAGACGTTGATACTGAGGAGGTCGCCCAAATTAACCCCGGCTGCGTCAGCAATGGATTGCGCCTTTGCCTTGGCATCCTGAATGGCGAGTTCACGGGCCTGGGCGATGGCTGCTTCACGGTCTTCAACATCAAAGCTGATGCCATAGATGCTATTCGCGCCAGCATTGACGACTGCCGAGAGGATCTCGCCTAAAGAGTCAAGGTTGCGGACGATCACAATGACGGTATTTTCGACGACAAAGTAATGGCTGGTTACTTCCCCGGTCATAGGATCGTATCGGTCAGATGGGTAAACATTGAAGTTTGAGGTTTTAATGTCTTCTTTGGCGACGTTATACTCTGCCAGGATATCTGAAATGGCGTTGGCCTTATCCGTATTGCCAGACAGGGCGTCGGTGACTTCGTCTGCTTCTGTTCGAACGCCAATACTGATGCTGGCGAGATCAGGAACCAGCGAGACTTGTCCTGATCCGCTGACGTTCATTGAACGTGTGGTTTTTGTTCCAGATGCTGCGGAGCCAAAAGCGCAGGCCGATAAAAGACCTAGTACCAAAACGCTGAGCACCACAAGATGGATTGTTTTTCGCATGTTATTGTTCCTCCGATGATTCAATAATTTGCAATTTTCCTGCATTTGATTAGTAGACGAATCGGTTCGCTAAAAAGTTCCACTCGAATTTCATTGACCGGTAAATTATGCGCCGGCGGCTGGCCCTGAAAAATCAACTTTCTTTGATAGTTTAGCTTAGGATGAATGTCACCTGCAAGTATTAACCCTCTTACATTGACGGTTTTACGATTCTCGGATATGGTTAAGGAGATTAAATTGACTGTGGAGCAGGCATGTTCTTCATTCAGGGACAACTGAGCGAAAAACCATGCGGGCATGGAACCGAGATGCTCGCATATTTTTATTTAAAAGGACAATCCTTCCACATCAGTTCTTTCGGAGCTTTTCAAACCTCACCAAATAATTAATTAAATAGGAGAGACTATGACAGAAACAACAAACGCATTTGCAATGGCTCAGCAGCAGTTCGACCATGTGGCCGATTTGCTGGGCCTGGATCATCAGGTACGTGAAATGCTGCGTTGGCCGATGCATGAATACCACGTTCGCATCCCAGTTCGGATGGACGATGGCAGTATGCGCGTCTTCCAGGGCTTTCGCGTTCAGCATAATGATGCCCGCGGGCCAAACAAAGGCGGTCTGCGTTTCCACCCTGCGGAAACGATTGATACCGTTCGAGCGCTGGCAATGTGGATGACCTGGAAATGCGCCGTGGCCGATATCCCCCTGGGCGGCGGTAAAGGTGGGATCATTTTAGACCCGGCCACCTTATCCAACGAGGAAAAAGAACGTCTTTGCCGGGCATTCATCCGCTCCCTCTGGCGAGTGGTTGGCCCAAGGCAGGATGTTCCTGCTCCCGATGTTGGCACCACCCCGCAAATGATGGGCTGGATGATGGATGAATATTCCCGCATCACCGGGCAATATACGCCCGGTATAATCACCGGCAAGCCGGTCGGCGGCGGTGGGTCGTTGGGGCGGACGGAAGCCACCGGTTTTGGTGTGACCTATAATATCCGGGAAGCCATGAAACGCCTGAAGATTGATTCCACCAAGTCTGTTGCTGCGATCCAGGGCTTTGGAAACGTGGCTCAATATGCAGCCAAAGGTTTCATCAGCCAATTAGGCGGCAAGGTCGTCTGCGTGAGTTACTGGGACCGCGAGGACCGCACTTCATACACTGTCAGTAAAGACGATGGGATCGATCCGGATTTCCTGATGAGCATTACCGACCAATATGGTTCGATTAGCAAGGACGCGGCCAACAAAGCCGGTTATAAGATCGAATCCGGCGATGCCTGGATCGGCAAAGAAGCGGATGTTCTCATCCCGGCTGCCCTTGAAGGCCAGATTAATGCTGAGACGGTTAAGGAAATCCATGATCGGGTCAAGATTGTGGCGGAAGGGGCAAACGGCCCCACGACACCAGAGGCGGATGAGGCTCTTAAGGCTCATGATGTCTTTGTGATTCCGGACTTCCTGTGCAATTCCGGTGGTGTGACCACATCTTATTTTGAGAGCGTTCAGAATGACATGAACTTCTATTGGACGAAGAAGGAAGTATTGCAGAAGTTGGACGATAAGATGACCCAGGCTTTTGAGGATGTCTATGACATGGCTCAAACACAGAAGGTCTTTATGCGCGATGCTGCTTATATGGTGGCGATCAACCGTGTGGTGAAAGCAATGGAACTGCGCGGCTGGCTCTAAGCCATAGACAGTTTTCGGAAGAGACAAATCCCCCGTGTGAATCGCACCGGGGGAGGCGTCTTTAAAAGGCAAGTTTATTTTGGAAGGCTGAATTTGGCGGATAGCCCAAAATGATCGGAAGGGTATAAAGCCGGGTCAGCCGTAAGCTGCCGGTCGCCGATCAGATGACAGTCCTGAAGCGACAAATTACTTTGTGAGAAGAAGATGTAATCAATCGCAAGGCTGGTTATTTCCTGCCCCTGAGCAGTTAATGGCGTGGGAAAGGTGAACGCTGGCTCCTGACCGTGGCAGGCTGCATATGCGGAGGTCAGCGATTTTTTGAATAATTGAATTGTGCCTGAGTTAGGCATGGCGTTCATATCACCCACCAGGATATTTGGCGTTTTGGACTCGTTTATCCAATCCAGCACAGCCTGTGCCTGGGGGTAGCGGATCGATTCGTCCGAAAGCGGTTCGTGATGCAGATGGGTATTGAAGAATGTGACCGGTCGGTCACTGATAAGCACCTGCACTTTTTGAGCAACCCGCCAGATGTTTGGCAAGGCAATTTCATCGAATGCGAGTACGGGCAGCCTGCTCAGGATGGCAATCCCTTCCCGTCCGCTTAATTCACCCCGGCAATGTGTCAAATAAGGCTGATAGAAAGGTTTTCCCAGCTTCGCGTTTAGCTGGTTTGCAATCAATTCAGCCTGGTTCACCGGACCAATGGCTGTGGACACTTCCTGAAAGCCAATTAAATCCGCCTTTTCTCTCAGCAGGGTGTGAATAATCAGAGGAAAGCGGTCATTCCAGCGGTCGGAGTTGTTTCGCAGGTTGAAAGTGATGACGTTCATGTCTTGTTTATTATAGTATCATCGAGAAACCCAATGGATAAGTCCAAAAGGAGAATCTTATGATTAATAAAAATTCAGTGGATTGTTTAGTAATTATTGTGCTAAAATAATAGAGAAGACAGCGTTTTCAGGATGCCCCCCTCATCCTAGGCGCTGTCTTTATTTAATTCCCGATAAACAAAAAGGATGGCTGTACTTATGGCAATGAGCAAATCCGGGCAAGAGGTTCAGATGGATGTTAACTAAATAGAAAGAAGGCCGGTTCAAATGAGCCGGCCTTTCCTAATCACGAAGGTTTATTTACCTCACGCCTCGATTTTTATGCTTCCCTGAATTCACCTTCTACAACATCTTCATCGTCACCGTGGCCATTATCCTGCGGTCCGCCGGTTTGATTTGGCGTTCCCTGCTGCTGGTAGGCGGCCTGGCCGATGGTTTGCAGGTCGTTCTGTAAGGCGTTGCTCAGGTTTTGGATCTTGGCTTTATCATCACCCTGGATCGCTTCTCGCAGCTCTTTGACTTTGCTTTCCACGTTGTTTTTCTGGTCAGCGGTGAGTTTATCGCCCATATCCTTGACCAATTTCTCGGCCTGGTAGGCAATGGTGTCACCCTGGTTTCGAGCCTCGACCAGTTCCTTGCGGGCTTCGTCAGCCGTGCGGTTCCTGGCAGCTTCATCCACCATTTTTTCAATGTCAGCCTTGTTCAGGTTGGTTGAGGCGGTGATGGTCACGCTTTGCTCTTTACCGGAGGCCTTGTCTTTGGCTTTCACGTTCAGGATGCCGTTGGCATCAATATCGAAAGTGACTTCGACCTGCGGCACACCACGAGGCGCTGCGGGGATACCTTCCAGCCGGAAGCGTCCCAGTGACATGTTGTCCGCTGCCATGGGGCGTTCGCCCTGCAGGACATGGACGTCAACGGAGGTCTGGTTGTCTTCAGCAGTGGAGAAGACCTCTGTTTTCTTGACGGGGATGGTGGTATTCCGCTCGATCAAGGGGGTCATCACGCTGCCCAGCGTTTCCACACCGAGTGAGAGTGGGGTCACATCCAGCAGGAGGACATCTTTGACGTCTCCGGCCAGGACGCCGCCCTGGATGGCTGCGCCAACGGACACGACCTCATCGGGGTTCACACCCTTGTTGGGTTCTTTACCGCCGGTCAGATCCCGGACCAGGTCCTGGATCATGGGCATTCGAGTTGCACCGCCCACGAGGACGACTTCGTCGATTTTATCCACAGTCAGATTTGCATCTTTGATAGCGGCATTGAAGGGCTTGCGTGCCCGATCCACCAGGTGAGCGGTCATTTGGTCAAATTTTGCTCGATTGAGTTTGAGCAATAAATGTTTCGGCCCACTGGCATCAGCGGTAACGTAAGGCAGGTTGATCTCAGTTTCCATCAGGGAACTTAATTCGATCTTGGCCTTTTCAGCAGCCTCACGCAGGCGCTGGAGCGCCTGGCGGTCTTGCCGCAGGTCAATGCCCTGTTCCTTTTTGAACTCATCAGCAGCCCAGTTGACGATCACTTCGTCCCAATCGTCGCCGCCCAGGTGGGTATCGCCGTTGGTGGCTTTGACTTCAATGACGCCATCGCCCACTTCGAGCAGACTGACATCAAAAGTACCGCCGCCCAGGTCGAAGACGAGAATGATTTCACTTTCCTTTTTATCCAGGCCGTATGCCAAAGCTGAGGCTGTTGGCTCATTGATGATGCGCATCACTTCCAAACCGGCGATCTTGCCGGCATCCTTGGTTGCCTGGCGCTGGCTGTCGTTGAAGTACGCCGGGACGGTGATCACGGCTTTGGTGACAGGTTCGCCAAGGTAGGCTTCCGCATCCGCTTTAAGCTTTTCAAGGATCATAGCGGAAATTTCCTGCGGGGTGTAGGTTTTGTTATTGATCGGGATATGTACTCGGACATCACCTGCAGGGCCTTCCACAACCTCATAGGGGACCATCTTGCGTTCGGCTGCCACTTCGTCGTAACGACGGCCCATAAAACGCTTGATGGAGGATACGGTGTTTTCAGAGTTTACAACGGCTTGCCGTTTGGCGGGAATCCCGACCAACCGCTCGCCGTTTTTATTGAATGCCACAACAGAGGGAAGTAAACGGGAACCTTCCGCTGTTGGGATAACGGTGGCTGAACCACCTTCTACAACAGAAACAACGCTGTTAGTCGTGCCTAAGTCAATTCCAATAATCTTGGTCATGTCGACCTCCTCAATTAATAACTTTCATACTAAGTATGAGGATACTCAGTGAATCATAGAAGATCGTTAACGGAATATCTGATTATTGTTAGCGCGATATGGGGTGACGGGTGGATTTATGATCCTGAATTTTCTGATGGCGGGCTTTGGCTTTATATGTGCGGATGATGAGAGAGACGACATACAGCAGCAGAAAGCCGAGGATTAAAGCAAACCCCAGGATCATTTCAGGCAGCGTATTGAGCGGCATGTTAGTTTCCTCCCTGGTTGATTTTGGCCTGTAAAGCAGCCAGGCGATAGCGATTCCAGATCAGGTCCGCCAGGAGAATGGTGAACACGACCAGGCTGGTGAAAAATGCTGTCAGCATCCGTGGACTCATATTGAAATCTGCGCCGCCTGTGGGAGCGATCACCACCGGGTGAATGGTGCGGAAGAGGCGGATGGACAGGAAAGTGATCGGTACGGTGATGACGCTAATGATGGCGTAGACTGCCCCCAGGCGCGCCTTGGTTTCAATGGTGTTGAGGCTGCTGCGCAGGATGAAATAAGTCAGATAGAGCAATTCCATAATGGCCGTGGTGGTCAGGCGCGGGTCCCAAACCCACCAGGTGTTCCAGATGGGTTTGGCCCAGATCATACCGCTGGCAATCGCCACAATGCCGAAGACTACGCCGACCTCAACCGCGGAAAGGGATAAATAATCCCACTTTAAATCGCGGGTGGTCAGATAACCGATGCCCGCTCCGGCTGCCACAACAAAGCTGAGCATCCCCGCCCAGGCGGAAGCGACATGAAAATAGAAAATCTTTTGAACGGCACCCATGGTCGCATCCTCTGGAGTGAAGAACAAGATCAGAATCAATGCGGCCGGGATCAGGATGATGGAAAGAATATCAAGGGCATGCAGCAGAAGCGGTTTTTTAGGCAATCTTATTCCTCCAGAATCGTTTCGAAAAGCAGCAAACCGGCTGCCGTGAACAGGATACCACATCCCAGAAGCAAGAAGATCCAGTTTTGCAGCTCTCCGAGGGTTTGACCGGATAAGATCCCGCGGCTGGCTTCAGAGGCTGCAATCAGGATGGGCAAAGCCAGCGGATAAAGCAGGACAGGTAAAAGGACATCCCGCGTCCGGCTCTGGATGCTCAGAGCGGAAAGAATGGTGCCCAGGCTGGTGTATGCGCCCGTGCCTAAAATCACCACCAAGAAGAGCGCCGGCTTGAGCAAATTTTGGCTGAAGAAGAGGCTGATGATCGGCATGAGGATAAAAGCCACCAGCAGTGTGAAAGCTAAATTGCTCAGGGCTTTTCCGAAGAAGATTGCTGACCGGTCAACCGGTGCCAGCATCAGGCCGTTCAGCGCATCATTTTCGCGTTCCAGGGCTGCGCTACGGTTTAAACCCAATGTAGCCGCAAAAGCCAGC
>WOYI010084662.1_pt1 | contig 11009 bp, 12 predicted proteins | sample 6423411 | NCBI WGS metagenome assembly WOYI01 (sample SAMN13441803, study PRJNA592873) | oil field metagenome | biome: oil field; feature: oil-well bore; material: oil-contaminated soil; isolation source: oil-contaminated soil from oil-well borehole | place: Germany: Wietze | collected 2016-10-18 ... | reverse complement strand
GGGCTTTTCCAACCGCATGGCCGACACCGCCGTCGCGATGGGGAAACTCATCTGAGGATCGACCGGGCGTCCGAGGCACGCTTCAACTCGCCCTGCCCGGCCGCCATGGAGGTAAGGTGGGTTTAAACCCACCTTACGCCATCCGGCGCATGATCTGCGCTCAGGCGAAGCGGGCGCGCAGCGCCTCGTTCACCGCGGGGGGGACGAATTTCGACACATCGCCGCCCAGTCGGGCAATCTCTTTCACCAGTTTGGACGCGATCGCCTGCCGCCGCGCATCGGCCATCAGAAAGACAGTTTCGATTGATGCATCCATGGCCCGGTTCATGCCGACCATCTGGAATTCGTACTCGAAGTCGGCAACCGCCCTGAGGCCCCGCACGATCACCGTCGCCCCCACGTCGCGGGCGCAGTCGATCAGCAGGTTCTCGAACGGATGGACGACGATCTCTCCGCCGGTCTTGGCGATGATGCCGGCGCATTCGGCCTCGACCATCTCCACGCGCTCTTCCAGCGAAAAGAGCGGGCCCTTGTCGCGGTTGATCGCCACCCCGATGACCAGCCGGTCGACGAGCGCCATCGCCCGCTGGATGATGTCGGTATGGCCGAGCGTGATCGGATCGAAAGTGCCGGGATAGAGGCCGATGCGCATGGGTGCTGCCCTTTCGATCTGTAGCATGCGCGGTCACGCAACAATATTGCGTCACCAGATGCAAGCCCTTGCCGCTACGGCACGGCGAAAGCCTCAGTTGCCCATGATCATCCCGGCCAGCGCATCCTTCTCCATCGCAAGCTCCGAGATCCGCGCCGCGACCACGTCGCCGATGGAGATGATGCCGACCATCTCCGCCCCCTCCATGACCGGCATGTGACGGAAGCGTCCGGCGGTCATCTTCTCCAGCACGGAATCGGTGGTATCCGTCGGCGCGCAGGAGATCAGGTTGCGCGTCATCAGCGCATCCACCGTCTCGCCCATGCAGACCACGCCGCGCCGGCCGAGGTCGCGCACGATGTCGCGTTCCGAGAGGATGCCGAGCGGCACCTTGCCGTCCTTCGACACCACGACCGCGCCGATCCGCCGTTCCGCCAGAAGCCGCGCGGCATCGGCGATGCTCGTGCCGGGCACCACGGTGATGACGCCATCCTTCGGCCTGGAGCGCAGAATTTGGTGCACCTGCATGGCAACCTCCCGAGGAAACGAACCTTTTAAGCAGCGTCGTTCCTTCCCCCCCCTCCTGTCAAGCCAAGGCTTCGAGCCGTGCCACTTCGCGGCGCACGCCCTGGGCCAGAAGCTCGGCGAAGCGGTTGAGCCGATCGACCCGGCGGTCGTCGGGATGGCGGATGAGGTAGAAGGACCGGGTGAGCGACACCTGGTCGGGCAGCACCTTCACGAGGTCCGGTGCCGCCGACATCGCGAAATCGTGCACGACGGCGATCCCGGCGCCGTTCCGCACCCAGTTGAACTGCACCGAGACCGAATTCGAGGCGAGCGTCACCGCCTCCATCCCCGCCTCGGTCTGGTAGTCGAGCTCCTTGTCGAAGATGAGGTCGGGGATATAGCCGATGGTCCGGTGGTCCTTCAGATCCGCGAGCGTGGCGATCGGCGGATGCCGGTCGAGGTAGTCGCGCGAGGCGGCGAGGTGGAGCCGGTAGTCGGTCAGCTTCTGCACCGTCAGCCGGCCCGAGGCCGGGCGGCTGACCGCGATCGCCATGTCGGCCTCGCGCTTCGAGAGGTTGAAGACCCGGGGCTGGGCGACGATCTGCACGTCGAGGCCGGGATGGTCGTCGCAGATCGCGGCCACGATCTGCGGCAGGAGGTAGTTGGCGCTGCCATCCGGCGCGCCGATCCTGATCTGCCCGGTCAGGCCGCCGCCCGCGCCGCCGGCCTCGTCCATCGCCTCGGCCACCGCCTGCTCGGCGCGGATCGCATGGGCCAGGAGCCGCTGCCCCTCGGCCGTCAGCGTGTAGCCCTGCGGCGAGCGCGCGAAGAGCCGGAGCGCCATCGCCTCTTCGAGCTTGCCGATCCGCCGTCCCACCGTCGCGGGGTCGAGTTTCAGGACCCGCCCGGCGCCAGAGAGGCTCTCGGCCCGGGCAACGGCGAGGAACACCCGCAGATCGTCCCAGTCGGCCACGCCGTCTCCTTTGCGAAAATGCAAAACCTCTTTGGGAAACTGCCTCTTTTCCCGGCAATTCTGCAAGGCTATTCTGTCCCGGAAATTGCGGGAGGCTTCAATGAACGAACTGTATCACTGGATCGACGGCGAACGCGCCAAGGGCACGTCGGGCCGCTTCGCCGATGTCTTCAACCCCGCCACCGGCGAGGTGCAGTCCAGATGCCCGATGGCATCGGCTGCGGAGACCGAGGCGTTCATCGCCAGGGCCGCCGCGGCGCAGCCCGCCTGGGGCGCGATGAACCCGCAGCGCCGCGCCCGCGTGATGATGGCGATGGTCGGCCTGATGAACCGCGACATGGACAAGCTCGCCGAGGCGCTCTCGCGCGAGCATGGCAAGACGCTGCCCGACGCGAAGGGCGACCTGCAGCGCGGGCTCGAGGTGATCGAATACTGCATCGCCGCGCCGCAGATGCTGAAGGGCGAGTTCACCGACGCGGCCGGCCCCGGCATCGACATGTATTCGATGCGCCAGCCGCTCGGCGTCGTCGCCTCGATCATGCCGTTCAACTTTCCCGCGATGATGCCCCTCTGGCATGTCGGCCCGGCGCTCGCCTGCGGCAACGCGGTGGTGCTGAAGCCGTCCGAGCGCGACCCCTCGGTGCCCTTGATGCTGGCCGAGCTCTTCGTCGAGGCCGGCCTGCCGAAAGGCGTCTTCCAGGTCGTGAACGGCGACAAGGAGGCGGTGGACACGCTGCTCGACAGCCCGGTGATCCAGGGCGTGTCCTTCGTCGGCTCCACCCCGATCGCACAGTACATCTATTCCCGCGCCACCGCGAACGGCAAGCGCGCCCAGTGCTTCGGCGGCGCCAAGAACCACATGATCGTCATGCCGGACGCCGACATGGACCAGGCCGCCGACGCGCTGATCGGCGCGGGCTTCGGGGCGGCGGGCGAACGCTGCATGGCCGTCTCGGTCGCGGTCCCCGTCGGCAAGGAGACCGCCGACCGCCTGATCGACAAGCTCGTCCCGCGGATCGAGAAGCTGCGCGTCGCGCCCTATACCGACGGCAACGACGTGGATTTCGGCCCGGTCGTCACCCGCGAGGCCAAGGAGCGCATCCTCGGCCTGATCAATTCGGGCGTCGAGCAGGGCGCGAAGCTCGTCGTCGACAACCGCGACTTCTCGCTTCAGGGCTACGAGAACGGCTTCTTCGTCGGCCCGCACCTCTTCGACCACGTGACGCCGGACATGGACATCTACCGGACCGAGATCTTCGGGCCTGTGCTGTCGGTCGTGCGCGCGAAAACCTATGAAGAGGCGCTCGGCCTTGCGATGGACCACGAATACGGCAACGGCACGGCGATCTTCACCCGCGACGGCGACACCGCCCGCGACTTCGCCCACCGGATCAATATCGGCATGGTCGGCATCAACGTGCCGATTCCGGTGCCCCTGGCCTATCACACCTTCGGCGGCTGGAAGAAATCGATGTTCGGCGACCTGAATCAGCACGGGCCGGATTCGTTCAAGTTCTACACCCGCACCAAGACCGTGACCGCGCGCTGGCCCTCGGGCCTCAAGGAAGGCGGCGAGTTCCACTTCAAGGCGATGGACTGACCGCCCGCGACAGATGAACGAAGGGCGGCCCTCGGGCCGCCCTTTTGCGTTCAAAGGGGTATCTTCGTCAGAGGATGTCGCCGAAGCAGAAGAGCTTCTTGCGGAACCCGTGGTCGAACCACCTGCCCTTCCAGCAGCCGACGCTGCCGCCGGTCACGACGAAGATGAGCTTGAGGGTCAGCGACCAGTCGCCCCCGGGGCCGCAGAGCTTCATCGCGCCCCTGACGCCGATCATCTTCCAGATGCCGGCCTCGAAGGGCTGCAAGGGTCTGCGCGCTTGCCCACTCCGTCCCGCTCTGCTCAACTGGGCGCCGACGCGCGCCTTGTGCCCGGAGGCCCCATGACCGAGCCCGACTTCACCCTCGGCATCGAGGAGGAATACCTCCTCGTCGACCGCGACAGCCTGGCGCTCGCCACCGCGCCGGAGCCGCTGATGGCGGCCTGCCGCGCCGAGATGGCGGGTCAGGTCAGCCCCGAGTTCCTGCAATGCCAGATCGAGATCGGCACCCGCGTCTGCGCCGATATCGGCGCGGCGCGCGACGACCTCAGGTGCCTGCGCGCCTGCGTGGCCCGCCAGGCCGCCCGGCACGGGCTGGCGCCCATCGCCTCGGCCTGCCATCCGTTCTCGGACTGGAAGGACCAGCACCACACCGACAAGGCACGCTACAACGACCTCAGCCGCGATCTCGGCGGCGTCGCCCGGCGGCTGCTGATCTGCGGCATGCATGTCCATGTCGGCATCCCGGCCGAGGACATGCGCATCGACCTCGTCAACCAGCTCTCCTACTTCCTGCCGCATCTGCTGGCGATGTCCGCCTCCTCCCCCTTCTGGCAGGGCGAGGATACCGGCCTCGCGAGCTACCGGCTCACCGTCTTCGACAACCTGCCGCGCACCGGCCTGCCGCCGAAATTCACAAGTTGGGCCGAGTATCAGCGGACGGTCGCGGCATTGGTGAAGATGGGGCTGATCGAGGATTCATCGAAGATCTGGTGGGATCTGCGCCCCTCGGCGCGGTTCCCGACGATCGAGAGCCGCATCTGCGATGTCTCGCCCCGGCTCGAGACGGCGCTGTCGCTCGCCGCGCTGACCCAGTGCCTGACCCGGATGTTGTGGCGGCTCATGCGGGCCAACCAGCGCTGGCGGCTCTACGACAATTTCCTCATCGGCGAGAACCGCTGGCGGGCGCAGCGCTATGGCATCACCGGCGGGCTGATCGACTTCGGCACGCTGGAGGTGGTGGAGTTCCCCACGCTCATCGACGAGATGATCGCGCTCGTCGCCGAGGATGCCGAGGTGCTCGGCTGCGCGGCGGAGATCGAAGCGTTGCGGCGCTTGCCCGCGACCGGCACCAGTTCCGACCGCCAGCGCGCGGTGAGGATCGATGCGCTCGAAGCCGACGAGGATGAGTTCGCGGCGATGCGCGCCGTTGTGGCGCATCTCATCGAGGAATTCCACGCCGATCTCTGACCTGACGCGAGCCCCGGGTCTTAAAGCGTTTTCGGCCTGTCTCGCGGGACGGAGCGGTCCTTCCTCCGCCCGGGACCAAGGCGAAGTCGCCGGGCGAGCGTCCGGCCGGCCGACAGGTCCGAAATAGGCTCAGAGTGGCTCGTGGCGGGTTCGGGACCTTGCCAGGAAAAAGGGAGGGCGCCGCCCTCCCTTTCCGTCGTTCCTGTATGTCCGGTCAGGACTTGCGGCGGCGACGAAGCGCGCCCATTGCGCCGAGACCGCCGACGAGCAGTAACCCCGCGGCCGGCAGCGGCACGGCCGACGGCACGAGTTCGCCGTAGAGGTTCGCATGCGACAGCGACTGCCGGCCGTTGGCGATCGACCAGGTCCCGCTGGTCACGCCGGGGGCGAGGCCGAAGGCCGCCCAGTCAGGATTGAGCTGGGCCACGCCGCTCTTGAAGGCGAGGACGAGGTTGGCCCAAATCATGCCCGCCGGCGCCGCCGGCAGGAGGAAGGACCAGTTGCCCGAAAGTGTTCCGGTGCCGGTGACGGACAGGATCGACGGGCCGCTGTCCGACTTGTCGATGAGCTGATAGCCCGCGCCGAGGATCCCGAAGAGCGGATCGGGATTCGCGCCGCCGGGATTGCCGCTGATATTGCCGACGCCGGAGGCGATGCAGGTCGCGCCGGGCGCGACCGTCGTCACGGAAAATTCCCGATCGGTCGTCGCGGCCGTTCCGGGGCACAGCGTCGTGACCGTCGCGGCCCCCGCCATACCCACGCCGAAGAGAGTCGTCGCCACGGCGGCAAGAGCCAGACGACCGAGAACCGTTTTCATGATTGCACCCATTCCACCCAAAGGAACCCCATCACCGCGATATCTACCATGATTCCGGGAGCTTGGCAGGGGAAACTTTCGATGGAATTACCGTTTCACCCCCCAGTTGAATGTCCCGACTATCCAATGCACAATCCGGTCCCGGCCGGCGGGATTTTGGCGATTGTGGCAACCATTCCGACGGCTGACGCAAATCGCCGGCGTGATAAACTGATTCGCGAGCCGCGCGGCACGGGGCGGCCTGCGCCGTCTTCGGCCTTGCAAAACTCTTGCAACAGTTGGAATTTAACACACGTTCAATTCGCCACGATGCCGCGCATGGGAGGGGACATGGACTTCGCGCTGAGTGAGGAACAACAGGCCATCTTCGACATGGCGCAGGCCTTTGGCGCCGAGCATGTCGCCCCCTTCGCCCGCGACTGGGAAAAGGCCGGAACGATCCCGAAAGCGCTCTGGCCGAAAGTGGCGGAGCTTGGCCTCGGCGGCATCTACGTGAGCGAGGAACATGGCGGCTCGGGCCTTTCGCGGCTCGACGCGACGCTGGTCTTCGAGGCGCTGGCGATGGCCTGCCCCGCCGTCGGCTCGTTCCTGTCGATCCACAACATGTGCGGCGGCATGATCGACACGTTCGGCTCTTCCGAGACCAAGGCGGCGTGGCTGCCCGCGCTGATATCGATGGACAAGATCTTCTCCTACTGCCTGACCGAGCCGGGATCGGGGTCGGACGCCGCCGCGCTGCGCACCCGGGCGGAGCGGACGAACGAGGGCTGGCGGCTCAACGGCACCAAGGCCTTCATCTCCGGCGGCGGCTATTCGGACGTCTATGTCACGATGGTCCGCACCGGCGAGGACGGGCCGAAGGGGATCTCGACCGTGATTGTCGAGGACGGGACGAAGGGGCTTTCCTTCGGCGCGCTCGAGGACAAGATGGGCTGGCGCGCCCAGCCGACCGCGCAGGTGCAGTTCGACGATTGCGTCGTGCCGGCGGGAAATCTCATCGGCGAGGAGGGCAAGGGATTCGTCTACGCGATGGCCGGGCTCGACGGCGGGCGGCTCAACATCGCGGCCTCGGCCCTTGGCGGCGCCCAGGCCGCGCTGGACGCGACGCTCGCCTATATGGGCGAGCGCAAGGCCTTCGGAAAATCGCTCGACCAGTTCCAGGCGCTGCAGTTCCGGCTCGCGGAGCTGGAGGTCAAGCTGCAATCGGCGCGGGTCTTCCTGCGCCAGGCGGCGTGGAAGCTCGACCACAAGGCGCCCGACGCGACGAAGTTCTGCGCGATGGCCAAGATGCTGGTGACGGACAATGCCTTCGACGTGGCCAACCAGTGCCTGCAACTGCACGGCGGCTACGGCTACCTCGCCGATTACGGCGTCGAGAAGATCGTCCGCGACCTCCGGGTGCACCAGATCCTTGAAGGCACCAACGAGATCATGCGCCTGATCACCGCGCGCGCGTTGCTGGCAGAGCGCGGCTGATGGCCGATATCGCGATCCGCAAGGAAGGCCGCGCCGGGCGGATCACGCTCAACCGGCCGCAGGCGCTCAATGCGATCACCTACGAGATGTGCCTGGCCATCGACGCCGCGCTGATCGCGTGGCGCGCGGATGACGAGGTCGCGCTGGTTCTGATCGACGCGACAGGCGAGCGCGCGTTTTCCGCCGGCGGCGACATTGCCGAGATGTATGCGACGGGGACCGGGGGCGACTATTCCTACGGCCGCCGCTTCTGGCGCGACGAATACCGGATGAACGCGCGGATCGCCGAATATCCCAAGCCGGTGGTGAGCCTGCTGCAAGGCTTCACCATGGGCGGCGGCGTCGGCGTCGGCTGCCACGGCAGCCACCGGATCGTCGGCGAGTCGTCCCAGATCGCCATGCCGGAATGCGGCATCGGCCTCGTGCCGGATGTCGGCGGCTCGTTCCTCCTCGCGCTGGCGCCGGGGCGGCTTGGCGAATATCTCGGCACGACCGGGGCGCGCATGGGTCCGGCCGACGCGATCCTCGCCGGTTTCGCCGACCACTTCGTGCCCGAGGCCGCCTGGCCGGCGCTGAGCGCGCGGCTCATCGAGACGGGCGACGCGCAGCAGGTCCTCGCCGCGACCGGGGCGGCGCCCGAGGCAAGGCTCGCCGCGCTCCGCCCCGAGATCGACGCCCATTTCGCCGGCGAGACGCTCGGCGATATCGTCCGGGCGCTGAAACACGCGGACACGCCCTTTGCCGGGGACGCGCTGAAGGCGCTCGGCCGCACCGCGCCGCTCTCGGCCGCCTGCACGGTCGAGATGCTGCACCGGCTGCGCGCCGCGCCCTCGATGCGCCGGGCGCTGGAGATGGAATTCCGTTTCACCTACCGTGCGATGGAGCACGCCGATTTCATCGAGGGCATCCGCGCGGCGATCATCGACAAGGACCGCAATCCGCGCTGGCGCCATGCCGGGCCGGAGGCGGTGCCGGCCGTGGACGTGTCGAGGATGCTGATGCCGCTCGGGCAGGACAGGCTGACATTCGGGGAGGAAGTCACATGAGGATCGGTTTCATCGGTTTGGGCAACATGGGGGCGCCGATGGCGAAGAACCTCGTCGCCGCCGGGCACGAGGTCTGGGGCCACGACCTGCATGCGCCGATGCCCGAGGGCGTGCACGGCGCGATCAGCGCCGCCGGCGCCGCGAAGGACGCGGATGTCGTCATCACCATGCTGCCGAACGGCGCGATCCTGCGCACCGTCGCGGGTGAGGCGATCCCGGCGATGAAGACGGGCGCCGTCCTCTGCGACTGCTCGACCGTCGATGTCGAAAGCGCCCGCGCCGTCGCGGATGCGGCCGCGAAAGCCGGGGTTCTCGCGGTGGACGCGCCGGTTTCGGGCGGCGTCGGCGGGGCGGCGGCCGGGACGCTGACCTTCATGGCCGGGGGCTCGGACGCGGCGTTCGCCATCGTCAGGCCGCTCTTCGACGTCATGGGCCAGAAGGCCGTGCATTGCGGCGCGTCGGGTGCCGGCCAGGCGGCGAAGATCTGCAACAACATGATCCTCGGCGTCACCATGATCGCCACCTGCGAGGCCTTCGCGCTGGCCGACAAGCTCGGCCTCGACCGGCAGAAGATGTTCGACGTCGTCTCCACCTCCTCGGGCTATAGCTGGACGATGAACGCCTATTGCCCGGCCCCGGGCGTCGGGCCGAAATCGCCGGCCGACAACGACTACAAGCCGGGCTTCGCGGCCGAACTGATGCTGAAGGACCTGCGGCTCAGCCAGCAGGCGGCGAAGGCGGCGGATGCCGACACGCCGATGGGGGAACTTGCGGCCCTTCTCTACGAGACCTTCGTCGAGACGGAGGGCGGGCGCGGCATGGACTTCTCCGCCATGCTGCCGCGCTTCGAGAAGCGCCATCGCGGCTGAAATCCGCCGATCGCGGCCCCGCGGCGAACCCTTCGGCGCCGGACATGGTACCCCGTTGCGAAAAGCAACGGAGATTCGCATGCCCATCCGCCTCGCCCGCCTCGCCCTGCCGATACTCGCCGTGACACTCGCGCTTGGGGGCCAGCCCGCGGCGGCCGACCAGCGCGGCTGCCCGCCGGGCCTGGCCAAGAAGGCCGTTCCCTGCGTGCCGCCCGGCCTCGCGAAGAAGGGGGTGCGGTCCTTCTCGCGCGGCGACCGCATTCACGACCGGGACTACCACCTGATCCGCTATCCCGACCGCTACGGGCTTGACCCGCTCGCCCCCGGTGAACGTTACTACGTGGTGGACGGGCAGATTCTGCGCGTCAGCGAAGAGACCTACGAAGTGCTGGACGTCGTCCGGGCCGTCTCCGCGCTTCTCGACTGAAGGACGCGCCCCTGCCCCGGCCCGAGGAGACATCGCGATGACGGGCTGGGTCGAGGTGGCCGCCGGGTTCGAAAGGCTCGACGCCGTGCAGGACTGAGGTCGGGTCCGCGGACCGACCGGGGTTTGAATATCCCCTTCTCTGTGACATGGTCACAGACAGGGCGCGCGCATCGCGGCATCCTCGCCGCATGGACCTCCGAACGATTCGGGGGTGGGAAACGGAGAGATCCCATGTTCAAGACCAATGTCGGCAGCATCGACCGCGTGCTGCGCATCGTCCTCGGCCTCGCACTTCTGGCGGGCTTCTTCCTCGATGCCGATGCGACCTATCGCTGGGCCTACCTGATCGGCATCGTGCCGCTTGTGACCGGGCTCATGGGCTCCTGCCCGATCTACTCGATCCTCGGGTTCAGCACCTGCCCGATGAAGAAGGGCTGAACCGACCGACCCGGCCACCGGAGACCCGGCGTCAAGCGTTATCCCGCGGCAGCGCGGCCGAGCGGGGGCTCGATGCCCCCCGAGGCCGCACCGCCCGGGACCATCACTCCGCCGCCACCCGCCGCGGCTTCAGCATCGGCGCGAGGTAGCGCCCGGTATGGCTCCGCTCCACCTTGGCGATGTCTTCGGGTGTGCCCACCGCGACGATCTCGCCGCCGCCATCGCCGCCCTCGGGCCCGATGTCGATCAGCCAGTCGGCGGTCTTGATCACGTCGAGATTGTGCTCGATGACCACGACGGTGTTGCCCTGCTCCACCAGTTCGTGCAGCACTTCCAGCAGTTTTCGAACATCTTCGAAGTGCAGACCCGTCGTCGGCTCATCCAGAATGTACAAAGTGCGACCTGTGGACCGTCGCGCCAATTCCTTCGACAGCTTCACCCGCTGCGCCTCGCCGCCCGAAAGCGTCGTCGCCTGCTGGCCGACCTTGATATAGCCGAGCCCGACCTTCACCAGCGCGTCCATCTTCTCGCGGATCGCCGGCACGGCCGCGAAGAAGCCCTGCGCGTCCTCCACCGTCATGTCGAGCACATCGGCGATGGACCTGCCCTTGAACTTGATCTCAAGCGTCTCGCGGTTGTAGCGGTGGCCCTTGCAGGTCTCGCAGGTGACATAGACGTCGGGCAGGAAGTGCATCTCGATCTTGATGACGCCGTCGCCCTGGCAGGCCTCGCAGCG
>WOYI011266716.1_pt2 | contig 11025 bp, 7 predicted proteins | sample 6423411 | NCBI WGS metagenome assembly WOYI01 (sample SAMN13441803, study PRJNA592873) | oil field metagenome | biome: oil field; feature: oil-well bore; material: oil-contaminated soil; isolation source: oil-contaminated soil from oil-well borehole | place: Germany: Wietze | collected 2016-10-18 ... | reverse complement strand
TGAATGGCTGCGCAAGAGGATTTTTCAGAAAGCGAATGGAAATTGACGGCGCCAGAATTGTATCAGCAGAAAACCAAACAGCATCCCGCCCAAGTGCGCGAAGTGTGCAATATTGCTGGCGATCCCCGCCACGCCAAAAAACAACTCCAGTCCGCCATACCCCAGCACAAACCATTTTGCTTTGAGGGGAATCGGGGGGAACAACAACATGATGCGTTCATTCGGAAACATCATGCCAAAGGCCAGTAATAAACCAAAAACCGCCCCTGAGGCACCGAGCGTCGGGAAAGGCGCGCCGCCAGCCCGCAGATGCAGGTACATGGCAACCAATTGGACCAACGCCGCACCCACTAGGCAAACAAAGTAATACACCGCAAACCGAGCCGATCCCCAATACCGCTCAACGGCAGTACCGAACATCCACAGTGCAAAGAGATTCAGGAACAGGTGGGAAAAATTGGCGTGGAGAAAGCCGTAGGTGACCAGTTGCCAAATATGAAACGGCGGGACCTGAACCCAGCCTTCGTCGGTCCGCAGCATAGCCGGTTCGCCACTGGGCCAGAGGGCGAAATGGACAATCCACTCCCCTGGCCCTGTGTATTGCAGCAAATAGACAACGACATTGATCAACAGCAGTAGACGGACCATGGGCTCCCCAAAACAAGGCGGTAGCGTGTCACAACGGCCATGATTCGGGCAACGAGCGTGATCCGCCGTGCCAGATGAAAATCAGCCAAACTGACGGCGGAAGCGCCAAGTACCAAAGCCAAACACAGCGCCACCTAGCAGGAACATACCCAGCACCGAGGGCCACAACACATCGAGGCCAACACCCTTTAACAGGATGCCCATGACAATCTCAATGAAGTGATGCAGAGGCGAAAGCAACATCAGATAGCCAAGCACCGTCGGCATGGCCTCGGGAGGCACAAAAGTCCCGGAAAGCATGAGCATGGGTGACAACAACATGATCACCATGAGGCCCACCTGAGCCAGGTTATTGACTACGGTTGAAATTGCCAAGCCAAAGCCGGCGGTGCTGAAGACATAGATTGCAGTCAATGTGTAAAACAGGAAAACATTGCCACGAAAGGGAATATGAAATATCGGCCCGAGCACGCCATACACGGTGACGGTCACGCCAAGGAGAATCACCATGGTCATGGCAAACACCTTGGGCAACATGATTTCCAATGGCGTCAGCGGCGACACCAACAACTGCTCCACGGTGCCGCGCTCCTTCTCGCGCACCATGGCCGCTGCCGGCAGCATGATGGAGAGCATGGTAATCATGGTAAGCATTTCATTGATGGGGACGAACCAGCGGTCGAGTCCATTAGGATTGAACCAGACTCGGTGGGCGCTATTCACCATCGGCATGGAACCACCCATTGCACCGGCGACAGAAAGTCGCTCCATTGCCCGCTGGACGCCATAGCCCGCCACGATCTGGGCTGCGTAACTGGTCGCCAACGAACCCAAAACGGAATTGCTGGTATCCACCAGGAGTTGAATCTGAGCAGGATCTCCAGACAGCAGTGCCTTATTGAAGTTTGCCGGAATTTCCAGGTAAAGCATTGTCTTGCCGGAATCCAGCATATCCATGGCACGATCTGCGTTCATTTCCATCCCCTGCAGCTTGAACTGGGGCTCACGAAAACTGTAAATCAGATCACGCGAGGCAGAGGACTGATCGTAATCGGCGACTGTCAATGCAGCATGCTTGAGTTCCATTTCAATACCGGATCCCGCCACATAGATGTCCGCCGAAAAGGCATAGACCACAATGATCAGCAGAAAGACGTCCCGACGGAACTGCAACAGTTCCTTCAAGGTCATGACCCGCATGTGCTGTAAAATTTCGCCAAATCTCCCTGACATGACGCATCACTCCTGGGGGCGCTTGGTGAAAAAGTAATAAGCCAGGGAGAACAACACCACGGCGTAGAGCAGCAGGGACAATACGGACGGCCAGAGTTTGTCGAGACCAACCCCCTTCATGAAAGTGCCATCAATGATTCTTGCATAGTGCATCGCGGGGGCCAGATAGGCGATGACCTGGGCCTGTGGACCCATGGAACTCAAGGGGAACAACATGCCCGAGAAGAGAATGGCCGGCACCAAAGTCACAACCATGGTCATCACCACAGCAGCAATCTGGGTCTTGACGAAACTAGACACCAACAAGCCGATACCGGTGGTGGTAAAGGAATAGATGAAAGTCGCCAAAAGATAGAATCCGAACGAGCCCTTGAATGGTGCCTGAAAATAGAACACTGCAAGTGCCCATAGTAAAACACCGTTAACCATTGAAATGCCGGCGTAGGGCAACCACTTGCCCAACAAAAACTCGCCTCGAGTTACCGTGGAAGCGTAAATATTGAGGATGGAGCCACGCTCTTTTTCCCGCACCAAACTCACTGCTGTCAACAATGGTGGAGTCATCATCAAGACCATCATCACCATTTTAGGCGCCATGGACCAGATGCTTTTGCCACTCTGGTTGTAAAGCATACGCATTTCCAGCCGGAGATTTCCCATCTGCTGACGCGCTTGTTTTTGACTGAAGCCTGCAGTGGTGAGTCGTTTGGCAATCAACTCTTGGGTGTAGTAGGCGTTGATGGCACCAATATAACCACGCGCAATATTGGCGCGAAGGGGAAACGATCCATCCATTAAGGTCTGGACGGTTACGGCGTGCCCTGCAGCCAAATCCTCTTCAAATTTATCTGGAATCACCACGATTGCGCGCACCGCCCCACGACTGAGAAGGCGCGGAATCTGGTGTTCGTCATTCAGATAACCCTTGAAATCAAAGTAGCGCGAATCAATCATGCGATAGGCATATTCGCGACTTTGCGGGGTATGGTCATGGTCAACGATGACGAAAGGAATGTTTTCAACATCCAGATTCATCCCGAGTCCAAATACCAACATAAGCACCGGCGGAACGACGAAAGCCAATCCCAAAAACAGGCGGTCGCGGGTGATTTCTGCCCATTCTTTGGCGATTACCGCTGCAAGGCGTGTCAGATTCATGCGGCCAACCCTGCCTTATGTTCCAAATCCAACACATTCTGTACGAACACATTTTCCATGGTTAGCGGCAAACGACCAATGCTTTGTACAGAAATCTTTGCAGCATCAAGGACTTTTCGCACATCGTTCTTCACCGCCTCGGCATCCCGCGCCAAGACCTGAACGCGACGACCGAACAGGGTTGCATCTTCAAAGCCATGATCTCGCAACACGCTTTGAGCCCGATAAGGGTTTTCACAGCGGATTTCAAGCAATTGACCAAAACGTTTTTCCACATCAGCCTTGAGGCCCGCAGGGGAATCGTACGCAACCACCTTTCCAGCATGCATCAGCGCAATGCGATCACAGTATTCTGCCTCGACCATATAGTGCGTCGTGACCAACAGCCCCACACCCTCCTGCCGGGAGAGTCGGAACAATACATCCCAGAACTCCCGCCGGCCCATAGGATCCACACCGGAAGTCGGTTCATCCAAGAACAGAATTGGGGGTCGATGCACCAGTGCGCAACCCAAGGCCAAACGCTGTCGCAAGCCCATGGGCAAGGAACCGGTCAGCGCGTTTTCCATTCCCTCCAAACCTGCAAGGTCCACGATCCAGCGCAGTCGAGGCTCAATCTCACGCTGTGGTACCGCGTAGATGCCCGCGTAAAGACGAATATTCTCCACCACGCTCAGGTCCAGGTAGAGTGAAAACGCCTGGGACATGTACCCGATGCGTTTTTTGATGGTGGATCCGGAATGCCGCATATCGGCTCCGGCCACCGAGCCTGCGCCTTCAGATGGACGCAGGATACCTGTCAGCATTTTGATAACAGTGGTTTTGCCTGCGCCATTGGCGCCCAGCAAGCCAAAAATTTCGCCAGGACGAACCTCAAAACTCACATGATCCACTGCGCGGAACGCCCCGAAGTCGCGTACCAGATTAACCGCCTCAATGACGGGCGCATTGGGATCAAGATGAATCACCGTCCCTTCCGGGGGCGAAGGCAGTTCTCGCACCGCCTGCCCTTCTCCATTCAGCTCAAGAAGACTCACATAGACATCTTCGAGCTCTGGTGTATCCGTCTGCACTTCTGTGACATCAAGCCCCTTGAGAACGTCTCGCACCACATGCTCAGCATCCGCTGTCTGTTCTGGCACGAAGACCCTCAGGTAATTCCCCAAGGCCACAACTTGCTCAAAACGGCCTCTCAGACGCTTCAATGCCTCCAATTGTGGTTGCGCAGCCACGGAAGCCACGGTCCCAGGAGCCATCCGCAGCAACGACTCAATCTCGCCTGTCGCCAAAATACGCCCATGGTGCATCAGCGCCGCGCTATGGAATCGGGACGCTTCATCCATATAGGCTGTGGAAACCAAGGCAGTGATGCCTTTCTCGGCCAATAACTCGGCCAAAATTGCCCAGAAATCGCGTCGAGACACCGGGTCTACCCCGGTAGTGGGTTCATCCAGAATGACCAGCTCAGGCTCATGAATCAGGGTACAAACCAACCCCAATTTCTGCTTCATGCCCCCAGAGAGATTCTTCATGGCCCGGTCACGGAACTTGTCCAGACGGGTCATGCGCAACAACTTTTCCTTACGCTCGCCGAGATCTTCTGACTTGACCAGGCGCAGGCGGGCAAAAAAGTTTATGTTTTCCTCAATGGACAAATCCGGATACAGATTCTGTCCCAGGCCTTGTGGCATGAACCCCAGTCGCAGTTTGATTCGCTCTGCTGCAGACTCCGAGTCGATAAGGTTACCAAAAACATTCACGGAGCCAGCGTCATAGCTCATGACGCCGGCTACCGTTTTCATGGTGCTACTTTTGCCGGCACCATCAGAACCAATGAGACCGAACAAGCTGCCTTTTGGGATATCCAGGTCTATCCCGCGAACCGCATGTACATCCTTGTAGTTCTTGACCAGCCCGCGAATACGAACGACCGGTGTCTCATCCATCTTTACTCAGCCCCTCGGTAACGGGATCCATGGAATCAGGCTTTCTATCTCACCATTTTGGTGGTGCCCAAGCCACGTTCTCGTCCCAACGGATTACCGCATCCGCCGGCATGCCGGGAGTCAACAGGAAATCAGGGTTTCCAGTAAAGTAAAGCTTGACTGCATAGACTTGTTTGACGCGCTCATCCGGGGTCTGGACTTCCTTGGGCGTGAACTCGGCGCGCGAGGCGATGTAGTCCACCACAGCAGGGAAAGGTCGATTGGGGTAGGAATCCACATAGACCTGGGCCTGCAAACCACGTCTGATCTTGCCGATCTCGTTACCGGGCACGTAGACCTTGAGGTACAGACGATCCAGATTCACCAGTTCATACAAGGGACGACCAGCCGCGCCGACCTCGCCCGCCTCAACCAACCGTGAGGTGACAATGCCCTTGCTGGGCGCCTTAACTGTCAGATTCGCCAAGGCAATGGCCGCTTCTTCGCGCATTGCACGAACCCGGTCCAATTCTGAATCCAGCGCCTTCAGCTCAGTTTCCTTGGCCGCAATCTGTTCCTTTCCAAGATTGGCACGCTCAAGCTGCTTTTGAGCACCAGTCAAACCAGCGTGGGCAGACCGGATGTCCTTGGTCATGACCGTGTACTGCAGTTGCGCTTGTTCCAAGCGTTGCTTGTTCACCGTCCCCGCTTCCGCCAAGACTCTGACCCGCTCGAGGTCCCGACTGAATTGGCCTTCTGCAGCTTGGGCCTTTTCGACGGTCGCCTGCATATGGTCTACCTGGGCTTGTGCTGCGGCGATGCCCAGTGGCAATTCTTTTTTGGCAACAGCCAGCGTCTCATTAGCCGCTTGTCGGCGAGTTTCAAGGCTGGCAATGCCCGCATCGGCCTGGCGAATCTTGGCCTTGACTTCCTCATCCTCCATCTGGACAAGGACCTGATCCACTTCGACCAAGTCACCTTCCTTGGCCATGATTTCCTTGACCTTGCCCGGATACTTGGCTGCAACCGTGGTCGTATCCCCCTCGATCCGCCCATTAACCTGCAGCAATCCTTGCGGAAGCGGCGCACTGACGATGCGATAGACCACCACAATGGCCACAATCGCTGCCACTCCCAACCCCATCAACAACCATCTCAGCGGTCGACGTCCCTTGTCTGCGGCCATTTTTTGCCATCCTATTTATGAACTGACGAAGCCAAAACCAGGCAGGTTGAATTAGATCCCGCCCGTCACATACTTAAGCCGCAGATCGGCATAAACCGCATCGTACTTGGCGTTGTTATAGCTTGTGAAGGCAGCGGTGCGACGGGTTTCAGCCTCAAGCACCTCGGTATTGGTCCCCATGCCTTCGCGATAGCGATCGCGGGTCACCCGCTGATTTTCATCAGCGCTATCCAGCGAAGTCTGAGCAACCTTGAGCCGGTTGCGCGCCTCGTCCCGAGCCAGCCAGGTCTGCCGCACCTGAAGGCGAATCAAGTCTCGCGCCTGGGACAGCAACTCTTCGGTAGAAACTCTACGCTTGGACAATGCTTCAGCCTGTTTACGGGTTACACCCGCATCAAACAGGGTCCAGGAAGCGCCCACGCCGGCAAAACCGATGGTCTTGTCAGACAAGGTATCCAGATCCACGTAGGACATGCCCCCCAACAAGGCGACCTGGGGCAATAGACCACTCTTGATTGCCTTGGCGCCGTAACGCAGGCTCTCCATCTGAGCAGAGAGGCCATTCAACTCGGGTCGGCTACTGATCGCTTTCTCCGTCAGACTTTCCAGGGATCCTTCCGAAATCTCCGGTGCTGGCTCCAGAGGATCAAGGTCGACCGGCGCATCAAGCGGGCGTCCCAGCATGCGGTTATAGAAGGACTGTGCCAACTGAACGGCATTCTTGATCTGCAAGTTGCGTTGCTGCGATTCAGCGAGATAGACCTGAACCGACAACAAATCGCTCTTGGCCACCATCTCCTGACCGTAAAGATTCTGAACATCGCGTACATAGCCGGAGACCGCTTCCACTTCGCGATCAGAAATGCCGGCGCCACCCTGCGCACGCAGCACGTTCACGTAGGCTTCCGCAACGTGAATCTTCAGTTCCTGTTCGGTCTGGTGAACGCTCCAACCCGCTGCGTCAACCTGCGATTCCGCCGCCTTGGTGATGTTGGTCAGGCGCCCGCCCGTAAAAATCGGCAGAGTCGCCGTAACAGAGGCCTCCACCAGCTTGTCCGAGCCGATCTCGAACTGCTTGAGATCGGGCGGTACGGGAAACGAGAAAGTGGAAGGAAGCAATGGAAGATGGATCGGCGAGGGAATGGACAGGTTGTCACCAATGGGCGTGTTGATCTTCGGCGCATTATCCAACTGCAGCGCGGTCCCGCTCGCTGATACCGATGGAAATCGACCACGCTCGGCAGCGCTGCGGGCCGCCTCGGCTGACTCGACCAAAAATCTCGAGGATTTGAGGCCGAGATCCGTCGCGCGAGCAGTCTCCCAGGCTTGATCAAGAGTTTCGGCAGCAGCAATGGCGGGCATAAACACGGCTGCACAAAACAGCACCGCCGCCTTCCGTTGGGGCAATCGCATAGTCACAATCCCTGTTCACTTCAGAGGCTGAATGAAAATATGGTGGCTAGTTTTATACGCCCCCGTCTGGGCCGGTGCAAGTCAGCAATAGGCCCGACGCGCGCGCAGCCGCCACACTATAGACGAACTTCCTTTTGAATCCACTAAAAATCCACAGGCTACCGATCTGGCGATGGCAGTTGCAGCGCGATCTCGTGCCAAGATTGCTCGCTCCGCCTAACCCGATCAAGATGTTGCGCCACCTCCTCAAATGCAGGAAGGTCTGCCTCTGCAGCCGCTTTGAGGGTGTTGGCCAGATCGGTCCAGTATCCCGCCACCTCACGCATACGGGGCTCCAGTTCAAGATCACGAATCGCCGGAAGCCAGGCCGCGGCCTCGGCCAGAAAGTCGGCGTACAGCAAGCGAAACGCCCCGCCGCCAGTGCCCCGCTTCTCGATGATCTGGTAGGCAAAGCGGGCCGTCCACTGCCAATCCGCAAGCCCAGGCCAGCGCGACAGATCCGCCCGCCAACGCGACAGTGCGGCCACACCCTGAAACGATGCGCGGCCTGACAACAGGCTCGCGCTATTGGCCAGAATGGCCGCATGCAACCGGGCGGGCAGGTCTTCCGGAGTCGTCATGGACTCCGGCGCGTAGAACTGGCCAGACAAGGGAAAAGGACCTTCACGGGAAAATCGAGCCGCCGCCAGCGCTTCCCGGGACAGCTCCAGCACCTGAGGGCGCTCCGTATCCGTCACCCGATACACCTGCCGCGCCGCGTCATAATCCCAGACCACGATCAAGTGGCCGGGAAAATGGGTATGCGAACCGTAGTAGGGCAGATAAAACAGATCCGTCTGCACCAAAGCAGGATGACCCGTGGCCAATGCTTCCCACAAGGCGCTCTCCCCGGCTGCGGGATCCGTGGACTGGCGCCACTGGAAACGATGTCCCAAGCGCGCAAAAAAGTTGCTTTCATAATCCGCCGAGCGCACATGCAACAAACGGCTGGGAGAACCTCGTGGCATCTCCAGGTAAAACAGCCCCAATCCGCCTCCCAGGCCGAAGCAGAATGCTTCCGACCAGTTCAGCCCATGAAAATGACTCACATCGGCGATGGCAGTGCTGGCGCAGTGACGGCCCGGCTGGTGGGTGATTCTTGACATCCGTGTTACTCCTCGATTGTCGCGATGGCCCATGTCGCCAGTCCTGCTTGACAAGCCCTGCTATCGCTTCTAAAGATCTTTCATGGCTGTCCGGAAAATGTCATGCCCGCTCAAGGCGGGTCGATTTCGGACGCAATCTTAGTTGAGCGATGACCACCAGAGCCATCTACATAAAAATAGCGCACAGGGGAGAGGATCCATGAGCAGTGAATTGCCGCGGCGCGATGAATGGGTCCACTTGAGACTCGATGTCGATGGCATGATTCAGGAGGCGTTCGGCGATACCCACGCCCTGTTCGGGGTTTCACCCCCTGCGCTATTCCACCGCGATTGCGTGGAGCTGGTCGCGCCGCGAAGCCGGCTGGCGTTGCGCAATCTGCTGAACATGGCCCTGGATCAACCGCGTATCGGCCGCTTCAGACTGGCCAGTCCCAACGGCGATCTGTGCAGCGCCTTGTGGACACTGGCGCCCGCCGGGGAAGGCCGGATCTGGTGCGTGGTCAGTGCGCCGCCACCGGAGCACTCGCCCTATGACTTGCCGCCGGCTCTGGCCGAAGTGCTGGACCGAGCCAATCACGTGGTGTTCTTCTGCGATCCGCTGGGTCATTTCATCAACCTCAACCCCTCTCTCACTCGGATCACCGGCTATAGCCGCTGTGAACTCGAATCGCTGAATTTTGCTGAACTGGTTCATCCCGACGATCGCCTCCTGGCACGGTCGATCTTCCTCGGCGCTCTGGGAGGCAGTGGCCAGCAAGCAGAGATTCGCATTTTCACCAAAGACCACCGGCAACAACATATTCACTTCACCAATGCGCCCCTATGGGACAAAGAACAGATCGTTGGCGTGGTTGGCATTGGCAGCGACGTGACGGCCGAACGCATGTGGTCGACTGCCTTGAGTGACGCCCAAGAGCGCCTAGAACGAGCGCAGCGCATCGCGGGGCTGGGTCGATGGAGCTTTGACTTCAAGAGCCGCAAAGCACACTGGTCACCCGAATTGTTTGCCCTGCTGGAAATGAATCCACGAGATTTCTCCAATGACTATGCGGGTTTCAGGCGCCTCATCCACCCCGATGATGTGGAGCGAGTGACTCAGCATCATCGTAACGTGGTGCGGGATCGACGCGCTTTGGATCTGGAATGCCGGATCGTGCGCCCCGATGGTTCGGTACGCTGGATTCACGAACGGGGCGAAATCACCCGGGACAGCCGCGGCCGACTATTGCGCATCGAAGGCACCCTGCAAGACATCACGGAATGCAAGCGGGCTGAGGAAGAACTCCATCTGGCCCGGGACGCCCTGGCACGAATGGGCGAGAGTCTGTTCATCCTGGATGCGAAACGTCAGGTGCTTTCCGCCAATGCCGCATTTTGCCGCTTGGTCGGGTGCGCTCGCAGCGCCCTCCAGGATCAGGCGCCGGATTTCCTGCTCGCTCCAGGCCAGGATATCGCCGCGCTCGACAGTCTATGGCAACACCTGAAGACCATTGGCACCTGGCAGGGTCTTCTGCCGGGGCGCCGCATGGATGGCAGTCCGTTGACACTTCAGCTGAGCCTGAGCCTTGCACGCGATGCCCGAGGGCGCATCACCCATTACATCGGTTTGTGCCGAGAATCGCCCGCACTCCCCTTACTGGCCGCCGAAAGCATTGAGCATCCCCAGGATCGCGATGCCGTCACGGCCCTGCTGACCCGCACGAGCCTCATGCGACAACTGACCCTGTCTGTCCCCGTCGCGGCGCGACAGGACGATCATCTGACCCTGTTGTGGCTGGATCTGGACCATTTCCGATCCATCAATGAATCGCTGGATCCAGCGGTCGGCGATGAAATCCTTCAAGAGGTGGCGCAACGTTTCCAGAGCCTTTTAGGGGAGCAATCGACGCTATTTCACATGGGGGGAGACGTATTTGCCGTTCTGCTGGAAGGATCGGCAGCGACTGCCCGCGCCACCGCGCTTGCGGAATCTCTGCTGGAGGGGCTCAATCGACCCTTGCCGGTGGCCGGCATGCTGTTGGGGCTCTCCGCCAGCATTGGGATTGCTTCGCTCGCCAGCGGCGAACAAGCCGATGCTGCCGACTTGGTGCGCCAGGCCGAAACAGCCATGTATCAGGCCAAACGCCACCGGCACTGTTACCGGCTCGCCACATGCTCCCGGCAACTCACCCAACCCTCCCCCATGGGCGCCCATGAACTGCGTCAAGCGCTTCAGAACGACGAGCTGTTTCTGGTCTATCAGCCCATCTATGACAGCCTTGGAGGCAATCGGGACCAAATTTCCGGAGTCGAGGCATTGGTCCGCTGGGCTCATCCC
>WOYI010262498.1_pt1 | contig 11026 bp, 9 predicted proteins | sample 6423411 | NCBI WGS metagenome assembly WOYI01 (sample SAMN13441803, study PRJNA592873) | oil field metagenome | biome: oil field; feature: oil-well bore; material: oil-contaminated soil; isolation source: oil-contaminated soil from oil-well borehole | place: Germany: Wietze | collected 2016-10-18 ... | reverse complement strand
ATATTAGAAAAAGAAGATATTGTTTTAGAAATTAAAGAAGAAGCTCCTGAATATGGCGAAAGCTCGATTAGATGGAAACTTTTTCAACTTCAAAAAGATAAAAAAATAACTAAGATCGATGCTGATCATTATATTAAGCAAAATATTCAAGTCTTTCCCACGAACTTAGTGAGCGATTATGCAATTTCATTAAAAGATAAGCTGAAAAGAGAATTTAAGAATATTCGGTTTATTATCTATGAATCCATAATATTGAACGAGTGGTTAAACCATCAATTAAGAAGGAATACTATTTTTATCGAGGTTGAAAGATTTTATTCGGAATCTTTTTTTCAATATCTAAAAACTAAAATAGCGGTACCACTGCTTTTTGAACCATCCTGGCATGATTTCACTCTCTATTCGGGTGAAATTACTGTTGTTGTCCAAAATCTAGTAACTCAATCACCAATCGACAAGCAAAATCATCGGCCAAAAATTGAGAAATTGCTCGTTGACTTATTATCAAAGGATTTACTTTCCTTGATGATTAGCGATGAAGATCGAATGATGATGATTAAAGAAATAGCGACTACATATTTAATAAATCCGAAGACCGCTCGTGCCTACGCTAAAAGACGTAAAAATGAAGAGACTCTAATCAAAGTATTAAAAACAGTACCACTTTTTGAAAAATGGGACTTCTCAAAATGATAAAACAAGAAAGCTACTCAAAATCACATTTAGAAAACATTAAAAGCAATTATCCTCGAGTCGATATTCAACTTATAGAAAAGACAGTCTTTGCTTTCGGTTTGCTTGAATTACTTTCCTTGTCAAACCTTCCTTTCATTTTTAAAGGCGGAACTTCGCTCCTTCTCGTATTGTCAAATCCCTATTGTCTTTCTACGGATATCGATATACTTATTGAGCCAGATTTATTAATTGAAAAATATCTTCCAATAGATGGCACTTCACACCCATTTATCCGAATTGAAGAAGACTTTAGAACTAAGAGAAATTCAATGTTGAAGAGGCATTTCCGATTTGTCTATTTATCACCGATGACAAACCGGGAAAACAGTATCCTATTAGATGTCTTATATGAGCATCATGGTTATCGAACCCTTAAAAAAGTTTTGATTCAATCAGCGTTCCTTTCGCTTGATGATACAAATCCAGCATTTGTTGTAATTCCTTCGACAGGTTCTCTTTTAGGTGACAAATTAACGGCTTTTGCACCCAATACGATAGGAATTCCCTTTCAATATGAATCAAAAAGTGGTCTTTTAATTAATAAAACACTTGAAGTTGCCAAACAATTCATTGATATATATGCTCTTTTAATGCAAGAAATCGACTTCCTCGATGTGATTGAATCATATTTGAAAATAGCTAACGATGAAATTAGATATCGAGGCCTATCCATCACGGCCAAGGATGGCTTGTTGGATACATTTTCTTCGACCCTCGCAATCATATCGAAAGGAAAATATCTTCCTGATCAATATCGCTTGTTGATTGAAGGATTCGACAAATTGCAAAACCATGTACTTGGTATTAGCGTCAACGGAGAAGCGGCAGTCTTGTATTCCGCGTCTATCATGTTATTAATTGCCAAGATTTTTACTAACGAAACTACCCTAAGTTGTCCAAATCAAAGTCCAATTATTGACCAAAAGTATCGCTTTATCAATAAACTAAGAAAACGCGACCAAGAAGCTTTTAACATGGCGGCTATTTCATTAAGATTAATTTATGAGATTAATTGAATTGGAATTTACAAATTATTTAATTATTAATAAAATCTGGAATCCAATGTATTATTATATGAGTTAATAAGATAATAGTTCGTTTAATATAAAGGAGAATATTCCTCATGTTTAAGGATAAAATACTATTAATCACAGGCGGTACCGGCTCATTTGGTAACGCTGTCATGAAACGTTTCTTAAATACCGATATTAAGGAAATCCGCATCTTTTCACGCGATGAAAAGAAACAGGATGATATGCGGAAAATTTATAAAGACGACAAACTTAAATTTTATATCGGCGATGTCCGCGATATCGCCAGTGTTAAAAATGCGATGAACGGCGTCGATTATATTTTCCATGCCGCAGCCTTAAAACAGGTGCCATCGTGCGAATTCTTCCCACTAGAAGCCGTAAAAACAAATGTACTTGGCACTGATAATGTGCTGACCGCCGCGATTGAACTAGGTGTAAAGAAGGTTATCTGCTTATCAACTGATAAAGCCGCCTATCCGATTAATGCCATGGGCATCTCCAAAGCGATGATGGAAAAAGTATTCGTCGCCAAATCGAAAACCGTCGATCCCGAGAAGACATTAATTTGTGGCACCCGGTATGGTAATGTCATGGCTTCACGAGGTTCGGTTATCCCGCTATTCATAGAACAAATAAAGGCGGGCCAACCTTTGACAGTTACTAATCCCGACATGACGCGCTTCTTAATGAGTTTAGATGAGGCCGTCGAATTAGTCGTGTTTGCCTTCCAAAACGCTGTTGCTGGCGACATTATGGTTCAAAAATCACCCGCTTCGACGATTGGCGATTTAGCGATTGCTTTAAAAGAGCTCTTTGGCGTTAAAAATGAAGTTAAGATTATTGGCACGCGCCATGGCGAGAAGCTATATGAAACACTATTAACAAAAGAAGAATATGCCGTAGCTATCGACATGGGCGGCTTCTTTCGGGTCCCGGCTGATAAACGCGACTTAAATTATGATAAATATTTCGTCGAAGGCATCAGCCCGGCTTCGTTAGAAGGTGAATACAATTCACATAACACTGAACGATTGAATATCGAAGGGATTAAACAAAAGCTTCTGAAACTTGACTATGTCCAAGAACAACTTAAGGAATGGAAGAAGAAATGACGATTTTAGTCACGGGCGCCAAAGGATTCATCGGCAAGAACTTGATCGTCGAACTCAAAAATCGCCACGATGACGACATTTTTGAATATGATATTGATACTGATCCTGCTTTATTAGAAGCATATTGTAAGAAAGCGGAATTTGTCTACCATCTAGCCGGTGTCAATCGTCCTAAAGACCAGTCTGAGTTCATGGAAGGTAATTTTGGCTTTACTTCCACGCTGCTGGATACATTAAAGAAACATCATAATACTTGCCCAATCATGCTTGCTTCCTCAATCCAAGCTGAACTTGATAATCCTTATGGTATTAGTAAGAAAGCTGGAGAAGAACTGTTATTTCAGTATGGTAAAGAGGTTGGCGCTAAAGTATTGATTTATCGGTTCCCGAATGTCTTTGGCAAATGGTGCCGCCCTAATTACAATAGCGTGGTCGCCACATTTTGCCATAACATCGCCCATGATCTTCCAATTAAGGTCAATGATTCAAGCGTTTTGTTGAGTCTAGTTTATATCGATGATGTCGTAAATGAACTAATTAATGCGCTTGATGGTAAAGGAAACATGGTGGGCGACTATTACCGTGTCCCCATCACGCATTCGGTGCGACTCGGTTATATCGTTGAACTTATTAATTCATTTAAACAAAGCCGCATCAATAGTTATATTCCCGATATGAAGGATCCCTTTACCAAGAAGCTTTATAGCACCTATTTAAGCTACTTACCTGAAGACCAGTTCAAATATCCCTTAAAGATGAATGTTGACAATCGTGGATCATTCACCGAGTTCTTAAAAACAGAAGAGCGGGGCCAAGTATCCGTCAATGTGACTAAACCTGGCATTACCAAAGGCAATCACTGGCACCATTCGAAAAATGAAAAGTTTTTGGTGGTTTCCGGTAAAGCTATTATTAGATTCCGTAAAATCGATTCTAAAGAAGTAATCGAATATCAAGTGTCTGGGGAAAAGTTAGAAGTAGTGGATATTCCTGTTGGCTATACCCATAACATTGAAAATGTTGGAGATACTGATCTAGTTACTATCATGTGGGCGAATGAGCCATTTGATAAGGATAAACCCGATACATTTGCTCTTAAGGTCTAGTTATCTTAATTAATCCAAAAGATTTCATTTATTTTTATCTTCCACTATAGAGGTTTTTAAGTTGATTACATGTTTTTACTGGGAATAAAATCACTTTAATGCATTTTTTACAAGGGAATAAAACATAGATATTGCATGTTTTACCGGCAAATGTTATAAAGATGTCAGGTAATCATCATGAAAAGAAAAATTTATCAAACATTGCTCGAATGGAAAGAAAATGACTTTTTTCAATCATTATTGGTAAAAGGTGCCAGACAGGTTGGGAAAACATATATTATTAAAGATTTCGGCAAAAGAGAATTTAAGTATTTGTTGTACCTAAATTTCGAAGATCAACTCGATATGAGAAAAGCTTTTGACACGATGCCGAATCCCGCCGAAGCAGTAAAAACATTACAAGCTTACGGAATATCACAAAACATTTTCAGTATTGATGGAAATGAAACATTAATCTTTTTAGATGAAATTCAACTATGCAAAAGAGCATATTCACTCCTTAAACCACTCACTGAAATGAAAAAATACCGCATTGTTGCGAGTGGTTCAATGCTTGGAATTAACTTAAATAGTGATTTTCTTGATCCGGGTCCTTCAGTAAAACACATTGAGATGGTACCCATGGACTTTGAAGAATTTTTATGGGCAATACATGGCGAAACAATTAATAATATTGTTATTCAAATAAAAGATGACGTCCTAAAAGGAAACCTTATTAACCAAACATTACATGAAACGCTTAACAAGGACATTAAGGACTATGTTCTGGTTGGTGGAATGCCGCAAGTAGTCTTCGAATATATTCAAAGTAAAAATCTAGGGAAAGTATTTTTGAAACAAGAAGCAATTATTAATTTATATCGAAGCGATATCCAGCAATATCAGTCGACTCCAGATAACAAAATTAAGACACTAAAATGTTTTGATTCCATTCCTAATCAGTTTTCCAAAGACAGTCATCGATTCATGTATAACATGGTCGAAGAAAGCAAAACCGCCCGAGACTTTGGCAATGCCGTCGACTGGCTAGAAAGAACTGGTAATACAAGAAAATGCTATCATGCTGATCATTTAAAAGGCTCATTAATTGATGGCCAGGGATCTTTATTTAAGCTATACATGAATGACATTGGTCTATTAGTATGTATGCTTGGGCAAAATTATATCTACAAAATACAAAATGATGAACTGGATTTATTTAAAGGTGCGATATACGAACAATTATTAGCGCAGATGCTAATCGCTAAGAAAGAAAATCTTTACTATACAAGAATTGGTGATATTGAAATTGATTTCTTGATTGAGCATCGCGGGAAGATTTTTCCCATCGAATGCAAATCAGGTGGAAACACAAAATCCAAATCACTAAAGAGTTTTGTTGAGAAATTTAAGCCAATTAAGGCATTTAAGGTTTCATTAAATAACATCAATACATCGGATGCGACAATTAAGGCAATACCTCACTATGCATTTGCTTTTTTGAGTATTCAAGAATTAACCTCCTTATAAAATTAAGACAAAAATTGAGATTTAATAGAAGAATTGAAGAAGTAGCAACATGAGTATTAAGAAGTATTTACTAGATCAGCTCAAGAGTGGGTTTCCACTTGATGCCACTATTACCTTGAGCGAGGTTTATGCCTTAAATCCCCTTATAACTGAATCGGTCATTCGAGAAATGATGGGACGACTCGTAAAAGAGGGAAGTTTATTAAAGGTTAAAGCCGGAGTTTTTCAATTTGCTAAGGAAGACAATCTATTTAATGGTGACTAAATCGATTTTTATAGTGCTATTGACACTCTTTACCTTTGGGACCGATCAAAAGCACGTATTGGGTATAGGAGTGGCATTAATTTTGCTAATATGCTTGGTTTAACCACACAGACTGCAAGTGTTGACACTATTATTTCTAACGCTGTTTCTAACAAGAGAAGAGAGATTAAGATTAGTAATATTTGCGTGCGACTCAATGCCCCACGAACTACCATCACTGATGCCAATTACCGTTTATTGCAGATTTTAGATTTGTTAACTGATTTCAATGGACTAAGTGAATACACCATAGAACAAGCGAAAAGCATCCTTATTGAATACCTTAAAGACATTCGACTGAGTGATGAAGAAATAGACGCCATTACCACGAAGTATCCTCTAAAAACCCAATTAATTTTTGCAAAATCAGGAATTCAACTAGCAATTTCAACAATGCGGAAAAAAGAGACTTTCTAGAATAAAAGCGGTTATCGGATAAATAATTTCATTAACTTTGACTTATTGAAATTAAACGGATGTATTTTTAGTTTAATTTCATTAGTGAAAAGAGATTATCCAAATGGCTCGATCTGGCAACTATGCCCAATTAAACTAATTATCTAAAGTTTACCAGCCACGAGATATCTCGCATCTATGTAGTAAGAAGTAGAGATAGCAAAAAGATCTTTTACCCATTCACGTGCGCTCCCGCTTGCCCGCAATCGTGGGCGCGTTCTATATTTCACAGATACAATTAACTTCGCATAATGTATATTATGTTAACTAAGACACTTTAAAAGCACAATCTAGTCGTATTTATTTTAGATGAAGTAATTGTGCCTTCATAATAAAAGCCATTAATATCGGAGAGTTATCCACAATTGATGGCTTATAAATATCAACTAATTAACTACTATATTACTATTACTCAAAGATTTCTGTGATTGGTTCACCTATTAAATTGGTGGGTTTTTTGATGTTAAAGTTATGTAAGATTGTATTTCCGATAGCGGCGAATGACTTACGATCGTCTAATTTTCTTCCTTTTGTAAAGAGTGAATTATAGATTAATAAGGGCACCATTTCTCGCGTATGATCGGTTCCCGAATGAAGCGGATCATTTCCGTGATCAGCCGTCACCATAATTAAATCATCATCTTTCACTAGTTTAAGTAGGTCGCCTAATAAGACATCAAATTCTTCAATCGCTTTCCCATAACCTAGTGGATTGCGGCGATGGCCATATTCAGAATCAAAATCAACAAGGTTAATAAAGCACATACCTTCAAAATCATGATTCTTAATTTCTTCAATTGTTTTTAACATGCCATCTTGATTGCTAATCGTCTTTTGCGTCTTGCTAACACCTTGTTGATTAAAAATATCGCCTATCTTACCAATGCAGCTTGTCATATATCCATTCTTCATTAATAAGTCCATAGCCGTGTCGTGACTTGGCGATAAGGCGTAATCATGGCGATTAGGGGTGCGTTTAAAGGAGTTTTTATCCGCTCCGATGAAAGGACGAGCAATAATGCGCCCTAAAAGGTATTCAGGACGGTTACAAATTTCCCTAGCAATCTCACAGCAGCGATATAACTCTTTAACTGAAATCGTTTCTTCATGCGCGGCGATTTGGAGCACGCTATCGGCGGATGTATAGACGATTAATGAACCATCTCTTTTTTGCTGTTCGCCCAGGTCTTTAATAATGTCGGTGCCACTGGCGGCGTAATTTCCAATGATCTGATGACCGGTTTTTTCTTCTAATTCCTTGATTAATGCGTCCGGGAACCCTGTATCGGTAAATGTTTTGAATGGTTTAGTGGTTAATATTCCCATCATTTCCCAGTGGCCCGTCATCGTATCTTTTCCATTACTCGCCTCTAGTAAACGCATTGAATATGACTTTGGATGGGAGATAACGCTACTTCCCTTAATGTTGGCTAAATCACCAATCCCTAACGCGTTTAAATAGGGTATTTGAAGGCCGCCACAGGCTTCCGCGGTATGGGCAAAGGTATTTGATCCCTCATCGCCAAACAAAGCGGCATCCGGCATCGCTCCAATTCCCACTGAATCCATCACAATCACAAAGATGCGTTTAAATGTTTGTTTCATAAAGTTATTCCTTAACTATGGTAATTTTATCTTACTTACGCTTACTATACAAATCGAAGGCACTAAGAATTCTTTTTCGAGAAATATGAGTATAGATCTGCGTCGTGGCAATATTAGTGTGCCCTAACATTTCTTGGACGGCCCGGAGTTCCGCTCCATTTTCTAAAAGGTGGGTGGCAAATGAATGGCGAAGTGTATGGGGACTAATAAGCTCGGTAATCCCAGCGCGTTTGGCGTATTTCCTAATTTGCAAAAAGAAATATTGCCGCGATATGGGTTTACCAAACTTATTGAGGAACAAATACTTGCTATGACGGCCAATATTACGTTCTCTGGCTCCTTTGATATACTCTTTTACATAATCTAGGGCAAACTCTCCGATTGGCACGCGTCTTTCTTTATTTCCTTTCCCGTAGATGGTTACCAACCCTTTTTCAAAGTTGATTTGACCTCGTGATAAGGATAATAACTCAGATACTCGAAGTCCTGAAGCGTACATGACTTCAATCATCGCCTTATCGCGCATTTCATCGTCTTTTTCGCGATTAGGCGCTTCTAATAACTGCTCGACTTCTTCCATCGTGAGATAACTTGGTAAAAACGCGGCTTCTTTTGGGGCATGAATCTTACTTACATGCTCAGTGATGATGCCATCCCGCTCTAGGAACAAATAAAACTGCCTAATGACCGATAATCTTCGATTGATCGTCCGCGCCGATTTGCCACAGTGTGACTGTAGTTGCATGAAATCAGTAATATCGTGACTATGAAGGTCACGAGTGTCTTGAATCCCCGCAAGTGTAGCCATGAATAACGTTAAATCGCTATCGTAACTTTTAATTGTTTCCTGACTTAATCCTTTTTCGACATAGAGGTATTGGATATACCTAGCCAGGGCTTCATTTATTTCCATGGTGGTCGTCCTTATGTAAATCGGAAGCGCGTAATAACTTCCCACTCTTCATCTTGCGATTCAGTTCGTTGATTAGTAACCGCGTCTTATTCTTTTCAATCACTTCTTCATAATTGAATAACGATAATTGTTCGACCGCTTCATCAATCGGTTTTAAATCATGGATTTGAATACCCACGAGGCGAATTAGATTACCTTTATAGTTTTGGTCAAAGAGAAATAAGGCTTGGGAAAGAATGGTTTGATAGTCGTTAAAGTAATGATCCATGACTTGAGAGCGATTAATCGTTTTGAAATTTGTATCCCTAATCGTGATCTGGATCCCTTTAGCAAGCAAGCGATCTTCAATTGCCCGGGCACTTACTTCACTCGCTAGTGAATCAAACATGGCGCGAATCTCGTCATAGTCATTGGTGTCATGCATGAAGGTGGACGAATTACCAATTGATTTAGGGTCAGATGGGGTTAAAACAATCGCATCATCGCCTTTACCATTTAGCCAATCGATTAAGACGAAGTAAAAGCGACCCAGTAATGGTTCTAACATACTTTGAGGTGCCTTATAGAAATCACCAATTGTTTTTATTCCCAATTCATTTAGCTTAGGATAAGTTTTCTTACCTACCCCATATAAATCTTTTATCGGTAGGGGAAATAAGATCTTTCCGATATCACGCTTCCTAATAATGGTCACGCCCAACGGCTTTTGATAGTCACTCCCCATCTTGGCCAAGAACTTAGTGGGACCCACGCCGATTGAGCATTTTAGTCCGGTTTCCTCTAATAGCTTCATTTGGATTGACTTAAAGTAACCCGCTGCGTCAGTTATTCCCACTAGTGCGGAAGTCATATCCACGAAGCACTCATCAATTGAGGCCATCTCTAAGATGCTTGAATATTTAGAAATATACTCTCGAAATATATTTGAATACTTTTTATATAAATTAAAATGTGGTGATTTGATGATAAGGTTTGGACATAGTTCAAGTGCTTGGTAAGTAGGAATGGCCGCGCGCACACCAAATGGACGAGCTTCATAGGAAGCCGCGAGGATGATTCCACGTCGCCCAAGTCCGCCAACGGCCATCGGCTTGTTTAAAAGGGTGGGATCCACCAATTGCTCACAAGTGGCAAAAAACGCGTTTAAATCGATATGAACGATGACTTTGCTCATGTATATATTTTAACTTAAAACTTGGTTAACAATAAAAAAGAATAGATTACTCAGATCAATATTGTTAAATTTCATTGTTTCTCTTTAATGACCTTATTGGTAAGCAATAGCGCTACTTCTGTCTTGGGATTGTCGTTTGCTAATGATAGTTGAAAGGCGCTATTAGCGATTGCCTTCTTCATATTTTTTCGTGTAAGTTGAAAAACGTCCATAGTTTTTTCATAATGAGGAATAAATCCATTTAATGTGCTAAAAAGATGCTTTTTCGTCAATGGGTGGCCAAATCTTTCGAAGTGATTTAAAAACCATAACTCAAAGCAAGGATTGGAGATAATTAGGGTAATATCTTTGTCGTGTTTTTTTAGTTTTGCTCTTAGACTTTCAATTAATTTCATTTTATCGTGATCATCGTCACCATCAATGAAAATGTATGTTTTATCTTCATCGGCGCGATAATCGAATCGTGCGCGTTTCCGTTTTGTCGAAGCAATCATTTTCCTTGGGTCGGTGACACCGGTCGAAAAAGATTTTAGAATGAATTCACTATCACTAGGTGATAAATGTGAAAAATATTGTTTTTCGGTTTTATTATTTTTTCCTTCATACCCAAATACAAGCACACATTTCCGTTTATGAATTGGTCTGTTCATCATTTTCGGACTCACTCATTACTAATATTTCATCGATGCTGGGTGAAGTAAGGTAACGGCCGGCAAGGTATGATTTCTCGATACTTTCGGTCTTTCTGACTTGAAAGTCTTTAAGTGATTTAATATATGTTCCACAAGTTTTTTGGTCTTTATAGACAAAGTAAATTTGATCACGTCTCAGTAAATCTAAATCAAGCAATGTGGTTTCATGAGAAGAAAAAATTAGTTGGGAATTATGGGGGTTGATTGTTTCGTCTAAAAAACAAGTTAAAATAAGTTTGGTCAACTCCGGATGAAGTGAAGATTCTAATTCATCAATAATCATGACTGAGGGTTTCGATAAGGCTGGATATAGGTGTTCCGCTAATATAATAATTTTTTTGGTACCCAAAGATTCCTTTATGAATTCAAGAGAACCTCCATCATGA
>WOYI010106618.1_pt1 | contig 11037 bp, 10 predicted proteins | sample 6423411 | NCBI WGS metagenome assembly WOYI01 (sample SAMN13441803, study PRJNA592873) | oil field metagenome | biome: oil field; feature: oil-well bore; material: oil-contaminated soil; isolation source: oil-contaminated soil from oil-well borehole | place: Germany: Wietze | collected 2016-10-18 ... | reverse complement strand
TAAAATGCGGGAATTAAGGGACCGGAAACGGTATTAAATCGCTTGATTAATCAATTTCCATTTATTTATTTTTTTTTTAATTAAATCTCCTTATTTTTATATAATTATAAATTAAAGTGGTGATAATGTGTCAAAATTTCATCAACCTGTTGATATAACCAAACATTTTAATTCTATCAAAGCCGACATTAAATCTGATTTGGATGATGGGATTCTGTTAAAAGAGAGTTATACGAATCTTATAGGAAAAAGTAAATCTTATTAAAAACCTTAAGTAATTGGATTGAACTAAAATTTATTTCCAACCCAATTCGCTTAAACTCTTTAGGAACGAGGAAATTCATGGACACAAAATACCACAAATTCATCCAGGAAGCCATAAAAGAAGCCCGTAAAAGCTTAGATGAAGGTGGCATCCCCATTGGCGCGGTACTGGTTGAAGATGATGAAATAGTGGGAATGGGACATAACCGCCTCATACAGGATGGATCCACCATCCTCCATGCTGAAATGGACTGCCTGGAAAGCGCTGGTAAACTAAAGGGGACTGATTATAAAAAGTGCACCCTTTATACCACCCTGGTGCCGTGTGAAATGTGTGCTGGTCTTATTTTGCTCTATAATATCCCAAAGATTGTGTTTGGTGAAAATGAGACTTTCCACGGGCCGGAGGATTACCTTGCAGAGCATGATATGGAACTGATTAACCTGGACCTCGATGAGTGTAAAGAGTTAATCGACGAGTATATCCGCAAGAATCCTGAAGTTTGGGATGAAGAAATAGAAAGAGTTAGCTAAATATTATCTTTTATCTTTTTTTAAAATCATCCACTGATTTTGCAGCCGTCCCATCCTTAAGCATCAATGGAAGTGTTACAGATTCAGAAGATGTGCCAAAACCCTGGGCGACCATGGAATGTCTGCCGGGCCCCCCAGCCACTACTAACACCACGTCTTCTGGTGAACGGGTTATCTTAACCATGCCATCAATGATCCATTTTTCGTCCAATTTCCTGCCGCCACGATCACCCAATTCGACTGGTACGATGGCTTTTTCGTGTATATATTTTTTCACATCATCCTTCGTCCAACCATCATCAGAAACAGTTTTAGCATGCTCTGGTCCCATGATAATGAGTAGTTCACCAGGTACATGGCTGTTGTTACACCCGGCCACCGCCGCGGTGTGAATGATGGTGTCCAGGAGATCCTCCGCATTAATACTTCGGTGGTCGTTGACGTTCTGGGGCGCCTCCGCCGCCATCATGGTGACTGTGCTGACGTCTGATTTGTAACCTCTTCCCACATGTAATGATTCCCATGGACTTTCAGATTCTGCCTCAGCGAAACAGAAACTGTACTTTGCAGGGGATCCCATGGTGGCGTGGTCGCCTATGCCTGGAACGGCTCCGGCGATGTTGATCATAGATAATCGTAATGCCCTGCCAATGGTTGCGTTGGCTATATTTCCTGGGCCTAAACATCCTGCACCGCTGTTTATAGCAAGTTCAGTAGATACTGGCCCATTTACTATGGCACATATTGATATGGGGTGGGTTGTTGCGTTTATCCCGGGGAGGTTGAATTTCTCCTGGCTCACTGCTTTAACCGCGTGCTGGATCACAGGCATGAAGTGGGGGAGGCACCCGGCCATCACTGCGTTTATGGCTACTTTTTCCATGGTGGCTTTTCCCCTTTTAGGGGGTAGTATGGCTATTATTTCTTCCGGTTTTAGATCTGAATATTTAAGAAACTTATCAACCCTGGATCTGGTTGGAGGTATTATGGGCAGCCCATCAGTCTGGTTTTTAATGTAGAATTCGTTGCTGACCTTTTCTGCATCGGGATCGGTGAATACTTCAAAGTCAGCTTCCTGTATACTGCAGAGTCTCTCCTTATCCGGGCTATTTTGTACTATGAACTCATCTATGAGGCAGCCGCAGTTCTCGTTGACATGGGGAGCTTCAGTTCCTTTCTTTTTGGTATCTTTTTTGGCCATGTTCTTATCCCTAATCAATTATGCTTTTAATTTGATTGATTGCCTTCTGCCCTTTATTTTCAATGAATTCCCTGGACTGTCCTGCCAGGGGGTGTTCCACTTCAACTATTCTCAGTCCACCAGCCCCATAGGACTCGGCCAGTTGCCGGGCGAATGGTGCGAAAATATCCGAACAGACAGATATGGTGGGTGTTCCCTGTTTTTCGAGTTTTATGGCGTCTAATATCAGCCATGTGGTACAGGATCCGCAGTCTCCTAATGCCAGGATGGATAAATCGGCCTGCGCCTGTTTTATCTGTTCTTCTGTTCCCGGGGCACCGGCTGGCTTTCTAACCTTGATTGGATTCTTGAATTTTAGATTTTTCCTGATTGTATCGAGCAGTAAATCTGCGTTAGGTTTTGTATTATCCACAAGAGATATGGAATCTATCTTTTTAGGGATAGGATTTATTTCTACTTCTAATGCTTCGGTATCTGCCAGGGGGTTGAGTACTTCTCTTTCTATTATTTTGACTTTCATCAATCGTGTCTCCCGTTAAAATCTGTAAAAGTTAGTAAACGTCTTTTTTCATCACTTCCCTGAGAACAGCGGTGGCATAACATCCTTTAGGTATGGAAAATCCTAATAACACCCCTTCATCGGTGCACTCCGCAGTGGTGTCCCAAACTTTAAATCTCACAGCCCTCCTAAGTCCATGGCTTCCCAGTTTAGGCATTTTGGGCACGGTGAAGTCTTCGAGTTTCAGGTCTTCTTCGGCCAGGACTCGGCGTTCTATCTCACCTATCTCGCCTTCAGCTAGGGGAACTTTAGTACCATAGAGTGGTGCGGTAGGATGTGCCTGGAAATCTTTAATCTGTCCCTGGACATCTTCGGGGTTGAATTCATGGATTAAATGCTCATCATTATCGATTAAAATGTCTCCTTCCACGTATTTATCGATTCCAAGCTTGTTTCTTTCGCTCACCACACGGTTGAACAGGTAAGACTGGTAGGCATGGACGAACATGCGACTTAATGGTTTGGGAAGGCTTCTAAGTGCCTTTATATAAGAATTATCATCTAACTCCTGCTTCTTTTTGTACTCCCTCATGAGTTCCCGGAGCATCATCTTCTCGTATCTCATCCCGGCAGGCATGTTTTCATACGCTTCTAGATAATTACCTTCATCGTATAATTTCCTGGCGTTTTGGATGTGTTCCTGTTCTTCTGGATATGGATTTCCAATATAAGAATCCACTGCACCTTTAAGGTCGTTTAATACCAGGAATTTACCCACGACGTGAGTGTTGGGGCGTTTTTTCCCGAACCTCTGCCATCCGTAGTAGTTGGGGACTCCGGTCTGGGTGAGCTTTGTAAGAATCTCCTGGCTAGTTACGGAGTCTTTCTCTGGATCTGGGGTGTTCCTGATTAATATTTTAAATTTGTTACCCAATAACTGTCCTATTCGTAATTTTTTCTCATTCCGGGTGATTTCAAGTATTTTCACGTTGTACAGTTTATCTTCCAATTCCTGGAGGTTTTCGGGTTCCATGTTGCTTACGCAGATCCATTGGCGGGTGACGGCTGCTTTATCTTTCATTCCAGCAAAGCCCATTCTCTTCCTGCTTAGTTTATATTCCCGGGCTATGTCCAGTACCACGTCTAAGGTATTTCTACCTATTTTCTCTATGAAAATCCAGGTGTTAGGGCCTGTTCCCGTGGGTTTTGATTCTGGTAACTCTTCTACATAGAAATCTTCATATTTTTTCCTTATTTCTCCTCCAATTCCTTCTTGGGGTGTAATATATGTTTCAGCGTTCAGCATGATCGTTCTCCAGTACCTGATGTTAAAAAAGATTTGATCATTTTATAAGTTAAATTAATGTAATCATAGTTAATGATTGTTTGGAGAGATAGTATTATGGCCAAGGTTAAGATAATGCCCTGTCTGGATATGAAGGATGGACGGGTAGTTAAAGGGGTTCACTTTGTAGATCTAAAAGATGCTGGAGATCCAGTTGAATGTGCTGGTTTATATCAAAGGGAAGGCGCAGATGAGTTAGCTATGCTGGACATAGCCGCGACTTTAGAGAACCGGGGAACTAGACTGGAATGGGTAAAGAATGTGTCGTCAGTTATAGATATTCCCCTAACAGTTGGTGGAGGTATAGCATCCCTGGAGGATATAGAGTTGACCCTGAAAGCCGGGGCAGATAAGGTGTCAATAAACAGTGCTGCAGTTGAACGTCCCAAACTAATAGAAGAGGCCTCTGAAAAGTTTGGTTCAGAGAGGATAACCATTGCCGTGGATGCCTGCAGGAATTCAGAAATGCCATCAGGATTTGATGTGGTAGTGTCAGGCGGTACTAAACCTGTGGGCATTGACGCAGTAGAATGGGCTAAAGAATGTGAATTTTTAGGTGCGGGAGTTATACTGCCCACCAGTATGGATGGTGATGGAACACTGGATGGTTATGACCTTGAATATATCAAAGCTATCTCTGATGCAGTTAATGTGCCTGTGGTGGCTTCTGGTGGCGCTGGTAAATTATCTCACTTCTATGATGCTGCAAAAAGCGGAGCATCAATATTACTTGCCGCCTCTGTGTTCCATTTCCGTACTTACAGCGTACAGGAGGTTAAGAATTATCTTACACAGAAAGATGTTGAAGTATACCAATGAATTTTTTAATTTTTCATGAAGGGCCCATCAAACATAAAGAGACTTTTAATTTTCGTAAAATTCAAAGCCCTTCTGACGTGTAAAATTAAAGCAATGTTAAAGTTCACCATATAAGTATTCTCAGAAGGGGTCTTATTTCTGTAAAGGGTTTAACAAATTGATGGAGGATTATCTTGCCCATTGGCTTAAAGGGAGTCTAAGATCTTTAAAACCCTATCTTTATCCTTCAAATCTCTAAGCACATAGTCTGCCCCACAATCCTCCAGATCTTTAACTGAATAACGTCCTGTGGCCACGGCAATAGTTTTTAAATCATAAACACGGGCCGCGTGGACATCCCGGGGCGTGTCTCCAATTACGAATATTCTCTTTCCTTCATACCCATACTGGACTTTAGCGAGTTCTAAAGCTTTTTTCACAAGGAGATATCTGTCTTCGTAGTCACTTCCGAAACCTCCGAAGGGGAAGTAACCATCTAATCCAACTTGCCCCAGTTTAGCATAGGCAATGGGCTTTAAATTCCCGGTAACTAATCCCATCAGGGTTTTTCGCCTCTGAAGTTCATTTAATAGTTCGGATGTTCCACCCAGTGCCCGCACGTGCTCTTTATGCACATTTTTTAGGTAATACTGAGCCATGTACTCCTGACAGTCCCGGAAATTCCTTTTGATCTCTTCTTCATTGAATCCCCCTAACTCAAGCACCTCTCTGAGAATCTGAGGATCGGTTTTCCCGGCGTAGTTTATTCCACTTATGTCCTCTTCGAATCCATAGAATTTTTTAACCGACTCCACAAAGGCCTGGTAGTGACAGCGAGCTCCCCTTACCAGTGTCCCGTCGATGTCGAATAAAGCCAGTATTCCATTGTATTCCATTTATACATCACCTTACATTGTTATTCTGTATAAACCACCTTTAAATCATTATCTTCTGGACAGCAGATCCCTAGCTGCTTCTTCTGCCTCCTCTAATACAGCTTTCTCATCCAGGGTTAACAGTTCCCTACCCTGCATTAGAATCTGGCCGTTACAGATAACCGTGTCCACATCACCGCCGTTAGCGGCATAGACTAAATGGGAGATGGGATGCCTGTAAGGTGCCAGGTGCGGTGCTTTCATATTTACAAGGACCAGATCCGCTTTTTTACCCACTTCTATGGTTCCGATCTCATCAGATAGACCCAGTGCAGTCGCCCCACCTATAGTGGCCATTTTAAACACGTCATCCGCTTTAAGCACTGTGGGATCGGAGGTGTTCACCTTCTGCCCTAGAGCGGCTATCTTCATCTCCTCCAGCATGTCCATATTGTTGTTGGAAGCCGTTCCATCCGTACCTAAGGATAAGTTTATACCTGTATCCAACATCTTAGCCACTGGTGAGACCCCAGATGCCAGTTTCATATTACTCACCGGGTTATGTGATATGTTAACTCCCCTCTCTTTAATTATGTCCATTTCATTATCAGACGGCCATACGGCATGTGCTGCTAATACGTCTTGGTCTAAAAAGCCTATATTATCGAGATATTCAAACGGCCGGGCATCGTAGGTGTCGATGATATTTTTAACTTCAAACTCGGTCTCACTGACATGGATGTGAATGCGGACACCTAACTGACTGGCTTTTTTCCTCACCCAACTTAAAAGCTCGGTTGAACATGTATATGGCGCATGAGGACCCAATGAAACCTGTATCCTACCATCAGCCGTGTTATGACATTTATTTATTATCCGCAGGCTTTCCTTGTATTCTGCCTTTCTTTTTTCCTCATCACCCTGATCCAGCATCCCATGGCATATATTTCCCCGGATACCAGATTCGTCTACGGCCTGGGCCACGTGGTCCATGTAGAAGTACATGTCGTTGAAGGTGGTGGTCCCTGATTTAATCATCTCTGCACAGGCGAGTTTCGCACCGATATAGCATAATCCTCCGTCTAAATTGGCTTCGGTGGGCCAGATATGATCGTTTAACCAGGTGTCCAGTATTAAATCATCTGCTAAGCCCCTTAAAAGTGCCATGGATAGGTGAGTGTGGGTGTTTACGAGACCCGGGATTAAAACTTTGCCTTCACCATCTATGACTGTGTCAGCATCTTTAGAGCTTAAATTTTCTTTTATACTGGATATTCTATCATCTAAGAGTATTGAACCCTTTTTTATATCATTGGCGATGATAGTGGTGTTTTTTATTAGTATGGTTTCAGATTCCATGTGGGATCAACTTATGTTAATTTTGATAATCTTATACATTCTTTTAATTAATTAAATTAATAGTCTACCAGAATAATTATTTTAATGGAGAATTCCATATGGAAAAGAAATCTTTTATAGTGCAGGTGCCGGATGAACCAGGCGCACTACATAAGGCAGCCTGGATCTCCAAACAGTATCAGGCCAACATTCATCGCATCCACTACAACAGGAAAATAGATGTAAATACAGTGTTTTTCGATATCACCGCCTCGAATGAAAACTACCAAAAGATTCAGCATGATTTAAAAGAGTTGGGCTACCTGCAAACATCCTTAAAACCGGTTAGCTTCCTTAAATTCAATGTATATCTGCCCCATAGAGCAGGGGCCTTATTTGATTTCCTCAACTATTTAACTTCCGCCAGAGCCAACATCGGTTTTCTGGATTTTGACGACGAAACCACTTCCACACCTAAATTAACGGTCAGTCTTACCTTAAAGGAAAGTTCCCGTATAAACAGTCTTCTAAACCAGTTGAAGTCACAGTACCCCCTGGAAATTCTGGAATATGATGAAGAGTACTCCGACCTCGATGACACCATATTTTACATCGTATTTGCCCAAAAACTAAGGGAAATACTGGGCACGGCCGCCGATGAATTTCTGATGAAACTCCTGAAGGATATAAACCATATCGTACAGGAATTAACCAGAATCGGCGAGGAACCAAGGGGCGTCTTTGACAGTGTTTTACTCACTGGTAAAACCTTAAAAAATAGCACCGGCGAGGCGTTCTATGCAGATGTGCAGCGAATCCCCCTAAGTGGTGATGTAGAGCTTTTCTGTTTCCAGCCACCCTGTGGAGGGAACATATTCGTCCTGAAGAATGCCAATGAAATGGTTCTAATCGATACTGGTTACGGCATCTACCATTTCGACATTCAGATGATGCTGCAAAAATATGGCCTGGGAGATCCCGACAAGATTAAAAAAATCTATATAACCCACGCAGACGCCGACCACTCCGGAGCAGCAGGATACTATGATGTTAAATCTTTCATGCACCCCTGTACCTGGGATATCATTAAAAAAACCAACCGAGCATACGGTTCAATCTCTGAAACTTCCATATTAGAGGGAGTTTACACCAAACTAATCAACCTATTTTCTAATTTCAATCCACCGGATGATGTAACGTTAATTTCTGATAAAAATTACGGTAAGAGGAATATATTTCCAATAATAGATAAGTTTAAAATCGGGGGTTTGGAATTCGAAGTTTTAGAGAGCCTGGGCGGCCACTTACATGGACAAATATACCTATTATGTCCAGAAGAAGGAGTTCTTTTCCCAGCTGACAGCCTGATAAATTTCCAGAGTCTGAGTACCGATAGGAAGAAGTTCAATCTACTGGCCAAAAACCTGATGACCTCGGTTAACGTGGATGGTAAACTGGCCACTCGAGAAAGAGAAGCACTAATAAAACTGGTAAATGAATTAGACAAGAAATTACCTGGTGAAAATAGAAAATGTCTAATCTGCGGGGGTCATGGTGCTGTTTCTGTACTTTCCGGTGATAAGTTAAGAACATTTAAAGAGATGGAATATTATAAACCGTGAAATTAAAGATATATTCTAATCAAATTAACTAATCAAACTTAAAATTTAGAAATTTTAATCAAATTTACCAAATTGAACTTAAAATTTAGAAAAATACGGAGTTATACAAATGCAGATAAAAATCGCCTTACCATCCAAAGGACGCATCAGTGACCCGTCAGTAAAATTACTGGAGAGGGCAGGCATCGGTTTAAAAGACAACACCAACAGGAAACTCTTCTCCCAAACCCATGATGAAGAGATATGCATCATGTTCACCAGGGCAGCGGACATCCCTGAATTTGTAGCCGATGGCGCGGCTGACCTGGGAATAACTGGCTTAGATTTAATCGAAGAAAGTGATGTGGAAGTGGAAATCCTGGAAGACCTCAACTTCGGACGGGCCAAGCTGGTACTGGCTTCACCAGAAGAATCGCAAATCAACGGTTTATCTGATATAAAGTACGGTTCGGTAGTGGCTACCGAATTTCCTAATTTGATAGAGAAGTACCTTAAATCTAAAGGTTTACTGGTTAAGATAGTGGAATTAAGTGGGTCGACAGAGATAGCGCCTTTCATTGGCGTGGCAGACCTCGTGGCAGATATAACCAGCACCGGGACCACGTTGAAGATGAACCACCTAAAAATCATAGACACCATCTTAGAAAGCTCAATAAAGCTCATAGCCAATAAGAAAAGCTTCCAGGAAAAGAAAGATAAAATAGAAGCCATCAGAACCGGTATCAGAGGAGTTCTGGATGCTGAAGGTAAAAAGCTGGTGATGATGAACGTGGCCGAAGAACACCTGGACGAGGTTAAACAGGCCATGCCAGGACTCACCGGACCCACCGTATCCAATGTCCTATCAGATAATGGTATAATGGCCGTACACGCTGTTGTGGATGAAAAAGACGTGTTCAACCTGGTTAACCAGCTTAAAAAGATAGGGGCCCGGGATATTTTGGTGGTTCCCATAGAGAGAATAATATAAACATTGAAAATATAGAAGAAAATGAAGGGAACCCCGGTGTCTTAAATGAAACTAATACGTTTTAGCCAGGATAACACTGAAAAAAATGGTATCCTTTACGATGAAAGCATGAAAGAAATTTCTTGTTCCATCACCGATGCGTTTAATGCTTCGAATATTGATACATTCCTCAAAGAGGATAAAACCTATGATGTAGACAAAGTGAAAATCCTTCCACCAGTTAAACCATCCAAAGTAGTTTGTATAGGCCTGAACTACAGAGATCATGCCCGGGAGTTGAACATGGAAATACCAGATGAACCGATCATCTTCATTAAACCCCCCACTTCTGTTATTGGACATTTAGACCAGATAATCTACCCACCATCCTCAAATGAGGTGGATTACGAGGCAGAATTAGCAGTGGTTATTTCTAAAGAGGCTCGTTGTGTGGAAGAGAAAGACGCGATCGAGTACATAGGTGGTTACACCATCCTGAATGATGTTACCGCCCGGGATCTGCAGAGGAAAGACACCCAGTGGACACGTGCAAAGAGTTTCGACACCTTCTGTCCCCTTGGACCATGTATCGAAACCCAGCTCGATCCTTTAAATCAGGAAATATCTTTAAAACTCAATGATGAATTTAAACAGGGTTCCAACACCAAAAACATGATCTTCGGCCCTCAAAGGCTGGTTAATTTTATATCCAATGTAATGACCTTATATCCTGGAGATGTAATTGCGACCGGGACTCCGCCGGGCGTTGGATCTATGAATATTGGAGATGTAGTTGAGGTAGAAGTTAAGAGTGTTGGTGTGCTTAAAAACTTTGTCAGAAATTAATCAAATAATGAAGTAAAAAAGCATGTTATATAATATTCACTTCAATAAAACTACTAACAGAAAAAGAGCAGTAGCCATAAACTTTAATTACATTATTTCATCAAAGCATTAGTTGATTAATCATGATTCACCTGAAATCATCTATCTGCGTTATTTAAGCATTGGAGTCATTTTATTACTATTTGAAGGGATTAAAAAGGCAAATACAGTGGTTATCAGGGATAAAACTATCAAAATAACAAAAACACTCTGCAACGTTCCAGTTAAATCCAGGATTTGTCCTGCTATAAGGGGTCCAACTACCGCTCCCATGTAACCTATTGATACCACCACACCACTAGCAGTCCCGGCGTACTCCTTGGGCATGATTTCAACCGGTAATGTAAGTAAGGTATTGAAACGCAGGATATTTATGATTCCAGCGATTATCATGAGGAACCAGAGGGAAAACTGGTTGGCATAGAGTATTGCACCGGCGAGGAATGTATATATCACGCTGGGTATCCATATGAATAATTTTCGTGGAATATCATGTCCAGAAAATAGTATCGGCACTAGTATCACCGTTGGAACACCTACCCAAAGCATAACCGATGTCATCAGCCCGGCAGTGCTTAAGCTGATCCTCTTCTCCAGGAGGTAGGTTGGAACCCAACCGGACCATGTGTAGAAGAAGAAGTTATGTAGGAATAGAATAAATGCCAGAAGCCATAAAACTCTATTTTTCAGGATCTGTTTTATCTCTGTAAAGCTTATTTTTTCTCCT
>WOYI011415847.1_pt1 | contig 11044 bp, 6 predicted proteins | sample 6423411 | NCBI WGS metagenome assembly WOYI01 (sample SAMN13441803, study PRJNA592873) | oil field metagenome | biome: oil field; feature: oil-well bore; material: oil-contaminated soil; isolation source: oil-contaminated soil from oil-well borehole | place: Germany: Wietze | collected 2016-10-18 ... | reverse complement strand
TACGTAACTGCCCAGCACCATCACCTTGGCCGCGGACATAACTGCTCCAGGCTAGTCGTCGATCTGGTTAAGAATAGTTACCCAAAATGGGATTTGACAGAAATTTTTCACTCGACTTAATGGGATTGCATACTGGACCTATTGGGTATATGTTTGCCCGCGAGGCAAGCAAGACGGATGGCGCGTAAGCCTTTGTCCATATGGTGACTTTCAGTCCACCTCATTTGGATCTACCGACATCACGATCGGCAAGAAAATCGATCCATCCCGCTTGAATCAAGATGACGGATCACAGATAAGCCAAGCCGAAAGATATGGGTTTTGTACAGAGAAGGGGTCGCCATGAATCTTCTGCAACACCTGATTCGGCCGGACGACCTGCTGAATCTATGGATCGAGACCGACAATCTGCGTCTCGACCCGGAACCTGGCGATGGCGCTGCAGCGTCCACCGACAATCCGGGTTTGGCTCCAGCTCTGGTCGTGGACGATCAACAGCGGCCCGGCTTGCTGATGGTGATATTTCCGCCCCAGCATATCGCCGAGGAAGCGGTGTTCGAAACGCCGCCCTTCACCGGCGACCCTGACCCCAACCGGCCCGCGCCGGGCAAGCTACCGTCGCTGCCGGATGCCCCGCAGGTGCGCCCCGCGCCCGGCCACTTCAAGGCGCGGATCGCCCAGTCGAGTCGGCTGGTATTCGAAGTGCCCAACGGCCACCGCATTCCCTACACCATCGAAGGTCTGCTCGACTGGGGCGCGCTGGTTCCGCGCCTGCATCCGATCGCCGCAATTGGCGAACAGGCGACCGCCGCCGAGCGCGCCGCCGCCCCGGCCCTGAGTGCGCCGGACACCCATCAGACAGTGCTGGAACTGCCCTATGCACTGCTCATTTCGCCCGGTACCACGGGCGTCTGGCAACACCGTCTGTCCCCGGCGACCCACGCCGGCCGCAGCGAGCTATGGCATACCCGGCTGGCGCTGCGCGGCTCCGACGGGAAAATCACCGAGCTCGATGCGGATCACACCGCGCCGCTGCGCGCCCTGTGGTCAACTGACCCAATCCATCCGATCGATACGAAACACGACATTTCGCAGACACCCCCCATCGGCCGCACCGCACTTGCCGCCGACGACCGCCGCCAATTGGTGATCCTCACCTCGGCCTTTCATGGTTACGAAACCAATCCGGACCTGGCGCCCAAGGCCTTCGCCGCATTCGATCTGGCAACGGGACATCTGCGCAACCTGCGTCCCTGGCGGCTGACTCCGGCGCCCTATGTGCCCCTGCCTTTCCACGCCCGGCAACTGATGCTGTCGCCGCTGGGCGGGTGGCTGAAATCACGCGGGATGTGGGAACCCCCCAGAACGGCGAAACCGTCCCGGCGGCTTGACACGATCGACGTCCTGCACGATCGCCACTGGGCGGATGTGTTGGCACCGGTCGCCCGCCGCGCCCCGGCGCCTTTGCTGCGCGCTGACAAAGTGTCGGACCAGCTGCTGGAAATGTTCGTACCGGCCCCGAGCGCCGACTCCGCCGAACAACTGGATTTGTCCGAGTGGGTGCATGTCGCCACCCAGGGCCGCGATCACTATGTGCGTGTGGTTTACGAAGGCGAGCTGTGGCCGTTTCGCCACCGCGCCGCGCTGGTGAAGATCACCGAGCGCGAGTTTCGCCGCGACTCCCCCAGCGGACTGGTCGTGGCCTGCCTGGTGCAGCGCATGTTCATTGTCGTGCGCGAGCCGGAAAAAACCCTCGACCGGCGCGACAACCCCTTCACCCGCGTGCGGCTGACCACGCTGATTACGCCGGATCTGGCCGAACCGGTGGTGAACCCGCCGTTTCACCGCACGTTCTGGGTAGAAGTCGGACCGGGCGCGCAACGCCAGAAATTCCATTTCCACGCGGTCGGTACCGATCAGGCCGATCGCACGGTGGATTTCACCATGCCACTGGTGTTCGCCTCGATCACGGATCTGGATCAACACCTGCCGGAAGTTGCGAGTCTGTACAACGCCGATGTGCAAAGAGGCGCCGACGCGCTGGGCCACAAGATCGCCTACACGCCGCTGCGCAATACCCAGAACGCGCTGCTCGCCAGCCAGACTCTGCTATTCGATGCCGATGGGAGTGGCGCGAGCCCGACGCTGCACAGTGCCGCCGTGCACATATCGCAGCTGGAAGATTTACTGGGCAACAGCGCGCCGGCCGAGATTGCCTACGACATCCCCTACACCAGCAATGGCTACGACGCCACCAACCGCACCGGCGTGTTCGCCACCCTTATCACGCCGCAGCCGGTCATCTTTCGCGCCGATCAGGCCGGCGGCATCGCGACGCCCAATCAGACCATTACCGCGCTGTCCGACCAGCAGGGTCCGGTGGCCGGCCTCGTGGACAAGGCGCGCGCCGATAAATTCGATCCGACGGCGTATTTTCCCAAAGGCGCGCCGCGGCTGTTTGGAACCTTTGATCTGCTTGACCTTCTCCTTGCCGCAGGTGGACTCAGTCAGCAGGCGCCGATGTTCAAGAGCGAGCGGACCGGCAACAGTCTGGTGACTACCCTGCATTGGCAGCCTGCGATTCAGAAAGTCCCACTCATCGACAACACCGACGCGCCGGCCAGATTTCTGCCACAACCAGGCGCGGCGCTGACGATCGACAGCCGCGTGGAGCGCCCGCTGGCCGGTGCCTCGGCGCCGCGATCCGAGTTCAAAGGCAGCCTGACCGACTTCGACATCGAGATTTTGAGTTCGGTGACGCTCCACTTCGACCGCTTCGGGCTGACCAGCGTCAACGGGGCCAAGCCCGATGTCATCGTTGAACTGGATGGCAACAATCCACTCACCTTCACCGGCGATCTGAAGTTTGTCGAGGATTTGCGCAAGGCCATTCCGCCCGGCCTGTTCGGCAAGGGCGCGAGCATCGAATTGATCGGTGCCGGCGTGCGTGCGGGCTTTGCCATTGCCCTGCCGCCGCTGGAGATCGGCGTGTTCGCCCTCAAGGATGTCAGCCTGGGCGCGGCCCTGACCTTGCCGTTTCTGGATGGCAAGCCGCTGTTTGATTTCAACGTGTCGGAACGGGCCAATCCGTTCCAGTTGCGGGTGGCGTTTTTTGCCGGTGGCGGCTTCTTCCATTTGCAACTCGACACCGCCGGCATGCGGCAACTGGAAGCGGCGCTGGAATTCGGCGCCGCCTTCGGCCTCAACCTGGGCGTGGCAAGTGGCGACGTCCACGCCATGGCCGGCATTTATTTCGCCATCCAGAAGGACAGCGACGGTAATGAGCTGTGCCGCCTGACCGGCTATCTGCGCCTCGGCGGCCGGCTGTCGGTGCTGGGTCTGATCCGCGTCTCGATCGAGTTCAACCTGAGCTTCACCTACGACAACGGTACCGACAAAGCCTATGGCCGCGCCACGCTGACGGTGCAGGTCGAGGTGCTGTTTTTCAGCGTATCCGTGGACCTGACGGTGGAACGGGCCTTTGGGGGTTCCGGCGATCCGCTGTTCCTGCAGACCTTCGATACCGCCCAGCGCTGGCAGGACTACACCAGCGCCTTCGCCTGAGACAGGGGAACATCATGGCAACGGAACAATCACTGATTTTTACGGTAGTCCCTCGCGACGGTGCGGCCGATGGCGACACCGTCGCGTTGTCCGTCGTGGTATCGCCCCGGCTGCGCGGCGGCCGGAATCTCGGCCAATTTCCCGACTGGCTGGACTGGACCGGGCGTCTGGCGGAACAGGGACTGCGGCTGAAACTCCAGGCGGGCAGTCACAGCAGCGAGCTGGTGGTGAACACCAAAGTGCTGCGCCCCAAGCTGTGGCAGAGACTGTTTCGCGAAGACACGCCGGTGCGCAGTCACCGCTTCGACGCTCACGCCGAGCGCGCCGGCGAAGGTGTGCTGAGCCACGCCATGCGCGATGGTTTGAGTCTGCTGAAATCGGTGTACCGGCGCGCCAGTGTCGACCTGGCACTGCCCGATGCCGGCGGTGGTCCGCGCAAGCACGACCTAGGCAATCGCGGCGTGCTCGCCGACCTGCTCGACGGCGTTGGCGTGCACTGGGACGAGAAAAATGCCCGCGAACTGCGCGCCCGCAATCGCCGCCAGAGCTTGCAGGAACGCGACCCGGCCAGTCTGGCGGCATTTCGCGGCGCGGCGCGCCTGGACGCCGAAGGCGCCTATCTGGCCGCCGATGTCGGCCAGTGGGACACCGCCCGGAAAAACCAGGTGGCCGAGCGCTTTGCAAGTTACAGCCGCATGCCCACGCCAACGTATGCCGATAGCAAGTCGCCCGCGGATCCCAACGGCCCGCTGCTGCAGGATCCGGACGACGCCCTCGATTTTCACCAGGCGCTCTCCGCGCTGGGCAGCTACCCGGCGTTACTGCGCGCACTGGGGCTGGTATTCGACTTTCGGGTGCCAAGGGCGGACCTCGGCACCACCGGCAACACATCGCTGTTTCTGTCGATCACCGGTTTCAGTCTGGACCTGCGCACGTCGGCGACCCTGAACCCGGTGCGCACCGCTTATTTCCTCCTCCCGGTGGCCAATGGCCAGAACTGGCTGTTCGGGGCCGCGCCGCGCAGCGGCCTGGGGCGCGGGTTATTGGGTATTGCGGTGCTGGATGCGCAGCGCTTCGGCCTCGCGCAGGTCGATGTGGATGGCGGCCTGCACAAGAACATTGTCCTCGCCGAAAGCCTGCATCCGCGGACCGGCGGGTTGCCTCCGGCGTTCGCCGCGCATCCGGAAGTGTACGACGCGAGCGCCACGCTGCCGGCGTTGCGCTCCGGCGGGTTCACGCTTTACGCGGACGCCCGCGCCGCTGCCTGGATCGACAGTTTGCAACAGGGCAAGGCGCTCAACACGGCGTTCGAGCAGGGCAATCCGGTCGATCTGCACAGTGAGGATCTGGTGCGCGGGCTGCGGCTGGATGTGTGGGACGATCACAGCGAACGCTGGCACTCCCTGCATGCGCGCAGCGCCGGGTACCGCATCGGCGAACTCGATTTCGATCCGGTCAACGAAGGCTTCGATGCGGACCTCGAAGAAGGCTGGATGGAAAGTGCCGCGACCCGTCCCGCGCCCGGCACCGACGCGAGCGAAGCGCATTTTTATCTGCACGAGGCGCTGGCGCGCTGGTCGGGCTGGAGCCTATCCGCGCCGCGTCCGGACCTGTCGCTACCGGTTGCGCCCCAGGAGCGTGATCCGGTCACGCTGGAAGACAAACCGCAGGCGCCCTTCGATATTGAGGTGCACCATCGCGTCCTTGCCGGCAGTCTGCCGAGCCTGCGTTTCGGTCGCCGCTACCGGGTGCGCGCGCGCCTGGTGAACCTTGCCGGCCTCAGTCCGCCGCTGAACGATCCCTTGGTCGACCGCCTGTCCGCCGTGTTTGGCTTGCCCAACGCAGCGCAGGACGGCTTTGCGTACCGGCGTTTTGAACCGGTGCCGGCGCCCCAAGTGGTGGTGGATGACGCGGCCGCCATTCTGGGGCTGGGTTCGACCCTGCTGCGCCTGGTGATTCGTACCGACAACATCTCGGCGGCCGAAGACCAGCGGGCGGCCGACACCAGCGCCGCCAGCCGCCACCTGCTGCCGCCGCGCACCAGCGTGGAACTGGGCGAGCGCCTGGGCATGTTCGATGACGCCAGCGGCAAGCTGCGCGGCGACGCGGCGACCTGGCAACTGATCGGCGCACGCGATGCCGGCGAACTGCCGCAGGAAACCCACGAAGTCGCGGGACAGGAGAAAACCTTTCCGTTGATCGCCGGCGAGCCACCCCAGGTTTTGCCCTATCTGCCGGATCCATTGGCGCGCGGCGTCGCGCTGCGGGATATTCCCGGCACGCCCTCGGGCACGCTGGTCCGCGTCGATGCCTGCACGCCGGCGGGACCGCTGGTCTATGCACCTCTGACGGCCGCCAATCCGCGCCCCGGTTCGGCGACGTTGATCGGCTTTGGCGGCGCGGCGGACTGGCAACTGGCGCGCGGCCTGCGCCTGCGTCTTGCCGAACCGGCCGACGGGCAGGCACAGGTGCCGGACTGGGATCCGGCCACGCGCACCCTGACGCTGTATCTGCTCAAAGGCCATCGCACGGTAGTTGCGGCGAGCTGTTATCTGGAGGCGCTCGACCTGCCCCGCATGGGTGTCTGGTCCTGGCTGGAGGAGGAAATCGCCGAGCGCCTCACCCGCAGCCCGCGCCCACCGGGGCTGCAACCGGGCGCCGCCGTGGACGAGACCGCGCACATCCTGCAGCGCGTGGTCGAAGGCGGGCACTGGATGCTGACCCCGCCGACCCTGCTCGAACTGGTGCATGCGCTGCGCCAGCCGCTGGGACATCCGGTCTTTTCTGCCCTGGATATCGATCACTCGGAAGCTTCGGATGGCCTGCTCACGGCCCCCGTCACCGGTCGCAGCGACCGGGATGAACTGGCCACCCTCACCGGCTGGCGCCGCTACGGCGCCAGCGACGCCTATCTGCTGGGCGCCTTGCATGTGCATGGTGTCGCCACCGCCCGCATCGATGTGCTGGCCGCCTGGGAAGACCCCGTCGACGATCCTGCGCAGCCGCTGCCCGGCACCAGCCCCCAGGCGGCCATCGTCGAGCGGATCGACCTGCCCAGCACCCATGAGGGCTATCTGCTGGCTGCGGATGCAACCCCGCCCAACCCGGATCAGCCTTTTTCCACCGGCCATGGCCGCGCCGTGGGCTACTACGACCCCGAGCACGATCAGATCGCGTTCGTCAAAGCGGGGGATCGCGCCCTGCCGGCGGCCAAGTACCGGCAACTCGCCTTTTACCAGGATGCCGCGCCGCGCCACACGTTGGGCGACACCCGCCATCACCGCGTGCGCTACCGGGCGGTCGCCGTCTCCCGCGACAGCGACTGTTTTGAGGAATTCGTCGGTGGCAAGCCTGGCTTCACCCGCAAAAGCAAGCCGGTCGAGGTGTCCATCCCCGCCTCCAGCCGGCCCCTGGCGCCGGATATCGCCTACGTAGTGCCCAGCTTCGCCTGGCAGCGCCAGACCGATACCGGTGTCAAGCGCAGCCTGCGCTTCGGCGGCGGACTGCGCGTTTACCTGCACCGGCCGTGGTATTCATCGGGAGAAGGAGAACTGTTGGGCGTGAGCCTGTGGAGTGGCGGTGCCTGGCCGGACGACACCGAGCGCAAACGGCTGAAGCCCTATTTCACCCAGTGGGGGATGGATCCGATCTGGGATACCCGCGCACTCGGCGGCGTCCCGCAGATCGGGAATTTTCCGGACCGGGTTGCGCAGGCCAGTGGCGTGTCACTGGCAGCGCCCGATGTGAACAACCTCCAGGTCGATGTCGTCGCCTTTGCAACCCAGTTCGATCCTGAGCGCAAGCTGTGGTTTGCCGACCTCACCCTCGACCACGGCGACACCTACATGCCCTTCGTGCGTCTCGCGCTGGTGCGCTATCAGCCCGAGGCGCTCCCCGATGCGCGTATCTCCCGCGCGGTGCTGGCGGATTTCGCTCAACTGACACCGGATCGGGCGGTATTGGTACACGCCGATGCAGCGCAGGCGCGCACCCTGCGGGTGCAGGTTTCCGGCATCACTCCGCGCGGGCCCCAGGCCGTCATCCACCACGCCCAGGTTCCTCACCCGCCGCTGCCGCCAACGCAGTTTCGCGTGCAGGTGCAGGCGCGCATCCCCGGCATGGATTCCGATCTGGCCTGGCAGGCGGTCCCGGCCAACGTGGCCAGCGTGGAAGTTCATCGCGAACCGGTCGCGCCAGGAATGGAAGATCTGGCGCTTTGGCAAGGCCGCGTGCGGTTCGCGGAGGCAATTGCTGCGAATCGCTATCGCCTGCTGATCGAGGAGTACGAACTGATCAGCACCGAGGCTCCGGGCCCAGGCATAGTGCCCATGCCCGGCCCCGGTCGTCTGGTGTTCGCGGAGACGGTGACGATCGACGCGACGCTGGCCGATTCTCCCGAGAACAGAAGCCCTTAAATGATTCCGACTCGCCTGGCCTGATAAGCCATCGATATAGCAGCGAAACACGCAAGCCCGGAGGATCGACTTGAAGTACTCGCCCTGAGGAAATGTCATTTTTGCTTACATGAAGGAGTGACGTAATGAACACCGAACAAACCGAACAACATACCTTATCAATCAGTCAGGAAAAGCTGTTAGCTTTTGTCCGCGCCATGCTTGGCAGCCATAGTGGGCGTGAGGATGATGAACATCCTTTGCGACCTGGCCCCTGGGATCCGGTGATTCGCGCGGCATTGGAACGAATCAATGTTTTCGGACAACTCGGGAGATTTGGGCCTCACCCCGAGCCTTGGCGATGGAAATTGATTTTCGCCAGCATGGTCGCCAAATACCCTGAACTTTATGATGTTATCGGCGGCAGTCAACTCTTCAATGAAGTCGCTCTCAATCCGCAACCCCTGCCCCCACGTTTTGCATTTTTGATGGCAGTGGCACAAACACTGATAAGCCGCGCTGAGCTGCTTCATGAAATGGCCGATGCCACAAGGCGCGATAGTGAGCAGGAAGGCATAATTATCGTCAGTGGCTATATAGCAAGGTTTGTTGATGATTTCTGTGGCAATGGATTCCGATTCAAGTGGCCTTTTCCTGGGCCGCGCCCATATTGGCTAACCCAAGAAGTCAGCGAGATCGATTTGATCTTAATGGCGGTGAACTTCGATCAAGCAGCACGTGAAACCTATTCTCCGCTGTTGCAGCAGAGTTTGGCGGATGCCAGCGCAAAACTGGCGCTAGCCGCTTTATCGAAGATGCAATAGCTGATGTTGCGTGAAAAATAGGGTCAGTCTGTGCGGACCCGATTATTTCGGAAACATTTTAAGGTGGGCACTATCTTGGAAATGTAGAATGAAAAAAACGGTCGGCAAAGTCGGGTCGGAGCGCAGGTAGCTGAGCTTGGCGGGTGATGGACACCCGCCCATGATACACCCAAGACTGCTTGTTTGATGGTCACTCCAACATGAAGGAGACACCCATGAATAATCCAATAGAGCTTGGCTTGGTTCAGAGCAATTCATTCCCCACCGGCACGGGGAGCTACAGCTACAAAGGCGAGTTCTATCTTGTCGTCCAGAACCTTGCGGACTCGAAGCAGGTGTCAATCTGGGCCGAAATGGGAGCGATTTGGAAAGATATCAACGCCGCCCATATCCAGTCGCTCACCGACAACCGGGAGTTGTGGATGGCGCCGGCAAGCAATGGTGAAGGCCAATTCGTGGCCAAGTTCAGCGTGAATGGCGCCACCTATTGGGATAACAACGCCGGGAAGAACTATCGTTTTCCCCAGGCCTTTGATGCATTCGTCGCGCTGACTGGCATTCACTACCCGGTGGTTATGGCAACAGCTGGTATGGCTGGCAGTAAGCTCAACGTCACAGCAGGCGTCCAGAACCTTGCTTATGAAAAAGTCGTTGGCATCGTATATTCCACGGATAACTGGGCTACGGCGCAAACAGCCTATGGGAATTATTCCTCGACCATGGAAAGCGGGCTAGAAGTGTGGCATATCGGCGCGCCTGTGGGATCGGCTGCCGAGGTGAGGTTTGCGGTTTTCTACCGAGTCTTGGGGAGCGACTACTGGGATAACAACTTCTGGCGAAACTATAGAGTCACCCTACCGACTTCAGCGAAATGGGCTGATGCACCCTGAGTGCCATGACGTTTTTAGGGATGCCGAATCTGTTCAATTACAAGCTGTGATGTTTGTATCTGTGGAGCTTGACTGCGTGAGTCAGATTTTTTCAAAACTACCACATTAAATCGACAATCAAGGAGAATATCGTGAAGATATATGTGCCAAAAATTTCATTTTTTTGTTCTGTTTTTTTGTGGACAGCTTCAGCCGATGCCGCATCGCTCTGGTGGACCAAGACTCCAGTAAAGAGCGCGTCGGTTAGAACCTGCCTAGACTTTGCTACGACGGCGATGAGGGAGGTTGGCATGCAGAATATCCGTGTCTCAAGCATGGAAGTTGCCGGGACGCGTGGTAGTGTCTATGCGGCAATCACCTGTTTCGCTACTACACCACGAGCAACAGCAATCGTTATGGCATCTGGTGACAATGGGGTGGATACAAAGCGAGTGAGTGAAGAGCTACAGAATAAGATTGCGGGCATTGTGAGATTTGACGATTCACAGTGACTGACAACAGGAAAATTAAAGTTGAACCGTAGTGATGCAGAAGTTTGGTCAAAGCGTGGGATTTCCCGTATGAGTCCCGACGCACTGGACTTGACAGGCTATTGGTACGAACGAAAACACCAATGGCTTGATTCGCGAATACCTGCCCAAAGAGGCTGTTTCATGGCGACGAATTTCATGCGGGCTTTTTGGCACGGATCAGGCCATGTCAAAAACGTGGCGCGGCAAATAGCGCGTTCCTGCGGAATCTGACTGGCTTTCGAAGAGCATCAACTGCGTGGCAGTAAACTCCTTGGCCGCAAGAAACGGCGCGGGGGGCCATGCACGGGGGCGGCCGCGCAGCCCCGCCAGAGTGATATGAGGCTGGAAGGGCCGCGGATCGACGGGCAGGCCAATGTCCCCCACGACCCGCTCCGCCACCCCCACAAGCGCCGCCAGCGACGGCTGGAGATATACGGAAGCCACCAGCACCACCGGCCGCTCTGCATCGGGAAACCACGCGCCGGACCCGGTTTCCACCTGCACCGGCCCTTGTCCGGCCATGGCCGCTGCCATCGCGGGCATCAGGCGGGACGCCGCCACGGCGCCAATCCGCCCCAGAAAATGCACGGTCAGGTGAATATTGCCGGCCGACTGCCAGCGCAGCCACGACGGGTCGCCCAGGGTGTGGCGGGAGGTCTCCAGCCAATACCGGGCGCATTCTGCTGGCGGCTGCAACCCCAGAAACAGCCGCCCCTCACTGAAGCTATCGTCAGCCGTCCTTTCGTTCATCAGCGTCTCCGTCCTGCGCTAACGCCCAGCATGAGTCCCGTTATAAACCCACCCACAACTTTTTTTCATCCCCCCCATTGGGTAAGATGCTTGATTTGACAAGGGCAAAA
>WOYI010593878.1_pt1 | contig 11050 bp, 6 predicted proteins | sample 6423411 | NCBI WGS metagenome assembly WOYI01 (sample SAMN13441803, study PRJNA592873) | oil field metagenome | biome: oil field; feature: oil-well bore; material: oil-contaminated soil; isolation source: oil-contaminated soil from oil-well borehole | place: Germany: Wietze | collected 2016-10-18 ... | reverse complement strand
ACGGTGGATTCCCAATCACGGCGTCAAAGCCACCCTGCGCAAAGACTTGCGGGAAGTTGCGCTGCCAGTCGAAGGGGTTGACGCGCTCGAGTTCTTTCTCATCGGGGATGAGTTGCCCTTCGAAGTAATCCCAACCGATGAGGGAGTTGCCACATTTGATGTTATCGCTCAGGTCGGGCAGTACACGTTCCAATCCCAAACTGAGCTGGCCGCTTTCTTCTTCCAGCACTTTCAGGAGTAGGCTCAATTTGGTCACTTCGACTGCCTGCGCGTCGATATCGACTCCGTAGATGTTGTTGACCAGGATGCGCTTCTTCTCGGCGGTGGTCAGCTTCCAGCTTCCCTCGGGAGTGGGGATCAGGGCGGGTTGTTTGCCCTTTGCCCATTTGGCGGGGTCGTTGTTCAGGTACCAGCTTTCGTGCCAATCGATCAGGTACTGGAAGGCACCCAGCAGGAAGGATCCCGAACCACAAGCCGGGTCGAGGATATTGAGCTGTTTAACCTGCTCGGGAGTTTTGCCTTCGACCAGTTTGCCGACGGTGTTGGCGACAATGTAGTCGACGATATAACTGGGGGTGTAATAGACGCCACCGGCTTTGCGCACCTCGGGTTTCTCCTCGATCTTCGCCTGGCGGCCGGGGGTCAGACGGATGACCTTACCGAGGAACTGCTCATAGACCTGCCCGAGGATTTCGACCGGGATTTCTTTGAAGATATAGGGGCAGGGGTAGTAGAGGTCTTTGATGATTTCTTTGAGAACTTTGTCGTCGATCTCGAGGGTGGGGGTGAGCTTGTCGATGTGGTCGCTGCCGCCTTTCTCCTGCTTGAAATGGAAGAGACCGGAGTTGTATTTGATATCCGCGCGTTTATAAAGTTCGACCAGTAGGGGATAGATGCCGCGTTGTTTGCTGAAATCGAGCAGCTGGTTTTCGGGTTCGATGCCGCGATCTTCACTGATGCGCAGGAAGATGATGCGGTCGATGGTCATTTGTACGGCATAGTTGAGCTGGCGTTCGTTAACGATGTGCTGGTTGCGCAGTGCGATGTTACGTGCCAGCAGGGTACGCCATTTTTCGATGTCTGCAAGGAAGGCGTCGTCCACTTTGGTGGTGCCTTTGCGGCTTTTCGTTTCAATGGCGTAGCGGTCAAAAGCGCCTTTCTGGATGGCGAGCGGGGAGAAGACACCCTCGATCTCGTCCCATTTTTCGATGTACTGCTCGTAATTGAGGTAGAGGATGCGGGCGGCAGCCGGGCTATCGCTGGGGTTGGGTTTATTGCGGCAGTCATAGACGGCGAATTCTTCGAAATCGGTGAGGATCGAGAGCGGTAAGCCGACGTTCCAGGCGTAGACTTTGAGCTGGTAGGCGAGTTCACGATCGAACTGGATGTCCTCAGCCGGTTTTTTGGCTTCGACGAAGAATTTGCGTACCCCACCCAGGCGGAAGGCATAATCGGGGGCTTTGGCATGCGGGCTGCCTTTGATGTGGATCGAATCCTCATGCACCACCTCGCGGTAGTTGATGGAGTAGCCTTTACGGTTGGAAACATCCCAACCCAGCGCTTCGAAGAAGGGGTTGAGGAATTCCTGGCGCAGTTGGGCTTCGTTGTATCTACCGGAGCGGTAGGCATCACGATTGTCTTTGAATTGTTGGACGAGATGGTGGATGATTTCAGGAGCGGGCATAGCTTTCCTCCTCTTGTGCATGCGGTGGTGAGTTAATTATAGGAGGTATTGGGAGTCTGGCAAGCGAGATGTGGGACGAGGATGGAGGGGAAAAAACGATTCAGGACGCAAAGGTGACGCAAAGGTAAATCAAGGCGCGAAGGGTTTTGGAATTTGGAGACTCGGGTTTCAACCCGGAGTGAATTGTGGTCTCTAGCGATGCAGATCAAATCTATCGGAAGCCAAGTAAGGAGGGGAAGGAGTACTTCTGGATCGATTTGACTGAGAATTCCTCGCCGGAGAGTATGGTTTCTGCTGCTCGAATACCACTTTGAATTGCAGGGCCGATTCCTTCGCCCATATCACGCGTGGCTAACCCGATTGAATCACCGATGATGAATGCATTATCCCGATGCAAAACAGGGTTCTTCCCACGTAGATAATAAGAATGCCCGACAGGTTTGAAGTCGTAACCTTTAACCAAGCCCATTTTGTCCAGTTTCTCAACCAGCAGTGCCCAGTGGCGTTTTAATGTGTCATTGTTTTCTTTCAGCTTTGCTGCGCTACCACCCAGACCAATGTTTAAGTATCCATTTGCTTTGGGGACGTACCAGGCGTACCCGGGTAGTCCATTTTGCAGAAACCATAAGTGACAGCGCTCATCCTGGTAGTCGTAGGGGAATTCTTCTTCCTGGGCGACAATCAAAGGACCTTTTTCTTGATCCGATTCATTCATAAAGAAGGTTTTTCGGACCGGGCAGTTTGTTCCACCTGCACCAACAATGGTTTTAGCGGAGAATAGATCATCAATCAGATAACGATCCCCCTCTTTTCTGATTTCTTTGACGGTATGGTTGACCAGGGCAGGATTCGAGCGATGCAAGAGCCAATCATCGAATTCAATTCTGCGAATAGCGTATTGGTTGGTGCGCAATTTGAATTGGAGATACTTAATGGAAACTTGAAATTTGGTGAAGTGTTTTATGCCGAGCGGGTATTCGGTTGGCTCGATTTCCAGGTCTCGCAAGACGAGTGGGGTGATCCAACCAGCACAGACCTTCACACGGGGAAAAGCAGCTTTATCCAGCACAAGAAAGTCAACCTGATGCTGGGCGAGTTTCCAGGCACAGGCAGCGCCAGCCGGGCCACCGCCGATTATGATGACATCTACATTATTCATGGTTAACTCACCCGACAGTCTGGTTGTGGTGTTCCCATATGGGTGAAGACAATCTGCCAGAGTTGTGTATTGCGGGAACGAAAACCTCCCGCACTACTTAGCAGGTAATATCGCCACATGCGATAAAATGTATCACCATTTGTAGTAATAACACCAACTCATTTCAAGGAGGTGTCTAAATAATTGATGTATTGGGGCTTTACTCTAATTCATAAGAAAGTAATTTTTATCCCAAAAATTACTCCTTGAAAAAAATGTATCTTATAGGATACAATTTAAAATAATGAGCATCGAGATTCGTCAAACTGAGATTTACAAAAAATGGTTTGAGACCCTTAAAGATAAAAGGGCAAAAGCTCGAATTGATATTCGAATCAGAAGAATTTCCTTGGAAAATTTTTGGCGATGCGACGCCAGTTGGAAAAGGTGTTTCTGAACTCAAAATAGATTATGGCTCTGGTTACAGAATTTATTTTGTTCAGAAACGTAAAATTGTCGTAATTTTACTTTGTGGCGGTGATAAAACGTCACAAACAAGAGATATAAGTAGAGCACATGTAATCGCCCAAAGTCTAAAGGATGAACTATGAAAAAAATAACAACATCATTATGGGATGCTTCAGATCACTTAAATTCCAAAGACGATATTATTGCTTATTTAGAAGCAGCATTGGAAGATGGGGACCCTTCCTTAATTTCAGCAGTTCTAGGTGACATTGCTCGTGCAAAAGGCATGACCAAAATAGCGCAACAAGCTGGGCTGGGGCGAGAAAGTTTATATAAAGCTCTTTCTCATGATGGCAATCCGGAATTTGCTACAATTCTTAAAGTAATAAAAGCATTAGGCTTACAATTACACGTTATTCCGCAAGATAATGGAAGTTTTGTGGGCGGAGGTGCGAAACCTAATTATTCAAAATAATACGATATAGAAAAAATCCGTTGTGATTATTGCACAACGGTGTTTTTTTCACACCATCAACTTGGGTCTTTCAACTAAATCCTATCCGACCGGAGCAAACTGACTATTGTAGAGATCGGCATAGAAGCCGTTATTTTTCAATAGCTCTTCATGCTTGCCTTGCTCAACGATATCGCCTTCGTTAATCACCAGAATCCAATCCGCATCGCGGATGGTGGAAAGGCGGTGGGCGATCACAAAGCTGGTTCTGCCTACCATCAAATTGCGCATAGCTTTTTGAATCAACAACTCGGTGTGGGTATCGACAGAACTGGTGGCTTCATCCAGAATTAACATTGCCGGATCGATAAGGAAGGCACGTGCAATGGTCAGTAACTGTTTTTGACCAACAGAGATATTGGTGGTTTCTTCATTCAGTACCATATTGTATCCACCGGGTAGTGCTCGAATAAAATAATCCGCATGGGCTGCTCTGGCCGCTGAATAGACCTGCTCGTCACTGGCTTTTTCATTTCCATAACGTATATTGTCCATGATAGAGCCATTAAAAAGCCAGGTATCCTGTAATACCATCCCAAACATGCAGCGTAATTCTGATCGTTTCAGCGTACGAATATCGTGACCATCGATCAGGATTTGACCCTTTTGGACGTCGTAGAAACGCATCAGTAATTTCACCAGCGTGGTTTTTCCAGCGCCTGTTGGGCCAACTATTGCCACACGCATACCGGGATCCACTTTGGTGGAAAAGTCATTGATGATGATATTTTCCGGATCGTAGCCGAATTGCACGTTACGGAATTCAACGCTGCCTTTGACAGATTCGAGTTTGATCGGATTTTCCTCTTCCGGTACTTGTTCTTCTTCTTCCAGGAATTCAAAAACGCGTTCCGCTGCTGCAGCAGTTTGTTGTAACACATTGGAAATGTTTGCCAGCTGGGTGATGGGTTGGGTGAAGGAACGCACATATTGAATAAATGCCTGAATATCGCCTACACTGATTAATCTTTGAATCGCGAGGTATCCACCTACAACAACCACGCCTACGTAACCTAAATTCCCAATAAAGCTCATCATTGGCATCATTATGCCGGATAGGAATTGGGATTTCCAGGCTGTGTCGTAAAGTTTGATGTTCAGCCCGTCAAAAGTCTGGATGCTTCGTTCCTCTGCGTTGAAAGATTTCACTTCCACGTGGCCACTGAACATCTCCTCAATATGCCCGTTTACATTTCCGAGGTAATCCTGTTGTTTGCGGAAGTATTTTTGTGACCGTTTGACAACAAATTGAACCACTACCAGGGAGAGGGGTATTATTAAGAGTGCGACCAGTGTCATTTGCCAGGAGATCGTAATCATCATGATGAGGATGCCTACGACTGTTGTGATGGATGTGATGATTTGAGAAAGACTTTGGCTAAGGGTCTGATTGACGGTTTCAACATCGTTGGTGATTCTGGAGAGGACCTCTCCATGGCTGGTACCATCGAAATACTTGAGAGGCATCCGGTTGATTTTAGAGGCAATATTTTTGCGTAGATTGTAGGTAATATCAACAGATACACCGGTCATGATCCAGCCCTGTACATAAGCTAAAATGGCAGAAAGAATATACAATCCCAGCGCTGTTAGCAGGATAGTACCGATTGCATTGAAGTCAATTCCTGGTCCAGTACCAGTAATTTGTTGCATTACACCTTCAAAGAGCACGGTGGTGGCATTCCCTAAAATTTTAGGGCCAAAGATGGAAAACACCGTTGAAGCCATGGATAGGATGATCACAATCAGGGTTGCTAATTTGTGAGGGCCGAGATAGACGATTAGCTTCTTCATGGTGCCTTTAAAATCGCGTGCTTTTTCACCTTTCATCATTGCCGATCGACCACCACCAAAGGGTCCATGCCCGCCTCTTTGAGGAGATTTGGGTTTATCGGACGAGTTATTTTGATTGCCTTTAGGAAAAGTTTTATTGTTTTCGCTCATGATAATTCCTCCTGGCTTAATTGAGAGAGTGCAATGTCACGGTAAACTTCGTTGTCCTTCATCAATTCCTGGTGGGTTCCTTTGCCGACGATTTTTCCTTCATCCAGAACGATGATTTGGTCGGCACTTTTGATGGTAGCGACACGTTGCGATACGATAAAAACAACGCTATCCGCTACATATTTGCGCAAAGCTGAGCGCAAGGCTGAATCCGTCTTGAAATCGAGAGCGGAAAAACTGTCATCAAAAATATTGATGGGTGCTTTTTTAACCAATGCACGGGCAATGGCTAAACGTTGGCGTTGTCCACCTGAAACGTTGGTGCCCCCTTGCGATATTTCAGCTTCTAATCCATCTTCTCTTTCGTTAACGAATGAAGAAGCTTGCGCAATTTCAATCGCTGTTTGAATTTCTTCTATGGTTGCCTCTTCATTTCCTAACCTTAAGTTCGAGTCAATCGTACCTGAGAAAAGATTGCTTTTTTGAGGAACATAACCGATTTTTGTGTGTAATTCGTGTTGGGAAACATCGCGAATATCGACGTCATCAATTAGTATCTTGCCATCGGTGACATCAAAGAAACGTGGAAGTAGATTCACGATGGTGGATTTCCCTGACCCGGTAGTACCGATAAATGCAGTTGTTTCTCCCGGACAGGCTTTGAAAGAGATTTCATGCAGGATATCCTCTTCTGCATCCGGGTAGTGGAAGCACACATCACGGAATTCCACCACACCGCGGAATGGTTCGGGAAAGCGTTTGGGTTGTGGTAAGTCAACGATGCTGGGTTTGGTATCGAGTATTTCAACGATACGTTCTGCTGAAGCGGATGCTCTTGGCAGCATGATAAACATGAAAGACATCATCATAAACGCAAAGAATATTTGCGTGGTGTATTGAATAAAAGCCATCATATCGCCAACTTGAATTTGTGCCTGGGCAACTTGATGCGATCCGACCCAAATAACTAGAATTGACACAGAACTCATCAGGAACATCATGAGTGGCATCATAATTACCATCACCCGGCTGACAAACAACATATTGCTGGTCAGGTCACGGTTGGCTTTATCGAAGCGGTTTTCTTCAAAACGCTGTCGGTTGAATGCGCGCACCACCATCATCCCGCTTAAATTTTCACGAACAACCCGATTTAAGTTGTCGATTAATTTCTGTATCAATTTAAAACGCGAAATGGTGACCGAGAAAGCAACAGCGACTACTGCCAATAAAATCACAACCATGCCAGCAATGATCCACCACATGGAGGGAGCCTTGTCGAGGGCACGGATAATACCACCGACACCCATGATCGGTGCGAAAAACACCATACGGATAATCATCATTGTGACCATCTGAATTTGGGTGATATCGTTGGTGGAACGTGTGATCAGGGAAGCTGTTGAGAACTTCTCGATTTCAGCTTTGGCGAAGTTGGTAACCCGCCGGAACACTGCTTCACGCAGATCACGGGCAAGACCGGCAGCCACTCGGGCGGAAAGCAAACCGACCAAAATGGAAGCAATCACAGCTATCAGGGACAATAATAGCATCCAACCACCAGTATTTAAGATATAGTTGGTTTGCAGGGAAGCAGTATCGACCCCGAGCGCTTCGTATTCCGCCTTGGTGGCAGCAATTCCCATTTGAGAGATCATGCTGTCGCCAAGGGTTTCGAATTGCTCTTGCAATTGTGTAACTAATTGAACGCGTTGTTGTTCTGGAAGGTTGGTGAGCACCGTAAATAAATCCATACCTGCCGGTATTTGAGTAATATCAATGCCGAGGTTCTCTGCTAAAGATGCAGCATTTTCAGGATCAGCGGCAGCTTGTTCGAGAAAGGAAACCGCTACCATAGCACGACTCAAAACAGGGGTAAGTTGGGTAACTTTTTCGGGTTCAAGTTCAGTGAGAATATAAAGAGCTTGACCATTAATCTTGGGGTAGTTGACGATAATCTCAGTGTATTTTGGGTCAGTGGGGTCAAGCAACTGATAGGCGTTGGCAACCATTTCGTTTTCTTCGGGGGTTAGAAATAATTGGGTACGTTCGTAGGAACTTACCCGCATGGCTACTGGTACTGCCGTATCCACGCCACCCTGTTGAATCCCGATATTCACAATTCGCGAAAGATAGTCAGGCAGGGTTAATTCAACGTTTGCCTGCAAAAACAGCAAGAGAATTGCCCCGAGAATCATCAGGTAATAGCGTTTGATGTAAGGAAATAATTTAAGCATAATTCATTGTTCTCTTTTCGTTCACTGGTTGTTAAAAATTGAGCCCATAAATCGACGTTGCTTTGTTAATCAGCAGACGTAGGGCAGAATCAACCTGTTCTTTTTCTTGTTCTGTGAGGTTATTAATTAAATCGGATAGCCATTTTTGGCGTTCCAATTGGGATTCACCTGCAATTTTTTTGCCTTCGTCGGTTAGGACGAGAACTTTTTGACGGCGGTCTTGCGGATCTTCCGTGCGTAAAACCAAACCCAATTGTACCAATTTTTCCAGTACCTGACTGATGGCGGCATTGGTAACGCCAAATTCCTCACCCAGCCCGGACACGGTGCATTCCTTGTGGTGTGCAAGGTGGATTAAAGCGCTTAGCTGGGATATAGAGTAGTTTTTCTCTTTGGCAAAACGCATGAAGTTGCCTAGCGAGTTGCGCATGTTGAGATTCATCCAATCTTCGAATGTTTTATCTAAGTTGACTGACATATGACCTCTTATTAGTTAAGATCGCTAAATTATATAGAGGGGTTAAGTAATTGTCAAGGAAAGTTGTATGGGGTAGGATTCACGATTCAGGTTTTAAGTTTCAGTGACACCGTGACCTGTCCTGAAATAGCTTAAATGAGAAAAATTGATTTGGAACGCAGAGACAAAATGGTTTTAAGAACAAGACGCAAAGGGAACTTATTTGTGTCCATTAAATGGGTTCAATGTTCCACTTTGTGCCTTTATATAATAAATCTTTGCTCCATCGCGTTAAAATTTTTCCCCTTCAATTCTCAATACATCACGGCATATACACGACGCGATACACCCGACCGCCGGCATCATCCGAGATAAACATTTCACCATTCACCCCAAAAATAACATCCGCTGGGCGGCCGTAGGTGCTGGGATCCCCGCATTTTTTGTCCGGCTCGCGCCAACCGGTGGCAAAAGTTTCACTGCCTGTTGGAACACCGTTTTCCAGGATGACCCTTTCCACTTTACAATCACGATAATTTGCGACCACATTGGTGTTCCAGGAACCATGGTAGGCTACATACAGGTCATCATCAAAGCCGGGTGGAAAATTGGTACCGGATGCGATTTCCATCCCCAATGGGGCGGAGTGTGCCGGGGCAGTGAAAATAGCAGGCACTGCATCACCGCAGTTGAAACCATTAGGAAGGGGAAGGCGATCATCACGAACTTCACTCGTATTCACTACACCTACTCCCGGCGTGTAACAATATGGCCAACCATGCGAGCGATTTCCTTGCACGGGAATCACAATCTCTTCCGGAGGAAGGTCATCGCCTAAGCCATCACTACCCATGTGGTTTGCCCACAGGTCTCCCAAAGGTGACCATAGAAAATCGACACTGTTACGCAATCCCCAGGCATATACCGGTCGTTTGCGAATATCAGCATTATTGGCAAAGGGGTTGTCAGCCGGGATAGATCCATCCGGATTGAAACGCATAATGGTGGCGGGACGAGGATCGGTTTCCTCACAGATATTACAGGTCGAGCCAGCGCTGACGTACATTTTTCCATCTGGTCCGAAGTGAATGGTACGTGAGCTATGCCCAATGGGTGGGGGAATATTTTCGGTCACCAATTGCAGAGCGGAAAAATTACCTTGAGGGTTGGGACCCTGCATGCGTTGCACCCGGTCACCGGAAGCGATGTAGAGATAACCATTGTAAAATTCCAAACCATGGGGGAGATTGATTCCACTGGCAATGATCTCCATACCATCCGAAAGCCCATCATGATTGCGATCCGGTAGTCGCACTACCTGACCAGCACTCATCAGGCTAATGTAGAGATACCCATCCGGGCCAATGGTCATGAAGCGTGGTTTGCCTGCCAGGTTATCGGCAAAAATGCGGATGCGGAACCCCTCTGGCACAGTGATACGCTGGCTGGCTTCATCTGGAAGAGGTAATGAACTACTTCTCGAAACCAAGGGTAAATAGATAGTTGTTTCATATACGGTTTGTTGTGCTTGCGCGGGGAGATATGCTACCCCGAAAGAAAGCACACATAAAGTGAATACGAGAATAAATATCTTTTTCCTCATATTCACTATTATATTCTGGCTGTCTAAACAATCAAATTACAGGTTCTACAAATGGTTAAGTTTTCAATATTGAATTATCTGAACCTCATTTGGTTAGTAATGGTAGAAAAACTTCAAATGTTGGTGGCGGGGGAGGGGTACCAAAATTCGCGTTTATTTCCAAATCACCGCTGACATTCACAACAATTGAGCTTTGTGCGGACAAAATATCACCACTCCAACCCAGGAAAGACCAATCACCCAATGTAGCAGCCGTTAAGGTAACTTGCTCATCAAGCGCGTAAAAATCTTTTTGCGGGTTGAGGTTGACAGTGCCATAGCCCTCCGGGTCAATGGTTACGCTGATGGTGTAACCAACCTTTTCGAATTCTGCCAGGATATTCAGATTGTCGGTAACCATCACGGTTAAGGGATTCGTGGTACTGGTTACATCGCCACTCCATTGCTTGAATTGCCATCCTGGACTGGGGGTAGCTGTCAGCTCAACCTGTTGATTGTATTCATAGATGCCGCTCGGATTGCTTGAAATGGATCCTTTCCCTTCCGGATCAACGAAAAGATTTATGGTGTATTCATTTTTAGTGAAGGTGGCTGTGAGGGTGGTGTTACCATCGATGGTTACTATAAGCGGGTTGTCGCTACCGGTCACATCTCCACTCCAGCCGCTAAATGTCCAACCTGGATCCGCGGTTGCGGTGAGAGTAACTTCCTCGCCGGTCGTATACGATAATTTATCAGGGGTTTGGGTCACATCTCCATTCCCAACGATCTCGACCGTCAGCGTATTTTGCTGGTATTCATAGGCTCCCATATCGACGGTGGCAATACTATTCTCATCCCCATCGAAAATGCGTTGGAAACCATCCAGATCTTTGAGGTAGCGGATGGATGTTATGACCGCATCATTGAGACCTGTATCAACACAAGGCGAGAATGCATTGAGATGGTAATCTCCATCTATGGAGGGCTTATTATTTGCAGTTCCTGGATTTACAAATGAAGGGT
>WOYI011383629.1_pt1 | contig 11057 bp, 5 predicted proteins | sample 6423411 | NCBI WGS metagenome assembly WOYI01 (sample SAMN13441803, study PRJNA592873) | oil field metagenome | biome: oil field; feature: oil-well bore; material: oil-contaminated soil; isolation source: oil-contaminated soil from oil-well borehole | place: Germany: Wietze | collected 2016-10-18 ... | reverse complement strand
AGGTGCTGACCGACGGCGCGTCCTCGGTGTACGGCTCCGACGCGATCGGCGGCGTGGTCAACTTCATCCTGAAGAAGGACTACCAGGGCGCCCAGTTCACGGTGAACTACGGCCAGTCCCGCCATGCCGACGGCCGCTCGAAGGGTTACACCTTCACGTTCGGCCAGACGTCGGACAAGGGCAGCATCATGGGCGGCGTCGACTACAACAAGACCGAGGCCGTGCTCGCCAAGAACCGCGACTTCTCGAAGAACGCGGTCTCCATCTACGGCAGCAGCCAGACGCCGATCTACAGCTACATCGGCGGTTCCAGCTTTCCGGCTTATGGCCGTATCCAGCTGCCGGGCGTGAATCCGGATGGCACCTTCCAGCCGGGTAGCCTCGCAGCACAATACGGATGCAGCAATGTTGCCGTGAACCAGGGGGCCAGCGGCCAGAACACCGCTACCGATTACCACTGCTTCACCAATGCCGACAAGTACAACTACGCCACGGTCAACCTGATCCAGACCCCGCAGGAACGCACCAGCCTGTGGCTGAAGGGCACCTACAACCTGGGTGACCATGTCCAGGCGTACATGGACGCGTACCACAACAAGACCACCTCGGGTTTCCAGCTCGCCCCGGCCCTGCTGGGCAGCCTGTATGGCGCGGTGATTTCCGCCGACAGCTATTACAACCCGTTCGGTACCGAGTACTCCTCGGCGGGACTCGACTACCGCGCACGTCTGGTTTCGGCTGGCAACCGCTCGGCCAACTACGGCACCACCACCGACCAGATCCATACCGGGTTCAAGGGCGACTTCACCCTGCTCGACCACGACTGGAACTGGGACGTGGGCATGGCCTATGGGCATTTCTCGCAGCAGACCATCACCCGTGGCCTGCCGAACCAGGACAAGCTGAACGCGGACCTCGGCCCGTCCTTCTTGGACACCGACGGCGTCGTGAAGTGCGGCTCCCCGGGCAACGTGATCAGCGGCTGCACGCCGTTCAATCCATTCAACCTGTTCGACCCCAACTCGGTCGCCGCGCTGCAGGCCGCCGCTGTGCCGGCGATCAGCAACAACTTCTCGATCGAGCGCATCTACTCGGCCGACGTCAACGGCGGTCTGTTCGATCTCCCGGCTGGCACCGTGCAGATAGCGGCAGGCGCCTCCTACCGCAAGGAATACACCCGCTCCGAGATCGATCCACTGCTGTTGATCGACCCGGCCACCGGCAACTGCACCCTGGGCAGCCAGTGCTCGTCTCCGCTGCGCGGTGGCTACAACGTGAAGGAGGCCTATGCCGAGGTGTTCGTGCCGGTGCTCTCGGACATGCCGTTCGCCCAGGCGCTGAACGTCACCATCGGTGACCGCTATTCGAAGTACAGCACCTTCGGCAGCACCAACAACACCAAGTTCGCGGTGGAATACCGTCCGATCACCGACTTGCTGCTGCGCGGCACGGTGTCGGAAGTGTTTCGCGCCCCGACCATCGGTGACGTCTACAGCGCACCAATCAGCGATGCGCCCAAGCTGAGCAGCGATCCCTGCGATGGCATCACCACGGCCGGCAACCCTGCCTGCGTGGGCGTGCCGACTGACGGCAGCTTCCAGGATCAGAACGTGGCACTTGGCCAGCAGATCAAGGGCATCAGCTCTGGCTCGCAGTATGCCGGTTTCGCGCTGGGGCCGGAGAAGGGCAAGTCGTTCGACGTGGGCTTCGTCTACTCGCCGAACTATGTGCAGGGCCTGTCGCTCAGCGCGGACTTCTGGCACCTGTATCTGAACGATACGATCTCCGCCATCGGTGCGCAGACGGTGCTGGACCTCTGCTACAACGGCGCGACCCAGTACTGCCCGCTGATCAGCCGCTTCCCGGCTAGCAGCGCCAACGCGGGCGAGATCGCACAGATCGTCGAGCCGACCGGCAATCTGGGTCGCACCGACGTGTCGGGCGTGGACTTCTCGGCCCGCTACAAGCTGCCGGAGTTCTCCTTCGGTAACTTCGTGGTCGGCCTGGACGCCACCTACCTGTCGCGTTACGACCAGCAGACGGCACCGGGTACCGATGCCAACACCACGTTCCACGACGCCGGTCATTTCATGCCGTTCGGCTCCAGCCAGGCGTCGACCTGCCCCAGCGGTGGCGGCGTATGCCTGTTCCCGCGTTGGCGCGGCAATGGCTTCGTGAACTGGAACCTGGGCGACTGGAGTGCTTCCTGGCGTATGCGCTACATCGGCGCGTTCCGCAACGGCTCGCTGAGTCCGTCGCAGGACACGAATCCGGTGCAGGGTCTACCGGGCGTGCAGTTCAAGTACGGCGCCACGATCTACAACGATGCGTCGGTCGGCTACAACTTCGAGCCGCTCAATACTCGCATCGATCTGGGCGTGAACAACCTGTTCGACAAGCAGCCGCCGTTCCTCTACGCCAACAACACGCTCAATGCCAACACCGATCCGAGCGACTTCGATCTGCAGGGCCGCTACTACTGGGCTCGTGTGACCGTGTCGTTCTGATTGACTGGAACGCATTGAGTAGCTGAAGCTGAAGGGCCGCGCGGGGCAACTCGCGCGGCCCTTTCTTTCGAAAAGCGTTTCCCGTGATCAACGACATTCTCAGTGCCCTGCAGGCCGGTCGGCCGGAGCTTGCGGAGCGACTGTCCCGCGAAGCCCTTGCCGCTCGTCCCGGCGATCCCGACCTGACCCTGTTTCTGGCGATCAGCCTGCAGCAGCAGGCGCGCCTTGCCGAGGCGGTGCCGCTGTATGCGGCGCTGGCCGAGAGCCATCCCGACAGCGGATTGCACTGGGGCAACTACGCGACTGCGCTACGTGGCGCCGGGCGCGAACAGGAGGCTGAGGCCGCTTATCGACGCGCCTTGCAACTCGATCCGGACAACGTCGAGCAGCTGCTTAATTTCGGCCTTCTGCAATGGCATCGCCGCGAGTTCGTGGCCGCGCGCGACACGCTGCTACGCGCCCATGTGCTTGATCCGGTATCCCTTCCCGCGCGCATCCATGCCGCGCGCGCATGCGCCGTGTGTCGCGACTCCCGGATCGAGGATCTGCTGCGCCCCTGGCGTGAATGGAAAGACCTGGACAACGACCTGCAGTTCGAGCTGGCCGATCTGCACCTCGTGCTCGGCGAGGCGAATATCGCTCGCGTGCTGCTGGAGGAGCTGCTGGAGCGGAACCCCGGACACCTGCCCACGCGGATGCTTCTGGCCGCTGTGTATGAGCGCATCAACGACCTAAATGCGTCCGACGCGATGCTTGCCGCCATCGAGAGCGAGTACGCGCAGCTGGACGGCGACCTGCAACTGGAGACCCTGCGTCTTCGCGCCAAGCTGTGCCTGCGTCGTGGTGCGCCTGATGAGGCCCGGTCCCTGCTCGAGCGCGCCGGTCCACGGGCGGACGACGACTACGGTCACTTCTTCGTGCTCGCCGAAATCTGCGACAAACAGCGCGACTACCCGGCCGCAATCACCGCACTGCATGAGGCGCATGCCCGGCAGCTGGACGAGTTGCGCGTGGCGGTGCCTCAGCGCTTCGCTCCGGGCGCACCGATTTTTCCCGCCGCTGAGGGGCACATCGGTGGCGAAGAGTATCGGCGCTGGCCAGAACTTCAGGCTCCCGATGCTGCCCACTCGCCGGTCTTCATCGTGGGCTTCCCGCGTTCGGGTACCACCCTGCTCGAGCAGATGCTGGACGCACACCCGGCCTTGCAGTCGATGGATGAGCGCCCTTTCTTCACCATCCTCGCTGATCAACTTTCCGACTATGGCATCCAGGTGCCACGGGATCTCGACAAGCTCGATCAGCACATTTGCGACGAGCTGCGCAAAGGCTACGTCAGCCTGGTCTGCGCCAAGATCCAGCGTCGCTGGGGCGCCCGGCTGGTGGACAAGAATCCGCTGAACATGCTGTGGTTGCCGCTGATTCACCGGATGTTCCCGAACGCGAAGATCATCCTCGCGCTGCGCCATCCCTGCGATGTGCTGATCAGCAACTACATGCAGAACTTTCGCGCCGCGCCGCTGGCCGCGGCCTGTGCGTCGCTGGAAAAGCTGGCCGAGGCTTACGTCACCGCGATGCGGTGCTGGCTGCACGATGTGGAAGTGTTCCAGCCGGACGTGTTCGTCTCGCGTTACGAGGATCTGGTGGCGGACCCGGAAACCCAAACGAGGTGCATCGCCGACTTCCTCGGTCTGGAGGACGCCACGCCGCTGCTGCGCTTCGACCAGCGCGCACGCGACAAGGGCTTCATCGCCACGCCCAGCTATGCACAGGTCACCCAGCCGGTGAACCGCAAGGGGCTGGATCGCTGGCGTCGCTACCGGGAGGCGCTGGCGCCGGCGCTGCCCGTACTGGAGCCGATGCTCCGGCACTGGGGTTATTCGGTGGACTGAGTCCGGTTCAGTCCACGCGCAGGCGCTCCAGCTCCGGCATGACCGGCGCGTAGCGGCGCCAGCGCTCCACCGAGCTGCGGTAAACCGGCTGGCGGGCCTGCCACAGGCTGGCGGTGCTCAGTGCTGCGGTGTCCGCGCTGGCGTGCGGCGCGGCCTCGGGCAGGCCCAGCCAGTGGGCGAGCGATCCGACGCACGCGTCCGGATCGGTCACCAGTGCCTCATAGTCCACCGTGCGCACCGCGTGCGGATAACGCGTCTGCCAGTGCGCCATCATCCGCCGGGCGTCGCGCATCACCGTGGCGATATCGCCGAGGTCGTAGGCGAAATCCTGGCTGCCGGGGTGGAAGCTCTGCATCCAGAGTGACAATGCGTTGTCGCGTGCCTCGCGTCGACAATGGACGATCCGCGCATTCGGGAAGAGCGCGAGGATCAGGTCGACGTGCAGGAAGTTGTTCGGCTGCTTGTCGACATACCAGCCCACCGGCGTATCGTCCTGCCGCAGCTGTCGGGCATAGGTATGCGCGGCGTCACGCATCGCGGCGATCATGTTCGCATGGCCGCTCGCTGCGCCGACGCGCGACGCGAGCATGGGCAGCCAGGGCAGTTCGCCGCGATGACGTACCTGCGGGTACCTTGCCAGCCGCTCGGCGAGCAGGGTGCTGCCCGCGCGCGGCATGCCGACGACGAACACCGGCGTCCACGCCGGGGGCGCGAGTCCGGGGTCGGGTAGCGGGCCCCGACCCAGCCGCATCTCAACGCCTCGCCTCCACGCCTTGCGTTGCCAGCGCAACTGGTCACGCATGATCGCGTTGGCCTCGCGCAGCAGGGCCGCTGCGCGTTCGATCTCGCCGATGTCATCGAATGCCTTGCCCAGCGCGAAGAGCAGGCTGCTCCGCGGGTAAGGCGCGAGGTCGTCGCGCTCCAGCCAGTGCCGGAAGCGGGCGAAGTCGGGATGATCGGCGGACCGGTAGCGCTGCAGCGACGACAGGCCGAGCGGCACGTGCCAGTCAGCTGCATGCGGGCTGCGTGCGAGCACCATCTCGTAGTGCTCACGGGCCAGTTCGAACCGGCCCAGCTGGGCCGCCAGCGCAGCGGCGTGCACGTGCAGTCGGGGGTCATCCAGCCCCGCGGCGAATGCCTGTTCGCAGAGCACCATCGCGTCCTGTTGCCGACCACCGTCGTCGAGCACTTCGATCGCGTCGATCCGCCGTTCCACCGCTCCGGGGGCGTGGGCGAAGGTCCTGCGCAGCAGGGTGCCGGCGGCAAGCAGGCGTCCTTGGCCGTGCAGTGAACGGGCCAGCTGGAGCGCCGCAGCCAGGTGATCCGGTTCGCGCGCGAGCAAGGCTTCGAGTTGCGCATCCGCTGCCGCGGCGTCGCCCGCCCGGCGCTGCAGGCCGGCAAGTGCGAATTGCAGCGCGCTCGAGTCGGGGTGTTCGGCGAGCGCCTGCACGAGCAGGGCGTGTGCGCGGGTCGCATCGCCGGCCAGCAGGCGCTGTTGCGCCAGCTCCAGCCACGCTTCCGCGGGCAGGGGCAAGGAGGAATGCATCAGGGAGCTCGGCTGGACGCCTCGTCCTGCCAGCGCGGCAGGCCGAGGGCGAGGCGCAGCGGATCGAGCAGGGCACCGTAACGCATGCTGTGCCGGGTGTCATGGCGCAACGGCTGGCGCACCTGCATGGCGCTGGGCGAGCGGACCTGCCGGGTGTTCTCGTGGAACTCGAGGCAGGCCGGGTCGAACGGTAGTCCGCAGCATGCGAGCAGATCGCGGATGCGTGGTTCGGGATCGGCGAGCAGTGCCTCGTAGTCGTGCAGGTAGACCCTGTCGGGATAGGTCTGGGCGAGGCGGTGCAGGTGCCGGTCGCAGTCGCGCCAGAAGCTGGCCAGGTCGTCGAAGCAGCGCGTGTACTCGTTGTTGTCCAGCTTCTGCCGGTAGCAGGAGAAACAGGTCTCCAATGGGTCGCGCAGGCAGCCGATGATGCGTGCACCCGGCAGCATGGCACGGATCGCATCGCCATAGATCCAGTTGTTCGGCAGCTTGTCGGTGAAGCGCGGTCGCTCGCGGCGCCAGTGCCGGGTGCGCTCCAGGTAGCGTTCGCCGAGCCGCTGCCAGTCGGCGGGCTTCATCTGCGGCACCCAGCGTGGAAACGGCTGGCCGCGCCGCCGTGACTCTTCCGCCAGCACCTGCGGCAGATCCGGCAGTTCGCCGGTGCCCTCGACCTGGGAGTGCGAGGCGAGGATCTGCTCGGCCAGGGTCGAGCCGGAGCGTGGCAGGCCGACGATGAAGATCACTTCTTCGCCCAGTTGCGGATCGGTGGCGCCGACCGGCGGGGGAGCGAAGAAGTTCGCCAGTGCATCGACCGCCTGGGAATACCCGGCTGCGTTCCAGCGCTGGCGCTGCCGCGCGATCGCATTGGCCTGCTCCAGCGTCTGCAGGGATTCGGCGTAGCGCCCGTGGTCGTCCAGCGCACGGGCCAGGGCGAAGCCCATCGCGATGCGATCGTCGTTGCTGGCCCGTGGCGAGCGCAGCGCCTGCTGCAGACGGCGGATGTCGGATTCGGCCATCTGTACGGTCTTGAGGTCCGCCAGGCCCCACCAGGCCATTCCCGCCCAAGGGCGCTCGGCCAGCACCTGGCGGTAGGTGTCGGCGGCCTCGTGCAAGTGTCCACGCATGCGCAGCAGGTCGGCGAGCAGGGCGCGAGCGTCGACCAGGTGCGGATCGATCCGCACCGCCTGCTGCAGCGCGTCGGCGGCTTCCTCGTTGCGCACGCTGCGGGTGAGCATCACGCCCAGGTTGTACCAGGCCAGCGCCATCCCTGGTTGCAGCCGACAGACCGCCTGGAGCATCCCGATGGCGGCGTCGAAATCCCCGGCCTGGCCGAGCAGGGTGGCCAGGGTGTTGAGGCTGGGAGCATGTCCGGCGTGGCGGCGTACCACCTCGCGCATCAGGGCGATGGCGTCCTGGATCTGTCCCTGCATGCCGAGCAGGCCGGCCTGCATGCGCCGCACCTCCGGATGATCGCCGTGGCTTCGCAGCACGTCGGGAAGCAGGCGTGCGGCGTCGTCGATACGGCCGGCATCTAATGCCTGGCCGACACGCAAGAGCAGCTGGGACCGGGCCGGATCGAGGCCCGCTTGGAACGATGACATCGGAGGTGGCGCTTCCTTCACGGGGCGGAGTGCTGCCCGAGGCAGCTATTATGCCCGGCCATGGCAAGCTGCCGCGTCCGCGGCGAAGTGCGGCGAGGCCGCTGCCCGGAGTGTCACTTTCGATGAGTACCCAACAACCCGAGTCCGATGCCCCTCCGCTGCATGAGCGGGCGCGAGGCCAGCTGCAGCGCGGCGAGATGGTCGCCGCCGAGACGACTTACCGGCAACTGCTCGAGCAGGCGCCGGATGATGCCGAGGCGCTGCTGTTCCTGGCCAATCGCGAGATGGCCCGTCGCAACGCACCGGTGGCGATGATGTTGCTCAGCCAGGCCGAACGGGCCCACCCGGGCCATGCGGGCGTCGCCCACCAGGTCGGCAGCGCCCATCTGGCGGTAGGCGATTTCGAGGCGGCGGCGACCAGCCTGCGACGCGCATTGACGCTGGCGCCGCGGCTGTTCGTCGCGCGCTTGCAACTCGGCATCGCTCTCGAGCAGTTGGGGCAGGCCGATGAGGCACTGCGCGCCTACTTCATCGCTGTGCGCAGCGCGCAAGAGCAGGGGCGCTGGCTCAGCGACGCGAACACCGCGCCGGGGTTGCGCGACACGGTGAAGTACGCCATGGGCTACGCCAACGCCGGTCGCCGCCGCCTGTTCGACCAGGCGCTGGAGCCCTTGCGGCAACGCTATGGGGTGGACGAGCTGCGCCGCGTCGAGCGGGCGCTGGCGATCCACGTCGGACTCGAGCCCATGCCCATGGTCGATCCGCGCCAGCGGCCGCTGTTCCTGTACTTTCCGGACATTCCGAGCCAGCCTTACTATCCCTGCCGCCGCTTTCCCTGGCAGGAAGCCCTGGAGGCCGCGATCTTCGCGATCCGCGAGGAGCTGCTCGCGGTGCTGGCCCTGGCCGCCGAGCAGCCGCTCGACTCGTTCCTGGATGTGGACAGCCCGGAGCAGGCCGCTACGATGTTGCGCGGTTCGGGCCCCGACGCGCCCGCCTGGGACGCGTATTTCTTCCATCGCCACGGACAGCGTTACGAAGACCACGCGCAGGCGTGTCCGCGCACCACGCTCGTACTGGATGCCTGTCCGCTGGTACGCATCCGCGACCACGCCCCCGAGGCACTGTTCTCAGTGTTGCGACCGGGAACCCATATCCTGCCGCACCGGGGCGTGACCAACACCCGCCTGGTCACCCATCTCCCACTGATCGTGCCCCAGGAATGCGCGCTGCGCGTGGGCGGTCAGGAGCACCACTGGCGCGAGGGCAGCTGCGTCACCTTCGACGACACTTTTGAGCACGAGGCCTGGAACCATAGCGATGCCACCCGGGTGGTACTGATCCTGGACAGCTGGAACCCGGATCTGACCGGGGTCGAGCAGGCGGCGGTGACCGATCTGGTCGCCACGATCGGCGACTTCAACGCGTCCTGCGAACTGCCGCCCGCGACGGCCTGACCGGCCGCCCAAACGAAAGCCACCGCCGGAAGGCGGTGGCTTCGGAATGCGCAGTGGCGCAAGTGCTCAATAGCGCGGCACGCTGGAATCGATCTGCCCGGCCCAGGCGTCCATGCCGCCCTCGACGTTGTATACGTTGCTGAAGCCGTGCGCGGCGAAACGCTCGGCCATGGCGCGGCTGGAGACGCCGTGGTGGCAGATGAAGGCGAGGGCGGTGTCTTTCGGCAGCGCGGCGAGCTTGTCGAAGCCTTCTTCCTCCAGCACGCGGGCCTGCGCCAGCGGCGCGGCCTGGGCGCGGCCGGATGCGGGGCGCACGTCGATCAGGGTGAGGTCGCCGGCGGCGAGACGCTGCTGCAGCTGCTGCACGGTGAGCGACTTGATCTCCTGCGCACCCGGGAATTTCAGGCTGAGGCCCTCGCCCTGCATGGTGGAAACCCAATCGATCACGATGCCCTTGGCGCGCTGTGCGCTGGCCGGGTCGAAGTGGATTTCCAGTCCGTTCGACACCGCGATGATGTCGTGGTCACCGGCCGGCGCCAACTGGAAGCCGGCGCTGTAGTCCGGGCCGATCTCCAGGTGGATCGCCACGCCCGGCGCATGGGCGGTGCCTTGGCGGATCATCGCCACGGCCTTGTCGGTGATGGTGATTTCCGGCGGCGTGCGGTCCGGCGCCGCGGCGCCGAACAGCGCATGCAACTCGCCGCTGGTGTACATCTGGCGAATGATGTCCGAGCCGCCGACCAGCTCGCCATCGACGTACAGCTGGGGAATGGTGGGCCACTCGCCGTAGGCCTTGATGCCTTCGCGGATCTCCGAGTCTTCCAGCACGTTGACCGTGTGGTAGTCCGGCAGCAGTTCGTTCAAGGTGTTGGTGGCGGCGGCGGAGAAGCCGCACATCGGCTGCTGGCGGTTGCCCTTCATGAACAGCACCACGCGGTGCGCGCTGAGCAGGGACTGGATGCGTTCGCGGGTGGCGGGATCGAGGGACATGCGGGACTCCGGCAAAGGAGGCAATGATACGCCCTGCAGGTGCAGGTGGCCGCAGGCGACTTCAAGTGTGCGGTGCCGGTCCAGCCCGAAAGGGCGCGTCACCGCCGGCAGGGAGTCAGGCGCCGATCAGGCGGCGGGTCGCAGCTCGCCCAGATCGCGCCGTCGCCGTGCCAGCGGCGCCAGCGCCAGCGCGGCGGCAGGCGTGGGCAGTACCAGCTCGCGGCTGGCGCGGCCCAGCGCGGTGGGCTGCTCGCTCCAGTGGATCAGCTCCATCGTGCCGTTGTGGTCTTCCACCAGCGCGGTGCAGTGCTCCACCCAGTCGCCGTCGTTGAGATAGAGCACGCCGTCCATCTCGCGCACCTGGCCGAAGTGGATGTGGCCGCAGATGTGGCCGTCGAAGCCGCGCTCGCGGGCGTCGTCGGCCACCCGTTCCTCGTAGGCGCGGATATAGGCCAGCGCCTTGCCCACATGCGATTTCACGATGATCGACAGCGGCAGGTAAGGCATGTCCATGCGCCGGCGCCATGCGTTGAGCCGCCGGTTGCTCCAGCAGATGAAGCGGTGCATCGCCTCGCCCAGGTGCAGCATCCAGCCGCGGCCGACCTGGTCCGGGTCGAACTCGTCGCCGTGGCTGACCCGGTAGCGGCGCCCATCGACGCCTTCGTGCACGGCATCCAGGGCGATCTGCACGCCGCCGAAATCCTGCCCGGCCAGGCCGCGCAGCGCCGCGTCGTGGTTGCCGGGGATGTAGGTGACCGCGACACCGCGGCGGGCCATGTCGAGCACTTCGGCGATCACGGCGGCGTGGTCGGCATGCCACCACATGCGCTTGCCCAGCGCCTCCAGATCGATGATGTCGCCGACCAGATAGAGCCGCTCGCAGCGCAGCTGGCGCAGGAAGTCCAGCAGGTAGCGCGCCTTGCAGTCGGGCGTGCCGAGGTGAACGTCGGAGATGAAGGCGCTGCGGCAGCGGAAGGTGGCCATGGCGTCGGTTCCCGGTTTGTCCGGGGCCCCAGTGTCGGTGTGGCGCATCACCGCGCGATGGCGGCGAGGTTGCAGTGCGGTTGCCGCCG